>OCZT010000031.1_pt1 | contig 110820 bp, 83 predicted proteins | sample 1539031 | NCBI WGS metagenome assembly OCZT01 (sample SAMEA3539308, study PRJEB22396) | soil metagenome | biome: tundra; feature: field; material: soil | place: USA | collected 2010-05 | depth 0.15 m
ATTATGAGATTTTCTCCCTCTCTTTCAATCAAGGCCCCGAACATCTCTAAAGCACGGATTGTAGCGAGGGTATCGGCGGAAATCAGAGGGTGACGTACAATTGATTCTTTTGAAAGGGCTGCCAGGGTTATAGCCCTGTGAGTATAACTCTTTGAGGGTGGAGCAAAGATTTCCCCTTTAATTGATGATTTGCTAATATAAATGTGCATATATATAGCTCTCCTACTTTTATTTTGAACTTTTTTCTAAAATTAAAGTGGCTTGTTAGTGTTTTTTGTTACTGATTATATATTTAGTTTTAGGAATTCAATTTAAAACTTGTAAAATACTTTCCACTATGTATAAACCATTATCATAGGAATGAGCTGAAATGTTGATACAGTTATCTTATCGTGTTTTGTTCTTCTACTCTGTCAGCATAGTTATTAAAGGAGTTTGAAGAGTCCATTATGGTTTACGAGGTCAGCTCGTGCTATCTAATTCCTTCTGGAAAAATAATTATGTGTGCACTCTTGTTCCTTATCCCAAAGTTATCGAGCGTCATGAAAAGACCTCATCAACTCTTGTATCGAAAGGAGTGATCCATTTAATCGCTATTTCTGCCTGGATGTGGGGCTTTCCTACAAATTTATTAATCATATATTCGATCTGGTCTGTTTTTCAGTTCCAGTTAAAAAAGTTTTTCAGTGTATGTATTTAAAATTATATGTGTAATCATTCATTCTTTATTCTCAAAACCAAGCCGATAACGTTGGCTTTGCAACTGCCTCTAAATTCCTTTTTTGCAGTTATCGATAATTCTTTTTCTGAATGATTAGATTTTGGTACTGTCTGGTATTTACTTAGGAAACCAATAAATTTCATAAAAGAAATTCTATAATACATTGTTTCTCAAGAGCAAATCCAGTAGAGTTTTCATGAGTAAAAATTATTGTTAAGAGATTTAAACTCTCTAATACTTAAATTCATGGAAATTTATAGAAATTCTCTAAGATATTAATGTTTTTTTATTGAGTATAGTGAAAAGATTTTATCAAATAAAGACATTATTAACTATTAAAACTATATATGCTTTAAAATTAATAGAAGGCAGTTTATTGAGTTGATTGAATAGGTATTGATGGTGATCATATGTATCTTTTCGTTGGTCTGAACCAACAGATTATCCTTCAAGAGTAATGCAGATTATATAAATATATCACAGCAGGAAAAATCTTTAAATAATAATCTGATATTAAAAACATATTTTGTATGGTGAACTTTGGAATGCTGGAGACTGCATTGGAACTGCGATTAATGTCATAACCTCTGATTAAATTATAAATAGTGTTTAAATTAAGGGAAATATAAAGAAAAAAATTCTACAAATAAATTAAAATATTTAATTTGAATAATTTCTTTATTCAATATTTTGGGTGCGAGCATACCCAGTTACTTGAAGCTAACTGCGTCATTGCAACTTTTATTTTATTCTGATTTTTAAAAATGATTTCGAAGTTGGTGAAATTCAAAATTACTGTTCAATGCATATTTATATATATCAATACATATTATACTCACAGGTCGCATTGTATAGGTCCTTGCACGAGGTAATGGGAAATCCTGACTGTGAGTGTACAGACAACCCCGATGCGGTACAACAATAGTGTGACATTGACCGACACGAGGGTAACTGAAAGTGACTGCGGAAAACCAGAGAATGAACTTTCGGAGTTAGTGCGTTCGGGCTACAACACTATTTTTTTGGTTTCAAGGGTTCCATTCGGTAGGTTCAGTACTTCGCTAAATCTCTCTTTCACTTTTATCCATCTACCGAATGAACTTCATCATCATCCTAACCCTCATTTTTAGTCTCAGCCATCCCTTTATGAGAATTACAAACATACCTAATCTGAAATTTTCTCATATGTGGATGTATGTCCTCGTTTGATACTCTTAGAATGTTTTTCTGGAGATTTTCTTATGTGTTTTTTGCAGGCATATATATTTTAGCATAAAATATAATGTTAAAATTTTTAGATGAGGTGCTTAATTAATCATATTTCTTACTTCGCATTGTAAACTGCGAAGTGACGGAGGTTACATTGTAAACGTGGGTTATGGTACAACTTGCGATGTAATAAAAAAACATGTTGAAAATCAGGTAAATAAGAGAAAAAAGGCATAATAGGAAAATTAAAATATTTCATTTGGATAATTTCCTCTATATTAAGTTCTTTGAGTAATTTTGCTTAGTTTTGAAAGTAGTATTGTTTCTGGACTAACTATTTCTGTTTACTCCAATAAATGTATAAAATAATCTATCATTTGTAAGTAAATCATCTCTCACAAAAGGTTTCAATAAATCTATGATTTTCAGGGTTCATTTATATACTACTCATAATATATTCTAAATTTAAGGGGGTTATCAAAATCCGCTTAAAACTTAGCTATTTAAGTTTAGGAAAAAATATTTATAGTATCATTATTTAAAATTTGATGGATAAGTTCTTTGAAAATCATTTTCTTTAATTATTGGCTTTGATTGTATTTTTCTTCCAAAATGTCTTGAAAATTACATATTTTTCACAACTCAAAATTGACATTTTTAGATTTATTTTGAGTAGCTAAATAATCACATTAAATCAGAATAAAAGCAAGGATTTGTCTTTAATCTTAACCTGGTAACGTAGGTATAAAGACTTTCTACATCTTTAATTTCCTTATGACACATCAGCTTCATTTTGTGGCGTATCTGAAGCTCAGGTTTCAAACCAAAATTTTCGAAATAGCCTGAAAGCTTAACAGCCAGTAAATCACCCCGTCTATCCCAATCTGTTAATAAAACTATTTCATTTCCAATTTGCGAAATTGTCTCTGTAAAATTATAAATATTGGTGTTGGTTGCAAGCTCAAAATTGCCTTCAATTCCCAGCCTTCTCAATGAGATGATATCCCTTTTCCCTTCCACGATGATAATTGCTCCCCTCCCGGAGTATTCTGAAAGTTCGGATAGCAACTCTTCAATTTTTTTAAGTTTTTTTCTGCAAATTCCAAGATCAACCACGGTGATATACAACCTCCTCCGATATGTTCAATAGTCTGGATAATAAGATGCTGAAATTTTACTTTTTAAAATCGGGAAAAAATTACTCTTAAAATTATCCAATTTTAATAGGTCGTTTTTCATTTTTTAAAATAAGGTGTAAAAATGGAAACAGCTTGTTGATAAGAAATTCCTTTTATTAGTAAGGATTTTTTACTACTTGTTATTCCACTGGAGAGCCGAATATTCGAATTACTGATCCCAAAGAGTGTTGCAAAACATTCGACCAATTGTTCGTTTGCTTTTCCCTTATGGGCATTTTTGGTTATCTTTACTTCAATTCTCTTACGCCATTCATTGTACCCACTCGGAACCAAGATCAAACTGGAACCAGGAATGACTTCGATATCAACAATAATACCAGAATTCAAATTTTTTATTGCCTCTTCGAAAGACATATTTTTACCTTTTTGAAGGGATACTATATATCGATAACTGATCAACGATCAGAGTAAAGGAATTTTCTAAATAGTGAGCATTAATCATATTTAGGTAAGATATATATCCATTTATCAAGCAACTTCAGTAAGTCATTAATCTTTATTCGACAACAAACAGTGCCTTAATATTATCCCTATATGAGATGGAAACGTATACAATGTAGTTACTATTGTATTAAATTCAATGGCATAACAATTTAATTATTATTAGTCTTAATAAACTCTAAATCCTATTACATTCCAAAACATTCACTTTGGCACAATGTCACTTGAATATAGATCAAAGTAAGGGATATTGAGTGTAATAATATACGAATATGCGATTTTGGGACTCCAACTCATTGCGTAGTTGCATGACCTGGGGAGAAAAAAGGAGAACAAAAAAGATAAACTGGAAATTTACGAGGAATCATGCTGATGGAAAACTGTTTATGTATTCTATTCAATAATTAAATTGTCAACATGCTAGATATGGTCTTAAATAGAATTAAGGTAGAATAAATGTGTTGATGCTTATTATAAGTTTTCAGATATTATTTAAATATTAAGGCGGATTTCTATTTACTTCTCATTTTTTTTCTTTGTGGGGACCCTGTTCAAATCTCTCTCGCTGATTTTTTTATGTGATTTAATTTTATTAACTAGTATATATTATAACAAAAATATGTGCACAATATCCCAGATTCACTCTCTGAATGATGGTGACAAAATTTTTTCTTTCTTAGGATATCTTTTATTACTACAAAAAATCGTTCATTTTTAACTTTTTTGAGCTAATTTTTTATTCCTTAATATATATATTATTCACAGAAGATGTTCTTTTACACTTCTTTTCATTGTTGCATCATAACCTTTTGATTTTGCTCCAAAGTATCCCCTATATCTACAAACCGTTTTATTGTTTTAATAAATCCGCACCGAATCATGGAGTGATACAGTTGTTGTTTTGAATTTTCTAATAAGATCTAATTCCCGCCTATTATGCTATGGAATTTACAATCAAAATGTAATCTATAACTCTTTTTTATCCAGTTTTCATCTATGTTTTTCATTGTTTCTGCTTGATTTTCTAAAGGTTTAATCGCTCTTGCATGTTGAATCTTGATGGGTGAAAACAGAACCACTAATCATTTCCTTTTTTATTTTCAAAAAAAGTCAATCAAGTTGGCTTTGCAACTGTCCATCTGTTACTTCTTTATTTTAGTTATCCATAATCTTTTTCGGAATGGCTGATTGTGGTACTGTCTTGTAGGTATTCAGGAAAATCAAGAAATTTCCCAAAAGAAATTAGATCGATACATTGTTTATCAATTTCAAAGTTCGAAAGATAATGATATTGCTGTGAAACAATCATTTTAAGCACAATGATTACTTTAGATCTGCCTCAGTAAATTGTTTTGTTAAAATATCTGGATTCTAAAACTATACGAAAAGATCCCAATTAATTGAGATATAAATTTCAGTAAGTTTGTTTCCAATTTATTAAAGACGTTTTTATTCTAAAAGCAAAATCAATAAGACTTTTCATGAGTAAAGTTTAGTGTTAAGAGATCTAAACTCTCAAATACTCAAATACAAAGGAGTTTATCAAAATTACCTGGAATCCATTTGCTTGGCGATTGGTAAAAGGTACTATTTTAAGTTTGATGCGATCTTTACTAATGGTGATCATGTACATCTTTTCGTTGGTTCTAAACCAAAATATTTTACTTAAGGAATAATGTAAATTAGAGAGGATTTGAATAACGTAATAATTTATTTATATGCTTATGAATGGTGCATCAATGCTCTTGGGAAAAAATGTGTATCAAACTCTTCTATAAAAGTATCACAGCAAGAAAAAACTTTAAAGAATATCCTAAATTGAAAACAAGTTACCTGGTGTTGAATTGTGGAATGAGGGGGATTATACTGGAGATTTTGGTTATGTCCCCATTTAATATATATACAAAAGCTATGTTGGAAATCAAGAAGAAAACGAAACAAAGAAATAGTTACGTTATTTGATTTTGAATTATCCGGTTGTACTCTGAGTAGTGATAAAGAACAAACCAGTTGTTTGCAGTGGTGTTTGGTACTAAACTGCGATTTTTCTCATAATGTTAGTACCCATAACTATTTTTTACATAGAATTAAATTTTTTCTGACTTATTTTTGGTAGGCTGAACAGTTCTAAATTTATATGATTATTTAGTAGGGAAAATTTTAATCTTTGTGAATCGGATTCGAAGTTTCCCCTTTTTCCTGAAGCATTTCTACACTTTGTGGACTTTTTTGATGATTGAATGTTCGATCAAATTCCGGATATTTCGAAAACTTGACAGCTAATTCTTCAAACATTTTATGTCTTGGGCTGATTATGATTATATGAGCTGGAGGATGAATTTTTTTTAACCTACTAATTGCTGCACCTGCATGATTATTTAATTCTACTAGTGCTGCAGAGTTACATTTTGATCTAAGTGATACTCCCATTATGCTTACAAGGAGCTCATCAGCATAATTAGGTTCTATGCATTTGGGGGTAGCTGAAAATTGAATGTGTCCGTATCTTTCTAGGTCATGTAATGCTATTTTCACTTTGTCCGAGTCATCCGCCCGGACTAATGCAAATGATTTCATTTTTTACACACCACCAATATGGAGTTTCCCCATCTCGATATGGATCTACCCCTATTATAATCTTTACATATGAGAGAGGCTCTTGAAAAACTGAATTTTCCATAAATAGTGACATATTAATCACATTTATAGTGTTTTAATCTGTCTGTTCTCTAGGACATAATATCTTCTTAATCTTTTTTCTCATATGAAGTGTCTTCACAAATTATAAGGGTTGTTTGTGACTTCTATTTTCAATATTTCGTATGCGCTTCCGGGTAATAAAGTAGCATGTTTTATAGTTATATGCAACCTATATATATTCGTTTTGAAAGAATATTTTTTTCATTTAGTGACTTTTTGAAATCGCATTTTGTTGTAAATGCAATACTTCACCAACTGGCTCAATTAACCCGTAAAATGCCACCATTTTTATGATTTTCACAGAAAAATAATGTTGAATATTGATTTTTATTCTTTCATGGTATCCTTTTCAAGTTCAAGATGATGGTGAAAATCATAAACATGTTCAGTTGAAATTCATTGATTATACATTGTTTTTACTGTTTATATATGTATTATTTCAGAAAATACGCGGAATCTTAATTAACTTAGATCCCAAGTTCGTCAATGATATTTATGGATGTAATCATACAATAAAGAGAAATATATCAGGTCAGTTGGGTAAGAAGGCAATTATATTTTTTTCATATTGTATTAGATGACACTATGAATATGAGATTACGGGTTATGTGATGCTTTTCTAGTTTCATGTACCATATAGCTTCCATTCTTGTCACCATAATATTGATCATCTGTGAATACAGCAGCAAATCCATACTTTTTAAGACTTTGATTAAAGGTTTAAATTTGTTCAGCAAACATTTGGTGATTTATTTATTTTAGCAGCTTTAAGCTGGTTTTCTTCAGATGATTGTGTAACAGCTTTCTGGGATATTCTTTAACACCTATGCTTTGAATTGAGTGTATGGATTACCTCTGAATAATCATTGATGCTAGAACAGTGAAATAGAGTTTATAAGAGGGCTTCAATTAAATAGAACTAGGGTTATTTTTGATCAGACTTATGACAACAGAAATTCGTTCTGTGAACTATATATTAAAATAAGAAGATATTATAATAATTATTAGATAATGAAATATTTGATCATAGCGAAGAAAAATGATTGTGTATGCCAGAATGGAGGCATTTGTTTGGTACCATGATCAACGATCCTATTTACTTTTATAAATTGGTTTGATTTTATCCATATTTGTAGAATTTGTTTAGTAATTGATAATATTCTGAACTATAAGCTTCAGAAATAATTTTATGCATTACTATTGTCTATATAGATTTATTTGATTATGTTAAGGAAAAATGATTATATATAAATATAGAATGAAGTTATTTCTTTGATGTCATAACCACCGACTCCATTACCTTCAATATTTTTTTTTATTTATTCTTATTTGTAGAAATGGTGTAGGAACTGATGAGATTCAAAACTATTGATTCCAGAGATAATTTTATGTATTACTATTGTCTATATAGATCTTGTTAAATTAATTAGAACAACTTTAGGGGGATTATTTATAACTAAGGATAAAAGAAAAGTTCAATTTACTGGAAATTCTACTTATATTGTATCTCTCCCCATTAAATGGGTAAGAGATATTGGCCTTGAAGCTGGGGACACACTTACTCTTACACCCATGCCTAACCGAACTCTAATTGTTTCTTCCAGTGCTATCTCTAGAGAACAAGCTGCTATCAAAGCAACAGTCGATTATATTCACTCAGATGGTGCGGAAAACAATCTCAGAATTCTAATTTCTCATTATCTTGCTGGTTATGATTCTATTAGGTTGACCACCAAAAAAGGTTTTAGTGCTAATGATCGTAAGTTTATAAAGGACTCAGTGCGTCAGAAATTGATAGGTCTCGAACTTGTGGAGGAATCTAGGAACGAATTGGTTTTCCAGTGCTTGCTTAATTACAATGACCTTCCTCTTTGCAGGGTAATCAAAAACATGTATGGACTTGTACTTTCTATGCTTGAGGACTCCATGACTGCCTTGAGAGATCGAATTGAGGAACTTGCTGAAGATGTCATCCAGAGAGATGATGATGTGGATCGTTTTTATCTTCTTGGTGTCCGCCAGCTCAAAGCCTCAATCGAGGATCTCGAACTCTCTAATAAAATAGGAATTCGGCATCCACGAGAATGTTTGGGGTACAGACTTATTATAAAGAGTATAGAGCGTGTGGGAGACCATGCTGTAAAAATAGCTAAGAATATCCTGAAAATGGATGCGAGGATAAATGCTGATGACCCTATATTTAAAATGGCTGAAATTTCACGAAAAGTTTTCGAAAGTTCAATAGGTTCAATGGAAGAAGAAGACCTGCAGGTTATCAATAAAATTGTTGTGGAGGCCAAGAAAGTTTCCCAGTTCGGTGTTTCTCTAGAGTCACGGGATGACAAAGATTCATGTACGGTTGAACTTCGTATGATCATTGAGAGCCTGCGAAGGGTAGCTGAATATAGCGCTGATATTGCAGAAGTTTCAATAAATATGAATGTGAAGTAGATCTAAGCCTGAAAACTTTTAGTTAAGATTTTTCTTAATTCATATTTTTTAACATAACTGCATTTAGGAATTAATATTTTTAGTGTAGCCTGGCTATGTATCTGGCACTCAAAAGATTGAGAGCAGATTCGATGGTTGATGTTTTTGGTTCTGATGATCTTTCGATCTGTTTAAGTCTTCGATTTTTAGACTAATTTTTCAATCGAATTTATTCCAGTAGCATATTTTAAGACTTGATGTACTTTTGAAAAATATTGTTTAATTTCCAAAAATGCAACCAAAGCTATTTGTTATCTAAAACCTTAAACCATGCCTATGAATTTTCAGATATTGGATGCGGATTATGAAGTCGTTAATGACAGTAGCCCTGTCATCCGCCTCTTTGGCAGAGGAACGGATGGAAATAGTGTTTGCTGCTTTGTCCCGGATTTTGAGCCTTATTTTTATCTCAAAGCTTCTGGAGACCTGCATGCCTTATCAAAACTTATAGAGGATACTTTTGACCAGGTCAAAAATGTGAAAATAGTAGAAAAGTTCGAGCCTATAGGGTATCAGAAATCAAAAAAAAAAATTCTGAGAATTACTACTCGCCTGCCAAGGGACGTGGCAGAAATTAGGAATGAGGTTCTTAAAATACAAGGAGTCTTGAGAGCTGAAGGCAAATGGGAAGTTTATGAGAGTGATATCCTTTTCAGAAATCGTTTTTTAATTGACAGAGGCTTTGGTGGTATGGTCTGGATTTCTGCGGAAGGAAAGCCTGTAAAATCTACTCGATACTTAAGGGCAGGTTACGCAGACAATTCTTTTTGTGAGAATTATGCATGCGATTCTGCAGTATTCGCATCCGGGTTGAAGAAAATTGAAAGCCTGAAGATTGCTCCTCTTAAGTATCTGTCTTTTGATATAGAATGCTTGCCACTTGATGGAGGGATGCCTTCTCCAGAGATATCTCCTATAATCATGATCAGCTTTTCCTTCGAGCCAGCATATAATAACAATAAAACTCTAATTTTGGTGGCAAAGACTGTGGAAGATATGGATGAAGATGTCGAGCTATGTGGGGACGAAACAAAAATGCTCAATCGTTTTTTTCAAGTTTTTTGTGAATATGATCCTGATATAGTTACAGGATATAATCACCAGGACTTCGATATTCCTTACATTACAGATAGAGTCAAAGCGCTTATTGTAAAAGGAGAGGTGATCGATTCAGTTGTAGGCAGGGATGGTAGCAAGATAGGATACCGAAAGTTTGGGCTTATTACTCGAACAGAAATAAGGGGCCGAGTAGTTGTAGATGCTCTTCCTCTTGTTAGAAGAGCTTTCAGCCTGAAACAGTATACTTTGAGAGCTGTTTCAAAAGAGCTTTTGAACCGTGAGAAGCTTGACGTCTCTCCCATGGAGATGGAGGAGCACTGGATCGACTCGGGAGATAAATTCAAAAAATTTGTCGACTATGTACGAAGAGACTCTGAACTCGCCCTTGAACTTATTCTTAAGCTTAAGCTTCTCGACAAATATATTGCTCTTGCTCAGGTAAGTGGGAATCTTCTACAGGAGATTGTCGATGGAGGCCAGACTTCAATGGTTGAAAACCTTCTCCTTAGAGAGTTTGCTCTTAGGGATAGGTTAATTCTTCCAAAGCCTGGAGACGAGCTTTCAGCTGAGAGGTACGACATGAGTTCGGGCCTGAAAGGTGGTGAAGTACTTGAGCCAAAGAAAGGTCTTCTGGAAAATGTGTTAATTCTTGATTACAAATCGCTTTACCCAACCATTATGATGGCACATAACCTCTGTTACACCACTGTAGTTACAGGAGATAGGCCAGATGGAAAAATTATCAAGTCTCCCTCTGGAGGAGAATTTGTGTCTGCTGATGTCAGCAAGGGAATCGTTCCTTCGATTCTCGAAGACCTGTTGAACCAGAGGTTTGAGACAAAGAATAAAATGAAAAATGTATCTAATGAACATGATTACGAGGTATTTGACGCTACGCAGCTTGCCCTTAAAATCCTTCTCAATAGTTTTTATGGATATTCTGGGTATGCCAGAGCAAGGCTATATAGTTTAACTCTTGCGAATGCAGTAACTAGTTTTGGAAGAAGTAACATACTGAATACTCGGGATATTATTGATAATACTCTAAGTAAAATAGTACTCAGAGATGCAACAGCACTACTTCTTAGTGAAGCTGGGAAGCTTACCTCTTCAGATATAGTCGTAGAACTGTCCGTTGCCTATGGGGATACAGATAGTGTTTTCGTACAATGCACATCTGGTGGAGCCCTTTCTCTTGAAGAGGTTAGTCTTGTTGGAAACCGACTTTCGGATATAGTTTCTGCATCTCTGCCTAATCCTATGGAGCTCGAATTTGAATCTATCGCAAAAAGAGCTCTCCTTATCGCAAAAAAACGCTATGCTCTCTGGCTTTTTGAGCCAACAGACTCTGGCTGGGTGGATCAGATCAAAGTTAAAGGTATGGAAACTGTCCGCAGGGACTGGTGCGAACTTACATCCATGACACTCAATAGGGTTCTTGAACTTGTACTCATGGCAGGAGATGTTGATGGAGCTGTAGAACATGTCCGTAAGATCGTCAGTGAGATAAGGAATCTTGATCCGATAAGAGATTCGAAAATCATTGAATCTCTTGTGCTTACTAGAAAACTTACCAGAAAAAAAGAAAGCTACAAAAATAAACAACCTCATTTGACTGTTGCGGAAAATTTAAAAAAACGGACAGGTATAATGCCTTCGATAGGGACCAGGATTCCTTTTGTCATTACCGCAGGGAGAGGTCTTTTCGTAGATCGGGCTGAGGATCCAGACTATGTAAGGGAGAATAATGTGCCTATAGATGTGGATTATTATATAAAAAAGCAAATTTTACCCCCTGTAGAACGCATTTTTGGGATATTTGGTACAAAGAGACTGGCCCTTGACTTTGATTCTAAACAAAAAGGGATTTTTGATTTTGAGACGAAGAAATTTGAAGTCAAAAAACAGGAAAAGGAAATACTTTTCTCTAAAAAGGAAGGTGAGGGGAAAACCCCGGGAAAAAGCAAGTGCTTGGAGAACGGATTTTTGGACCAGAGTTCTCTATTCGATTTTTAAGTTTCATACTACTGGTTTACTATTTAGCTTTGGTAAAATAAGGTATTTAGCCTTTTTATTTAAAATTTTAAGGGTAAATTTTTCAGAGTCCTCTTATATTATTGTGGCTATTGAATTTATTTTCCAATTTTGTATGGGTTGTCAATTAAAAGTTTTTAGAAACTCCAAATAAGTGTCAATAGTTTTATTTTTGGTTCTTGAGCTACTTGTAACCTAATTTTGGCAGTATTTACTAATCCCTAATGAGAAATGATCTTTTTTAGCTAAGTTGATTTGACAAAATTTATTTTAATATACGAATTTTATCAAATCTCACACGAAATAGTCCACTTTTATTACAATTAAACTATTTATATTGTCAAATTTAGCAAAAATCTACTTTTTAGTTTTTTTCCATGAACTCGGTTGTAGGTATCAAGTTCTTCATTTTTTGATGAATTTTGTGGACTCCTGTTTAACTTCCTTGAATTCGTATCTCATTAGTTGGTATGTGTAGTAAAGCCCAGAGGATAGTTCAACAAATGTTATTTTATGACCTCAATCTCAATCGTTTAATCGAACTACTTTTATTTGTGGGGGGTATTTCTAAATATTTTCTATATATTTCTGTATTTGCCCATATTTTCATTTTATTGTGCATGCATCTTTTATTTTAAAGCAGATACTTCTATCCTTAAAGTGATAATTTTATTTCCAATGTCATCATTCGGATATCTCTTTTGTTACTTCATAAACTTTTTCTAATGGATCTTTTTCAAGCTAATTCCCATCCAGTTATATGCATTCAATTTTATATATCCGAGCCAGTTTGGAAAGAAACCTTTTATCCAATCAAACTTCGTTTTTTTTAGCACCTTTTGATTCTTCATCTACTACTAGGAGCTTTCTCGCAACAACATAAATTTCTTGTTTTTCCGAATCGATGATTTTTTGAATTTCAAGTCCTAGGTTTTTCATTTTGTTCAGGATTGGTTTAGGATTCTTCCGTTTTGAACTTTTGATCACATGAAGCAATTTCCCATTTTCTCTAAGCAGGGGCAATATTCTAGAAAGCGCCTTAATAGAGTCTTCAGGCTCTAGTGTGATGTCAAAGAGGATGACATCGACCAATTCTTTTGAAATTGAATCAAGGGGTATAGTGAAGACGTCTCCAAAAATCACTTCAACGTTTTCCCTTTCATGCGCTATATTTCTAAGTTCGCTTCTAAAGCACTGACTGAATTCGATTCCTTTTACGCGACCTGCGATCTCTGATGCAAAAAGAAGGAATCCACCTGCACTTGATCCCAGGTCGAGAACGATGTTATCTGGATCAAGAATACCACTTTCCTCCTGAACAAGCTTGAGCTTAAAATATCCCTTTGGATAGTCCAGGCCCTCAGCAACTTCAATGATATCATCAGTAGATACATCTCTTGATAATTTCGTTACAGCTATGCCATTGACCTTAACATTTCCTGCAAGAATAGCAAGTTTGGATCGCCCTCTTGACTTAAAATGGCCCATTTCTACAAGGTATGCATCTAGTCTCATGTAGCATTGTATCAAAAGATCTTGTATATATAGATAACAAGCATGCAGCTAGATATTAGTAAAAATAGTTAGATTGTTAAATATTACATATTAAGATTGTTGATATTAAAATTCACTCCTCAGTGGTGGATAAAACTACGCAAATATCACCATATAATTGGGAATGTTTTTTATTTTATTATATGGTATAATTGTAGCCAGAGTTCCCAAAATCGCTACCATGATTTTCTTTAGTTGTTGGCTAATTCTTTTGGGCTGGCGGCGATTATAGTTCCTCTGGAATATACGACCTCAATTTTATTAAAGTTTCTTTTCCACGTCTACGTAATTCGCTGATTTCTTCTTGGTATGCGAGAGCCGCTGGCACTAACATAAATGGGATAGTTGCCACAGCTTTAGCTCCTTCTGAAATAGGTAATGCAGCTAAAGTGCTCACTCCAGTAGCACCATAGATAGGAACTATAGGAATTAGCATGGCTAAACCGAATGTTCTTCTGAAATGGATGCCTAATTTCGCAGCCAGGAAACCATTGTGCCCTATAAGTAAACCAATACCAACACTGGGTCCTATAGTCTCAAAAAGATTATATGATGGTCCAACATAGAGTCCAAAATCAATGCCAGACAGGGAAATAAGGCCATGGAATTGATTTCTATCATGACTGGAGTTTCCTCCAACGTTTGATAAAACTATACCTACATCCAGTTGTACTGGTCCTTTTTCTACTCTTCTTTTATCCATTATATCATTGTTTTCCCAAATCCATAATATAGTTTACTGCTGTTGTGATACACTTTATTTTAAACCTAAAACTTATTATAACCAAGCATAGATAAGGGAAGATGATTTTGAGTTGCATTTAACATGTACATATTTGCATTACCAGAAGCATCATAACCATATGCCATTGTATGTGAAACATTCTCTTCGATGTAATCACCTAGCGTGATTCCAGTAACAGGCATCTTGATATTCTAATTGTTTGAGTTTACCCAAATTATTGCTTTGTCTATTCCTTGATTTTGGAATATACGATTCAGACAGTAGACATTGTCGACGTCATATTCTCGATATATACATTTTTTTATTTTGGGGCGACCACAACTCCGACCGGCCTTTTTCCTATATGCATCGTGGTTGTAACCGTGTTTGTTGTTGTATCAATTACAGATATAGTAGCGTCTCCAGCATTTGCCACATATATCTTTGTTCCATCTGGATTCGCTGCAACTCCATAGGGAAAGTTTCCTACCTTTACGGTGGCTATAACCATATTTGTTGTAGTGTTAATTACAGAAACATTTTGGCTGAAGAAGTTAGTCACGAATGCCTTTCTTCCATCTGGAACCACTGCAACTTCCTTAGGTTCATTCCATACCTTCACCGTAGCTATAACCTCATTTGTGTTTGCATCAATTACAGAAACAGTACCTTGTACATTGGAACTGCTTGAATTTGTCACGTATACTTTTGTTCCATCAGGCGTGACTGCAACTCCAGAAGGTTTTTGTCCTATATCTATAGTGGCTGTAATTTTGTTTGTGCTTGTGTCAATTATAGATACGTTATTGCTACCGTGGTTCACCACATATACCTTTGTTCCTGCCGGATTGACTGCAACTCCAAACGGATTGGTACCTACATTCACTGTGGCTGTAACTTTATTTGTGTTTGCATCAATTACAGAGACAGTGTTGTCATCACTGTTTGCTACATATATCTTTTTTCCATCGGGGGCGACGTAAACTCCTCTGGGATGGACCCCTACGGACACTATGCTTGTAGAGGTGTTGATATTTGCTGTATGGATTATAAGGACGGTGTTGTCGATGGGGTTTGTAAAATAGACCTTTTTTCCATCAGGGGTAATTGCAACTTCAAAAGGAAAGTGAGAAGATTCCAATTTTACCATAGCTGTAATTTTGTTCGTGGCAGTGTCGATTACAGAGATAGTGTTGCTTCCAGAGTTCGTAACATATGCAAATGGCACTGCACTTGAGGTATTCATTAGCATTAGGAATACCAGCGCAGCGCCCCAAAATTTTTTTATAAAATTATATTCTTTGTGTATTTTATCCCATCTCATTTTTTTCATTTTACTCCTCAACACACGGATTTCTATTGAGTGATCTAAAAAAATTTAATAGTATGAAATGTGTCATTTGTATTAATTATCTTAAATCACTGTCTAAATATGCATACAAGAATTTGCAACATTGTAAATTTGATGTAAATTCAAAGTCCGATTTTAGTTTGTTGTGTGTAATTGATTCTCAAGCTATTATCAATGGGAACCAATCTTGAAGCTTATGGTAACTTCGGACTAAATAATTTATTCTTCATTGAGTTTGACTTCTTAATAAATCCCTTAAAATGCCACCGGACAATCGATAAATAGATTTTATATATATACTACTGTGCAAAGAAAGATGTAAGTTAGTGTGAAAGGATATATATATTGAAGTAAAAATGTATGACATTTACTTCTTATAAACTTGGTTTAGGAAGTTTTTAGTTGTTAGATATTGTCGGTTAAAGTTTCCTGATTTTTAATTTTTAGTGGATCCCAAAACTTATTTTTATTCCAAATGAGCTGATATCATAACTCCAAATTTACTTCCTCAATCTTATATTCCGACTAATCGATTAAATCGGCAGCATGAATACAATTTGGTGAGTTTTTAAGATCGTGCGAAGAATGTCTAAGGAGGATTGACTTACTTGTAAGTATCATATTAATTTGTGTTACCTATTATATTGTGGGATGAAATAGGTTTTAAATTCAGAGATTACTATACGTACAAGCAAGCAATATCCCATTTCCTCATAATGCTATTTATAATTTTCGCATCACTTAACTTTGTTTCAAAAATATTGATTTGGATTGAACTTTGTAGCTAGTCTCAAGTTTTAAAGGAAATTGGTGGCTATATAGCGGATATGTATTTCTATGTCAGTCAAATAATTTTTCAGAGTTTCTAGTCAAATAAATAAAACTCTTCTTTATTTAGAGTGAGCGATTTAAAATCACTTTTTGAGTGTTATATAATCTAAAAAAACATTTGAAAGCATTTTTTATGAAAAATAGCTTTATGAATCCGTAATTTCTCTTTGGTTTATTTACTTTAAGTGATAAATTGTTTTCAAACCACACAAAACAGCAAAGAACCATCTCTGCATGCATATTGCCTGATTATTCTCTGTAAACCAGGGTTTGTTTTCGTTTTTTGCACATCTAGCTGCAAGCTTAATTTTTTCCAGATAGTTTTTAGATTAACCTTTAATTTTCATGAATTCATTATATACAATTTATGAGCTTGCGACTAAATTTAGGAACTTATCGAAAATTATTCTAAAAAATAAATTTGAGCTTTTGGATTGGCTACATTAGCTTAAGCAATGGATATACAAAACAAGTGCGATAACGACTATTGTTTGAAATTATATTTTGGTCGTCAGAAACTTTAATACTTCTGAGATTTTAGTTTAATTGCCTTAGTTCTATAATCGCATGCATTCTTTACTTGGAAAACACATGTCGGTTTAATTTATTCGTTTATTTACCTAATGTTATACATCGAAGGGTGAAATACATATTGGTTATCACTTGATCAATAAATTTCGTGGCAGTGGTGCATATATGGGCTTGTGGGTAAATTGGAATTAAAAATCAGATAAATATTTATAGTACGCTCACTATACGCCTTCCGATTACTGCTATTTGGTGGCAGAATCAATTTCGAACTAATATAACAGCTGTGAACTGTGGTTTCGAACTATAGATTTGTACTTGATTCATTCCAGGCTCAATAACCACCGAAAGCAATAATAAGAAAAAAATACAAAAATATTTTTTCCATCTTTATTTTTTTCAGCGGTTCATGTTTAGGTTAAGATTAGTAAAGAAATTTTGGTACTTGATTATAATATGATGACACCAGATATACTTTCAGATTGTATAATGCTAATCCTTTTTTTAATTCTCGTAACTGGGGTTGCATTTTCTTTTAGCAGTTTCATTGTTCGCGTTTTTGACGGAAGTTTTTCCAGAGGAATCCTGGGAAACTTTGAACGGGTTATATACAGATTAATAGATACTGATCCTGACAAAGAAGAAGGATGGCGAGGCTACACCCGAGATATGCTCATCTTCAATGGTATAGGTTTTGTAATTCTCCTCTTAATTCTTCTTTTTCAAGATTCTCTGCCTCTCAACCCACAAAAATTTGGGGCTTTTAATCTAAGTTTTGCCATCAATACTGCATCTAGTTTTATCACCAACACAAACTGGCAGGTCTACAGTGGAGAATCGGCTGCAAGTTATTTTACTCAGATGGCTGGACTTACAGTTCATAACTTCCTTTCCGCAGCTACAGGTATCTGCATAGCGATTGCGGTGATGCGGGGCATCACTCGCCAGTCGACCTATAAGATCGGTAACTTTTGGGTAGATATGACCCGCTGCACTCTTTACATCCTTCTGCCGACAGCTTTCATTTTTTCTCTCGTGCTCGTTTCCCAGGGCGTTATTCAGAATATAGATCCTTATGTAAACGTCACAGGGTATGGCCATACAGGACCTCAAACAATCCCAATGGGACCAGTAGCTTCTCAGGAAGCAATAAAACTGTTCGGTACCAACGGAGGAGGATTTTTCAATGCAAACTCTGCACATCCTTATGAAAATCCTACTCCTTTGACTAACCTGATAGAGATTTTCCTTATTCTCATAATATCTGCAGCTCTGCCTCTGGTCTTTGGAAGAATGGTCGGAAGCATGAGACAGGGATTGGTTATCTATTCTATTATGTTAGTGTTGTTTTTATTGGGATTCTGTATACTCTATGCTGCAGAGCTAGCAGGCAATCCACTGATTAAAGAACTTGGCGTTTCTGGAATATCCATGGAAGGAAAAGAAGTCAGGTTTGGGCTATGGGGGTCCTCGCTTTTTGTCACATCTACTACGGCAACTTCCTGTGGTGCAGTTAACTCTATGCATGATTCGCTCACTCCGCTAGGTGGTCTGGTGCCTATGTTCCTGATTCTTCTCGGCGAAGTCGTCTTCGGTGGGGTAGGATCCGGGTTTTACACTATGATCGGATTTTTGGTGCTTTCGGTCTTCATTGCAGGACTTATGATTGGCCGTGTCCCTGAATATCTCGGGAAAAAAATAGAGGCATTAGAAATGAAGATGGCCGTCATAACCGTTCTTGTCCCTGGAATTCTTGTTCTCCTTTTTTCGGGTATCGCACTTGTTCTACCGAAAGTTGGAGATTTAATGGCAAATCCGGGCCCACATGGACTTTCCGAAGTGGTATATGCCTTTGCATCCATGTCTAATAACAATGGTAGTGCTTTTGCCGGGCTTGACGCAACAAAATCATTTTTCACACTTGGGGGCAGCATAGCAATGTTGATAGGCAGGTTTGTCCCTGCAGTTGCCGTGCTAGCAATAGCAGGATCGATGGCGCAGAAGAAAAAAGTTCCATCAAGTTCAGGAACTCTTCCCACAGCTTCGGTTTCATTTGCTACTTGGACAATTCTAGTAATTTTAATCATAGGTGCTCTCACATTCTTCCCACTATTCGCCACCGGACCGATTATCGAACACCTAATTATGATGGGAGGGAATTAATAATGCCACGAACGCAATCTTCCCATTTAGGTGCTTTTGATTCGAAACTTATTCGTGAAGCACTTATTAGTTCAGTGTTGAAACTGAACCTACGTCAGCAGATCGAAAACCCTGTAATGTTTACTGTGGAAATAGGAAGTATCCTAACCACAATGAGTTTTCTTATCAGCTTCTTCTCTGCTACCACTGAGTCCTCTTTCTTCATCGGCTTTATCTCTCTCTGGCTATGGTTGACAGTGCTCTTTTCTAACTTTGCGGAAGCTCTGTCTGAAGGCCGTGGAAAAGCCAGAGCAGCATCTCTCCGGATGTCCAGAACCAGCGTTCCTGCTAGAAAGCTCACTGCAGAATCCTTCGATAGTTCTTTCATCGAAGTGCCTTCATCCGATCTCCAGAAAGGTGACCTTATCCTTGTAAAGACAAACGAAGTAATCCCTGGAGATGGAGACATTGTAAAGGGAGTTGCACTAGTCAATGAAGCAGCAATTACCGGCGAGTCAGCACCTGTTGTACGTGAATCAGGGGGTGATCGGAGTGCTGTAACCGGTGGAACTACGGTTATTGCCAATGAGATAATTATCAGAATTACCGCGGATCCCGGGCATACTTTCCTAGATCGTATGATCTCCATGGTAGAGGGTGCAGAGAGGCGTAAGACTCCTAATGAAATAGCTCTTGGAATACTACTCATCTCACTGACAGCTGTATTTCTCGTTGTTGTTGTCAGCATGTACTCCGCTTCTGCGTATAGCGCTTATTCAAGCGGAAGAGGTTCCCCTGTAAGTTTCACAGTACTAATTGCACTTTTCGTATGTTTAGCACCCACAACCATTGCAGCCCTGCTATCAGCGATTGGAATAGCCGGGATGGATCGTTTATTTCAGTTGAATGTTGTCGCTCTTTCAGGAAGGGCAATCGAGGCTGCAGGAGATGTAAATGTCCTGCTGCTGGATAAAACAGGTACTATCACCTTAGGTAACCGACAGGCAACTGAGTTTTTGCCAGTAGATGGTAAATCAACCGATGATTTGATTGAAGCTGCTCTACTCTCCTCTTTTGCGGACGAGACTCCAGAAGGCAAAAGCATTATTGATCTCATCCAGAAAAAGATTGGAAAAGTTCCAGTTTCTTTAGAGAATGTCACTTTCACGCCATTTTCTGCCGTTACCAGAGTCAGTAGTGCAAAATGCGGCGAGATAATATACCTAAAGGGTGCTTCCGATGCAATAATTAAGTTCGTTCTTGAGCATGGAGGTACAATCCCAACGGATCTAAAAGAGAAAGTAAACGGAATTGCATCTAAAGGAGGTACACCGTTGGTTGTTGTTCGTAATGAAATCATTTTAGGTGTGATATTCCTCAAAGATATCTTAAAAACTGGTATTCGAGAGAGATTTGCAGATCTGCGAAAGATAGGGATAAAGACTATTATGATTACAGGAGATAATCCTCTTACTGCTGCTACTATCGCAGCAGAAGCCGGCGTAGATGATTATCTAGCAGAAGCAAAACCTGAAGATAAACTCACAATGATCAAGGATTACCAGAAGGAAGGCTACATGGTCGCCATGACAGGGGATGGGACAAATGATGCTCCTGCTCTTGCCCAAGCCGATGTAGCTGTGGCTATGAACAATGGCACACAGCCTGCAAGAGAAGCTTCAAACATCATTGATCTAGATAGCGATCCAACCAAACTGCTGGATATTGTCGAGATAGGTAAGCAAATTTTGATGACTCGCGGAGCTCTGACCACCTTTTCTATAGCTAACGATATCGCCAAATATTTTGCAATCATTCCCGCTGCTCTGGTAGGTATATATCCGAAGCTTGAGGTACTGAATATCATGAGTCTTGCAACACCGCAGTCTGCCATTCTTTCTGCGGTCATATTTAATGCTGTGATTATTCCGATGCTTATACCACTTGCACTAGCTGGGATAAAGTTCAAGTCTATGTCGGCTTCGAAGCTTTTTGCCTACAACCTGACCATCTTTGGTTTTGGAGGGGTCCTTGCCCCCTTTATAGGGATCAAGGTAATAGACATGATCTTAACCGGTTTGCTGCATATCTGAGGAGGTATCGATCATGAAATCTTTCAAAAAAGCCACGTTACTATTTGGAGTATTATTTATAATCACAGGACTTGTCTATCCCCTTGCTGTGACGCTAATATCACAGAGCGCATTTCCTTCCCAGGCTCATGGGAGCCTTATTATGGACAGTAATAAAACAATTATTGGTTCAAAGCTCATTGGCCAGAACTTTACTGCACCTCAGTACTTCCAAAGCAGGCCGTCCGCTAGTGGAAGTGGGTATGATCCTACTTCTTCCGCAGGGTCTAACCTCGGCCCGACAAACCCTGCTCTCTTAGGATTGGTAGCCAATAGGACTAGTGTACTAAAGGAAGCAGGTGTTACTGATCCTATACCATCTGATCTGGTTATGGCTTCGGGGAGCGGACTTGATCCACACATAAGTTTGAAATCCGCACTTGTACAGGTACCTGCTGTGGCGAAGGCACGAAACATTCCGGAAGAAGAACTCAAAAAACTTGTACTTTCGGAATCTATCGATTCTCCATTCACTGGAACTTATGTGAATGTTCTTTCTCTCAACCAAGCGCTTGATAAGAAAGGGAGCACTTAAGAGGAAACTATGCTAATGGATCGTCGTGAAGAAGAAGGAAGACCACTAGCTGAGGATTTGCTCTGCATTGCTCGTCGTGATGAGCAAAAAGAGCATGAAGGAAAGTTGACAGTTTACTTGGGCTACTCTGCAGGTGTTGGAAAGACATACTCAATGCTTCAAGATGCACTTCAGCGGCTAAGGGAAGGAAAAGATGTTGTAATCGGCTATGTTGAGAGCCATGATCGACCTGAAACAAACGCATTGGTAAGTAATTTAGAAATTATTTCAACAGTCTCCATGGAACATCATGGCCTCTCTCTGATAGAGTTAGATGCAGATGCAATCATTAGGCGTCATCCTCAAATAGTCCTGGTAGATGAGTTAGCCCATACCAACGCTCCGGGCAGTAAGCATTTGAAGAGGTACCAGGATGTCGAAGAGATCCTACAAGCAGGAATATCAGTTTATACAACTATTAATATCCAGCATATTGAAAGCCAAAACGACGCCGTTGCTCAAATCATTGACATCCGGGTTTCTGAAATCGTACCGGATGCTTTCTTTTCCAATGCCGATGAGATTCGGTTAATTGATATCACGCCAGAAGAGCTAAATATTCGCCTTAAAGCCGGAAAAATCTATTTAAAAGGTATGGCTGAAGCTGCTATAAGGAGTTTCTTCAGAACAGGGAATCTCCTTGCACTAAGGCAACTTGCACTGCGATATATGGCAGTGTATACTGACCAGATGATGACTGGTTATATGAGGAGCCGGGCTATCCAGGGTCCATGGCCTGCAGTAGAAAGACTTCTGGTATGTATTCGGCCTGGTCCCACAGCTGAAGCCATGGTAAGGGCAGCATACAGACTTGCAACCAGGTTCGATGCTGATTTTATAGTACTTTCAGTAGATATAGGTAATGATAGGGCTTTATCTTCTATGGAACGTGTCTGGCTCAATCAAGCTCTAGAAACATGTCGAAGACTGGGTGGCCGGATAGTTCGTTACCGTGGGAATGATATAGCTGACGAAATTGTACGTTATGCTCGACGGGGCAACGTCAACATGATTATGCTTGGAAAACCCCACGGTATAGATGTGCTATTTTCTCCGGTATATAGGGTCATCAGGAATTCGCATGGTATTGATATCTACCTTTACGAGCCAAAAGGAAACGGCTTGCACATACCTCTTCAGCGACGAATTCCACTATTTTTTACAGCTGAATATGTAATTAGCCTCATCCTAATTATAGCAGTAGTGAGCTTCAATTTTCTTCTTAAAGATCATATAGGACCTACGAACTTACTGATTATTCAGATTTTGCCAGTCCTTGTATCTGCTTTTTTCTTCAGGCGCAGAGTAGCTATGTTTACAGCATTTGTGAGTATCTTGCTTTTTGATTTTTTTTTTGTCAAGCCTTACTATTCAATTGGTATGGGCGACTTGCAATACTTCATCGCTTTTGTAGGATATGTCGCTATTGCTCTTATAATCAGCAGCCTTGCAACTCGGCTGCGTCATCTTCTACCGCAGATATGGCAGAGTGAAGCCCAAGTGGAAGCAACATCAGGCCTTTCCCGTGAACTTGTGGAAGCGAAAACAAGGGGAGAAGTTTTAAAAATTCTCTCCAATCAAATGCACAAATTTGCACCAGGTACTTTTGCAATACTCGTATCCAGCTCCTCCGGTCTTCAAATCGAAGAAGGTGATGCTGACTACCCGCTCAAAGATAAAGAGAGTGAAATTGCTCGATGGGCTTATAATAATTGCCAGGCAGCTGGATACGGAACAGATAATCTTCCTGCAGGAAGAGGGTACTATATCCCACTCAAAACGCACAGGAGGATATTGGGCCTCATGGCATTTGCTTTTGAAAAGCCTGAGATAGCTCTTACTCCAGAAAATAAAGAGATATTTGAAACAATGGCATTTCTTGGGGCTCTTGCACTTGAACGCGTCTGATAAAAGTGCGGACTTTATCTAAAGTAGAAAACTTTGCATGTAAGTGTTTTGTTCTTCAACGAATCCTTTCTCACTTCTGCTTCGTAGTGAGGAAGATACTTCCTGGTTCAACTATTTCTTTTATAAGAACATGTTCCCAGCTTTATCTTCTGCGTTCTGCAGGTGTCAGATGCATTTGAAGTACAAACCAATAATAGCAAATTAACAACTTTATGAAATTCAAATTTTAACTATGCCGGTTAAGATATTTGTTTTGCATCATAAGTGTGTATTATCCTATATTGATGTAAAGAATGAAATGGAAAAGGGGAATTAGAAATGAGAAGTGCTATTTTCAGGAAGATAATGATTGCAACCGACGGTTCAGAATTGGTAAAACAAGCAGTCAAGTCAGCAGTTGAAATTGCAAAATTAAATGAGGCAAAACTATATGCTGTACACGTTATCGCAATTGGGGGTTATTCAATAATTCATTCCTTAGATGAGAAATGGAAACAAATAATGAAAAAGCAACTCATGATAAAGGGTGAGAAGGCAACAGCTTATGTCGAAAACGTGGGAAAAGCTGCAAATATTGATGTAGAATCTGTAATTATTGAAGGGAATCCTGCAAATGAGATTATCGATTTTGCAGAAAATAACGACATCGACCTTATCATTATGGGTACACACGAAAAAACTGAACTCCAGAGATTTCTGGTTGGAAGTGTAGCCGAAAATGTGATTAGACACTCTAGAAAAGCAGTACTTATTATAAAAGGGGAATCTGCCGATTTATTATTAGATTCATTGTTAAAATTCTCAGGTTCAGAGAAGTTATGAGGATTAAACTAAAAGATGATAACGTTGCTCCCTCATTTTTTTTGTAGCTTTCGGTGTGATTTATTTGTACCACATCGAAACTATCAAAAGTTGTAACTATTCATTTTAAGCATCATTTCTATTAAATTAAATCACTTCTGTGTCAAACCCCATCTTTCGAAGCTCTTATAAGGGATGGAGAAATTAAGCTGGAAGAACTCTGGATATTAAATGTGGCCGTGGTGATAATGCAATAATGTTAGCCATAAATGGGTTTGATGTTACAGATATATCTTATTGAAAATGCTATCACATATGCGAAAGCGAAAGCTATAAAGCATCATATTAAGTTATATTTTATAGTTGGAAATGTGTTACAGATGGACCGACTTTCCATGGAAGGTGAATTCGATACCATTATTGATTCTGGTTTGTTTCGTATGATGACGGATGAGGAAAGGCCAGTTTTTGCACGGCAGATACATAGAGTGCTAAAATCAGGCGGCAAATATTTCATGCTGAGTTTCTCCGATAAAGAGCCCGAAGGCTATGGGCCCAGGAGGATTTTAAAAGCTGAAATTGAGCGTACTTTCACGCCACTTTTAAATATTATTTATACTAAAAATTCAGCTTTTAATTCTAGAGTCGGATCGAGTAGCATTAAACCTTATTTTGTGTCAGCTATTAAGAGTTAATTAGATTAAGCTAGAGATTAGATGCCCCTTATTTGAAGCTCCATAATCTAGGATTGACTCTATGTCCTTTTTCTTTTACTACTAAAAATAAAATTTATCTTTTTGCCGATGTAGAAGTTTTCATACAAAACCTAACTATCTTAGGATTAAGATAATTCAAACATTTGGACCAAAACTATATCGATGTTCAATTATTTTGTCATGAAATCAAAATTCATAATAAATAGGAGAGGAGATACTGTTGAAGATGCACATATCAACAGTATCTGAGTTATTTTATAAGGTTTTTATATCTATTCTGCAAGGCAGTAATTGCTCTCAAACTTAGAATATATTTTTAATACAATCATTTTTCCTATAAAACTAGATATCTAACAAAAATGATGAAATGCCATTAAAGGCATAAAAGGCACTCTACCATATCATAGGCCTCTCATCCTCTGGTCTATATAATTTATCCACTGACTTTACACTAGGGAACGACTTGTAAAACTCAGGTATATTGAAAACAATGCCGTTGACCCTAAACCTGTTTGGAGAGTGGGGATCCGTCAGTGTTTGCATCCTAAGGCTTTCATCAGTTTCAGATTGTCTCCACATCTGCGCGAAGCTTAAGAAGAATCTTTGATCACCCGTAAATCCATCAATTATCTTCGGCTCCGTTTTCAATGAAAGTTTATAGGCATGGTAGGTTATCGTCAACCCTCCGAAGTCTGCTATATTCTCCTGCAGGGTTAGATTGCCGTTTACATGTAGGCTGGGAAGGACTTCAAACCTGTTATATTCGTCCACCAAAATTTCAGTGCTCTTGTTAAAGCTATTAGCATCCTTAAGCGTCCACCAATTAGTTAAGTTTCCATTTACATCGAACTTCCTACCCTGGCTATCGAAGTGGTGAGTCATCTCATGTCCTATAATAGAACCAATGGCACCATAGTTGAACGCATCATCAGCGTCCTTGTTAAAGAAGGGTGACTGAAGAATACCAGCTGGAAAGACTACTAGGACCTTGTTGACATCAGCATAAGCATTGGTCTCCTGAGGATTCATTTCCCAGAGCTTACGATCCACTGGCTTGCCTATCTTATCCAAGCCATCGAAACCGTGGTGGAACTTAAATTTAGAGCCACGAATGACATTCATGATATATGAATCATTATTCACTTCAAGCTCTGAATAATTTAACCATTCATCTGGGTAGCCTACCTGAACATCCAAGACATCAAGCTTCATTAGGGCTTTTTTCTTGGTTTCAGATTCCATCCATGTCAAATTTTGAATTCTTTCCCTGAAGGCTTTCTTTAGGTTGGATACCATCTCCTGCATCTTGGCTTTGGAGCTTGAGTCGAAATATCTGCCTACATAGACCCTACCGATGTCTTCACCTATGGCTTTGTATTCTGCATCAAGGACTCTCTTCCAGCGAGGCTCCATCTCCTGTTGACCATTGAGCTCTTTCTTATAGAAATTGAAGTGCTCTCTCTCTAGATCTAAGCTGAGATAGGGGGACGTAGCTAAAATCAGCTTCCAACGAAGGAAAGTTTTCAAGTTAGTTATACTCTCTTCTCGAATAACGTTACTTAATTCCTTGAAGAACGAAGGATTTCTGACATTAATCTCAGCTATTTCTGGCTGGCCCAAGAAACGGAATACACTGAACCAATTCATACTTGGTGCAAAGACCTGAAGCTTATCAAGACTCATCTTGTTATACGTCTTGACCTCATCTTTATTTTCCACGTTAGTGAAGGATGCATTGGCTAGCCTGGTTTCTATCTTCATGACGGTTCGGGCATTGCTCTCAGCGATCTCTTTGGTATCCCCGAGAAAGAAGAACATTTTGGCAACGTGATTCAGGTACTGCTCTCTGATGTGGATAGATTCATTGTCCTGCTTGAAATAAAAATCTCTATCTGGTAGACCTAAACCTCCCTGAATGAGAGTAGCTATCATGATCGTGCTATTTTTTTTATTTGGTTCGGCGTATATGGAAAAGAAGGGATCCATACCATAGTCCATCATTTGCATCGATATAGTCTGGACATCGGAGGCGTTGGAGATGTTGTCTATAATCTTTAGTTCGTCTTTGATGGGATCCAGACGTTGCTTTTCAAGGGTAGCAGTATCCATTCCCACAATGTAAAATTTACCTATCTTTTGTTCAAGGCTTCCCTCAGAGACAGAAGTATTGTTGGCTGCACTCGCCACTATTTCTTTGACGCGGTCATAGGTTCTGTCATCTACTATCGAGAACTCTCCGTATCGTGATTTATCTGCAGGTACTGGGTGGCTTTTTATCCAAGCTCCATTAACATACTCATAGAAGTCATCGCCAGGTTTTACTGAGAGGTTCATATTCCCTGGATCGAAAGCTTTCTCATATCCTGAAGTGGTCGTATTACCCATTGAAGTTTCAGGAGAGCCAAAAGCTAAGAGGCTTAAAGCGATAATTAATGCGATGTTAAAAGCGAATATATATATTGCTCTCTTCCTTTTCATACATCCTCAACTTTTATGGATTTTAAGATATCTTTTACACTAGAGTATAGGTCTGAGCTAATTTCTCTAAAGCTCTACCACTAAGGGTATTTATATTTTAAAATATATATTATTATCATCCTCAGTTTTTTCACATGAATTTACTTTTACCCTGCTAAATAATCGCAAGATCAATCATTTTTTTAAATATGTTGTAATTTCTATCGCCAAGTCCAATAATTATGGCTGGTTCCGTTGCAAAAAATTCAAAAAATATGTAAGTCTATAAGTAATGAATAAAAATCAAAATATTCAAGAAAAATGTACTAACATTATAAAACGGTTCCGTTGCAAAAAATTTGGCTTCTTCACTAAATTATTGAAAATCATCACAATTCGGAAAATTGATCATTCTCATTAGAAAGGAAATTACACACAAAGGTGAAAATTATAGTGTCCGAGTGCAGAAATATTATTTTTGCAACGGAATCTCTTTGGACATATTGGATAAATAAATACGCTTTGTGCAAACATATATACTAATTTGCGTATTATTGTAAGAAGCATCTATTATTTCTAAAAATATCTGTCTAATCTTATGTAGCTGGTTACATTTTGGCTACAAACTCATTTATGAATTCATTGGTTTTATCTATAAGTGTTATGTTTTGTGGAAACGCTTTTTGAAAGTTTTTTATATCATGATTCAATATCCCTTTAATTTTCGATTTTGAATTTATAGCTAGATTTAAATTATCAGCTTTCGTTCCATATTCTCAAGTCTTTGTTTCGTTTCCTAATAGATAATTTGTTAATGCTATGTTATAATGAAAGTAATATTTTTTTCTCATCATAAGTATTTAAGGGCGTCATGTTCTCTAAATCCGTACGATATTCAAAAGTATATCGATTAATTGCCTGATCTTCTGTTTTATTATCCATCATTAATTTAATCTGATTCTCTTGAATTTCACTAGCTGTTTCTAAGTTGTCTATACATCGGTAAGAATTAGAAAGACTAATGTATATATCTAAATTTGGGTAGTGCCTATATGATCTATTATTCAACTCATATAACTTTATAACATTTTTATAATATCCTCAATCATAATATATAGTTATAAGGTTAGTTTGATAAAATGAGTGCTCTTTTGCGATATCAATAGCTTTTTCATATATTTTCAGTATGAAGTCAGAAAGATTTCTTTTGTTATATTTAAATCCCGCAATATCTACTACTTTTTTAAACATTTTGTCCTGGTCAGATAACTGAGATTGAGTTTTTGATATACAAATCCCAGACTTTCGTATGCATCAGAAACGGTATGATCTTGTTGTGGAACCTGATAGTATGGGATGTAAAAGTCCAGTTAATACGCTTGAAAGCTTCCAGTATGATATAATTAACTATATGCAGTTTCCAGAGAATCACTGGAAAAAAATAAGAATAATAAATATGAGGGAGAGGATCAACAAGGAACTCAAAACAAGAAGCAAAATGTTGAGGGCATCCTTAACTAAGAATCAATATTGAGACAAAGAAGCTCAGTACTCATTGATATAAAAGAATACTGGATAATCGGAAACAAGCCTTCAATAGTAATGGAACAGTAATCAGAAAAGAAGAATAAAGTCTATTGCACATATTTTACATAAAATTATACACGCCAACTATAATCAAGAGAAAATTTCGATAAACCCCTTAATTTCTTCATATGCTTATAAAAGGATATAAATGATTCTTGTAAATCAGAAGTTTATCTAAATACCCATTAATATGTTCTCGCTACATACACAAGAGTTTTGGTTTCTTCCTTGCAGACAGGACATTTTTCTGTCCAGTCCTTTTTCTGCTCCAAAGGAATCCCAAGGATACCTGCATTTATCTGGTCTTCCATAATAAGTCCACATTCTTTCTTACCACACCATGGAATTGTTGCGATTCCTTTTTGGATTTTATCCTTTACTTCTTCAAAATTAGTGCAATCAAAAATGCGGTTTAAGAGCCCCGTTTTCGCGTTATTATAAAGGTTTTTGTGGATTGATTCAAATCTTAATATTACATCAACTTCAATATCAGGAAGCGAGATATGTTCTTTATTCCCTGTGTCTCTCCTTACAGCCACAGCAACATTATTTTCCAGATCTCTAGGTCCGATTTCAAGCCTTAAGGGTACGCCTTTCATTTCCCATTTATAATATTTAGCTCCGGGACGAAGGTCACTTGCATCAATTTCAACTCTCACCCCTATTTTCGTCAGGCGTTTTTGAACATCTTCGCAAGCTGCAAGCACATACTCTGCTCCTTTCTTGAAGATAATTGGAATAATTACAACCTGTATGGGTGCGATCTCCGGAGGCAAAACCAGCCCTTTATCATCTCCATGGATAGAAATAACAGCTGCAATAGATCTTTCTGAAATCCCATAACAAGTCTGGTAGGCATAGCACTGCTCTCCATCAGGAGCTTCGTATTTAATATTAAATGTTTTTGCAAAATTGTCACCCAGATGATGGACTGTACCTATCTGAAGAGTTTTTCCATCAGGCATAATTGCATCTAGAGCATCGGTGTAGTCCGCACCTGGGAATTTATCCCAATCAGGTCTTCTTGAGCGGAGCACAGGAACTCCAAGCCTACGGTAGATTTTGGTATAAAGCTCAATCGCTTCCCTAACCTGAACCTCTGCATCTTCCCAGGTTGCATGCACTGTATGAGCTTCTTTGAAGGAAGTAATCTCCCTTAGTCTGATCAAGGGTCGAGTGTGTTTTGTTTCGTAGCGGAAAGTATTAACTATCTGATAGAGTTTAAGAGGCAAATCCGCATGGGATCTGACCCATATTTTGTACATTGGATAAATGGCAGTCTCACTGGTTGGACGAAGAACCAGAGGTATTTCAAGAAGGTCTTTTCCACCGTGAGTTACCCAGTATACCTCATTCTCAAAGCCTTTGATATGCTCAGCTTCTTTCATGAACTCGTTTTCAGGAATAAGCAATGGGAAGAGAGTTTCCTGGTGTCCGTTGTTGTCGAGGATTTCCCTGATTATGTTATAGGTATTCCTCCGGATGGCAAAGCCGAAAGGATACCAGACATATAGCCCTTTTACAGGATAGCGAACGTCCATTATTTCGGCCATCCAAAGGAGTTCATTATACCAATCGCTGAATTTTTCTTTTGGAGGGAGTGCTGCTTCTTTTTCGTTTGTTGCCATACCTTCACCGTATTATCACAATATAAATTAATTATTCAATTTATCAAATTCAGGCATTTTCGGGTTCCAGTACCAAGCCTAATATCAAATACCATGTTGTGATGGGATGTACAGGTTTTTGTGCTGGCTGAAAAGCTCTACTCTATATAGGTTAAGTACAATCTGAAGCTCTGCAAATTATCTAAAACTCTACAAAAGGGTATTCAAGCTGTCATATTTTTGAGACTCATGATATCTAAACAGAAAAACGCTGAATAGCCCGCAATGCTTTTTTCTTTATTTGAATAAAAGTTTATAACTATCGGTGATCTAGATCCAAGAAATTTTTTTCGAATTGCCTAAAAATGAGGGGACCTGGGCTAATTTCCTGATAGGAGCTAGACATTTTCTAAAGTTTTATGCGTAAATTCTGATTTTTCAATATCGAAAACTATCATACCGCTATTTAGCTTTTCAGCTTCCTCTTTAGAGAGCTTGGTAGTGGTAGTCTTTTTTGAAATTATTGCGCTATTTCCTAAAGGATCTTCGATAATAACTAGAATTTTTTTCTCGCTTGCGATAACTTCTTCGAGCATACACAAGAGTTCCTGGCTTCGGGAAAATTTATCTTCTTCTTCCTGTACCCACTTACTTGCAGTCATCAGCACACTCCCGACGCGATGAAGTACACCTTCTATATTCGTTATGTAAGACTCTGAAGCCATCCCAGGCTCGATAGTTATCCCCATTTCCGGGATGCGAATTGTTCCTGATGTTGAACGGATAACCCTTGCATCCAGGTCTTCTTGGGTTTCAACTGATATCTCATATCGTATGGGTTCTTTGCTGGAAAGGCTAAGAGTATCTGCAAAATGGAAACTGCATTGACATTTTGCACTAATGTACATGATCTCCCCGAAATAGGGGATATTGTCTTTCTGCCAATTTATCACAAGATCGTCATGACATAGCGGACAGGAGATCCTTGTCTCAAAACTTTCATCTTTATAAAAATTATGATTCAATATTTCCCACCAATTATTTTGGATCTATCGATTTTTATACCTGAGGGAGTTACAATCACGGTATTTCCTTTAAAACCTGCAATATCTCCACGAACATCGACGATTACATCTTTCAGCTCTTTCAAAACCCTGTCCCTCATCAGGTCATCGCCCCTGATGTTTGAGATATCTATCATCAGAATGTTTCCATTGTAGATCTCTTGCTTGAGTAGGGGCATCTGGTTGATATTTGAGACTTCCGCGATCTTAACATAAGTCTCTGCAGGCTCTTCCTCGAGAACCTCCTCATATTTACTTAGATCGATTTCGGTGTAGTCGTCGGCACTGGTTGTATTTCTTACGTTGCTGCCAAGGATTTTGTCTATGAATTTTGCCATTTATGCACACCTTTTGTATTTTTTTAGATTTGAATAATAATTGTCCTATATTGCAAACTTATGTTAATTAATTTTTGCTATTAAAGCTAACCTTGATTTTATTTTTTGTTTCAAGGAATTACCTGACCATTCATGTAGGTTTTTTTAGTAAGAATCTGCATGCTTCAAGAGTAGTTTCATAGTGCCATGCTCCATAGTTTATCTCCTACATGGGTTATTGACTTTATAGCTTTACCTGAATTGCTCTCCACCATCTGTAAACCCGTCATGAGAGCTTTTCCAATTGCAAGAGGCTTTCTATGAACCTCTTCCACGACGATTACGAGATCTCCGTTTTCTATTTCGGAATCAGCCTCCACGACTCCAGGAGCCATGATATCTGCCCCATCTGAAACGAAGCTAATGGCTCCTTTATCCACAGTGACAATTCGCTTTTTGAATTCAATTTCAATAGCTCCGCGGACGGTAGGAAAAAGTTGTTCTTCTGTTTCAAAAAGTAGAGGCTTGCCATCCACAAGGATAAGAGAATAATCCTCCAGGATGATTTTTTCCAGGACGTTATTTTCCAGCTCTGCCATCGTTTCACCGAAGATAGACACAAGGTACTTTAACATCTTGTTCTTCGTATTTTTCCTCAGCTGAACTCTTGACTTTACTTTCAATCAATCACCTGATTTCAAAAATTTCATGCACTATTTATAGCATAGGGTTCTTGTGCCTTTTAAAGCTTATGTGATTCCTAAAGACTGATGAAACAATATTTTTCATATTTTATTCGGATTTTCCCTTCAACATTACAAAGAGCATTTTTAGAAGCATCATAACACCTTTTAAAAATAGGGGTCCATAGACAAGGGCTCTAGAAAGAAACTATCATAAAAAACACATACTGAAAACTGAATAAATTCCTGTATTCAAAGTCCTATTGTTAAGCCGCTGGAATTCATCTTAACAATACAGTAAAGAAACCTAAATGATATTAATCCGCTCGTGCATATGAGGTAGAAAGCCACGAATGAGCTTCTTGAAAATTTCAAGATCAGTAGATACAACCAAAATGGTAGCATTGGGATGGAAAACTAGTTAAAAAACATATCAAAAAATCAAACATGCATCATACATAACACTTTGATAAGACAATCAAATTGGATCAGAAAATCTCAATGTTATGTGATGGATAAAGAATATGATTTAAAAAAATCCATTACCTAATTAGAGAATAAATAAGTGTAGACTCAATTATATCTGTAAGAAAAAGACCGAGAATGAATATTTTGGGAAACTACAGAAGGCAGCTGCACCTAATCTTTGATAAAATTAAATACGATCGAAAAAAGCATAGTGAGGCAACGTTCTCTGTTGTCAAAAGGAAACTTAGAGAAGTACTTCGGGCAAGAGAGTTCCATAATCAAGTAAAATGAGTAAAACTTAAACTGAGAGTCTGTTATATAAATAAAAAAATTGTAGAAATAATTTGTATTAAATTAAGGATCTCTATAAAACTGTTTTTCCTCTCCATTATTGAGATTATTTCACAATTGAAAAAGAGTTTCTTCATTTTGAAGGTTTTCACTTTACTTCAATTATTTCGATTCTTTCAAATATGTGTTTATGAAGATCTAATTATTCTTTGCTTAACCCAGTTCTATCAGTAAAATCAAATATCGCATATAGTTTAAATATATAAGTGTAGAACGAGCTTTTCCAAAAAGATACATTTTTTGACTTTAAACCACTCATAAATGAAGTGACTATGGTTCCATAAATGGGATATCAAGGAAATCAAAAATAAAGTTTCAATTTTTATTGAGATCCATCGTATCAAAAGCTCCACCATCTATATTCCAAATGAAGAAAAACTGTGTTTCAAATTGAAGCGAATAGTAAGGAAAAGTTATTAAATCACGGATGCTACATGACTCAGGAGATACAGACGACAAACTTGATGTATTACCAGAAGTTGGGTCATTTAGCACTCCATGATCAACAACCTCATTACCTCCAATAAGTTTTTTGAATTTATTATGATTTGTAAAAATTGTCTCAGAATTTACGGAATTAGGTATTGATTAAAAAAGGATGGGAAATATATCAATAGTTAAGTAGAAGAGTGTGAGCGGGTTGGGGAGTGGGGGGTCATATGGGGAGTGGGGGGTATGGTATGTGAAAAAAGTTTTCCGCTCACATCTTACAATTACTCTTATTAAAATTAATTATATAAATAGCTATCCATTCTGTTCCAGAGTAAGATAATAGCCAAATAATATAATAATTTTATGATACACGCCATACACCACATATTAGATTCTCGAACCCTTGTTTGATCCAATGATATGTTATACAAAGCCTGCAAATTGCTAAAGAAGTCTTAAGTATTCACATGAAGCGTTTTAAGTCATCCAGAGCAAGTTTTCAAAATAACCATGACAAGAAGGTATTTACTTGATAACTAGTTCTTAGTACTATGAACCCTGATAGGCTTTTGATTTATGGAGCAGCTTTTGTAATTATGGGACTTTCGAACGCCGTCATTCCCATTCTTCCAGAGCTTGCGAGCCTGGATCACAGCGCTTCCGGGAAACTTACACCCAGTCTACTCTTTTCGGCCTACTTTTTAGGAGCCCTTGTTACAATGCTCCCTTTCGGAATTCTAGCTGATAGGTTCGGGAATTTGAGGTTTATAGGATTTAGTATTATTCTAACAGCGATTTCAGGACTATTCATCCTATTTTCAGAAAATCTCTGGATTATTTTAACCTCAAGGTTTATAGAAGGTTCTGCCTGCGGAGCTTTTTTCCCAGCTGCCTTTGCCACCCTCTCTAAATCTAAGGATCCGGGGCGTTATATCGGAGAATTCACTTTTCTTTTCAACGCAGGACTGGCCACAGGGGTTCTTTTTTCAGGTTTACTGGCGGATACTTACTTAAAAGGAGCAATCCTTTTTTTTACAGTTATCACTTTTCCTTTAATATTATACCTTTTTCCAAGACACAGGGAATTGACTCATCCTCAGAACACAGAGGATTTGGGTTCATTACCTTGTTCTCCTGGAAGTCTCTTTAGAGATTCTTATAAAAGGATTTTAAAACTGCTTAGTTTTAACAATTCAAGGATCTGGCTCAGTTCGTTTATTCTCAATGGAACCATAGGAGTCCTTATCGCTTATTATCCGGATTATAGCCTGGGCACTATGACAAAAACTCAGCTCGGAAGTTCTATTGCCAGCCTCTACGCCTGCGCCATGGTTACATCTCTCCTTATTGGGCGATTTAGGGTAAAGGAGAAAAACATAATCCGGATCGGATTAATATTTTCTGCCCTTGGAGCCCTTTTTGTGATTAAATACCCTTTTCTCGGATTTTCAAGCCTGGGTGGAGGATCCGGAATTGCACTGGTAGGTTTTGCTCTAGCTGTTGCCGGAATGAATTCGGAGAGGGGGCTATCAATGGGACTTTTTACTACAACCATTTATGCCGGGCTTTCTTTTGCCCCTATTATTGCAGGGCTTTTTACAGGCTTTATGAGCTTTGAAAAAATATTCATAGTAAATGGTTGTATTTTGGCAGCAGCTCTTCTGTTATAGGATTGAAAAATTTCATCTCAGCAAAAACCTAAGTTAAGTTAGACCTGAAAGTGCATAAGGTTATCTGCCTTACGTAGCTCTCTACCTTCATTTCCCACAATTATGATTACTCAACCAATTATTATTATACTTTCATCACCAAGAAGATCTGAGTATTAGCAATGCTACTCTACTGGGTTTATCCCTGTTTATACCTTGTTTAGCTTTGGTACAGCTTTCCGACTAAAAAAATTTTCTTAACTTGTTATATTTCTTTCTTGCTTCTGCCTTAGCAATCCCCGTTGGAATCCACCTTACAGCTCTTTATTCTTCCTTTTTGATTATGACACTGAAAATTTATCCATATATATTATAGTATACATTTGGAACAACTCCAAGCCATAAAGATAACTTATTTCCGGAAGAAAAATCCTTGAAATTAACCATTTCAACAAGTAGGTATATGCTGTACCAATTCTCCCAATATACGGAATAGACATTCAAATTTCCATCTTATTGCCAGGCTTTCAAGAAGCACAATTTAATGTAATTCTCCAAACTTTCAATTTTATCGGCAAGACATTTTAGTAAATATTCGGATTCTATTACAATTATGACTTTCGCAGTATAGAATCTGTAGATTGTTTATCCCACTGAGTTAATATTAATGAGATTCCGATTGATATCTATTTATCTCTTCAATGGGATCATGTCCAAATTTTTCTCGCTGATTTATGTATTTGATCCGCTTTTTCCTACTCTGGCTCATTATTCTTCAATTTTAAAGATAGTTTCGCTATCCTTTTTACATTCTGAAGTTTTACACATATATCAAATTTATTTGTCTATTTACCATCATTGGCCATTGAAAGTTAGATTAATTCTTAAGCTACTATAATATAGAGAAAATAGATTACATCCTTGTGTACATCCGTGGAAATGCCTCATGGAACTATTTTGTTAAAAAATATGGACTCAAAAATGATGTGGAAATATTTCCAATCAATTAAGGAATCGATTTCGATAATTTTGTCGCTAATTGACTCAAAAATGTATAAATATATTAAAGAGCAAAATCAGAAAAAGTGTTCATAATTAAAAATTGTTGTTGAGTGATTTTAAATTCTCCAATGTTCAAATGAATAGAAGTTTATCGAAATTCTCTAATCTAAATTAAAGTCTTTCTGGTCGATTATATGTGCTATTGATACCTTTAAGTAAACTTTTGTTTTTTATTCCAAACCAAGATATTCCGTTTCTAATTATTTGCAACTCTAACATTAGAAAAGATTTCAATGAAAACATTAACTGTGCTTTGGGACTGTTTTCAGAAAAAATTATAAAAGTTTGGGATATTCTATATATTAAAAATCACCCTTCTTTAATATAAATTCTGCTGCTTGTATAGTGCGTTACATATTCATTTTTTTATATTTCTACTTACGTCTATTTCATTTGAGCCATTAATAATTGTGAAATCACTAATTATAAGTTCAATGTTTTTGCCATCGGTTGGAGGCTGATTCCAATCCCACAGCCATAAATTAATTAATATGTTCGCAGGATCCTGAGGAATTCCAGAAACATTTGTATAATTATAGTCTGCTATAATTTTTCCGTTTTCCTGCACAGATGTAAATCTTACATATTTTGGTTTCCATTCAAGAGTATATGTTGTGTTTGTACCGTTAGTGTCTGGAACTGCATATGCATGAGCATTGCCTTCAATTTTAGCAGGCTGTACAGTATACGTCAGTTGATCTCCGTTTGTCTTACCCCATTTTGAAGCTTCAATATCTAATTCATTCTTATCGTTTAAATAGGTAAAAAATCCGACCACACTTTTATTATCAAATGTATAAATAGGTGAAGCTACCTTCCATGTGAAAGTACCATAATGATATTTATATTGACTATTCAACATCGTACATTTCCATACATCCCCATCCTTTACAATGGTTAGGTGCATCCTATTTTTGTCATCTATCCACGCACCAGTCTTATTCCAATAATTATTAATAGGGTCTGATTTACCTTTAATAACGTACCAATTTAACCCTTTCCAGTAAATTATCCCATTTATAGGATATTTATTCACTCCTTTATCAACTGTCCATACACCATTTTTCTGAGTTGCTTGTGTATAAAACAATGTCCAAATTCCGTTAGTATCTTTCGCAGGGATCCACAATTTCAAGAAATTTTCATCATCACTAAAAACACCTGCACTGCGACCTAATTGAATATCCTTATACATTGCACATGATGGATCACTGATTTGTAGCAGTGGTAAACTTTGAACTGTGAAATTATCCGTATAGTTATTTGCAGTCGCAATATACAAATTATAATTAGGTTCGTCGAATTCATTATCAATAGGTTTGTCGAATCTAAACAATGCATATATTGTTGAGTTTCCTGGATAATTCATCGTATTCATAAGCAAGGGCTGATAGTCACTTGATTGACCAACTTCTTGCTTATTACTAAAATTCATACCATCAGTGGAAGTGTATCTGTATATAACATGAGGTTTTTGATCGATATCAACAAGCCACATGTAATAAGTTCCTGTGGAGTTATCATATAATATAGAGGGGGATATACCATGGGCAGTGACATTCATTTCAGATGAAATAGTACTGCCATCATATGTTCTAACTTTTGGATCTTCTATAGTTACGTTACCAACTACATCCCCAATTACATAGTAGCACATAAGTTTTTGAGTAATAGGATCATATACGATATCAGGATGAGATCCAGAAGCGTTTGAGTCATACTTAGATTTGGTTGGCGTTCCAATAGGATTTGTCACTCCTGATGGTACATTCCAAATTAGTCCATCATCAGAATAGTACAAACATGCATTTTTAGAGGTACCATTCAAATCTGGAAAGGGAGTAATAAACATCCACCATTTATGACCAAATACACTAGATGCATTGTAGTAGACATCAGGATGATTGAACTGGTTATATCCGTATGGATCAGGTATCGATACGGGAAGTCGGTTTGATGTGTTTAGAAGAGCACTAGTTTCATTTTTATTTTCGTGGGATCTTACTTCTGATAATGTACCTGAGATACAGCCAGAAACAAGAAGCAATAATGTTATGATAACGATTCCAATTTTATAATGCATGTGTTATTTCTCCGTAATGTACGAACGCTTACGCGGTTAAATTAAAAACAATAGCAGTAAGATTCTCACATATATCGTGTGCAATTAATACAAAGGGACTTCATATACTTGATTTTATCCCTCAAAAAAACTTGATATAATTCTTTGAGTTTTGGATTGGCTGCAGTCAATGACAATGAAACTGATGGTCAATTTTCACTATCCCAGAAGATATCAAAACAATCTTCTAATGAATGCTTTAAAATAGCTTATGAAGTGTATAAAACAGAGATATACCTCAATTGAGCATCATTAATTGTATTGTGAATTCTATTTTACCCATTCTCTGAATCATATAGCTTGGCATTATCTGTTGAGTCTAGAGCATCAAGTTACTATCATCATATAAAATAAATTTAACATCTCACAATAATTGAACATAATCAACATTATTTGCATATTTCGAGCAACATGGCGGATAAGTTTGAGAGTTTTGAAAAATATAAAACTCGTAACTCACATATTTAGTTACGTCTTTGTACAAAATATATAGATATTATCTCATTTTAATCAGATTATGAACTAGGATATTTTAATACGCATGATATTTATTGCTAAGGCGAAAATTTGTTCCTACGAAAAAAAACGAATCTGTGGAACTTCAAGCCTATTATTAATTTAATATGGTTTGAGTCCAGCTAAAGTAGTAAAACATTTTACGCTTACATATTTAAGATTTTATCCTTCGAGAAAGTGTACTTGGGAAGAATATTTTCTCAACCTGGAATGTAAATCTATCAATTAGTAAAATCTCTTTTAACAGGAGGAAAATTTTCAGATTTAAGGGAAAATAGTCTCAAAGCTAATGATAAAAGATGATGGTTATTATCACACTTGGCAAACAAAAGACATAATTTAATTGTCAATGAGAAATTCAATATCTTTTATTTCGAGTCAGAATTTGTATCCTAGATCAAAAACGAATGAAGTATCCATATATGAATTATATCCCTTCAACCCAAAAAGATAATAAAGTCTAATAATCAAATCGTCAAATACTGTAATAATAGTTCATTGATTCCAAATAAATCAAGACACTGGGCAATATAGGGTCCAAAACCAATTAAATTTACAAGTGATTCATAATCCAAGATCAACATCTATAGATGTTATACTGAAAATTAAGGGGTCTATGGATATGATTTTGGTATTATGCAAAATACATACTCTTCCTTAAAATAGTTATTTGATTCTGATAGAGATATATAAACAAAAATATTTTCCCACTGGACTGAGCCACATGGTATAAATTAAAAAAAGCAGAGAAATTTTATCAAAAAACAAGCATTGTTTATAAATATTGTTTTATCCTCCAACTCCACCCGAAAAAAACCCAGTTGAATATTGTTGGAAAACGAGAATAAAGATTTTAACATCAAGAAGATCATTCAAAAATGCTAAAGTATAACGGCGAAAAATTGAATAAATTTTGTGAGAAGTACACACTCACACATAAAATGTTGTATTATTTAAAATACCGACTATAATTCAATGAAAAATATGCATAATTTTTACTTCAAAACTCTACAATATTGAATTTTATAGAGGCAATTACTAAAAAAATTGAATTAAAATTTTGGATAATTTTTCATGAAATGTTGAAGAAGAAGTGTGGACAAATAACTAATAGCCAGTAGGACAACAGCAAACTTGGACTATTGATACATTAATAAAAGTTATATATTTTGATGTTATATGACGTATACGAGGTATTTTTAATATGGATACTGTTACTGCTACATCTTGGATTGATGTATTAATAAGTATTATTGTTATTTGTGGTCTATTTGGTGTTCTTGCTAATATTGTTTATTTTTATGATCAAGGGCATTAAGATTTTCCAAAATAAATACTTATACAGAGAATTACAACTGCAACAGCAAGTATAAGTTACTGAAAGTTTTAAACAAAAGAGTTCTTATCAAATGTAAACAACAAAGTAGATGAACTCATTTTATGTATATAGGCAATAGCTATGGGAGCAACTTGATAGTGTTTGCCATATGAGTAGTTTAATTCATCTAACATTAGTCAAGTGTTCTCTATCTAAATGTTATACTGTAACACTTGGTTGATTTATTACTTTGAATCAGATTTTTATTATATTATCATCTCATAATTGGGCGAGGTATAAATCTTGAATATATCTAACTTGTTGATAAAATTCACTAATTACTGTCGCTTTTCACTTAGCAATACGTATCTCGGCCAAACAGATCGGGACATATTAATGAGTTGTTGAAAATAGTAAACATGAGATTATCTGCACATTTTTTCAAAAAAGAGAGCTATAAGGCATTTCGTAGATGTACACAGATTCAAAATTTATTCGGCTACTTGTTATCACTATGATTTATGGAAGATTAGTAGAATTTCATGAAGCTCTAAATTTCATTATATGCGCACAAATGGTATATTAATAGCTCTCGAAAATCAGAGGTTTATCGAGATCCTCTTGTTGTTAAGCTGGACATCAGACGAAATTACATGATCTTTTGAGAATATTTATAATGGCTAAATTATATTAAAAAACGTAAGTTGGGAATGAATTCTGAATCTACTGTCCCAGTAATTTGAGATATATTCATCTAATGAGTTTTGAATTACTTTACACTTCATGCTAGAAATTAAATTTGAAGACGATAAGGTAAATTTCCTAATGGATTTTGTGAAGAGGAACATAAAAGAGTAAGAAAACTAACAAGAATAGGTCTACATTACTAGTAAATCCATAAAAAGAGGGTACAGAGATAGTGAAAAAATGGGTTCTGGTAGGAAAACTATTTTAATAATAAAGAAAAAATATTTTAAAGAAGGACTAAATAGTGTTTTTGAGCCGAACCCTTGTAATTAAGTTGGACTTGTAACTGGCCCCATATTTTTCTTTTTTATAGTTACAAAGCATTCTCTTTCTGAATGATCAGCATGCTGTACTTTGTGGTATTTACTCAGGAAAACTAAGAAATTTTCTGAAAAAATTAAATCGGTATATTGTTTCTCAAGTCCAAAATAATAAAGGCCACGTCATTGCTGTAAAACAAGAATTTTAGACATAATTATCACAGAGCTGATGCTCTATCTTTGAAACTCTTTTGTTAAAATATTTGAACTTAAAAATTATACGAACAGATTTCCAATCAATTAAGGAATCAATTTCAGCAAGTTTATATCCAACTGACTAATAACTGTTGTGTTCTTTTTTAAGAGCAAAATCAGTAGGATTTTTCATTAGTATAAATTATTGTTAAGAGACTTAAACTTCTCAATGCTCATAATACACAGGAGTTTATCAAATTCATCTCCAATTTTTAGCTGGTTGAAATCATAAAGCTATGTGAGCAATTTGTTTAAATCGGAGGTTATTATAATTTTCATCGATAAAATATATGTTACTTTTTTCTATCGAAGCTTTGAATTTATTTCACTACAGTTTTAATTATTGCCCCCTAAATCTGTTGCAAGTATCACTACTTTCCAAAATAACCTGGGATTTCAATAACATCTCACTCTCAAGAGTCACTCACATACATTTATGTGTATATGACGAAATTCAGTATTTATCGAAATTCCCATAATTTACTTTTGAGATAATACATGAATAAGATAGAGGCATCCGAACAAATTGCATAAATACCCCAAATTAATTTCAATAATTTGTCAAAACTTATAATAAGCTATGTATATAATATATGCTCGTATCCCCGTTCGAATATAATCTATCAACTGAAACATCCCCCTCCAGTTTGCTAAAATCTTTTTGATGAAATCTTCCGACAACATTCCAGACAGTTTCATAAACCATTTTGTCAAACATTGTCATCATGAAATATTCGTTCTGAGTATAAGAATTCCCAAGGTTATTGGATAGAGTATAATTAAAATGATCCTTAATGTTTGCCTCTTTATAAGAAGATCCAAACAACTTTCCAGCTTCAACATGGCCCAAAGAGCCTGCTAAAAATCTATATACTGGACTCATTATATACACGCTATTGATAGCAGAATTTTTGAAATTTAAGAGCCATTCAGCCCCATTCATATCCATTTGTGTAATTGATGGGGTGGGTTGCATAACATAGGGTGAAGGGTACAAATTGTGAATAGATATTACTGAAGCAATCAGAATTATAATCACACAAACCATTGGTGCAAGATTAAAGTTATGAATTATAATTTTTCTAGTAATAATGTATGATAACACAAAACCAGCGAATATCGGTGTGAAGATTACTAAATATGCTTGCAACCTATCTGAACCCATTGCTTGTAGACCTGGAATAATATTAAACAAATAAAATGCGTACATTATTCCAATAAACAATGTGATACTCAGTAATATTATCAAATTTTTATTGTTTTTTCTATAATTGGAATATTTCAATAATAATACAAAGCTAAGGAAAAAGAATATTAAAAAAATAAAATGCTGACCCATAAGTTTAAGAAATAATTCTAGAAACTCTAATTTAGTCAAACTCAATTTACCAACTGTGCTACTCATCGAAGAAATTACATTTGTACTTGAACCTGCAATAATCGAATAATACATTATTTTTATATTTAGATTAAACTTTTGGAATGATAGTATCCAAGGAAGAAATATAGCTGTTTCAAGTAAGATAGGTGTCAATGGGAAAGAAGACGTAATTAACAAAATTTTTTTATTTTCAAATATAGGAATCAAAAATTCAATTGATCCAATAACAACTAGCATTAATATTAATACCACTGTGGATAGCGGATGGAAAAAAGGATACAATATTAATGTAATTAGAAATAATATCGCATATTTCATAGAGTTTTTTTTTGTTAGTGATTTAAAATAGAAGAATAACACAATAGGCAAATATAAAAGAGACCAGCCATTTGGCATAAGGTAGACATCGTATCCACTAAAAAACACACTAGCAATTGAAGTAACAGCTAAAATTTGTTCTTTTTTTGTAACTAGTGAAGAAGTTGCTAATAAATATATAGATATTACATAAAAAACTGAAATTAAGGCAGTACTATGGTTTGCTATAATCTCACTGGAAAGTCCTGTGATATATACAAGCTCTGATAATAATATATGAGTTATCGGATATACGAGATCGGAGGGGATATGCCCAAATATTAAAATCTCTTTTAGAATTCCAAAATGAGAGATGTTATCCCCTCTCCATGAATAATAACCTCTGATATAAGGAATATAAAGTAAAATAATTCGATTAAATAATAGTATCAAAAATCCTACAAAGCAATAATTATAATAGTATGATAGATCCCTATACACGATATACATAATAATAGAAACTCCTCCAATTATACTGGATACTAAGCAAATCCATACTATTGGAGGTGTACTTTTATACAACGATAATTCATAACCATGCGCTGGATTAAAATAAGCCATCAGAATTGAAAATAGACTAAGCATAAAACAGAGTATATAAATCAATTTGAATTTAATATTCAGCCCAAACATAGAGATCACAAATGATATTTCACATAAATTTATAAAAATGTCAACTATTATTTCAATGGTTTAAATAATATTCATGAATATATATCCTTGAAAAGAGCCTACTATATTTTCATAGCTGAATATAGTTTTATATCAGAATGCGGTTCAATATTTTTCCATGTGAACAATTTTCAATTATTTATCTATTCTCCATAAATTTTCGATTTCTCCCTGTCAAATTTCAATCGTGACCATTGGTTACTGAAAAGTAGGGGATATACTTATTTTGTTATAATTTGTCAATAACTTACGAACATGATTTCAATTACTTTTCAATGAAATCTTAATTTCTAATTTGGATCATTTGACTGAACTGAACGGCTAATATTTTTAGAGAATTCAGATAAACCTTCAAATTATTTAGTGTGCTTATAAATTGTGTATAAATGATTTGTAAAATCAGAAGTTTGTAGAATTCTTTTTAATAGATCCCCATTTATATCCTAAATCATATTAGATGCTATTTTCCCCTTTCCACAGATGTATACAAACATGTCATATATTTTCTCAATATGACCGTTTAAAAATTGATCTAATTTTAAATGAATAATAGTGAGCAAATAAGAAAACAAATTATACATCGATGACATATACATAATGTCAGTTGACATTTATTGAAGCAAAATTTTACAATGACTCTCTTCCTTTTTAAGGATCCAGCCTAGCAAATATCAGTCTATGTTATTCATTTTAATGAATAAATAATTTTGATTACTAACTGATGGGGAAATCAGAAAATATTTTAAATAGTTGACAGTCAAAGAAAATGATCACACCAATATTTGTTCAGTTAATCTTGACAAAGAGAGCTATTTATAATTTGTTCCCCTGACAAACTAGATCCTCTTTTATTTACAATTATTATCTCCTCCGGATTAGTTTTGCAGGAACTCCTCCAACCACGGAATAAGGCTCGATATCTCTAGTAACAACTGCACCAGCACCAATTACGGAACCATTTCCAATCTTTACGCCTGGAAGTATTATTACTCTACTCCCAATCCAAACATCATCGTCTATAACTACAGGAGCAACTTCTTTACCACCTTGGTATCTCATGGGAATTGATTTGTCTGAAATTTCATGACTGGTTGTCATTATAATAACATCTTTTCCCATCATTACATCATTTCCTATATGCACATGTCTTTGGACAAAAGCGTTTATGCCAATGCCAGATCTATTTCCGACTCTAATAAATTTTCCATCTGCAATGTATGCTCCTTTTTCGAGATTTATATCCTCTCCACACTCATCAAAAATTCGATGAGCTAAAAATCCTCTAATTGGTTTTGATAATTTTAAAGATTGCGGCTCATCTGAAATAGGTAGATGCTGAGCAAATGAATAGTAAATTATCAGACAGAGGCACCTTTCAATAGATTTAAAATATGCACTTATTTTTGAGCTCAATATTTTCTCTCCAAACATCTAGGATTGTGATTTATTCCTCTTTCCATAGATGTACACAAGAATGTAATCCATTTTTCCAATATTAAAGTAGTTTAACAATCAACCTAACTTTCAATAAATAATAATTGTCAAATAAACAACAATTTATATATCCGTGTATACATGCTGAGTTCGGTTTATTAATTTTAAATGCAAAGTTTTTCTACAGTTTGTGATAAATGCTTCACATCGAAGGTGACATTATTACAAAAGATATTTTGATATCAATTGCCATTTTTCTGTATGGACTGATAACATCGTAAAATGTTATCTGATATTTTTCCCCAAGTAAAACCACTACTAATTATAGTATCTCTCGCTTTATCACCGAGCGTATTTCTCATATCAGCGTCATCAAGGAGTGTTAATATAGCTTCTTCCAATGCGCGTGCATTTTTAGGGGGAACCAGAATTCCATTCACGCAGTGATCTATAAGTTCGATATTTCCAGGTACTTTGGTGGCTACAATTGGAAGTTTACAGGACATCGCTTCGAGAAGCGAACCAGGTAATCCTTCATAATGTGAAGGAAAAATGAACATGTGAGCATTCTGATATAGCTTTACTATATCATTTCTACCTACATGCCCTAAAAATTTTATACGATCTTCAAGATTTAAATTTTTAACTTTTACTTTTAATTCATTAATTAAAGGACCATTTCCAGCCAGGATAAAGTGTATATCACTATGGGACATGAGAACTTCTTTTGCGCAATCAATTAACTCAACCAGACCTTTACCATAACTAATTCTTCCTGTATACAGAATATATTTCCCCCCAACCTTTTTATCAACTGGTGAGAACAAATCTTCATCTACTCCATTATATATGATTCTAATATTGTTGTAATCCAACTCATATTTTTTCAGATCTATTGCCACTTTTTTCGAGACAGTGGTAATAAGATCTGCATTTTTTACCAATTTTCTTTCAATTGACGAACTAATATATTTTGCTTGAAATTTGGTAGCAAGAGAAACTAAATCATTTATATCAATAACTTTTTCAGCATCTATCATCGAAGAATGAATTGTTAATACTATAGGGACCTTAGACTTTATTGTAGGGGGCAAAGGTGTATGTATATGGATCACATCAAAATTATGCTCAATTGATTTCAACAATTCATTCACAAAAAATCCATGAATATGTACATGAAATGGATACACTAACGCAAAAGGAACTTTATATAATTCTATATCTTCAAAATAATATTTCTGTGTTTTATGTAGGCTCCCACGCGTAATAACGGTTACATTATGTCCCTTTCGAATAAATTCCTTTGACATATTGTAAATGTAATTACCAATTCCTTCCTCAGGAGGTAATTTAGCGGAAGTAATCACACATATCCTCATAGATCATCAGACCATCAAAACTGTTGTAATTAAAACGATAACACTAATTTGTAGTAATACTTATATTTATTTTTAACCAAGTATTACATCATATGTGCTTATTGACTTTGTTCCAGGATGAATAATAAACATTATTTAAGTATCTACTAAAATCAACAAGCTGAATTTTTGAATTTCATATATGATTGAGGTATTTTGTCCATTTTTTTAGCAATGATTCATCTTATTTTGTTACTCATTAGGCTTCGTAATTAACATTTCAACCAACTGAGTTAATTCTAAAATACTTCCTAAATAAAGCAAATTAGTAGCGAGTGAAACTCCAAGTAACTTCCGAAATCGATGATCCATTAAATAGGACTTGGTACTTGAGGTACAAAATCGAATTCATATTTATACATGTAGTCAAATTCATTTTTTTGGACAATTAGAGTTAAATGTTATCGAGTTCTAAACTAAACAGCATAGATCCTATAGAGGATTACAATAAGCCACTAAATTTTTTATATGTTCCTAAATGATAATAGAGGATTCGTGAAAACCAGAAATTTATCAGAACTCCTTAGATTTACAATTTATCAACTGATTATTTACAACTAATGTACATTCATTTCTTAGCTCACAAATTCTGATTTTCTTTTTTCATCCCTTTAATAGCCAATCGTTGATACATTTTTTTTTGGAAAATTTTTTAATATACTTTCAAACTTGGTCGTTATTTTGTTCCAATCTTGATCTCGCGAGTACAAACTAGCTTTAATACCCTCCGACTTTATCATATAATTTTCATAAAGATAAATTGCTTTTTCCAAAGTTTGCTCAGGATTTTCGATATATATAATCCCATTGTTATTACCAAATTCCTTTTTTAGCCCAGGAAGATTTGTGGCTATTACGGGTTTTCCCATGGCCATATATTCGTATATTTTAATCGGGACTATATTCATCATAATTTCGTTTTTATAAGCTGGCAAAAGGCATATATCAGCAGAAGCGATGTGTTTGGGAATTTCTTCAAATGGAATTTTCCCTGTTAGTATCAATTTTTCATTAAGATTGTTTTCAGATTTCATTTTGCTTAAAAGTTTGTAGAGATCCCCTTCTCCAACTATCATTAATTTAATGTTTTCGTTGTCAATGCTAGAAAGACTTTCTGCGACCTCTTTCATCCCAGAGAAATCATATATCCACCCCATGAAAAATAATAGGATATCATTTTTTTTAATTCCATATTTTTCTCTGATTGATGAACCGTCAGTTTGCGGATTAAATTTCGCAAAATCTACGCCTGCAGGTATTACTGAGATCTTATTGACGTCTCCGTCCATTTCCACAGCATAGTCTTTTAATCCTTGATTAATGACAAATATCCTATCTGAGCCTCTAATTGTCTGCTTTTCAAATTGTTTTGCAGTCTTTTTTTTAAATTTGTTTGGAAGTAGTGTATGCAGATGATCTATGAGGTAATACACAAAAGGAATATGGTGTTTTTTAGCTTGTTTCATACTAAGATATGCATTAAGAATACCAAATGATATTATGACTTCAGGTTTGAACTCCATAATTTGTTTTTTAATTTCTTTTTCGTGAAAATAGAGGATAGATGCCATATCAAGTATAGGTAGTTTAATCATCCCTGGCCTTATGAGAGTGATGTCGGCTTCCTTGAATATCTTATAAGCTCCTTTGATTTCCTGCCGACCAGTGAATATTTTTCTATCTTTATTATCCTCTTTCCACAGATACTCGTAGTCAATTACTCTGATTTGATGACCCCTCAAAGCCATCCTATCCATTAGATGATGTTGTTGATGAGGTCCTCTTTTAATCCAATCTGTTTCCTGCAGTAGCAATATTTTCATTAAGTATCACGTCAGAATTCGGCACTCATATCAATATTTACAAAGTTTTCTTCAAACCAGGAGTGGACATTCTTTAAACCGTCTTCAAATTTCATCTGAGGTTTGTAGCCAAGTACTCTATTTGCTTTATCCACACAGGAAAGAAGCTTCGTTTTTACATCCCAATCTCTGCGTTTTTTGAAAGTGATCGCAGCTTCATTATTCGTCAACTCGTTGACGATAGTTGCCATTTCAATTACCTGGTGATCAGTACCTGATCCTAGATTAAATGCTTCCCCGATAGCTTTCTCTTCCACACCCATAGCAACCATACCATCGACAATATCACTCACATAGGTCCAGTCTCTTGTTTCCGTGCCTTTACCAGTAATTGGAAGCGGAATTCCTTTCATCGCCCAATAAAAAAAATTGGGGATTACATTCCGATATTTTCCAGGGACCTCTCCTGGCCCATAGGAATTGAAGAAACGGGCATTTGCAATGGGCATATTATAAAGATTATGGAAGTAATTGGTATAAAGTTCACCAAGAAGTTTAGTTACCTGGTAAGGTGTATGAAGACTAATTGAAATATCATGTTCTTCAAATGGCATTTTAGAATCAAGCCCATATACTCCACATCCTGATGAAGAATAAACAAAACGCTTTAATTCAACAAGTTGAGCGTACTGGAGAACTTTGAGAATCCCTATACCATTGATCATTAGATCTTTTTCAGGATTATCAACTGAATTCTGGTTTGCAAAATGAGCAGCTAGATGGAAGACATAATCAGGTTTTTCCTTGAAGACGCGCTTTAGCATTTCATCATTCAAAATATTCCCTTTAACAAAAACAATATTTTCTGCCTTTGGTATATTCCAATCATAAGAAGATGAGAGATCATCTAATATGATAACTTTTTGTGCATTCATCTCAGAGAGTTTACGGCAGAGGTTTCCACCAATTGCACCAGCTCCTCCAGTAACTAGTATATTTTTCCCTTCATAGTCACTTGTATAATCTCTCAATTTATTCACCCACAAGATAGTGTTTTTTCATCCAATCTACTGTCCTACGTATTCCAACTTCTGGAGATACTTTTGGATTATGATTGAGATCTTTACTTGCTTTTGAACAATCAATTGTTTTTACTTTTGTTGTAAAAGATTCTGTGTCTTCATAAGTGACTAGTGAATCGTCCACGCCTACGAATTTCAACACCAGATCTGAATATTCTTTAATATCTTTTTCCCATTCAGGCCTTCCGGCTACATTGTAAACCTCTCCGGGGATATAGTTGTCAACGATATTTGCCCAGGTGTGACAGGAATCTTCAACGAAGTCGATTATTCTTTTATGGCCTTTAAAAACAGTATATGGTTTATTATGAAGAGCAAGGTAGATGAATTTGGGAATAAAACCTCTATACGGTGTGTAATGTTCATGGGGACCATAACAGTTTACAGGACGAACTCGAACAGTTTCTGTCCCGAACATCTTTGTAGAATTCATGCACATAAGCTCTCCTGCCCATTTAGTGATAGCATAATCATTCATCTGATAAGTATCTTTAATAGGATTATTTTCCATTACTTCTTCTGTCATGACACCCTTATAATCACCATACACTTCAGCACTTGAAAAGAAAATCATACGAAATTTCAGTTTCTCTTGAAGGCGGATCATATTTTTGGTACCTATCAGATTAGTCTGCCAGAGATTTTCATAATAATCCTCTCCATTCCACCGGCCATACTCAGCAGCTAAATGGTATACATAATTAAATTTTGATTGCTCTAAAATTCGTTCAAGCTGTCTATAATTTCTGACATCAGCCCTAATATAATTCTCACGTCTCGTATTATATATATCAGCTGCGATTACTTCGTGACCCCTAGTTTCTAATTCATTGACAATATTTGTACCTATGAAACCTGCTCCACCAGTAACTAATATCCTTTGAGTCTCCATAATGTATCACTTCGATTATTATTAAGAATTAAATTATAAAATTTCCAATAATTTGCTTTTCACATTCTATCACAGTACAATATTTAGATAATTTTTGAAAGAGTTGTCACATAATACCAGTTATTGATATTAACACCTTTAAGTGGTCTTAGTTTGTTTATTATTCTACGACAGGCTTGAACCCCCAAAACCGATCGACATAACCCTGACAGAGAGAACTGGACTGCAGACATCTTAATATATTGAAAGTTAACAGTAGGTTAATTTTCAGGCAAAGATTACCTATTACAAAAATCATCCCAATTACTATGATATCAAAGCAGAGCTTTTGAACTCCATATTTCTCAAAACAGGACACGGAATTCGAAACTGTCCTGGATTATTTTTTGGTGTGAAACTCAACGTCTTTAACCCTAATTTTGTATTTTATATAGATAATTGGTTTTCTCTACATCTACAAACATTTTGCTTACTATTAACCTGCACAATATGTTGAGACTGTAAATGTTTTTTGTTGAAGCTTCAAAGCTTTGAAAATGCTATGGAATAGGTTTTATTAACACACAAATATCGGTTGGCTAACTTATCTGAAATTACTTATATCTAGAAATTTGATAAATAACAACGTTAAATAGATCGATAGCTGGTCCATTCAATTAAATACTAGAGCTTTTATAGTATAAATATCTATTCAGATAATCATATCTACACATATATACAGTAACTAGCTGTAAAAATTTCATTACTTATGTATTAATATTTATAAATTATAAAATTTATAATTTATTTCCATAGAATACTCCAACTTACTATGGGAATATAAACTTCTCCGATAATTTTCATTCTCACTTCCGTACATTATATTATACATTATTCATCTTTCAATGCGGAAGCTTTAAGATAAATATCAAGTATCCAACTGTCTGAAGCATAAATTTGAACATAACATCTATTGAATTTTTTTTTATTTGAAGTGTGTAAATTATACAATAGTGATCAAAAAAATTAAGGTATAAATTAAATTTTATATAAAATTGACCACATTGCTCAATTTAATGATAGTTTCAGTTTATAGCGCATTGAGAGCTTTGTTGAAATTCAGAATCTATGACAATTACATGATTTTATGTAATAATTAGAAAGTTTCGCTGAATTTCTAAACATTTAAGTATCGGGTAATTTAAATCTCTTAGGATTAATTATTACCCACGAAACTCTTGCTAATTCGCTCTTAAAGATGAATATAACATTTTTTCAGTAAGTTGTAGTAAAACTTTCTGAACTTTATTCCTCAATTGACTAGAAGTTTTTTCGTTAGAGCTGAGTCAAAGTATTTTCTTTAAAGAATCATGCTGAACAGGAAAACATTACAACAAGACAATTTTTGTAGAATACTATGAGATTAGAAATAGTTTTTTTGTAGCGAACTATGGAATGAGGTAAAAACATTTGAACACTTGGATGGAACAACTTATTGTGCTATTAAAATTTATGTTGAAAAATCAGGAGGCAGGGAAAAAAAGAACACATACGCGAGTGAAAGATTTAATGTTTGATGTTGAACGCACAGATTAATATTGAAAGTTAAATAAATATTAAATACTGTTTAAAAATGAGATAACAAAAATGATCTTTAATATTTTTAGATTTTTATTGGTGACAGCATTTTTTTCTCGATTATAAGAACAGAGGCTATAGAAGTTTTAAAAAAATTATTCTAAAACTTTAAAAACATTATTATTAATTTGTTTGCACTGTGAGGCTTTATGATCCATTTAATAATTTATTTGATTATTGGTATTATCGCAGGTATCTTGAGTGGTTTCTTTGGAATTGGCGGCGGGACTATTATTATCCCAGCGTTAGTATATTTAGTAGGATTCTCTCAATTAAAAGCACAGGGAACGTCTCTAGTCGCACTGCTTCCACCGGTTGGCATACTTGCATTTTTTGAATACTACAAAAGAGGAAATGCTGATTTGTATGCAGGTATAATTATTTGTATAGCTATGATTATTTGTGCAAAGTTTGGAGCGCAATTCGCAAATAGTCTACCATTGGATTTAATGAAAAAAGCTTTTGGAGTATTTTTAATTTTAGTAGGAATAAAAACTTATTTGGGGAAATAATTAGAGAACATTTCTGTTGTCTTATAATATAGAGATTCTGACAAAAATACGTACACAACATCTTTCGATCCACTTCTTGAACATTAGTAGTAAGATTTTTTCCTAGATTTAATATATGTTCGCTACTGAGTAAAACTCCTACATCTAGAGTTTTTTGATCTAATACTCTCGTTTCTTTATGTACCCTCTATTTACAGAGGATATTCTTTTACTGCTTTTTTTCATTGTTATATCATAACCTTTTGATTTTGCTTCAAAGTGTCCTCGGTATCTGCAACCATTTAATTTATATAATAACTCTATCTGAGAAGCATAAAATGATAAAGTTGCTGTTTTGAATCTTTTGATTAGCTCATAATCCTTGTTTATTATCCTATGAAGTTTATATCCTATTGGTACTTAATCTACTTTTTATCTAAATACTGTCTCTCCTTTTCCTCGTTTTTGTTTCATTTTCTCGAGGTTTATCAGCATTTGAATGTCAGGCTCTGAATGAATAAAAGTAGCATTATGGAGTATTCACTTTTTATTTTCAAACTTGGATAATCAAGTTGTCTTTGCAACTATCCACAAATCTTATTTTTGTTGCAGTCATCAATAATTTTGTTATGAATGATAGACTGCGGTCTTTACTGTATTACTAAATAAAACCAAGAAATTTTCTGAAAAAAAGTCGATCAATATATTGTTTAATAAGTTCAAATAATGAAAGACAACTCCATTTATGTTAAAAACTAGTTTAAATATAATAATTACATCAACTTTATATGGGACTCTTGGTAATTTTTTGATAAATTTATGGGCTCTTAATTGATACAAAAAGATTTCCAATCAATTAAGAAATCAATTTCACCACGTTATCCCCAAACTGAATAACAAAAATAGATCGTCCCGTAATACCAAAATCAGTTAGAATTTTCAGGGATAAAATTTTTTATAAAAAATTTAAACTCTCCGATATTCAATTACATACAAGTTTATAGAAATCCTCATAGGCATAGCTATCAAATGAATTGCATTTAACCAGAACATACATACCAACATATTAAAATATACATCTGTAAATATAAAAATATATCACGTATTTGGGCCAGTAGAATATACTGTACATGGTATGACACATCCAAGAAAAGGATAAAACTATGTTGGCCATCAAAGTTTCATGAGGAAACAGAAATAGATCTACTTTTGAAATTACATATTTTAAGTATTGAAGTACTGAATTCTAAGGAACTGTAGTTTATGTATCTTTCTCTAGATATTAAAAAATCAGAAACTCCTATAGTAAGTCTAGGAGAGTAAAATAACTTTTTTATAGTCTCGAGGTGAGTTCTTTATAGCATTGGGTATTAGCAAACAAGACTAACTAGAATATCTATTTCCGATCCTTCCACTGAAAATCTGTGTATTGATACTGCATTCAAGAAAACCGAATATCTCTTTGCAATAAAGCGGATGTTTGCTCATGAAAAGCAACTTTTCAACAAGAAACAGATAGAGCATTCTATTGAACCAAAATTTGGTAAAATAACACTCATTTATCAGTCAATTTTCCTTTTTTGAATTTTTTCCATATCTTAAATCCTCCATAATAAAATAGGCATATAAATCCTATTACACTACTTACTCCATAAGAAATTAAACGCTCCAAAAAAACGAAACTGCCTGCAGATGCTAGAGGTAACCCAGAATATAAAAGCAGAGAAACCAGACCGCCTTCAATTATTCCAAGACCTCCGGGAGTTAATGGTAGGAGTCCTAGAAGAAAGGACAGGATTGAGACTGTTACAATAAGATTTAGAGGGAGGTGAATATTAAGGGCTAAGGCAACTAATTTTAGACGTATTATATCAAGGGTCCAAACACCGAAAGATAGAAGTAAAACAGATGTAAACGATTTTTTAAGCTGTTTCCAATTTTTCTGCAGATTTCTAAGTAGGGAAGTAAACTTCGCTCTGAGAAACCAGATTGCAATTCCTACTGCTAAGAAAACTAAGAATATTAGATGTATTGAGTTTAAAGTTAAATTACTTGTAAGGGGTAGGAATTTGATATCAAAAGAGGGGAATGAGTATAGAACATAAATTAATAAAAGCGCAATTGGTATCGCTTCAACCAGTCTTTCGAAAACGATTGTTTTAAAAGCGTTAGTATAGCTTATCCCAAAAAGTTTGTTGGCCCAAAGTATCCTGAGAGGCTCTCCTCCTGTCATATTCGCCGGAGTAACGTTATTCATGAATATCGCTCCAAAATAAATGGGGACAAGACTTGTGGCTTTTAGATTATAACCAATACAAAAGAGAACCTTTTGCCAGCGAATTGCAAATAAGTACACGCTTAGCAAGTAGACTAAGACAGCCGGTATAACATAACGTATACGAGTTTCCTGGAGTGTTCCTAATGCTTCTTCCAGAATAGGTATGATATATATCCAGTAAGTATGGACCAGAAGCACCCCTACTGTGAACAGTAACAGGACTGAAATGGCTTTTACAAAGGTTCCCATGTTCAAAAATATACCTCACAAGATTCAGAGTGGGATTTTATTGTAAGTAAATATTTCCATTTGATTCTCTCATAATTTGATTTTTGAATTATGTATCTAGAATAATCCAATCGAGTTTCTATCATGAAAAACGATACTGGGAATTCTTAACGATCCAGAATAGAGTGTCTTTGGGAATAGTTCACTAAGAAATTTTCTGTCATTTGTTCATTAGATCATACTTAGATTATAATGTATTTAGCCGGAGATGTGAAAGGAAAACACGAAATAAAGGAAAATATTGCTAATAGTTCCTATTTGCCGTAGTTCTAAATGGTTAATCTCATTCATTCACAATTTATCTTAAATAAATCATAAAAAAGCTTTATCTATGCATATTTATTCAATTTTTTTTAAATACACACCAAATAATTTAGTATTGTAGAGTTCGTAAATAGAAATTATACATGATCTTCTAAACTATTGTGCGATTTTTTTTGTTTGATTATATTTTAGGATTTTTATATTTATTAATCGACATATTTGCGCCTGATGTTTTTCTCGATTAAATTTCATCAAGTCGTTCAGGAGTAAATTTGATGGGATATTGCATAATGCTTCAATTTCGTCTGTTAAAAGTCTGAATATATCCTTACTTATTACCGATTTCATGATTATGCTGTAATTCCATAACTGACTTTAACAAAATAATGTTCTATATAATACATTTATATTACAAATAATAAAGTTCTTATGATGGATTATTTAGAATATATTCGTAGATAAAACCTTTTTTAATATGCATCCGATATTCTACGATTTACACATATGTGTAATTTGGTTGTCTACTCGCCCACTTTTATTCATTGAAATTTTGATTAATTTTTATCCTCAAGGTATTGGATCTTCATTAATCATATGTCAGTTCTTACGGTCTCTTACATTCTAATTTGGATTATGTTTGTTGACACATCATTTCTGCCGGATAAGTCGATCTGAAGATTTGAGCATAAGAAATAAAAATATTTAAATGCCGTATTGTTCATTTTGCATGTTTATCCATAGCACTTCTAAAAAATATACTAATTTATCTTTTTACCAATATCTACTTATATTATAAGAATTTATTTTTAGCTTATTCGGCATCTGAGATTAAGTTTTTGTTTCCCCCATTAATACTATATACCCCAATCTCAAAAAGATGCCGTTTATTTGTTATATTTCTTCCCAAAGTTGTAACTTTAGCTGAAAACAAATAATTTTTGATCTATCATAAGACATGGAGTCGGCCTACTCTTTTTCGTTGCAGAAACCATTACATAAACAATGCCGGTTTCCATTGATTTATTTGATGATTTTTCGCCAATTACAGCTTTTTTATGCTAATTGATCTATTTAATGAGGTATTATTTGGCAGTTTTACTGACTAAATCAAATTAATTTTTGGATTTATTGAATTCGGAGTTTTATCAGAATTCTGCTTTTTTGGTTTTCCATGATCAATCTTTTTGTATCAAAACGGTTTATTTCCTTATTTTTCAGCCGAAATTTTAGGACATTTTAACCTGATTATGAAGAAAATAAATAGTTTTTATTAAAAAATGCGTTATAATAAACCAAAAAGTTACTATTTATCTCGGGAATGGTGAAAGAAAGTCCTTTAGTACGCCAAACTGATGAATCATGCGGGTTTATTTCAATTGCTTTGTCATATGTTTTTATGGCTCCATTGTACTTCTCTGAGCTCATTAGCTCGCTTCCTTTATGGAACCAAACATTTGTGGATTGCGCCGCGCCTGCGACACTCACTAGCATTAAAAGTGCCGGTCCAGTGATTCTTAGAGCCGTTATGATTGTCTTCTTTCTACTTGCTTTATCACAGTTATCTTTGTTCATTATTACAGCTACTATAACTGTAGGATCCAGTAATTATGGAGTTGCAGTCACTCTGTTATTTTGAGCTTTAGAATCAGTCTTTGGTCAGCATCCTACTTCGATTTCAAATCATGAATAATCATTATTTCTTATACTTAACTTAAAATTATTTTACTTTTCAGATAGGCTACAAAATATTTGTCCCTAGGTCAATTCGCTTACGTGTGATATTAATAGCATGTCTAATCAGTGCATTGTCAACAAAGTCATTTATAATTACTAACAAGCTGTTAGATGAAAAATTATCAGGCACATTATTCACAAGCCAAGGATAACTTGAATGGTCAAAGTCAGCTTTAGTTGACATCAATGGTGACATTGCATCACTACCCCCCAAGCTTATTGCATCAAGTATTGATGTTGAACAAGCGTCTTTATCGGAAGTTGCTGTGCCCTGAAGTTGTAGTACTGTATAAACTTTATCATTTGGTGGATGCGAAGGCATTTGGGCCAAGGCAGTAAGAATATTTGTCACATCTGTAGTTGCATAAAGAGACTCGTTGTAGGAGTCACATTTATGTGCGTCAGAATTTGCTTCTACCTGGTTCAAGAAAATCAAGCGCTTTTTTTCGTCCAGTAATTGTCTAATTATCACACTTAAGTCAGTCTGATCCCCAATGGCTATATTAAGAGTGTCTGTATCCAACTGAGCAGCTGATACTAACTCCCTAAGGTCATAGATACTGGGTTTCATCGAAGATTCTTCGAAGCCCTGGAAGTTGAGACTAATTATACAAATTTCTTCAGAATGTGCTGCAAGCCATTTTAATATATTGCACAAAAAATCGTAGTAAAGATTAGCCTGGAACAAATACATGTTGGTGGAAAATTTTGTTCTTAAACTCTGTAATGTCCTTAAGAGCTCCATAACAATGTCCCGGACGAAAATCGAAATACCTGATTCCTATATTAAGCATAGTATAAATATCATTTTTTTGCGTACAAACTAGGTTGATTACGATACGCTCAAGATAATCAGCAATATCAAAAAAATCAATTGATTCACATACGAGAGGCTCTTTAAGGCGTGAGTGAAGCTTATTTGAAAAATCTTCATTTTTAAGCAGGAGCTTGAAGTTAGAGATTTCCAACGTTCCTGCATCATGAGCTCCGAGCAATGCTAATACATTTAATGGCCTGTCCAAAAACTTAAGGTCTTTACTGGCGAGGTCTTTCATCCATTCGGAATAATTTTCGATGAGGTAGACGTAGGAACGATCACGATTGGTCAAATGAGACTCAAATGATCTAGTTCTGCAGTCATAAAATCCATATGATAATGCATATTCAAAAGTAATAATTGATTGAGTCGTCATCATGTTACTTAAATCAGAATTTAATAAATTGCCTAGTAACTTGTTAATCTCAGCAAAACGTTTTATAAGTACCTTTTCTTTATGAGTGACTTCCCAAGAAAAACTTCCAATATTATTTAGAATATTAATTTGGAAGCTACCCTTACACATTGGATGATAATCACAGCAAGTAACTGAGTTTGAGCCTGAAGCATAAAAAGTGGTTGTAAAATTTTCATTATCCAGAAATACATAGTAGTCTATTCCTTTAGTTGACGTAATCAATTTTGATGGCATATTTCCTCCTTGATGTTATTATTTAAATTATGTCATGTATTCTGATAAAATCTGGGATACCTGAAGATATGCATGAAGAAAAGAGGTTGTGGTGGAAAGATATATTTCCACAGTTTGAGACTATAATTCTTACCTTTGTACACCACTTTCCAGGTGATGAGAATTATTAACTTTCCTAATTGTGATTATTTACACTAATTTTGCAACAAAGCAGGATTTTTTGCAATGGAACCATTAATAATAATTCTTATCATATTCTTAAAAGCTGAATATTTGATTTTAGATAAATAAGAGTAATCTCAACTGCTTTTTTAGGGGAAAAATTCACTGTTAAAATTTGTAGCGATCTTTAAGTAAAATAAAAATGTGATTAATATTCATTATTGTATTATATTAAAATATTTTATGGTAAAATAATTTTTATTCAGAACTGATTTTTGGTGTAATTAATTTAAAATAAATAGAAGGGTAAGTGTAAGCAAAAATATAATCAAGCTGAAATAAGCAATTCAACTTGAATGATTCCTTAATCAGGTTCCGTTGCAAAAATCTGGCTATTTTACAAAACAAGTGAAAAACATTACAAATAGGATATTTATACGCCATAAACAGGTTAATAATGGCACAAAAAGCAATAGTTATATCCTAAAAAGGCAGTAAAATTATTTTTGCAACGGAACCACATTTCCTACTCATTGTGATTCTTGTGATATCAAGTTAATTCGAATTCCCATAAAACCGTTCAGTTCTCAGATTTCATTTCGGTTCCTTATAATGATAAAAATTGTTCAAAGCGAAGGGTCATATGGATGATAATAGTCATTCGAACGTAGGCATGGTCGTCTCGATACGCGGCAGTGTAGTAGATGTATTGTTTGAGAAGCATTTACCGTCTGTATACACGCTGCTGCGTACAGGAAATGAAAAACAAATTGCCATTGAAGTTTTGACCCAGCTTGACGTTCATCATGTTCGTGGGATTGCACTGACCCCAACAGAAGGTCTTGCTCGACACATGAAAGTGGAAGACACAGGCGGGCCCTTGAAAGCGCCTGTTGGCAGGGAAATCCTTTCGCGGATGTTCGACGTATTTGGAAATACCATCGATCGCATGAAGCCCCTGTCTGATGTTCAATGGCGTTCTATCCATAATACTCCGCCACCATTATCAAGGAGGTCCACCAAAACCGAAGTATTCGAGACTGGCATCAAGGCTATAGATGTGCTTGTGCCTCTTGAGCGTGGAGATAAAGCGGGCTTATTTGGAGGAGCGGGCGTCGGCAAGACTGTACTGCTAACCGAGATGATTCATAATATGGTCAAGCATCATCAGGGAGTAAGCATATTTTGTGGAATAGGCGAGCGTTGTCGAGAGGGGGAAGAGCTTTATCATGCTATGAAAGATGCGGATGTGCTCCCTAATACGGTCATGGTTTTTGGTCAGATGAACGAGCCACCAGGTGCTCGTTTTCGGGTTGGTCATGCGGCGCTTACAATGGCAGAGTATTTTCGGGACGATGAGCGTTGCGATGTGTTGCTTCTTATAGATAACATTTTCAGGTTTATCCAGGCCGGTTCCGAAGTATCCGGTTTGATGGGGCAAATGCCTTCGCGCCTAGGATATCAGCCAACATTGGGTACCGAATTATCCGAGCTGGAAGAGCGGATATCTACTACCGATGCTGGAGCCATAATGTCAATTCAAGCAGTGTATGTGCCTGCAGACGATTTCACAGACCCTGCGGCTGTGCATACATTCTCTCACCTATCGGCATCAATTGTTCTTTCTCGTAAAAGGGCGAGCGAGGGACTTTATCCGGCCATTGACCCTTTGCAGTCAAATTCAAAAATGGCCACACCTGGAGTTATAGGCGAGAGACATTATCGCCTGGTCCAGGAAATCCGGCAAACGCTTGCTCAATACTCAGAACTCAAGGATATTATCTCAATGCTTGGCCTGGAACAGTTATCGACGGAGGACCGTAATGTGGTTGCTCGTGCTCGCCGTTTGGAACGTTTTCTCACGCAGCCGTTTTTTACCACAGAGCAGTTCACAGGCATTAAAGGCAAATCTGTAAGTCTTTCAGATGCGCTCGACGGCTGCGAGCGTATTCTGCGCGACGAATTTAAAGACTACCCTGAAGGTGATCTCTACATGATCGGAAAGATTGACGAAGCAATAGCTAAAAAATCAAGTAGGGATAAATCATGAATTCGGCGCTAATGAATCTTAGGATTCTTCTGCCATTCCAGATATTTGCCGAAAAAAAAGGTGTATCACGCATAGTCGCAGAAGGCCGTGAGGGCTCATTTGGAATCCTACCCCACAGGCTTGATTGTGTTGCAGTTCTGGAGCCTGGAATTTTCACTTACGAAACCGAAGCAGAGGGCGAAGTTTATGTGGCAGTTGATGAAGGCGTATTGATCAAGACTGGTCAGGATGTACTTGTCTCTGTACGTGATTCCATTATTGGGACAGACTTAAGCCAATTGCAGGAGGCAGTGGAGAAAGAGTTTTTGACCCTGGACGAGACCGAGCAAAAAATTCATTTGGTAATGGTAAAATTGGAAAGTGGGCTTATACGTCGCTTAGCGGAGTTTCAGCATGGATGATAGACCAACAGAGAGACCATTGAATGACGAGTCACCTTTGGCCCGTCAGGTTGGAACAAAAGTTGAACGCAAACTCAGGGCACAGCGACATAAAGACAGGACTGTCTGGTTTGGTCTAGGTATGATGGGACTCATAGGCTGGTCGGTGGCAGTTCCAACACTACTTGGTGTTGCACTTGGGCTGTGGTTAGATGAGCATCATCCAGCAAGCTTTTCCTGGACACTCACGATGCTTATTATTGGCCTGTTTATTGGTTGCTTAAATGCATGGCATTGGGTGGCTAAGGAGCGGAAGGAAATGCAAGAGGAACAAGAGGATTACAATGGATGAAATTTTGAATCTGATCTTGGCTCTGGCAACTGGCTTTCTGCTCGGAGCTGTTTTCTTCGGCGGCCTCTGGTGGACGATCCAGAAGGGATTTTCATCCAAAAGACCTGCGTTTTGGTTCCTCGGCAGCCTGTTGATACGGACTAGTACTGCTATAGCTGGATTCTACTTTACCTCGGACGGCCATTTGAAGAGGCTGCTAATATGTCTCTTTGGATTTTTTGTTATGCGGCATATAATAATTAGGCTCACCAGACTGCAGGATAAAGATCCGAATCAGCTGACAAAGGAGGCCAGTAATGCGACTTAGTCCTGATGAGCTGGTTTTCTGGCAGTATGGAATTATCAAACTCAATGCCACGATTGTATACACCTGGGGGCTGATGTTAGTAATGGTAATTGGTTCCAAAATAATTACCAGCAAACTCTCCACAGGTCTAGAACGTTCCCGTTGGCAAAATATTTTGGAAATTATTGTCACAGGCATCCTGGAACAAATTAAAGACGTTGGCCTGGATCAGCCGAAAAAATATATAGGGTTCTTGGGCACTTTATTTCTATTCATTGCCGTAGCCAATCTTTGTATTATTTTCCCAGGCTATGAACCACCAACTGGGTCTCTTTCTACCACAGCTGCATTGGCGTTGTGTGTATTTGTAGCCGTACCTTTTTACGGGATTGCAAAGCAAGGAGTAGTTAACTACCTTAAAACGTATACAGAGCCGACAATTATCATGCTGCCGTTTAATATAATCAGTGAATTCTCTCGTACTCTGGCTCTGGCAATTCGTCTGTTTGGTAATATGATGAGCGGGTCTATGATAGTGGCCATTCTGCTGGCCATTATACCTGTCATCTTTCCAGTTGTCATGACTGCTCTAGGTCTGCTTATTGGTATGGTGCAAGCCTACATCTTCGGTGTTCTGGCTGTAGTTTATATCGTAGCTAGCACACGCCGCACTCATAAGTCCAGACCTAAACAGGAGCAAAAGAATGCTAAACAAGGGTAAATATATTGAAACAATATAATAACAGAAGGTGAAACTATACTGCTAGATACTTATTCGACTACTATTGCGGTGGCATCAATCGTCACCTCCGGCATCTCTATTGGAATTGGAGTTCTCGGACCAGGACTTGGCGAAGGATATTCGGTCGCAAATGCGCTTAATTCGATGGCACAGCAACCCGATTCTGCTGCAACAATAACTCGCACCTTGTTCGTGGGATTGGCTATGATCGAGTCTCTAGCCATTTATTGTTTCGTAGTCTCTATGATTCTCATATTCGCCAATCCGTTCTGGAGCCGTGCAATTACTTAAAATAAAGAGGTAAATAATTATGCCGCTGATCGATTGGTTCACCGTCATTGCGCAGGTGATCAATTTCCTCATCCTGATGTGGTTATTAAAGCACTTCCTTTATAAACCCATACTTAACGCCATCGATGCGCGTGAGAAGAGGATAGCAGATGAACTTGCCAATGCCAAATCAAAAGAGGAAGATGCAGAAAATGAGAAAGAAGAATTCAAGCTCAAGAACAAGGAGTTCGATCAGCAGCGCAATTATCTCTTGAACGAAGCAAAGGAAGAAGCAAAAGCAGAACGTCAGCAGCTTTTAAAAGAGGTACGTAAGGAAGCCTCCGAATTAAAAGCAAAACAGCAAGAGGCATTGAAGAATGAAGAACATAATTTAAGTAAGGAAATTGCCCAGCGAACTCAACAGGAAGTCTTTAATATAGCGCGAAAAGTATTGCACGATCTGGCTGGAATCAGTTTGGAAGAACGTACGGTTGATGTGTTTTCTCAAAGGCTACGTAATCTGAAAGACGAGGAAAAAAAGCAGTTATCCTTAGCCCTAAATGCGTCACCTAATCAGGTACTCGCGCGTACCGCATTCGATCTTCCACAAGCACAGCAGGATCTGATAAAAAAGACGATTAAAGAAACTCTTGGTATCAAAATTCAACCCAAATTCGAGACTGTGCCAGAACTTGTCAGTGGTATCGAATTAATTACGGACGGACAAAAAGTGGCGTGGAGCATTGCAAATTATCTAACATCGCTGCAAAAGAGTATCAGTGAACTGACGAAAGAGCAGCCTAAGGGTAAGGCCAAAAGCGAGCCTCAAACCAAAGCGAATGAACCCAAATCGGAAAAAGAGCCAGAAGCTAAACAAGAGCTCAAAGCTGAGGTTAATAAACCAAAGAAAACTGAATCAGGAGTCAAAACCAAGCCTGAAATTGATTATAATAAGCCCAAAACGAGAAAAGAGCCAGAGGCTGAACAAGAACCAGATACGAAAGAAGAATATGAGGCTAAACAAAAATCAGAGACTAAATCCGAATCTGTAACCAAGCAGGAGACAAAATTCAAACCTAAGCCCACATAAAGAGTAAACGAGCATGGAACCTAAAAGTCTTAAAGACGTTTTCGATAATGTTTTCAACGAAATAGACAAGGCTAGAGAATCAATAATCCCTAAGCTCACTCCGCAGGAGGTAGGCAGTATTTTAACAGTCTCTACAGGCATCGCAAATGTTTCCGGCCTTCCTACTGTAGGTTTCGATGAACTTATTAAGTTTCCAGGGAATTTGTTTGGGATCGCTTTTAACGTTGATGAAACAGAAATAGGTACTGTTTTACTGGGTGATTACTCACATCTGCATGCGGGAGATCAAGTTGAACGCACTCAACGAGTTATGGATGTTGCTGTAGGCGAAGAATTGATTGGACGAGTTATTGATCCGCTAGGTCGTCCACTTGATGACAAAGGACCAATCGTTTTCAGTAAGCGCTTGCCCATCGAGCGACCCAGTCCAGCAATTATGGATCGTGCTCCTGTCAGCGTACCTCTTCAGACTGGTATCAAAGTTATTGACGCTTTAATTCCTATAGGGCGTGGTCAGAGAGAGCTGATTTTGGGTGACCGCCATACTGGCAAAACTGCAATCGCAATCGATACTATCCTCAATCAGCGCAATTTTAACGTCCTGTGCGTTTATTGTGCCATTGGTCAGCGTACGTCCGCACTGGCCAAAGCAGTGGCAAACTTACGGGAAAGGGGCGCAATGGATTACACGATTGTTGTTGTAACTGAAGGCAATGACTCATCCGGGCTAATCTATATCGCTCCTTACGCCGCGACTAGCATTGCAGAGTATTTTATGGAAGCAGGGCGAGACGTGCTGATTGTTTACGACGATCTAACCAATCATGCGCGTGCATATCGAGAACTTTCCCTTTTACTTCGTCGTCCTCCCGGGCGAGAAGCATACCCTGGTGACATCTTTTATATTCACTCACGACTGCTGGAACGGTCTACGCACCTGCTCCAGGAACTTGGTGGCGGTTCGCTCACTGCCCTTCCCATTATCGAAACCGAAGCGCAGAATATTTCCGCCTATATTCCAACTAATCTGATTTCCATTACGGACGGACAGATTTATCTCTCACCTTCGCTTTTTGAATTGGGTGTGCTACCAGCAGTTGATGTCGGTAAATCCGTCTCTCGTGTAGGCGGTAAAGCGCAGCTTGTTGCCTATAGAGCAGGGGCTGGAGACATCAAGCTTGCCTATTCACAATTTGAAGAACTCGAAGCGTTTACTCGATTTGGCGCAAAGCTAGACGAAAACACCCGCAAAGTTATCGAGCATGGACGGCGGATCCGTGCCCTCCTTAAGCAGCCTGAAAACTTTCCTGTGTCTGTGCCAGACCAAATTGTAATCCTGCTTGCATTGAATGCAAAACTTTTCGACAGCGTGCCGCTTGACAAGATGACAGAAGCTGAAGCCTCCCTCCGCAAGGCGGTAGAAGATATCCCAGCAGAGGTGCGCGACCGATTCACTGCCGACAAAGAATTGAGCGACAAGGACCGCGAAATTATTCTCAATATCGCTCGCAAAGCACTGGCACCCTACCAGTCACAGTCTAAACCTGAGTCTAAGCCGAAAGCTAAAACGGAGGAATAAACTGTTTCAAAAACCCAAACTAAGGGTAAGCTTAAGCCAGAACTTAGGAAAAAACTGAGTTAGGGGTCCACACTGAAGAAAAATTAAGTAATTCATAAGTCCAAACTAAAGGCAGTCCGAATTGGAAGCTAAGGAGAAATCATGAGCGAAACCATGGAAAGTCTGCGCACAAAGATCGATAGGGCAAATGATCTTCAGTCTGTCGTCCGCACGATGAAGACTTTGGCAGCCTCGAATATAGGACAATACGAGAAATCAGTGATTGCACTATCTGACTATTATCATACAGTGGAACTGGGTTTGGGCTTATGTTTCCGGAAAATTGCACTCTTGCCAGCTCCGATAAAAGGAAAAGGGCAAAAGAATGCATGTCTTATTGAGGCTGTCGTTTTCGGTTCAGACCAGGGGCTTGTGGGTCAATTTAATGATACAATCACCGATTACGTGGTCAAGGAGCTGGAAACTTTGCCAGGTAAAGCTCAGGTTTGGGCTGTCGGGGAGCGCGTTTATTCACGCTTGGCAGATCTGGGCTTGCAATCGATTGGACTTTATAATGTGCCAAATTCGGTTAAGGCCATTACCCCTCTTATAGGGCAAATTCTTGTGGAAAATGAAAAGCTCCGCAGCCAGGATGAGGATGTTGAACTACATCTCTATTACAACCGTCACAAAACCAGAGTTACTTACGAGCCAGTCAGTCAGCGACTGTTACCGTTTGACGAGACCTGGCAACGCAATCTTATCCAACTTCCCTGGCCAACCAAAAACTTGCTAGCTGAAGTATTCGGTGACAGTACAGAGACATTGCGGGCACTGATCCGCGAATATCTGTTCGTTTCACTTTTCCGGGCATGTGCCGAATCCCTTGCAAGTGAAAACGCAAGCCGCCTAGCAGCAATGCAGCGTGCCGACAAAAATATTGATGAACTGCTTGACGACCTCAGAGGATCATTTTATCGTGTGCGTCAGACAGGCATCGACGAAGAACTTTTTGAAATAGTCTCCGGCTTTGAAGCACTGTCTCATTCTCGTAATTCTGCCCAGTACGGAAGTAACATTTATAAGAATTAGTGAAAAGAATAGATTTCCAAGTTAATAATCTGATTTAAGAGCTTATAGAGTGACCAGAACATCTCCATTTAAAGTTAAGGTGGGGTAAAAATCGAATTAACCTGTTTTGGAACTAATGACGATAAATAGCACTAACCTATGCAAATACTCCGGAAGAAGCAAAGAGAAAGTCGATATTATCAAGTTAAGTACATTTAGGTGAATTTATTTCGTCAAGTAGAAAGGTTAGATATACAAATATTATACCTATACAATTATATCTTGATATATTATATGATGGAAAAAATTTTATTTAGATTTGCAAAAAAATGCTTCAACCGTGCAAATCCTATATATATTAAAATTGCTAGCTCATGTTAATACACGCAGAACTGAATATTAGAAACGGAAACCACTTGTCGAAATGAGGTATGAATTTTTCCTGTTCAACCTAAATGTAAAGGTCAGGAAATTAATTATAGTAAACCAACCTTAAGCAAATTTCATTTAAGCTGAAGATCTTTTATAAGAGGGTAGCAATGAAACAGTACAAAATAAAACGCGGTTTTAAACCTGACATTGACAGGATCTACTCGGTAATGGAGGAATGCTTTCCCGGGGAAATCTTCAGGAACGGAATCTATCTAGAGACAGCCCACGGAGCTATGTCAAAGATAAAGGTGTGGATCTCGAATAAAATGCTCTGTGTTGACACTGCTTCCGACAAAATCATATCAGATGATAAAATAATCTTGCAGACAAATAAGGACTTCCGGGAGTTTTTATACAAAGCTACTGGATACACGACAAAAGAACGTATGAAAAACGCAGCTAAAGATATAAACTCAAAATCTTGATGCTTATTCTCATCTCGATAATATAATTACTCTGAGAGGCCTTATTCGGAGGTATTTTTTGGCCACATATTTTTTGGAAAAATTAAATAACCTAGAAATACCCACCTGTCTTCGCGTCTGCTGTGGGACTGATGGTTCATTGACGACTCTCCTGGAGATAATGACCAGACAGCCAGTAATTGTGACAACAGAATCACAATACACTGTAAAAGCCGATGTTGAGACCGCTGACCTTCTTGAAATAAAAGAAGGTAGTGAGGTGAATAACAGAGTAGTAACGCTCTCTATAGGGGATACGGTTTTTGTGCATGCAAGGTCACTCTCGCCTCTCGAACGCATGCCTGAAACCATTCGAGAACAGCTCATGCGTGCGGATATCCCTATAGGCCGGATTCTACGCAGCCACAATCTCGAGATAAGGCGTGACATGAACGACCTCGATATTCTAGAAAGAGCATCTACTTTCAATGGTATACCTGTACTCTCCCGTTCCTACAAGATAATCCACAACAACTGTACCTTTATGTGGATCAACGAACATTTCCCAATAGATGAACGCTGGAATTTATAAAAGGAAAGATCAGGAATAATAACTTCAGATACACAGGTTTTATATATCGGCCTCATTAGGACCGAACGACTAATTTATTCGTCTCAATCTTTTCCTCAATGGTTCATAATAAAAAAACTTTATCCATACATCTTAATTCCATTTATTATAATCGTCTCCAGAAAAGTCAATATTATAGAGTTCTTAAGCAGAAATTATGCATATTTTTCACCTGAATTTTAAGAAAAATCATAGATTTTATTAAAATAATTTTGATAGCAAAAGCCAAAAAGTTGATATATTTATCCCTGAAAAGGATAAATCATCAACACAGCTTGGATGTAAATGAGAGTAGCATGGTTCAAGTGAGGGGAATTGATTACGATATTAATCGACTTCGGCTTTTATTGAAAAAATGATATTTGGGTCCACTAAAGTTTATCACATCGATGCGTTCGCCGACTCCTCCAATTTAGCACAAACTAGCCCAATAATCGACTTTGCTATATTATGTTAGCATCTGGATGGGAAAATAGTTTCGCAATAACCAGCAGCATAATAGAAAATCAGCAGATGAAATAAGAAGTAATGTCACCTACACAAAAGTAATTGGAACAGATATCAAAAAAATTCCACACCAAATAGATAATTATTCTTTGAATAATTGTGTTGAGGTGGATTCTCAAAGCTAATATATACCAAATATAAATGAAAAAAATCGGAACTATGCTCACACTAAAGTGCCAAAATAAAGTCGTTTAATGTATATTGCAAGCACCGAAAATAATCAATGTGCTTCAAACTGCAAGTGAGATCTTGAATGATGATGATCCCCATGGAACAATATTCCTCGAAACATAAACTCTTCACTATTCCTATACATCAAATATTAATGGTTACAAGCATAAGAACTCTCTAGGTTGTTGGCAGGCTTGAGAATCGAAAAAAATTTTAGATCCTAAAAATATCTCAATCCGCCTATCACTTGACCTTTCAAACCGACTTGTTGTCACCAATTCAAATAGATAATAGCTCCTAAAAAATAAATGTTGACAACCAGCTCCCAAAAATATAATGATTTTAAATATTATTGATCAAGTGACCTATGATAAACTACAGAGGATTTCGAGAAACCTCCAATTTCGTCATCTGCTTATAAGTGGTGTATAAATGAATCATGTGAATCGGACATTTATTGAAATAATGTAAGTATTATTATTACGAAAAACGCATTACATACATTTATAGACAGGATGTATTCAGAGGGAAACTCCAAGCCAAAAATAGAAGATATAATTTTGAATCTTATGAATAAAGCAGAAGCATAAAGCTTATTTATGTACAGTGAAATTTATGATTTTGTCTAATTTGGTCTTAAATCTCAATTTGGGATTCTAAAAATTCCACAATGTATATCAAGGTGCGTAACATAGTTTGTTTTAGATGTTTCAGTATCCCCTTATACTTGAGGATCCTGCTGATTTTTAAACTCCTAACGGAGGCGAACACATTTGCCAGAAGAAGACAATTCTATGAATGAGACAGATACCGGGCCAAAATATGAAGAGGAACTCCTAAGAAAGATCGCAAAGCACCCTTGTTATGACAAGAGAGCCCAGCATAAATACGGGAGAATTCACCTGGCCGTGGCTCCTAAATGCAATATCCAGTGTAATTTTTGCATTCGGAAATTTGACTGTGTAAATGAAAGCCGTCCAGGAGTTACAAGTAAAGTCCTTACTCCACAAGAAGCTCTTCAGAAAACAAAACAGATTCTAGCAGACTATCCTTTCATCAAGGTCGTTGGGATTGCAGGTCCAGGTGACCCTCTGGCTAATGATGAGACCTTCGAGACCTTTGAGCTAATAAAAGATGAATTTCCTGAAATAACTCTCTGTATGAGCACAAACGGACTATTGCTTCCCGAAAAGCTACAGGATTTACTACGCTTGGGAGTTTCTACACTGACAGTTACATTAAACTCAATTGATCCAGAGATTCATGCAAAAATAGTTGACCATATTATCTATCATGGGGAAGTGTACAGGGGAACCAAAGCCGCAGAAATTCATATTAAGAATCAGCTACAGGGTATCAAAGAAGCTGTTGATGCAGGTTTAGTTGTCAAAGTTAATACCGTGCTTATTCCTGGTATAAATGATAAGCATGTCGTTGAGATCGCCAGAAAACTTAATGAACTCGGAATTTACATTATGAATGTAATGCCTCTTATCAATCAAGGAGCTTTTGCAGACATTGAGCCACCTACAGCAGAAGAGAGAAAGGTTGTCCAAGAAGATTGTGAACCTTATGTCATGCAGATGCGACACTGCAGGCAGTGTAGAGCTGATGCTTTTGGGCTACTTTCACAAGATATGTCACAGATGAGCGAAGAGCGGAGAAAACTCATAAAAATCAATTCAAAAGAAGATATGGAAAGGACAAGAGTGGCCCTTAACAAGAATAAAAAAGAAAAACTTGCAAAGAATAACGATTTCTAGATTAAAAAATAGAATAATAGCTTTGGAGTCAAAAAGAGGCTTTTAGCGATTTTGAGAGAAAAACTAGTGGCCAAATAGTTTGATCATTGATACTCAAATAAAATTGTTTACAGCCTAATTATCCAAAAAAATAAGATATTATCCAAATTAGCTGCTAATTTATCAAAATATAGTGAAATAGATTTCTATTTAACTATTTTTAAGTAATATAGATCAATTAAACTTCATTGTCGCCTTTCTCTAAGATACTTATAGTAGATAATTTCGATGAACCTCCTATTTCAACAATTTAAGTATATAGATTTTATAAACTAAACCTAAAAACTAGCTGACTCTACAATGATCAACTTGTGTTGGAGTTCGAGATGCTCGCACCTCAGTTATTTTAACTTCACCAGGCAATTCTATAAAAAGTTCTTATTATTTTAGATTCAATTTATTGTGTATTTTTTTTTAATTCTTGCGATTGTGCCTTATTGTTATCTTCTGTTCTCAATGCAAGCGGATAAGCACGATAAAAACTACTTTCAGTAAATTGGAGATCATGATACTTTTCCACCCTCCATTCCCTACTAGATTATCAATGTAAAAACTTGTAATCAAAAAAAAGAAAGCCATAACTTGAAACAAGCTATTCACTATTCCTCTTCAGGTTTTTCCTTTTAGCCTTAAACTCATGCGTGACCCATGAGTATTTTCACGTCTTCTTCAGCGGTCATATTTGACCTGATGTCGAAGTTATCTGCCAGCACTCTGAGAACTTTGGAGAAGCACAGCTCGAGGATGTGAAGCCAAAAGGGTAATGCCCTTTATTCTAAGGTTCAAGAGAACGAGAGGACGAGAATATTGAAAACTAGTAAAAGGAGATACTATGCATAACAAGTAGATAATACTAAAAAGTGTATCAGTTAACTATATCTTAAAAAGAATACAATAAGCTGAGCAATCTAAAGGATCATTATTCCCGAAAAATTTTCTTGTGTAACAAATTTATCTTGATTTTCTAGATGTTTTTAATTCTTAATGCTCTCAATAGTCGACGATAGCTTTGCAAATAAGTGATATACATGGTGAAAAAAACAAGTAATAATAAATCACTTGCTGAAAATACCATACCACTCCTTGAAGTTACTGAAACATGCAAAATTCCTGATACCTCTATCAATTACACAGAAAAGTGAATTGTATTTTTTATCGCGGTACTTTCGGGATTTATCACTCCTTTTGACGGCTCAGCAGTCAACGTTGCCCTCCCTTCGATGGGGAAAGAGTTTCACATGGATGCAATTGCTCTTTCATGGGTTGCAACTGCATATCTTCTTACTGCAGCAATTTTTCTGATTCCTCTCGGAAAAATCGCCGATATTTATGGGGGAAAACAAATATATCTCTATGGAATAGCGCTTTTCAGCTTTGTATCCCTTGCAATGACAATGGTCCCCTCAACAGAGATAGTTGATTGGAATTCGAGTCATACAGGGTATAGGAAGTGCCATGATCTTCGGAACCAGCGTTGCTATTGTGACTTTTGTTTTCCCCTCCGGCGAGCGTGGGAGAGCTATTGGCATCTACGTTACCGCAGTTTATATTGGCCTTTCAATCGGCCCTTTCCTTGGTGGTGTCATGACAGATCTTCTTGGTTGGAGAAGTATTTTCTTCGTAAACGTACCTATTGGCATCACAACAATTCTTTTAATTCGCTGGAAACTCAAAGATGAATGGGCCGAGTGCAAGGGAGATATTTTTGACCTGACAAGGATCAATTATCTATGGTCTCGCTGTACTTGCCGTTATGTATGGTTTCTCAGTCATCCCGGAATTAAAAGGTGCTGCTCTGATAGCTGTTGGAATTATTGGAATGCTGATTTTTGCTATATATGAGATGCTGATCCCGTCTCATGCTCTTGATATAGCCTTTCTAACAAAAAACCGAACGTTTGCTTTTTCGAACCTATCTGCTCTCATTAATTACAGTGCAACTTACGCAGTGACTTTTCTCTTAAGCCTTTATCTGCAGTATATGAGAGGATTTACACCTGAGTATGCAGGTTTTATTTTGGTTGTTCAGCCAGTTGTCCAAGCTATGATCTCGCCGATTGCTGGCCAACTTTCCGACAGAGTTGAGCCAAGGATCGTTGCATCTGCAGGAATGGCTTTAACTACAATTGGGCTTTTCCCACTCGTCTTCCTTACAGAAGAAATATCTATTTGGTACCTGATTTTCAGTCTCCTAGTATTTGGCACAGGTTACGGGCTTTTCTCGTCCCCTAACACAAATGCTATTATGAGTTCGGTCGATAAGAAATTTTACGGCGTTGCATCTGGGATGAATGGGACTATGCGACTCCTTGGTCAGATGCTTTCGATGGGTGTCGCAATGATGATTTTTGCGATTTTTATCGGCCCTATAGAGATCACGCCTGATTATTATCCGCAATTCTTTCTAAGTTTGCATTATGCATTTATTCTGTTTACGATCTTCTGCTTCATTGGAATATTCGTTTTTCTGGTAAGAGGAAAAGCAAGTTCAATAAATTATCCAGGTATATCTGCAGAAGGTAAAAAAACGGCAAAATAATTTTTATTTTGAAGTATTTCGTCGAGGAGGCTAAATAAAAATCATTGGAATCAATGCAAGTCCAAAGGCCAATGCAAGTAACACCTTAAAATTAGTGAATTCTGTCATCAAAGGTGCTGAATCTGAAGGGGCAGAAACTGAGATTATAGATCTCTATAAACTACATATCGAATATTGTACTGGATGCGGAGCCTGTTATGCTACAGATGAATGTTCTTTATTTGATGATTTTGTGGAAATATTTGAAAAAATTATGAACACTGAAGGAGTTGTTCTTGGTGCTCCGAACTACATTAACTCTGTTCCGGTTCCAATGAAAACCTTTTCGATAGACTTTCAGATGCAATTCACTGCCAGATGCTGACTGGGAAATCTAGGTGCTCGGTATGCACAGCTGGTGAAAGCGGTGACGATGAAGTCTTGAAATACATGGAATGGAGTTCTCATAATTCTTGACGTTACCGTTGTATGAAGCATTGGAGTTGTAATCGGGAGAGACCCCTCTGCGCTTGAGAATTATGTCGGGCCTGCGCAAGATATCGGGAAGAAGTTGGTAAAGTCAATCTGCGGAGAAATCAAATATCCCGACCAGGATGAAATACATCGTCAGTGAACAGAATATTTTTGCCAGCTGACAAAATTCAATAAGGAGCACTTTGCTCATGATTATGATTGATATGTCCATAAAGGATTGTTAAAACAAAAGTCCATCCTTATGGATTATGGTCCAAAATTTAGTGGTTTTTGGATTTATGGACTAAAACATTGAATTTGCAGAAGAAAAGTGTTGTTCAATCAAATAGTCTTATCTATGAAACAACATTTCCAGGCTAATTTAGTTTATGAATATCAAAAAGAAATGAAAGAACCCCGATTTTTGGAGCATATAAGGAAAACCATATTTATTCGATTGTTTTTATTTTTTCTTTTTTGACAAAGGGCTGGTTGATTTTTTCTGGCATCCAGCTAGCCTTATTTTTTGGGGCTTCGATAATTTGTTTCTATGCCTTGAAAACATGTATTTTCTTTGTTCCACGTTCCCTGGGACTCATAATCTCCTGTTTTGACTTTGTCCCCTCGCCTCAATTTGCAGCTTTCAAAGCAGCTTGTTGAGGCTGTTTTCCAGTGAAAATACCCAGTTCACTGCCGTCTTTCCCTTGTAAAAACAAAATTTCTCATGTTGGAAATTAAGATCACTTCATAAATTACTTGCTAGATACTGATTAATTTATTAAGTATATAAAAATTTTCTGATAATGTTGCCGATAATTATTGGTTTATGAAAAATTTCAATTATATCATGGAGGATGATATAAACTAAATTGATTATGTTACTTGCAAAATGATGATCTGTGTAGTCTTCTGACGTTCCCGAAGATCTGATACGGTCTTGAATATTTTTTTAATCCCTGCATAAGCTCTCCCTCTTAACTCTTTTTGGGCTGAATCTCGTGTTTCTGAATAGATCCCTTTTGCTCAAAAGATGTTCTTTTACATGTCTTTTCATTACTACATCATAACCTTTTGATTTTGCTATGAAAGCTGACCCAAAAATACGGCAACTTACTATAATTTATGGAAATGTACTTGGAGGATGTGGAATTACGCCACTAATTACCCTAAATGGATCATTTTGGAAGTTCTTTATCTAAAAATGTAAATATCAATAAGCATTCATTTGCATGAAGTTAATTATAATAAAAAATTTTTTAAGTAATTCGCGAGATAATTAACCAAATGTGTTCAAACTTATTTCTTAAACTCCCAACCAGTTCTGCTAACCGACTGAGAACTTCCTGTTTATAATGATGACGAAAAAGGATAATAAGTCAATCATATTTACAGAACATTCGGTAAACTACCAAAAATTCCCTAACAACAAAAGATCTATTAACTATTGAAGGTTCAATTTTCCTTAGGGAAAAAGCAGATGATGGATTATTTATGGAAGATAATATCATAGATGTAAATGGCCTTGAGTATTTTTTTGGTGAGGTGAAGGCTGTCGATAATATCAATTTTACAGTTCGGAAAGGGGAAATATTTTCTTTTCTTGGGCCAAATGGAGCGGGAAAAAGTACTGTGATCAATATCCTTACTACCTTTCTGCCTATTCAGAAAGGAAGCGTAAGTATTGCAGGGTATGATCTGAAAACAGAGCCTGGAAAAGTAAGGGGGTCTATGGGGGTTGTTTTTCAGGAGCTAACCCTCGACAGGAATATGACTGCAAGAGAGATTCTAGAATATCATGGAAAACTTTATTCCATGCCAAAAGATGCAAGGCATGCACGAGTTGATGAACTGTTTTACTTGGTTAAGCTCGAAGGAAAACGGGATACAGGTATCTAAGTGGTGGAATTAAACGCAAGCTTGAGATCGCAAGAGGGCTTCTGACCCATCCGAAAGTGCTATTCATGGACGAGCCTACATTGGGGCTCGATATTCAGACAAGGATCAGAATATGGGATTATATAAAGGATATAAACCAACAGGGCACAACTATTTTCCTAACAACCCATTATATGGATGAAGCTGACCAGCTCAGCGATAGAATAAGCATTATGGATCATGGGAAGATAATTGTCGCAGGGCAAGCCATGGGAGTTATAAAATGCGCTTGGAGAGGACCTTATATACTTAGAAACTAGCAACAACTCGGAGGCTAGAGAGGTACTGAAGCAGCTAAACAGTGTAAAAGGGATTAAGGAAAAAACGAAAGGAATAGTTGTTATGATCAATGCGGATGGCATATATTTGCTGCCTGAGATCCTGGATAAGCTTTGAACTGGTGGGATTACAATAAAAGCCGTAAATCTCAAAAACCGTCAATAGACGATGTTTTTGTCCATTATACTGGGGAAGAGTTAAGAGATGCAGAAACAGAAAAGGGTTATGAGGTATCTTTGAGGACAAGAGGACATTAAAATATGCATATGGAATTTCTTACTATCGATTGGCGGGACATGCTAATATTTGTCCGATTCCGAGCACTCCTGTTCGCCACACTTATCCAGCCTGCTCTTTGGTTAGCTTTTTTTGAAATTGCAATGTCTAATAACTTTGATAGGCTGACAGCAACATTGTCAGCGATCCCAGGCATCAGGACTGTAGGCTACCTGATTTTCATAGGTGCAAGGCGTTATTGCTATGACCACACTTTTTATGAGCCTTTTTAAAGGGGGTATTATGTTGCTCTTCGATAAAAACTGGGGGCTTATGCGAGAGACTCTTGCGAGCCCTATGCCAAGGAATCATATCATTCTAGGGATCGGACTTTCAAGCATGATCAAGTCTTTTATCCAGTTAGCTGTTACATGGTTTTCGGACTTCTACTTGGAGTCCGATTTTTTGAAGGTTATACTCAACTACAGATTCTTGTTTCATTGTTTGGAATTATACTTTTTATAGGGATATTTTCTCTTGGATTTCTTTTCCTTTCAGTTGCGATTGCAATAACTATGGAGAGTCCGGAAGGCATGCAGGTGGTAATAACCCTGCTGACAATGCCTTTCTTTTTCGCAAGCAATGCGCTTTACCCTGTTAACTCTTTTTCCCCTATACTCAGAACTCTGTCCTCAGTCAATCCACTCAATCATCTCATCAGTGCGATCAGGTATTTTATTATAGGGAGCGATTTTTCATCAATAGGAATCCGTTATACTTATACTCAGGGAGATGTTCTGGTTTCTTTCTTAACTCTTGTGACTTTTATGGGAATGATGTTTCTTATTGCGCGTTGGAGATTGAGCAAAGTTACTATCACATAATTCAAGTACTCAAGAATAAAAGATAATGCACTATAAGAACGGAGATTGCTAGCATTGAAGGGAAAATTTCAAGGTATGTACCACAATAGTATGGCAAAAATAAAATATATAAAGATGGGCTCAAAGGAAAAATAGTCTGACAAATTTAGGCAGCCTGCATAATTTTTTCCTGAATCTACTCTGTATCCAAATTTTCGTATATAGACACTATTCCATTACAATTGCTTATTTTCTGTGATATAGGATAGAGCCTTAATTTGATCTAAGTTAGTCTACCTTTCTTTTTAGGGGTAAAAATTTTAATGTTAAATTTGTGAAGATCTCCGATTCTAATAAAAACATGATTATTAGAATTGATTTGTTGGTTTTAAAACATTTTATGAAAAAGTAAATTTTATTCAGAAAATATTTTTTGTATAATTAATTTAAAATAATTTATTAGATAACTACTTTGTAGCTTAAAGCGAACAGATAAAGGTGAGGGAGGGCAGGTAGGATATGTGAGTATATTGGATAATTTTTGGAAATTTGGATAAATCTCCGGCTTAGATTCACTTTAAAGACGACCAGCCAAAAATTTGGGTTTATCTGAATCTCTAATCATACCGATAATAAAACGATAATAAAAATACGATACATTTCTTTTACAATAGTAGCTTACTTAAAAAAATCAAGTGGTTCATTAAACAGAAATGGTCGTGCCTATACATTGTTGAAAATCGTAAGCTAAATATTATCTCTACGTTTTCCTAACAGTGTGAGATATACTTGTTTTTCAGATTTGATCAATGATCGGAGGAAATTATATAAAAGTTTTTTTGTGAATACACATGAAAGGGGGTAGCTGAATATGCATCATGAACAATCAACAGGAAAGCAACCAATTATGTAGGCAGAATCAATACCTGAGTTTTGGGCATTTTTGACTGAAGAACAGAAAAAGAAAGTTGCAGTAATGAAGATGGATATGAAAATACAATGGTTGAAAGCAAAAATCCATGCTATTGAAAAGATGATCGAGCTGAAGAAGAAAGCGATAGCTGACATTCTAAAGGTTCAGGAAATGATGAAATAAGGCAAAATAAGTTCAATAAAATAACAATATTGAAATTTGTATTTTCTAGGTTTTTTTACCTGGGTATTTAAAATTGTTAAGATGATTGATTCTATTGTGAATTTGCTACATTTTACTCCTCGTATCTACCACATCGTGAACGTAAGTAGAGATCAGAGCAGGCTGAAGAATAAATTTAACTTTAATGGACTTTTTAAATCAAATATGAATATTTTGGGGTAATATAATGGCAGACACTTTGAGATTATCACCGGTTATATGTGCATATCCTGACGACAATTACGAAAACTTTCTAATTGAGGTAGTTCTTCCAGGAGTCGAAAAGAAAGATATTTCTTTTAAGATTACTGAAGACAGTTTCTATGTAGCTGCTAGGAAAGAGGGAGTTCAGTATCTGGACAGTTATTCGACCTGTTGCCCAGTAAATCCTGAAAAAGCAGTTGCTAAATACTCAAATGGTGTACTTAAAGTCACAGTACCTTATCAACAGCCTTTAGAAAAATTAGTAAACGTAAAAATTGAGTAATGTGGCGATTGAGAAAAAGCTTCTCTACAAAATAAATACAGCAAACTGAAACATATAGCACCGAATATCTATAGATTAATTTAATTAAGAGAATTTCGATAAACATCTAAATATTGTTAGATGCTCATAAATGTCACATTGCATACTAGTGAAAATCAGATGTTTATTGAAATGCTCTTAATAATTTACTGAATTTCATGCAACTTTCAGAGATATACAAAAAATGCTACTTAGTTTCTCAATATGGAGTAACTCAAAAATTAATCTAACTTTCAATAAATAATAGTGAGCAAACAAGCGAACGAATTCTAAATCTGTGTACATTTGTAGAATGTCGGTTTTAATTGATATTATATATTTTTTAGGTACCTTTATACTTGCTGTAAAAGCAAGCTGGAAGGAATCATCCATGAATGTAACCTTTGACTTACTCGAGCCAACAACAAAAGTATTTGTAGAATAGCTAAACAAGCAGGGTGGAACGCCAATCAACAAACTTAATCCGATAGATGCACGCAAGGTTCTTGACGATTTACAAGCTACTACTGAGATGGCAAAACTCCCAGCAGATATTGAAGATCTCAATATTCCAGTTGGCCCAAAAGGGCAAATATCGATTAGAATTATCAGGTCGAAAGGAAATAAGGGTATTTTGTCAGTCATTATGTATTTTCATGGCGGTGGCTGGGTTCTTGGAGACTAAAATACACATGATCGATTGGTTCGGAAAATCTCTAGTGGAGCCAATGTTGCGGTTGTATTTGTTGATTTTACTCCGTCTCCCGAATCGAAGTATCCGGAACTTATAGAAGAGGCATATGCAGCGACAAAATATTTTGCAGAAAATGGGAAAAACTTCAGTATGGATACTTCAAGGCTAGTTGTGGCTGGTGATAACGTAGGCGGGAACATGTCCACAGCTGTTTTATTATTAGCAAAGCAGCGGAGTGGCCCGAAAATTACCTATCAGGTACTTTTCTATCCTGTGACAGACGCTAATTTTGATATCCAATCTTACCAATAATTTGCAACCGATATATGGCTTACCAGTGAAGCGATGAAGTGGTTTTGGGATAATTATTTACCCGATGAAGTAGCACGAAAGCAGCCAACAGCATCCCCGCTACATGCCTCGATTGACCAGCTCAAGGGGCAGCTACCAACCCTGATAATCCCTGATGAAAATGATGTTCTCCGCGACGAGGGTGAAGCGTATGCTCATAAGCTGATTCAAGCCGGTGTCAATGTCACAGTCATTCGATACCTGGGAACAATAAATGATTTCTTGATGTTAAACGCACTTGCAGGCACGCCTGCATCTTGCAGCGCAATCGACCTTGTAAATGATAGCCTTAGAAATATCTTTGTCAATAAATAATTAAATAATTGATTCTTAAACAAATTGAAGAGCATCTACAACTCTTTAAATATAATTTTGCTTCTTTTAGTGACTGTTTGTAACTTTGGGAGAGTAGAGGGTCACGAATTCCCTATCCTTGTATCTGGAATTTGCTCATTATTCGAATTAGTGATAAAATATGCAAGGCAAAAATATCGCTTATGGAGATTTATCAGATGTTTATACCGAATTAATTGGAAATGATCTTTCATTTCCCGCTGTTCAGAGAAACCTGAAGAATATTTTAATTTATAGTTGTCAGTTGACTCAAATGATGTGTGTCGAATGTAAACACAGAATTTAAATTTTAGGCAATTTCTGATCCCTTTTTTCATCTTCGTTTTTATCCATTTAGTAAGTTCAGATGTCTCTTCCTTACAATGCCATTTGTATATTTTTTTCAGGGAAATTGTATAGTCATGCTTAAATCATAGAATTTTATTTGATCTCTCCAATTTAGACATAAATACAAAAAAATCCTTTTTTGAACTTTATCTAAATCGATCTGAATTTCCAGAGCGATTATTTTCAGGACTGAAATATATTTCAAAATCTATGTTGACCAAGTCTCTCGGTAAAACAGTTATCTACAAAATCCAATATTAACTTCTTGTTCGTATCAGAAATTGGTGCAGCATTTAGCGATTTTAGTCTCTTTTGGAGACTGAAATTATATATACCCACATCCACCGTATCACATTTTCCAATGAAAAAGTGGGCTATAAACAAAAATCAAAATAAGCCTCGGGCGGGATTTGAACCCGCGACCTCGTCCTTACCAAGGACGCGCTATACCCCTAAGCCACCAAGGCACTTTTGATCAAAGAGTATCTCCAAAATATCACGGTAGACATATAAATGTTTCGAGTGACATGAAAATCAGGGAAATATCTAATTGTTATCCATGATCTATGAATATGGTTCAAATGAATCTAAATAATGGTGTTTCAATAGATTCCAAGTCTTTCTAATCTCACCAGTTTCAAAACCAGTTCCACAAATCATAAATCAAAGTTAAGGTGTGCACCAAGCTTCAAGGGATCTGTTCTCAGAACAGTTATTGCTATAGAGGAATCATTCAAAATCAAATATCTTCATTTGGTAAAGACTTCTTTTTCTACATAGTTTTCCTAATTTTCAACAATTTTATAAATTACATCGGAAGTTATAGCATCACTCCACAGTTTACCATCCAATAACTAGTTTTTTAATGTCATAGCATTCTTTAAAGAGTTTTGATAATTTTGATAAACTTCCGATGTCACAAATTACCTATATATAAATTACATATATATCTATTGTAAGCGACCAGCCATAAATTGGCGTTTATCAAAATCCTCCTTTTTTGATTTAATACTTTTCACAATTTGAATCAATCTTGAAGGGGAATATTTTGATTCAGAACAAACGAAAAGAGATATATGACCACCATTGTATCGATTGAATCAAAATCAAAATCAAAACATTACCAATTCCAATTTTAAAGCTGATATATTTCAAATAGTTAATAATATAATTATTTGGAAGAAATTTTAGAATATACTTCATACAAAAGACCATGTAAATCTTAGAGTATTTCGATAAATTTCTATGCATCTAATTATTGGGTTTTTTTAATCCCTTAATAATAATTTGTACTCATGAAAACTCTTATTGACTTTGTATGTGATTTGTTAAAATTAGAGGTTTACCGAAATCCTACATACTTTATCCAGTTTATATACTCATGAAATTTTATTAGAAAGCAGCATCCGGAGATAGAGTCTCTAAAAAAATAAGCTGCTGTTGGTAGAATGGTATAATAAGGAAGGTTGCGGAAGGTTACCTCATAAACTTGGTTTAGATAGGTCCTCTAAGTTGATTGAGGAATAAAAGTTTGAACCAAAAACAATATTTAAGAGTGAAAATTTTTGGACAACTTATGAAGTTAAAGGCATAGCTGATATAAATTTGATATCAAAGAGTGTTCCTTAGCAATTGATAAAATAGGGACAATTAGTATGCCTCTTACCTTGGGGAAAATATGGATATTGATCTATGATTACGGTTTTTAATGACTCATGAACACAACCAAAGTTTCCAATCACGGAAAATAGTTCTAAAACTTCTACTGATGGGGAATAAAACTAATTTTGGAATAAGTTCATAGTTTGCTATAACTTTCCCATTCGCCTGCATGGATGTGATTTTTACGTAACTGGGTTTCAATTCAATACTATAAATTATGTTTGTGCCCTTAACAATTATTAAATGCAACATATTTTGATAATCTACCCATGTAACTGTATTATTCCAGTATTTATCGCTGGAATCTGAGTTATCGCCTTTCAAATACCAATTTTGCTCCTTGTCTTTAATTACTCGCTGTGTAGGTGGTGTATTAGCTACTGCAAGAATAACCGAACTCAACACAACCGATAGAATAAAGAGACAAATTAAATATTTAATCGCCTTCATAATTATTTTCTTCACAATCCTCAGCTTACTTCCTAAACTTTTGCTCAATGGATGCTGCTTCTCAATATGGTTTAATTAAATGTTGCCCAGTTGGTTTTTTTCAATCGAATGGCGAACTTGTTCCAAATACATATTTTTTATTCGCCAAATTTAACCACAAGAAATATTTTTCCCCAAGACATTTTAGTCAGCAGCCGTAAAATTTTGATTTTATAGTTGAATTTAAATATACATATTAGTATAGTTTACTATTTATCAGATCATTGTCAAACTTCGAAAAACATTCATTATATTAAATAATCACCAAATATATAATTTTGATAGCAATATTTCTCCTGAAGTTTGTTCCTTTATATGTTGGGTAGTCTATCAAGTAGTAATCTGAGATTTTACCAAGATGCTCAAATATTCACACTCTACCCGTTTTCTACTCTCCTTACTTTTTGGTCAGAAGAGGAATAAGTACTAATAGATCCACATGAGTTTTAAAGTGAAAATCGGAGTAAGAAGCACAAATGTGAACATCTAAACCTTGCTTTACATAACCATGGGCTTTATTGTGCAGCTATAGGCTAAAAATAAACTCTATGAAATAGTTTGGCCCAAATAGCTTAAAGAAGGAGATAATTACCTAATTACAAAAAAAATTATAAATTTAACTTAACTTGGAAGTTACCTAAAAAATCGATTGATTTTTTAGTTGTTAAAAATGTATAACTTCAATACCTTCTAAAATAGGAAAACACAAACACTAGCCAACAGTTTCAAAAATCCGGCTCAAATAAACTTAGCCACTAAATATTAAACGTGGATGTCTTAATGCTGTTTTGTATCACATTGTGTGATTCTAAATTATTATACAGGGATGCATTTTATCAATCCACACCCCGATTCTGAACTTTATCTTTTTAAGAGGAATGTTGACCTCCAAACAAACATCCTATCATCAATCCACATTTAAGTCCTTTTTTTCTAACTAATCAATCCGGAGAAATAATATATTTAGCCATCTTTACTAGGATTCATTGAACAAATTTAAATTAACTTATTTTATTAAACAGTCTGCCATTGAGTATGTTTCTTATTTATCCATCATTTAATAATTAGAAATCTCTATTGCATCAAAGTGGATATCTTCAACTGTTTTTTTGTAGGATTAACATTTAAGATACTTGTTTATCATCACATTCCTTTCAGAATTTAGTTATATCAATTTGTTATTTATATTAGACCACTTTGATGAACCTCAGATTTCAACAAATTTTTTACATTATGCTTTATAAAAAATCAGCCAAGTATTGTGGTCATCTAAATTTTTGAAGGTTTATTGTTAATAAAACAATACCAACTTTCATGAAAAAAATGAGATTCTTTCATTAATTTTGAATATAAATATTTATAAATAATTATAATAGGTTGGCAGACTGGGTATATCGTCATCTTTAGATAAATTTCTCCAAAATTTTTACGTAAATTTATATATCAAGACCAGTAAATGTAATCAGCCTAATTATATAGGAGGTTGGTTGATTGGCAACATTTCTAGACAAGATCAGTGAAAGAGCGAAAAAACTTAATAAGGTAATTGCTTTACCTGAAACTAATGATATACGAACTCTCCAGGCAACTGCTAAAATCCTTGAAAGAGGTATTGCAAAGATTGTCCTTATAGGTGATGAGGCCGAGATAAAAGCATTTGCAGGGGATCTGGACATTTCAGGAGCAAGATTTGTAGATCCTAAAACTTATGAGAGAAGAGACGAATACATTAAAGCTTTCCATGAATTGAGAAAACATAAAGGTATAACACTTGAAAGCGCAGCTGAAATTATGAGTGATTATGTTTACTTCGCTGTTATGATGGCCAAACTCGGTGAAGTGAACGGGGTAGTATCAGGCGCTGTTCACTCTTCTTCAGACACCCTTAGACCTGCTGTTCAGATCGTGAAAACAGCACCCGGCGCAGCTCTTGCATCAGCTTTCTTCATAATCTCTGTGCCTGACTGTGAATATGGATCCAATGGAACATTTCTTTTCTGTGACTCTGGAATGGTAGAGATGCCAAGCGTGGAAGATCTTGCAAACATGGCAGTCAATTCCGCAGCTACCTTTGAACTCCTGGTCGAGGACGTGCCAAGAGTTGCAATGCTTTCCTATTCCACCAAGGGCAGTGCAAAAAGCCCTCTAACTGAAGCAACTATTGCCGCTACAAAGCGCGCAAAGGAACTAGCTCCTAACATCGCAATTGATGGTGAGTTTCAGGTGGATGCAGCGATTGTTCCTAGTGTCGCAGCCTCAAAGGCTCCCGGAAGCCCTGTTGCAGGCAAAGCCAACGTATTTATGTTCCCTGACCTAAACAGTGGAAACATTGCATACAAGATTGCCCAAAGACTTGCAAAAGCCGAAGCCTATGGCCCAATTACTCAGGGACTTGCAAAGCCGATTAACGACCTTTCCAGAGGCTGCAGCGATGAGGACATTGTTGGGGCCGTTGCTATTACCTGTGTCCAGGCTGCAGCACAAGACAAATAATTGAGAATGCATAACGAAAGTGATTTACAAATTTTATAAAGTACATTTAATCGAAAACCTGTGAACTTGACTTAAAAGCAATGAATTGAACTGGTGTGTATACATGAAGGTACTTGTAATAAATGCTGGAAGCTCGTCTCTAAAATATCAACTAATTGATATGACTAATGAATCCGCTCTTGCAGTAGGTCTCTGTGAGAGGATAGGTATCAATAATGGAGTTATTACCCAAAAAAGATTCGATGGCAAGAAGCTGGAAATGCAAACTGATCTACCCACTCACAAGCATGCCCTCGAAGAAGTCGTAAAAGCTCTCACCGACTCTGAATTCGGTGTAATCAAGGATATGGCCGAAATAAACGCAGTCGGACACAGGGTTGTGCACGGTGGCGAGAAATTCACATCATCTGCTTTAATCGACACTAGTGTGGAAAAGGCGATCAAAGATTGCTTTGAACTAGCTCCTCTCCACAACCCTCCAAACATGATGGGAATCACCGCTTGCGCTGAGATCATGCCTGGCACACCGATGGTAGCTGTATTTGATACTGCATTCCATATGACATTACCTGCATATGCTTTCATGTATGCTCTACCCTATGATTTGTACGAGAAACATGGAATTAGAAAATATGGTTTCCATGGTACCTCTCATATGTACGTTTTCAGAAGAGCTGCTGCTATGCTCGGGAAACCGGAAAAAGATGTCAAAGTTATAACTTGTCATCTCGGGAATGGTTCAAGCATTGCTGCTGTAAAGGGTGGGAAATCCGTTGAGACCAGCATGGGTTTTACTCCGTTAGAGGGAGTCGCAATGGGGACTAGATGCGGTTCCATCGACCCAGCTATCGTTCCATTCATTATGGAGAAAGAAGGACTTTCAACCAGGGAAATCGACAGCCTTATGAATAAAAAATCCGGGGTACTCGGAATCTCTGGGATAAGCAACGATTTCAGAGACCTTGATGAAGCAGCTTTCAGTGGTAACCAGAGAGCAGAACTTGCTCTTGAAGTCTTCGCATACAAGATTAAAAAATTCATAGGTGAGTATTCAGCCGTGCTCAACGGCGCAGACGTAGTGGTATTTACCGCAGGTATCGGAGAAAACAGCGCAACTATAAGAAAAAGAATTCTTTCTGGTCTTGAAGGCCTAGGTATAAAGATTGATGATGAAAAGAACAAAATAAGAGGTCAGGAAATCGACATTAGCACGCCAGATTCTAAAGTAAGAGTTCTTGTTATCCCAACCAATGAAGAACTTGCCATTGCAAGGGATACTAAAGAAGTATGTGAGACAGAGTACAAGCTACATAGTTCTATAACCGTCTGATGGTAAAGATAATTTTGTTTCCTTACCATTTCCTTTTCTATTTTACTTCTGAATTTTAACTGCAACATATTAAAATACCTTAATGCGAACTCCAGTTTAAACTTTATCCTTACTTTATTCTAATCTTCACAAAATAAGATTTAGTTGGATTTATGTATAATTTAAGCCACATTTTTGCTTAAGAACTTCTATTTCTTGATTTTGTTTCGGCATCGGCATAAAAGTATACATTAATCCTCAAAAACCAAACTTCAAATTATAATAAAATTAATATCTTAAAATGATAATTGTCCTGAATATATCATCAGATCAGGGACGGTTTAATATCCCATTGAATCACTAAAATTTATATCAATTACTCTTGAAAATAACTCCAATCAATGAAGGAGAAACAAGGGAAAAGTTTTTCCTTTTTTTCTTTCTTCCATGCTTTACCCCCTTTCCGACTTGCTATAGTTCTGAATACGACCCCTAGCTTCGAATGACCACTTTTATTTATTTTACTCCCTATTAGTTTATTATTTATCCTTAATAGTCCACAAGAAAAAACTTAATTCATACATCTTAATTCCATTTTTTGTAATCGCAATAAAAATTCAATATTATTGAAGTAGAGCTATTCCATAATTTATGAGGGAATTAAAACCGAAGGACATTTCGATAAATCTCTGATTTTCACAAATAACTTATATCACATTTATAAGCATATAACTATATTTAAGGGTTTACCGAGATCCTCTCTATCTTATATACTTCCAAACAAAACAAAGGACCACATCAAAAAATTTATAACTTAAGGATACCTGAGAGTTAATTTAAAACATCCTCAAAGGAAATTATTATTTAGTTATGGAGATCATATTTTGATCCTATTTCCATTTAGGACGTCACTTTCTTTTATATAAATTAATGGTACGGTAATGTTTTCTCCGGTACTCAGGTTATAAGCCGATATAGCATCGATTCCACGGTCAGTTTTTTCTGTAGGATAGGGTACAGTTATTTCAAATAAACCTTTCATATCTGCCATTGCTTTATTTTCATACTTGAATTTTCTGCCTGTGTTTGACTTGAGATAAAGTGTTACTTTGACAAGTTTGTGAGGGCTGGAAGTACCTGTAATCTTAGCTCCTGGAACATATTCAAATATTTTTACAATATTACTTTTGTTATGGCCTACATTAAAGACATTACTTTCGTGTAGAAGCCGCAGATTTCCAAGATTTGCACCATTTTGGTCGTGAAGCTTAAATATCTCAGTATTAAATAGTTTCTCTTTACCAATCACAGAAGTACGGTTAACTTGTTTAAAATAATCATTCGAATCCTTTCCTGCGAAATGAGCAATAGCCCCAAACTTCTCATTTAACATCGGTGTATCAGTGATGACATATTTTACCTTGAGTTTGTCCATTATAGCCTTTGCTTCCTGTTCAGACTCAGACATAAAAAAATATGCAGAATCTTCAACACCGGTTTGGAAATTGTTTGATATTGCAGGCCTCTTGGAGATGTACACTATCCAGTTACCATAATCCCACCAGCTCAGCACTCCATATTCTGGAATTTGGGAAGGTTGAAGATAATAAGAGGTCTCAGGGCTGGAATCTTGGAGCCAAATGAGCGATTTTTGCCATTCTGGGCCTGGGCCAACCCAATCTGAACTTTTTGCAAGAGCGACTCCTATTACTATACAAGGTACAAAAACGAGTCCTATCAACGCCAATGCTAAAAAAACCTTGAAATAATCGGGTCTCTGGTTATTTTTTGGCTCCCAAAAATCCCTTTTTTTAGGCCTTGGTATTGTGTTTACATTTATTTTTTTCCCGGCTTGAGAGTCCAGTGAGATTTTGTTACCATTTTTCAGTCCAGAAATTACTTTTTTTACTTCAATTTCGAAGTTTAGGGATTCAAACGTAACCCACAGTATATATGAAGTAAGGATCGCAATATTTACTGCGAGCTGATATGAAAAACGTCTTTGTGAGAATGTGATATATGCAGAAAAGATTGTCCATAACAGGAAAAAAACCCTTTCTGGTTTTGATTCATCCCTTTTCCACTCAAGAACTAGCAGGAAAAAAGCTGCCAGAGAAACAAGCAAACAAAGTCCAAAATTTTCGAATGCTTGCATAACGGTGAAGTTTCCTGCTGAAGTTAAAAACAAAGGAATTGCTTCGGAAATAGTACCTAAGTATGTACCTTTTCCCGAGAAAAAACTTATTCCTTCGATCACAAAAACATAGGTTCCAGCTGAAAAAAAACGGAGAAGCAAAAAGCTTGCACACAAAACTAGTATTAAAGTGCCAGGATAATATTTCCAGTCCATGCCTTTTTTAGAGATATATATGGAGAGGCCCCATAAAAAAGTAGTGACTGCTATCATGCTAAGCACATACAGTGCCTGAAACCAGGAAAGATACATCGCACTCATTTCCAAACCAGAGCGTACATATCCTGCAGATAGCGGGATGGTAAATAAAAATGTTGCAAAAAGATTTGCTATCAAGCAGATGAAGATGTCATCAGATCGTTTTCCAGCTTTAAGGTCGATAGTAGTCTGTATAACTGCATACAATACTATCAAACTTACGAAAAACAAGGCTCCCAACCATGTAAATATAAATAGGGCTAAGAATATCCCTGATGCTCCTGCAAAAGCCAGTGATTTCATCAGTTTTTTTTCTGAATAAATATTTTTAAGGGAGCGTGGGAAAAAATGGCTTCCTCTTGCCAATTTTAAAGCTAGTATGAGTAATGTATATGCTGCAGTTGTGAAAAATATTTCAGCTACATGATGGCTAACGTTCCCAAACTTGGATGCATATATATGAGCTGGAATAAATGCGAAAATAAAGGCGGCAAGAAGTCCTGTTTTTCTGTCAAAAATCGTAGCAGCTGCTATATAAAGTGGAATTATAGTCAATGCCCCGAGAAGTACTGGTAATAATGCTCCTGCAAATTCGATAGTATGCAAATCTGGCTGACCTATTCCCATAATTTTTGCAAGCAGAGCACCTAACAGATCAAAAAAAGGTGGCCACCCTATTTTAAAACCATAAGGATAATTGATATAAGAATCAAAATTAAGAGTATGTGGGAAATTGTATGCTGTATAAAGGATACGTCGCATATGATAAAATTGATCATAGCCTCTGAAGGTTATACCGCCGTTCGCAGTAATTGAGGCATAAGAGAGCATGCGTATGAGAAAAGCAACTAAGACAGCTGCTGTAAGAGTAATTATTCTAAGTTTTAAGCCATTGTGGGATCCTTCTGCAACCGAATATTTTACGCATTTATTCATCGCAACCATCTCGTTTGATTTTATAATACTGTAATCTCAAATTTGTTTTGCTATTTATAGCTATCCTATTTACAGTATTTTCAATTTGTGATAGTTCCGAATGATTATTTTTATTCGTTTACAATTTACCCTGAAAAGTTGACAATAAAAATTTTGTATATTTAACTTAATCCAGAGACCTTTAAACATCTTCAGGATCGCAGAAATTCATTATTATTTACTGCGTTCTGAAACTTTAATATATCAAAACCCAGAAAAATAATAAAAAGTCTCTTACTCTAAATTTTTACATTAAAAGTCACAATTACCTCTTCAAGATAAGTTTTACTTTCTCTTCCAGATTTTTATAATTTTAAAATAAATTTGATTATACTAGTTCTATTTTTCAAACTATAATAAGCATAAAGCCTTCAGTTTTAGCATGAAGTACCCGAGACTATCTTCTTCATGTACTTTTCCCTCCCTCTTTTCCCACAGTTGCTATTACTTAACCAATTAGTACACATTTATCAACAAAATAGGCTTCAGTTTCAACAATTTTTCTTTCTTGAATTTTATCTTTTTTATACCTGCTCTATCTTTGTATATCTATCATTTGTAATAAGATGCCATATTATTATAGCAATTTTACTTGCCAGGTCAATACTTGACTTTAAAGGTTCAATTAATTTCTTATTCCAGTTAAAAAAATATTTTAATTTGCTATCTTTTTTCTTGTTGCTGCCTAAGCAATCCACTTTAGAGTCCAAGTTGTTATCTTTGATACTCTCGTTGTGATTCTCCAGTTGTAGAATTTATACGCAGAATGATATCCATTCGGAATTACCTTGAACCATGAAGCAAGCTGATATCCTAAAAAACAATGAAATTGCCTATTTCAGCAACTAGAAGTGCTTCAACAATTTTCTTAATATACTGAACAGGCACTAAGATTTCCATCTAACTTCTATGCTTTCAATAAACATAATTGAAAATTCACCTATCCAGATTCCTGATATCATCATTAAGATATTTTATAAGATTTAGACATGTCTGAAGCCTAAATACAGCACTTGATTCCATTTTTATCCAAAAGTTATCTTATCGGATAACTTTTTCACGAATATTTGGAGAATATTTTTCTATGTTTTGTTAACTGTCTTCCAGGAAGAGATTCCTGATTGATCACTATACAATTTCCGCAAAAAATATCGATCAATGCATCACTTAAATGTAGCATCTTAGATGAAGAAAATAGCATGAGCTTTATTTATGACATCTGCTCTTTTTTGTAGAAATTTTAACTGAAGTAAACATCAGAACAAAGACATTGAGGTAAAAATTATTTCAATAGTCCCCGTTTAAATGAAATGAATTGTTACACATGCAAAAATGAATTTAATTTTACAACAGAAAGTCACTGATCTTGCTCTATTTCATTTCCATTTTCCTTATTTTTTAAATATATCCTTTTTTCGTAATAACTCAAAGGATGGTTGATTTTTTTACATAATCTATCTTTCCCAATACAATTGCCATAGGTTCTCATGGTATCACAGGCAGGTGGCTTATATTTATTACCTGTAGAGCCTGAAATGTGCTCTATCTGGTAAAGGGTTTTTTCAGTGCCAAAATCAGGAGAGATGTTGAAAAGATTAAGAATTTCATCTACTGACATTTCAATGCTGAGCAGGAAAGATGTCATGGCAAAGCGCATCGAATGTGCAAGATTCACTCCGCTCTTTACGTTTGCAATGGCATGGAAAATACATGGGGGGAAAAACTCTGGCTCAACAATCCCAAAATCCGTCGCCCAAAATTTTTTCTTTTGAATCTCGAACTGATCCTTTATCTCAGCAACATACGGGGCACAGAAATTAGAAACTTCTTCAGGGACCTTAGGAATAGGTAAGAAATGTTCGATTCGTTCTCTGATTGCTTCTTCAAGGAGCCTAGCAAATTCTTCTTTGGTAATACTTACTTTTCCAGCTCTGAAATTACGGTTTGTAAGTTTCCAGGCAGGATCTTTAAGGGAGTTTGAAAAGTGAATATAATCCGTAAAATGCATGATGAAATAAGTATCTTTGAATTCTACTGAAATTCCAAAATCTTTTCCGAACTCAAGTAAAAAAGTCGGCTTTTCATTTTTGAGAATATTATAGGCAGCTTTAGCTTCTGCCAAAGAATAGCGACGGGTGAAAAGTGGATCATTTACACATGCAACCAGCATCCTTGCAAAAGGATATGAAAGGAGCTCAGAGAGAGCCTGGGTTTCTCCAAATAAATGAGATTTCTTGATTTCCCCTTCCAGAGCCTCTTTTACTCTTTCAATTCCCCGGACTCTTGCGATCCGAAAAGCACGGGAATTAAGTAGACTATCTAAAGAAATACCTAAATTTTCAACATGGATCGATGCTTCTGAAATAAAAGGATAATACGCAAATTTATCTGTCTGCATGCTATTAATCCGATTCAATTCTTGGAGCCAGGAAGTAAGAAATCTTTCCTGCGCCATTTGCAATTTCAAAATCTATAAGGACAGGAAAATCTTTTCCAAGAGAGAGAGTAACCTCATTAACTTTGTTTGTAGGTTTGACTATATCTGTCAGATAGTCCAAGGAAAAGAGAGAACAGACTTCACCTGCCTTCAAGTCAATTAACTGATCTCTACCCATCTCCAAGCGAACCTGATCCATATCGCCTCTTGCTTCCATATAAAAAGTATCACCAGAGACTCCCATGAGCATATGGTCGCTTATTTTTTCTGCGGCTTTCACTGCACGCCTGAGATCTGCACCGTTCAGAACAATTTTTACAGGCAACTCGAGCTGAGGAATTCTTGGTTCTGCACGAATTGTAGAGGGATCGAGAAGAGAAAGGGTATAAGACAGCCCTCCAACATTAATCAGGAGCTTATGATTTCCCTCTTCGAGTTCCATCCGAATTGTGTCACTCTTATCCGTAATCCCTAGCAGATCCGTAATCTTGTTCAGGTCAATTCCGATTTCACACTCATCAGCGCTATATTCGTCGAAAGCTGATGATCCAAGCTCAAAAATCCCCATTGCAACGTTGGCAGGATCAACAGCTTTTACTGAAATTCCTTCCGGTTTTATCTTAAATCTAACCTCATCTACAATTACAGCCAGTGCGGCAATTGCGTCTTTCAGAAGTTCTGCATTAATTGCTGCCTTGAACATAATTCTTCTCCGCTAAATAAATTTAAATCTCAAATTCTTTATTACCCTTGCGATATATATATTTCTGTACAGATTTGGGAGTTTTCGGTCTTTCCGATGGAAAAGCTTCCAAAAAAAGTATAGTAGTTTTCTGAGATTTGGGAAATCATTAATTCAAACTCTTGGTAACTATATAAATCTTGGTCAGAATAAAAGAAGTCTTCAGGATCTGCCTTAGTCAGAAAATAGCTCTTATCTCACATATGAGAATTCACTTTTCTGAGAATATGCTCTATAAAGATCTTGTAGAAAAAAATCTGATTTTAGTCGTATTCTCTCCATGTGAACTTGCACTTTGTACACTTAAAGAAACGGGTTTCTGACTCGTCCGCAGACCTGAGCTGCCTGAGCCACCAAGAAGCAGTGTTATTTCCACACTCTGAACATTTTGCACTTGTTGTTGGCAAACCTGAAATCTGCTCACCTTCAAGAACTACCACTTCACGATCTTCAATCATGACTTTTGAAACAAAATTCTGTGCATTGTTCTTAATGGGTATCGTGTTCCCACATTTTTTACACAGGTAATTATCACCCTTAGGAAGCATCATGCTTTTGCATTTGGTACAGAATTGCATTGATATCACTTTTTGCATCATTTATCATTTTATTGTGGTCAAAAGCCAGTTCAGGAATCGACTCAAGCTCGAAGAGTTCAGCAGAAGAGGCGTCATAACCTGATTTAGGACTACCTGATCCCTTTGCAAGGTAGCATACTGAAACTATATGTTCTCTAGGATCACGTTGAGGATCGGAATAGACCCCAACTAGTTTTACAATTTCTACAAGAAGGCATGTTTCTTCAAAAGATTCTCTTATAACTGCTTTTTCAGTACTTTCTCCTATTAAGACGAAACCCCCAGGAAGAGCAAAGTTTCCCTTGTAAGAAGGATTTTTCCTCTTCACAAGGACAAGCTTGTTTTTTAAGAGAATTATGGCATCAACGGTTAAACGAGGAGTTTGAGGTAACATAAAGTGCCTTCGTGGTTCACCTTTTGGGAATCCTTATCGCAGACAATTACTTTCCGAATCAGCTTTTACCGGCAAAAACGTCAGGTTAAATAATTAAGGTTTGAAATCAATCTCTGATTTTAACGAGTTATTTATATACCACTATAAGCATATGAATAAATTCGAGGCACATAAAAATCCTCAATTTATTATTATTGTGTATAAAGTAAAAACTCGTCATCCTATTTCAATTATCCTTATAAATCTTTTTAAGCATGTTCTCTAAAGTGCCTTTCATTGTATTTATATCCAACTCTGTAGGGACAACTGTATTAATATTTAATATCCAGTATATAATTATTATCAAGCAAAATAGCTCTTTATGTAGTGGACTAACTTAAATGATTTTCGTTCATTAAAATTGAAAACTTTTTGTAACTATTTAGATAGCCTGGGGAATAACTCCACAATTATTCATCGAAACGAAGGATAATTGAATGTAAAATGAATCATTTTATCGCTATTAAACATAAATAGATTATTAATCCGTATACTTAAAACCCCAAAGTTATTGCTTGTATCAAGAGATTTGAATACCAAATCAAAAAACTCACTGGAAGATTAATCTTATTGAAATTTTACTTAAATCAAAATAGAATATTCTTCGAACTGCTTTAAATAATCCGGACACTCTCTGTAGGATGTTGAGGTTGAAGTTTAGTAGAAAGTACAACGTTTGGATATTATGCCTTTAAATATTGTTACAGAGCATTGAAGTCAGAAAAAACTTTCCTGATCCTTGAAGATTAAATTAAACTGTTTTTCTTAGATCAGTGAAATATCTAGACCAGCATGGGCCTAATATTAACCTCAGCAGTCTACTGTAAAAACTGCCAGCTATCCCCTATGAAAGTATTTCAGAGGTTTTTACTGGTGTTATAGGATGAAAATCCGTTCTGCTGTTATAATCAGAAGGAAAGAGAATGTTTCCGGAATTTGGACAAATTTGAAAACTTGATTAGGGATAAGTTAATAACTCCCACTATCATCCATTGTGATAAAACAAGGATGAAAATCAAAAAATATGACATTAGCCATTTAACTTCCAATGACAAATACATCTGTTATCTTTTCCATCCAAAAAGAAAATCTCAAATAATAAAAGTATGTGAATTTTTTTGAAGTTCAAAGAAATAGCAGTTCATGATAAACGGAAATCCGAAAACAGTTATGAATGTACTAACTCTCTTTGCAATGCTCATTTCCCTAAATAACTTAATGAAATTGAAGAAAATTATACGTACCAATGAGCTAAGATATGAATAAGTTTTTAACAGAAATGAAAAAATACACTAATGAATGCAAAGAGCAAATTCAAGAGTTAAATTTAGAGCAGATTAAAGCGTTGAAAGAAAGGTTCGATTACGTAGTCATTAAAGGAAGTGAAGTAAATCCGCCTTCTTCAAACTTTCAAAAATAAAGAAAATGATGTTCAATTCCACAACTAAATACATACAATATAATTGATAAATTTGTAAGATACATAAAAATCGTGAGGGTTCTTAAGGAACTGATGTTTTTGAAAATAATTAGACATAAAGTGCATCAAAATAATGAAATTACAGCAAAAATGTTAGGAATTTTTAGAATCATACAATGAACTGCAGCTTGCTGCAAAAGTAGAGCCTAAATTTACCACATCCGAAAGAATAGTTTGCCTGTATAGAGGTTAATTTCACCAGTGCTCAAGGTAGCAAAGATAAAAGATATTCTGAATAGTTACAATTCCTTTTGCTCTATTTCCATAATTTAGTTCATCCCGCCAGTTTTATATGAATAAGCATACTTTTGTAACTCTATTTTTGTATAATAGAAATTTGTTATCTCATCTATAATGTTCATTTGATCCTTTATATTTATGGGGGGAAAATTCCATTATGTAAATAAGTAAAGTCCAAAATCTTTGAATCACTTTAATATTATGTACATGAATATATTGGAAATTGGGGATATATCCTAGGGCCTCAATAAGTTACCATTAATTACATTCGCAATTGACTGTAATGAATCCAAACCCACCAAACAGTATACAAATCTAATATATTTCAAATCATTAGAAGTACCTAATGGAAATCTATTAATTATTTTAGAGAACTTCATAGGTTACTTTCCAGAAACTTCAATTGCCCGAGATTTTTCTCAGGAATCCAAAATAAGGGGAAAGAAGATATAATTTGTCTTTATCCTGGCCAAAAAGGTGCATAAAAATGATAGAGAATATACTCTGGCTCGCAGTAGGGTTAATGGTCACTTCATCCGCCGTCCCCAGAACATTAAGAATTCGTAAACTTGTAGGAGGGATAGGATGGTGTACATTTTCCATTTATTGGAGTTATCAGCCTTTCCATTACCTCAAGGTCTTAGACTATGTAAATGTGCTCCTGTCAATAGTTGTCACTTTATTTTGCATATTTATGGCATTTATTATGCTTCGCGAGTACAGGGAAAGCCCCCTTAATCTACGAAATAATGGAGAGATCCTGCACTCGAAGTTTTCAACTCTGGAGAGAGTTGATTTTCAAAATGTGACTTCGATGCTTACAAGTGCTTGTGCACTCGGAGCTCTAGTTTACTTTCCATTTGTGAATTTGCCCTACCTAAATAACTGGATTATAGGAGGAGTTACCTCTCAAGTAGTCTGGATTCTCCAGTATTTTGATATTCCTGCTTACATGAAAGGCTGGAATCTGATAATCCTTAATGGACATACAGTAGAGATCATCCTTGCCTGTACAGCAATTGAGAGCATTGCTCTCTTTATGGGACTTATAAGTGCAGTTAGAGCTCCCCTTAGTCGCCTGGTTACAGCTTTCACCGTATCTGTACCTGTGATTTATGTGCTTAATCTTATAAGGGACATTTTTGTAGTAGTGGCTTATGGGGAGCAATGGTTTGGTTCTAATAGCTTTATAATCGCGCATAATTACATCGCGAAGGCGGGTTCAGTAATTGCTCTTTTCGTCATTTCATACGCAGTGCTCCGAATTCTGCCTGAACTGCTGGAAATGATTGATGGCCTTTGGATCATCCTTTCCGAAGAATTGAGATCCCTAGTGAAGCTACATGGGGAGGACTAAAGTAATGATTGCGAAGGGCTCAGAACCCTGGATTTTTGCGGCTGTATCTGTAACTTCATTTTTTGCAATCCTCTCAAGGGTGATGAACAGTTCTTCAATCAATCATGCTGTTCATATAGGAATAGCAGTAACTTTCTTTGTGGTTCTTTTTTTCAGAGATCCAGAAAGAAAAGTGGAAGTTTCGGACACTTACATGATTTCACCAGCAGATGGTACTGTTATAGACATAAGAGACCGAAAAATATGTATTTTCATGTTTTTCCAGAATGTACATGTAAATAGAGCTCCAATTTCCGGAAAAATCACGGAAATAACCTATAAAAAAGGTGGATACCTTCCTGCTTACCATAAAGACTCTGAAAGAAACGAAAGAAATGAGTTTGTCATCCATAGTAAATATGGGGATGTCAGCGTAATACAGATAGCTGGCGCAATTGCCCGCAGGATTGTCTCGTATTCAAGGGTGAACGATGTCATCGAGCAGGGACAACGCATAGGAATGATTCGTTTTGGATCAAGGGTCGACGTAACAATTCCGGAAGATTTCGAAATCATAGTAGGAAAAGGTGAGAGAGTACTCGCAGGCAAGACAATTATAGCAAAAATAAAATATAATAGGGACTTTGAATATGAACATATTTAAAATGCTAAGACTTCCGGACTTCGTCTCTCTTTTGAACCTTATCTTCGGAATTAGCTCTATTTCAGTTAGCCATAATGGCTCTTTAGATCTTGCTTTGATCTTACTCCTGCTTGCGGTAGTTGCAGATGGAGCGGATGGTTACATTGCTAGAAGGTTCGAAGGAGGAGAACTTGGAAAAGATCTTGATTCTTTTGCTGATGCAGTTTCATTTGGGGTTGCCCCTGCTTTTCTTATATACATAGGATTCGGAGGAGAAGATCCTATTGTTGCGGTAATTTCTGTTTTATACACTGTGTGTGGTGTGCTAAGGCTCGCACGTTTCAATTCATCAGTATCCCTCCATAAAAACGGATTCGAGGGGCTTCCTATTCCCGCAGGTTGTGTTATGCTGGTGACCTATCTTTTGCTGGACAAATATTTTGTAAGAATAGATTTTCTTCTTGCTCTTACCCTTGCTCTGTCTCTTCTGATGGTAAGTAGTGTGAGCTATCCGAAGATCAGAAATACAAAGATCCTAACTTTCATAGCTTTCATTTTCGGGCTAATCATGCTTCTTTATTTTACTAATATGGTGGAGTATATGCGAATTTTTTCTATTTTACCTTTTATCCTGATGCTAATTTATCTGTTATCTCCCTTTTTCAAGATTTCTTTGCTTAATAATTTTAATAGCAAAGAATATCAAGATAAAAAACTGGAAGCTGGAGGAAAAGCGAAGAAGCAATAAACCGGATTCATTTTGGCATGTTTACTCAAAAATGTCAGCAGGAGATATTTATTTGATTCAAGAAAAGATAACTGATAGGGACAATGCACTCTTTGAAGCAGGAATAAAGCTTGGAGCACTTTACCATCAATTCATAGGTTCACCTATAAATTCGGTTAGCGTTTCTAGTTTAGAACAGGCTATCCAGAAATGTATTTCGGTCCAACCTTATGTAAATGAAATTTCTGTAAATATCGACAGAGAAATGCTGAAAAGCAAACTGGGAAACAAATTCGGCTACTCTGAACTTCAGGGTCCAATGCTTAGAGTAAAAATCACTGTAAAATATGGCTCTGTAAAGGCGAAAGTTGGGATGGAATTTGACACAGAACTCAATTATCCGCTGATGAAAATTGAAGAAATAGAGGAATTAAATGTTTGAAAACAAGAATTTAGAAGAAATAAACATTTGTTAATGAAATAGTAAAATTTTTTAAATCTCCTTTTTCACAGCTTTAAAAGAATTGACAACCTTTTTGTTTTGTTCAGGAGTACCGATTGTTATCCTAATAAAGGTTTCTCCCGCATCTCGAAAAGAATCGCAGGAGCGCACGATGATCCCTTTTGTCATCAGGTTTTCTGCGACTGCTTTTGCTTTCAAAGGAGCAACATCCACAAGTACGAAATTTGCCTGAGAAGGATAAACCTTAAAAGGAATTTTTTTTTTAAGATATTCCCTGCCCTTCCTTGTGATTTCTATAGTATTTCTTATGTGTTCGGCATCCGAAAGAGCAGCTATTCCTGCTTTTAAGGCCGGAAAGCTTACTGAGAATGGAGTTGCTGCTTTAATATACTCTTTTGCCAACCATTCCGGCAGAATTCCATAACCAAGGCGCAGGCCTGCAAGACCAAATACCTTGGAAAAAGTTCTACCCACAACAAGATTATCATACTCTTGTACAAGACCAATAAGGTTCCTGTCTGCAAACTCTACATAAGCTTCGTCAACGAACACAAGGGCCCTAGTATTAATGAGTATCTTTCTGAGGCTAGATTCTGGAAGAAGGTTACCTGATGGATTGTTAGGGGAACAAAGGAAAATTATTTTTGTCATGGAAGACTCAGCTTCCAGAATCTTTCGAGGGGCCAGATAAAAATTCTGGTTTCGTCTGACAAATATTGGTTTCCCTCCACACGCTCGAGCTGCCAGCTCATAATAAGCAAAGGTAGGAACAGGAATTATGACCTCATCTCCTTTTTCGATCAGGAGCCTACAAAGTCCATCAAGTAGTCCATCCATTCCGGGCCCCGATGCTACGATGTTCGAAACTGGAAAACCTGTATATTCCGAAAGAGCTTCTCTAAATTCCAGAGCATCTGCCGATGGGTAAATATTCGCATAAGGGGCTGCGTCTATCAGAGCCTGAACAGCTTTCGAAGAAGGTCCGAGGGGATTTTCATTCGAGCCTAGCTTGATAATCGAAGCCTTATCAAGCTTGTAAGCAGAAGCGATCTCTTCGATGGATTTTCCGGGAACATACTCTGCAATGTCAAATATGTCTTTTTTTATTAATTCAGGCCTGCTCAAGTACATCAACTACCATATCAATCTGCTCTTTAGTAATTACTAGGGGAGGAACCAGACGGAGCACTGAGTCTGATATACAATTTAAGAGTACGCCGTTCTCCCTTGCAAAATCTACAAACTTGTTGCAGGGATACTTTATCTCGATTCCTATCATGAGCCCCTTCCCACGTACCTCCACAACATCTTCCCTTTCCATGTCCCTCAGTTTCCCCATAAAATAGGTTCCGTTTTCCTTCGAGCGCTTAACGAGTTCATCTTCCTTAATTGCTTCAATAGAAGCAAGAGCTGCTGCACATGCGAGGGGGCTCCCTCCAAAGGTAGAAGCATGCTGCCCGAGGCCGAAACCAATATCTCCCCTGGTAGTGATGGCACCCATTGGAAAGCCTCCCCCGATTGCTTTTGCCAGACTCATGATGTCAGGCTCAACTCCAAATTGGTCCTTACAAAACCAAGTGCCTGTCCTGCCAAAACCTGTCTGCACTTCGTCAAATATAAGAAGAGTCCCAGTTTCATCACATATTTCCCTCACATCCTTGAGGTATTCTGGCTTCGGTATATTTACTCCTCCTTCCCCCTGGATAGGCTCAAGGATAACTGCTGCAGTATTTTCCGAAATAGCCTGTCGGATGGCATTGGTATCTGAATATGGAACAAAGATAGTCTCAGAACTGACAGGAGGCATAAATGGATCCCTGTAAATATTCTTGTGAGTTACGCTGAGTGACCCAATTGTTCTGCCGTGAAAAGAATGTTCAGCCGCTACAAAAGCGCTTTTCCCAGAAATTAGGCGGGCCAATTTAATTGCGCCTTCCATAGCTTCAGCTCCTGAATTACAGAAAAAAACACGCTCCATAGCTGTAACCGAAACCAGAGCTTCAGCAAGTTCAGCCTGGATTTCTGTATAATAAAGGTTAGAGACATGAATCAGTTTCTCCGCCTGAGCCTGTATTGCCTTGACAACTCTTGGATGGCAATGTCCAACATTGTTTACTGCAATTCCTGCAACACAGTCAATATATTCCTGTCCATTAATGTCTTGGACAAGCGCCCCCCTCCCTTTTGATAGTACAAGGGGCTGGCGCCCATAAGTTTGCATCACGTATTTAGAATCTTTTTCCATGACTAAACTACACATCGTCTGTAGATCCTCAGGGCCCGTAATATCCTCTGTCAAGTGAACTCCTTCCTAGTATTTGTAAAGATAAAAGATCTAAATTATGGCTTATGCCTATAAATGATAGATAAATAGCTCATCAAAATCAGAGATTTGTCGAAATACTCCTGAATTTATATGAAATTTCTATAAATTTCAAATTTTAATAAATTGTTTATATAAGCATTGTAAACAATCAGCCAAAATGGGTGTCTATCGAAATTCCCCATAAATTAAAGTCCAACTTTAAAAATTTAAGTTTTTATCATTTTCTGAGTTTTTAACTTATTGAAGTCAATGCTAGTGGAATTAATGGTAAATTTTGGAGAGCTCAAAATAATCAAAAAGTCTCTCTAATTTAGATATTGAAGTTTAATTGATGAACTCAAAGATATATATCAAGAATATCAAGAACTTATATTATAATTCATAGCTTAAACTGCGGACTCGAATGGAATACTAGGTTTAAAGCATTATTGAGTGGTTCTGAAACACTATAGCTGAGATCTCGCAGATTGCCAGTTTAAATTTTACCTTCACTGAAGCTCACATGATTCCCTGCTTCCCTAAAAATGTAACTATTTACTCTGGACAAAATTTCATATATACTTTCATTTATGAGATAGGGAATTTTTGGCATTTCATATATACTTTCATTTATGAGATAGGGAATTTTTGGCATGAGAATAAATACTGATTTGTAGAAAGGCCACTGGCAGAATCGAAAATTTCAGGGAGCAAGTCACTTTAGTATCGCAACCATTTAATGATGTGTTATCTAAATAAGCTCTGGACACTCTTCTGGTTATCAGAAGCTATTCAAATATTATGTTCTATAATTAAATTACTATATCACTCATCGTAGGAAAAAACCTACTTATACAGGTCTAATTAAATTTTAATTAGATCAATTCTAAGGTTTTTTGTCTTCATGCTTTCTTCTAATTCTTCTTACTCCTCCAATACGCCGAGTCCTCCCTAAAACCTTAATTTTGGCAGACGTTTCTTTTCTGTCAGGCACAAATGTTTTTTTGCCTCTGGCACTTTTACTTTTTATAGTGATGGGGCTTATCTCGATTAATTTCAGAGTTTTTAAGAACTCACTTTGAGATTGGACTCTGCTCTGCGCAATTAGATCATTTTTAATCTCTTTTCCTAAAACATTAATTTCTGCAAGAACTTGGGGTCTTTTTGCAGCTTCTCGCAAGAAAGATACTCCTAAAGGTGCCTTTATTGTGCCATCTACAATTGTATTTCCATGCAGTAATACAGATTCGGCTTTTATACCCCCGAAGACCCTACTGTTTTGGCCAATATTTACCTGGCCCTTTGAAGAGAGGTTCCCATAAACAGTGTTGCTTTCTCCTATGCTGATATTTGCCTCTGAACAAATGCTTCCCTTCAAAGTCAAATTTTTTCCTGTTTCGACTGCATGTGCCCTGATATCTCCTATTAAAAGGCAGTTACTCCCGATAACAACTTCTCCAGTGACTTCAATTTCTTCAGGAGAAATTTTTGCGCCGGCAGGGATGATCAATATCTTTTCACTAAGCTCTTTTCCTTCAATACCTTGAAAGTCTTCTGAATCTTCAAATAGTTCTTCTATGGCTTTCTCTATTTCCTCATCTTTTCCTAAGTGCATCATCTCTCTTATGTAAAGAAATATAAAAATAATGACAGGAACCGGATTTCTTACCATGATCCATCCTTTGACCTCGAATCCCCCTCTGATTTTAACTTCTTTTCCTACGTCTAGATCCCCTTCTATTACCAGTTTTCCGTCGATGTTTACAAATTCTCCAAGATAGACGTTTTTTCCGACCTCTACACTGCCTCCAAGTTTAGACCACATGTCAACTCTGACATCGGAACCTGCCAGTATATCCCCATAAACATTAACTCCTTCTCCTAGTATGACCATATCCCCGAGTATACCATATCTAATACTCGAGTGATTGCCAACAATAACATCCCCATCAACCATAATCCTATTTGCTTCGATTCTCGTGTTATCTGGAACCAAGAGGTTTTTTAGAATCTGATCTGGCTCTGGAATGTCTTTCACTCTCCGAGGGAACTATTATATGATTCACTTATATACCTGACTTTCGGATATATGAATAGAAGAATCTTATTTCGTGATTTTCTTTTGAAATGTCCTTTATCTACTTTTTGGTCATGTCAATGAGTTATTGAAAACAGTAAAACCAAAACTCTTTTCACAATTAACCATAAATTAGAAGATACTCGTTTTTCAAATTTGACCAATAACTCTAAAACATGACTTGTTTTTTTGATGATATTTATCAAAAATAACCGTCTACAATATATTCTTATTCATTTTTTCCGTTTACTTAAGAAAATTCAAATAATAAGAACAATGTTTACCAATTATATGTTATCCAAAAATTAAAAAGTATCTATTTTCAGCATGAAAACTAACATGAAATTCTTCGAAGTACATGCATAAATAAATGAAAGTATTTGCAGGCTGAACAGGGCTTTCATGCTAAACTCAAAATTATTCTTGTTATCATACACCCAATACTTCTTCAGAATTTGGGTAATTTTGATAAACCTATAAATTTAGTCATATGCTTATAAATTGTATATAAATTACTCATGAAAAATAAGAAATTTATCGAACTTCTCTTTGTTTTCTGAAATTTGATGACTTTTCCGAAGCAACTCCTACCCTTACATCCACAGCTGCCTCGCTGTCAAGAGCCAAGATCTCTATAGGGGAAAGAAGTAGTTGCCCTGTTGCAAGGAGCCTATCAGCTTGATCTGTCAAAAGTACTTCTTCTCCGGCCCGGAGTTCCGGATCAATTTCAATCACATGTTTTATAAAAGCTGTTTTTCCTCTTTCCACAAAAGGAACAGCCTCTTCCAAAATAACGACCCTGAGTTTTTTTCCGGGCAAAAGCCTATGGACAACGGAAGCACCTTCAATACTTAGAGTGAAGAAACCATCTCTTGCTCTTGCCGTAGCTATACGGTTCCCCGAATAGAAGATCTGGCGTACTCTTTTAGTTCGAGATAACTGAAATGTTACACCATCAGGAAAAAGTTCTTTCCCAACATCCCTCCCAAACTGGTAATCAGCTATCATACGAATTTTTGTAAGTCTTTTTATATAGCAATTCATGAGGAGAAGTAATTAATATATAAACTTTAAAGCTGTTACGGTTATTCCGTCCTTAGGATTCAAGTAACAGGATTTTGGCTATAGAGAATTTCAATAAATCTTTTATCTTCACGGATAATTTATATGCAATTTATAAGCATATGACTAAATTTATAGGTTTATCGAAATCCTCTAGTCTTCACAGTAAAAAATAACACTTAATAATTTAGAAAAATGACACTTTTTGGTACCTCCTAGTATCATAAAAATTTATAATTAGTTTCATTGGAAATTGGCTGAAATCAATCAAAAACCCATTAAATAATACAAAATTTGGGAATAATATATTTTGGAGATCCAGATTAAATTAAAAATATTGAGATATTTTCACAACACTTTTGCTATTTTCTTCTTGAAGTTTGTCTAAAAAGCAAAATTTCGCACAAGCGTTATATAGTGAAGGATAATTAACCGTATTACTTGTCTACCGCAGATTAATTCTACAGGCACCCAAGTCAAGAACAAATTCAGTTCACCTCTCCGAGAAGTTAGTACATTATAAGATGAAAAAGAAACAGGGTTATAAATTAGAGAAGCCTTCTCGTACTACTTCATAGGACTAAATTCTGGAAAGTTTTCCAGCAAATCCAGTATGACGTTTACAGATATTTATATAGCCTCATAAAAATATATTAGATGTATGGGAGAATCGCTATGAAACAGCAGGTAGAAGTAAAGGAACTTAAAGAAGGGAAATATGCAATAATCGACGACGAAGCTTGTATCATAAAAAGCATTACGAAGTCCAAACCCGGGAAACATGGATCTGCAAAGGCTAGGATCGAAGCTATTGGTCTCTTTGACGGCCAGAAGCGATCTTATATAGGTTCAGTTTCAACCAAGATTTACATACCCATTGTGGAAAGAAAGAGTGCGCAGATTATCTCAATTACCGGTAACATCGCCCAGCTTATGGACATGGGAGATTTTTCAACTTTTGAAATTATAATTCCTGATGAGTACAAGGACAAAGTCAAAGAGAGCGAAGAGATTTCATATATTACGGCTCTTGGCAAAATCAAACTTGATATACGAACATAAATTTTTGAATCAGGTAAAGACTCAGGTTAATATCCTGAGCTAATTTTTTAAGCAAATCAATTTATATCAGGTTAAAGTATGTTTTTACCGAATTCTTTTGTAGATGCTCTTGCAGACTATAAATCTGCATATTATGTTATCTTCGGCGTGCCTTTTGATAATACCTCTTCTTTTCGGGCAGGCAGCCGCTGGGCTCCGGACGCCATACGACAGGTCTCTGCAAATTTTGAGAGCTATAACCCAACTTTCGACATTGATCTTGTGAACCTTCCTATTTATGATGCAGGAAACCTGGAAACTTCAGCCTCGGTTAATGAGACTTTGCAAAACCTTTATGAAGCCACAAAGAACATTCTGGGAGATGGAAAATTTCCCATTATGCTTGGAGGGGAGCATTCTCTTACCTTCGCTATGATAAAAGCATGTTCCGAAATCGCAGGAGATAATTTCGGAGTCATCATTATGGATGCCCATTTCGACCTGAGAGAAGATTACAGGGGATTTAAACATAATCATGCTTGCGTGTCTAGAAATATTCTTAACCAGATTACGGAAAATGTAGTATTTATCGGAATCAGAAGCGGCCCTGAAGAAGAGTGGGTTTTTGCAAGGGAAAATGGCCTAAAGTACTATACAGCCGATGATGTAGAATATATAGGTATGGTAGAAGTACTCAAACAAGCTATTGAATGGCTTGACTGTAAACAGTTATATTTATCCCTTGACATGGATGCCATAGATCCGGCTTACGCACCTGGTCTGGGTACCCCAGAACCTTTCGGAATGAATGCCCGAGATATCAGAACTGCAGTAAGAACTCTTGCTCCTTTTACAATGGGTTTCGATATTGTAGAAATTGCCCCAGAATATGATTCTGGACAAACTGCAATGCTGGGAGCAAAAGTTATGAGAGAATTCATAGCTTCCCATGCAAAAAGTAGAATGAACCTAGGAACTACCGCTCAGCTGAAAACGAAGTGACTCCTTGGTTTATCCTGTTTTTTTGAGAACAAGTTCCCAAGCATACCCACTGCATTAACAGAATTTCATATTTCGATTAGATTTAAATCAATGAGCGCAAATTTTTGATATTAATTGCAGCATTAATGTCTCATTTAATTGTTATTGTTTTGCAATCAGGACATTTCCATTCTATATCTTTTAGTATCAGCCCAGAATTATGATATCCACAAAAATGACGGATCTGAGGTGTTGTTCAAATTTACCTCTGCAGAATAATGATTTTTTCTGAGCTTTCTGACCTATATTCCAATTTTATTACAAATAATAATGTACTCTGAATCACATATAGCTTGCACTGAATGATGATTCTTAATCATGCCTTTAACTCAGAGTTTCAAAAGCTATTGCTTAGTTCCAGTTAACAAATTTAAAAGATATTTTTTGTTGAGAATCGTTTTTCCTATATGTTTTTTCTCATGAAGTATAGCAAGTTTTTTTGGACTTTTATATGTTTTTAGAACTGCTCTGTTTTCGACTAACTATTTTTTGGAGTGATTTAAGTCTCTTAAAATATTTTTTTTAAGTACTTCGAATTTGCAACCCTTTATACAGTTGATATCACAATGAAATCTTTTATCTCAAGTTTACACCAATAGGCTTAGATTTAGAAAACACTTGTTTAACTGAAAGTTTTTTCCATTTTCCATTAAAATGCCGCTATCTTTCCTGTTAAATACTTTGAAATCGTAGCGGTGTTCAATTCGCATCCAAATATTTTGTGAAGAATTGCTTCGATTTCTCCAATTTTAGGAAGCTTAAGGATATTGTTTTCAAAATCCACATTGTAGTGTTATGGTATCAGGAATGATTAATTTATTCTTCTTTGATTTGAATTTAGGAAAATTATTTTTTTCTTTGAAAATCGAATGAATGCAGATTCTACATGTTCAGTCATACTCTGAAATGAATGAGAATTGACTTCTCCTACAAATGGATTTTGAGTTGGTTGGATCGATCAATTGTTAGATAAAGCTAAACTTGAATGATTTCATCATTAAATACTCTATACAATTGAACAGAATCAATATATGTAATATTGTTGAAAAATGGATATGAACATAAGATCATAGAGATTTTTGTTAAACACAACATTATCTTTGTGTGTAAGTAGCGAAAAAAGATACTAAAATAGATTGATGAAGAACTCAAACAGATAATTCATGATATTGAAAAATAAGGCGATTTTGAAATTAATAGAAATGGAAACGACAGAGACATATCAATCTACTCGTTAAGAACGAGCCAAAAGTAGGTATTCTCGCGATAATTCTAAAATTGATGCAAGAGATAGCAATTATGTTATAGAAAACTCAAAAAGAGTATTTGAAAATAATAATACTATTGGAAAAAACATATCCTATTGAATAATGGATAGTTTGCATCTTTATTGACAAGATTAGCAAAGGAGCAGCCAAGTATTTCATACTAAGCCAAGGCTGAAGTTGAAGCTTACATCCACTGAGCTGAAAGTGATTTTACACTTTGGCCTATAAAAAGCCGCTTATGATAGGTAATCCCCCTATAGTAAATGATTAAAAGCAAATAAATATTAGACAATCAGGTATTTTCTATCTTTTATTTGAGTTCTGCTATCTACTCCAAGTATTCCGGCAATCTCTATACCTTCACTTCCAATCTCTGCGAGTTGGGCGTAAATCTCTGCCCTAGAGAGATACTTTTCTGACCTTTTCCCATTAGTTTCTTCCAATTTAATGGTTATCTCTTCTTTATTGTGTCCTTTTGCTAGACATTCCTGGGAGATTACACCATATTGCTCAGCAATTACTTTCAGACAGTCAAATATCTGATTGGTTGAGACAGCATCCTCTTCATCAAGCAAAACTTTTGAAAGAACATAAGTGCAGATATTTTTCCTGAGATAAGCCTGGACTTTTTCCGGGATTTTTGCTAAATTTTTCATATCAACAAAGATCCCTAGTTCTTTGTCGGCGGTAATTTCCTTATCAGCATCATATACTAAATATTTTAACTCACTACCCTCTATCCTGAATTTTCGATTTGCCTTTTTATTTTCAAGGATTAGGCGAATGTTTTTCTGGCTGTCGTATTCCAGGAAACTTACAAGGAACTCGGAAAGATCTTGCATTTTTATTTTTTCTTCTTTTCGTAGGATACCTGCACGTGTCCAACCAGGTAGGCTAAAATTTCCAATGAGTTTATCTACTGTCATTGACTCTTCTGAGAATCCAAGTGTATAGCAGTACTGAAGACCTGAGACAGAACTTTCCATTTTCCCTGAAACACCATTTACACTGTTAGAAAGCTCAAACCTTTTCTCAGCTCCGTAGATTCCTGAGATTAGAAATCTGTTAAGAACCTCTAGGATTCTGCTTTCAAATTTCCTATATTCATGAGCAGTTCCATTCTCTATTTTTCTGCACTCTGCTTTGAGTACTTCCTTTTTTTCCCCTAGATTCTCACTGCAGGTTTGGAGTATTGCATTGGTGCAGGGGACAACGTCATCAATATCTACTTCGTTCACTAATCCCTTAATCAATAAGTTGAGTTTCTCTTCAAAATTATTAATTCCATATATTCTGTTTTTCAGTTTATAGATAGCTTCTTTATTTTTGCACTTAATTTCTATTATGGAATTCTCCAGAGGAATTACCCTAGAAGTAATATCTAAAAATGTTTTCAGATCCTCAATGAAATCTCGCTGTACAGGTAGTTCCGTAGAGTCCTGGTAAATATATTTCATGAAAGCACCCTGGATAAATAAACAACCCTTAGGCTTTTATGACTTATACCTATATAACTTTTTATCCAAGATCAGTAGTTCCGATTTTCTGTAGTTCCGAATGAATATTCTTATTCTTTTACAATTTCCCCCAATAGTTTACAAGAAAAAGCTTCGTCTATGCATCTTAATTCTATTTTGTGTAATTATGTCTAGAGAATTTAATATTGTAGACTCCTAAAATAGAGATCATGTATTATTCTCAACTAAAATATTTTATTTTTTTTGAAGTTACTTTTGAGTATGTATTAATCGAGCTTAAATAGCTCTATTTCTTTTCCGATTAAATTTCAAATAAGATGGCTAATGAGTTTGTTTCCCCAAAAATGAATAATTACAAAAGAATGTAAATAAAGTTAGCTGAGATAAAATGAAGAAGAGAACGAAAAAGATAAAAAGCAATTATCATAGTATCAGTTCATATATCTTCTGCGATATTCGTTACCCAAACTGCGTCGATAATCCGAACGAACCTGATTTCGGAATTTTTCTTCAAGCAGTGATTCCAGCGAGTCTTTTATCCCCTCTTTTTTTTCACAGCGATCTTTTTCCTCTGTCTCCGTCATGTCACTCCACTTGTATTTGGTTAAGAAATATTTTGACGCTAAAATGACTACTGCAATAATCTATTTGTCTTGATTTGCATTTATAGGTTTCCAGAACAAATAGCAGGAATAACAAACTTCTTATAGATAGTATCCTAACCGAATACAAATTAAATTGAAATTTGATTGTTTCACACGATTTAGAGTTAAAATGAGAAAATCGAATATAAATACCCTAAAATAAGAAAAGTATCTCAAAAATATTTCTAACAAATAATAAATCTTGAATTCTAGTCTAATTGTTTTTGTAGCAGGAACTAATAATTGCATTAGCAATATAATTTATAGTAAAAATATCCAAACTCATGATCAAACTAATATACGCATATTAAATACAACAATGTTGCATTATATTTGGTGGTGAAGATAGTTTTCCTGACATATAGACCTCAATTTCATTAAAGTTTTTTCCCCGCCTACGTAATTCCTAAATATCTCTTTGGTATGCAAAAGCTGCTGGCACTAATATAACTGAGATAATTGTTGCAGCTTTTGTTCCTTCTGAAACAGGCAATACAGCTAAAATGCTCGCTCCAGTAGCGCCATAAATAGGGGCTATAGGAATTAGGGTTCCGTTGCAAAAAATTCAAAAAAGATGTAGATCTATAAGTAATCAATAAAAATCAAAATACTCAAGGAAAATGTATTAACATTATAAAATAATACCAAACAATTGATTAATATATTTGACTTCATTAAGAACAGAGTAATCTAAATTATTGACTTGTCTTTTTTAATCATATTCATAGCTTCAATTACTTTTAAAGTTTTATTAGCAG
>OCZT010000032.1_pt1 | contig 110481 bp, 89 predicted proteins | sample 1539031 | NCBI WGS metagenome assembly OCZT01 (sample SAMEA3539308, study PRJEB22396) | soil metagenome | biome: tundra; feature: field; material: soil | place: USA | collected 2010-05 | depth 0.15 m
AAGTAAATGATCTAAATTACTCTGTTCTTAATGAAGTCAAATACATTAATCAATTGTTTGGTATAGTTTTATAATGTTAGTACATTTTCCTTGAATATTTTGATTTTTATTCATTACTTATAGATTTACATATTTTTTAAATATTCATCATATAATTTATCATAAGCTATATATTCATTCATCTTATCTCCATCACCAAAAACATCAGGTTTGGATCTGATATACCATTCATCGTAGCTTATGATGCCTTCATTATCGTTTTGCACTGAATTTTTTTTCGTTAATAAATTCCTTTTCTTCTGGAGAAACAGTCTCATTTAATAGGTCATTTTCAAAGCAATGGTCTAAAATGACAAAGGACTATTATATTGGATATTTTGTTGATGATTAGTTATTTTCACCATTTTATGGTATAATTTATGAGGATCTTCTCCTACTATTTTATTAAAAACGCCATCATCTATATCAAAATCAAGTTTTAGTGCCTTTCTCGGTAATTTTTCCTCCGTTATTTCTTGAAAAGATGTTCGAAATATTTCGTGCGATATTTTTAAAGACAATATTTTCACAAATTTCCGACCGATGATTCCTTCCTTAACGTCTTCAGATTGAGGATCCATTTCATTCAATATTTCCTGAAATCGTTATAATGATAACTAAAAAGTTCGATGAGTTTTCACGTTGCAAATTTCGACGCTATTATATTTCTTCCAAGAAAGGATATAATGAGGATTTTATATGATAACGATTGATTATAAGAAAATAATGATCGCAACCGATGGTTCTAACTGCTCGGACCTAGCTATTGACAAAGGAATAGAGCTTGCTCGATTAAGTGGGGGAACAGTTTATGCAGTCTATGTAATGTCAACAGCCTACTCATTTGATATAGATGGGAGTGCCTATTCTTCTGTGGGTACAAATCCTTATTGGGCATCGATACGTAAAGCCTTGAAAAATCAAGGTCAACAGACCGTAGATTATATAATAAGTTTAGGAGAGGCGAAAGGAATAAACGTAAAATCTGTCCTGCTTGAAGGCAATCCCTCGAACGAATTGATTCGGTATGCTGATGAAGAAAAAATGGATATCATCATTATGGATACTCTCGGAAAGACAGGATTGGACAGGATACTTCTGGGGAGTGTTTCAGGAAATTTAGTCCGCCACTCGAAAGTTCCTGTAATGGTTGTAGGGAAAAAAGAATGTGCTTCCAGACTAACTTAAAGGGTTCTGGTGCAGTGATAATATTTCCGCAATTTAATACTATAATTTTGATCTCCGTATATCATTTTTCCCTTGATGATATTGATTAATTTTCCTAATTGTGAAGTTTTTCACTGATTTTGCAACAAAGTCAGATTTTTTGCACCAGAACCCTGGCTTAAAATCGGTGAAGAAGATGCAAGAGATCTCCTTTTTGGATCACTCTTCCCGCATCAATTGCAGTTCCGAACTCTCTATTACGAGATAATTAATTGTAAAATTAAATTTTCTAAGAATATATTAGTGTACATTTGAAATCAAAATTTTCTGTGTTACTTAATTATTTTGAACGAATAAATATTAGAATAATGTATACAGTCCACATATACTCTGGGGAAGATAAAAACAAAATAAATATAAAGTTATTTTTTTGGTTTTAAAATATTTTGTGATAAAGTAAGTTTTATTCCGAAACTATTTTTTATACCATTAATTTAAAATAACTAACAAGCTCATTGAATATTGTAATTCATCAAAATTTGTTGGTTTAATAGTAATAGATTTCAATCAACTAATTTTTGGTACCTTGATATGATTTAGTCTTAAAATTTAAACTCAAATAATATTATCAATGTAAAGGAGATATTTCAACATGTGCGAAGAACATTCCATGGTAGGAAAAGGTCCAATAATGCAGACTGTGATGGCTGAGATGTGGGAAATTCTGACTGCAGAACAGAAAAAGAAAGTGGCAGTAATGAGAATGGATATGATAGTAAAATGGATGGGAGTAAAAATCCATGATATGGAAAAAATGATCGAGATGAAAAAAGAAGCTATAGCTAATATTCGAAAAGTTCAGGAAATGATCAAAGAAGGAAAATGTTAGATAGAAGATTGGAAATTAGGCACTGTAAAAATTATCTTAAATAACAAATTTTCATAACTATTCAAGTAGAGCAGCGTACATAATTTTCGGTACCATCTGCTCTATACTGTTGACTACTGATTTTTTGCATTTAGCCCTATTTCTGACATTGTGGCATTATACTCAGAGAAATATCAATACAACTCTACAAAATCCAAAAATGATCCAATCTTCTATTGACTTATATAATTTTGATTCCGATATTTGGAAAAAGCATTTAGAATGCCTATAACCGAGCTTATCTGTACTTAGAAACGAGATCTTCAATATATTGCTCGTATTGGCGTGTAATGGCTCCATCATACAGAGTAATTATGTTTTCAGCATTGTGGCGTCACATTTTGAGAAATTGTAGCTCCCAGTTACAACTACTCACTGATCGACCACCAACACCTTATTGTGCATGAAATCATTAGGTCCATTTTCACTATACGAAGTGGAATGTTTTTCAATAAGATTATTCTTTATGATACTCCGTTGTGCGATTTTGGCCTGGCCAGTTCCATTTACTTTTTCCCCACTCTTTTTATAACCTGGTTCATCTCCGGCCCGTCGTAAACGCCAGATACTTTAACACTACGTTCGATTGCATCAACAAAAGAACCCATGACGGTTCCAGAAGAAATCGCCATCGAAGCGAGCATTATCTCTTTTGTTGTTTTCGAAATCTTGCTGGCGATATTGGCGTCCATCGCAGCACCGTCACCAGGAGCAAAATTCACATCAATTTCTACCTCGTCGATTTTAGTTTCTCCATGATCATTCTTTCCTGTTCCGGCAATCCGTCCTGTCTCCCATAATTATGCAAAGTCAGTTTCATAATTATCTGCAATATCTTGTGATTTCAGGATGACAATATTGTCATCCTGAATGCTCCACGCATCGGTGATAAAATTGGCTGATCCCGTCCACACAACGGCGGAAGGGGCAAGCCCATCACTAATAATATACTTGCTACGCATCAAGTGACCACACCTTCGATCGATAAGGAGCCGACATCAGCTATCGCCTTGAATGGCATATCTTTGTGGAATCGGGCAAAAAACACTTCATCGGATCCTGGCGCCGGGTCGCTACCAAGGAGCAAGAATTCAGATGGAGCTGCACATTTCTTACTTGGTTAGAAATATGCGACTCGTACATCTATTCCGGATTCAGCAACTATCTCTGAAGAACATAAAATGTTTCGATTTTCAAATTAATACTTTCGGTAAAATAATTAGGGTACCTTTAAATAGAATACTATGAAAGAGTTTTGGATTAGTACCTCTGTCTTAAATTATCCCCTTATTTTTTAAATTGATTATACAAAAAAATAACTGCAAAGTACCATAAAATAATTTGAAATATAGGCAGCTAGGATAATTAAAAGGCAGATAAGATTATTATCTTCAATTATTAAATGCTTACCACTTACGAGAATAATTTATGGGATGATTGATTTAACTTTAATTAAATTGGTTTGATTTGAACTTCTAATAATTTTTGACCTTTGAGTGTAATATTCTATTTTCTACTACTATTAGGTTAACTTCTCCATCCAGTACTTTATTTACTGCTTCTTCACGTTTTGTTTCTGCTTTCCTTATTAAGTCTCCAATGCTTTGGATTTGCGAATCTAATTTAGTGGTAATTGCATCCAATTTTTTAGATTGTGTTTGTATAATCTTAGCTTCTGCTAATGCCCTCAGATTATTAGCAGCATTTATTAGATCCTCGAAATACCTGACTTTCCACGTTTCTGTGTTAAGTTCTGCTTTTATTTTTTCAAACTCTTCTTCGTCAATCTTTCTGTTACGTTCTTGTTTTTCGATGTCATTTTCTGTATTCATTTATATCACCTACAATTTTTTTATGCTTTTAATGCATACTTAAATATTTCTAAATTCATGGATTTTAGCTTTCGGTGAATTTGACTACTTTTTATTACTTTATACTCCTCAGTATGTTATTCCTCACTTTTTGACTGATTATTTTTAGTTAAAATATAAAATAATGCCCTTAGTTATTTTTAATTAATTGTGTGAAAAATAACTTCGGAATAAAAATTACCTTTGAATAAAATGTTTTAACCTTGAACAACAATTTGATATTAATGACGTTTTATTATCTCAAAATACATTCTAAAATTTGAAATTGAGTTCTTTCTAAAAGGCAATGTAGATTAATTTCATATCAAATTCCGGTTGTGTCCTTGAGCCATCCCTGAGTCATTATAATGGATCTAAAGAAACTCCTAAATTTCGCACTATGCTTATGAATGAATATAACTTACACGTGAAAATCAAAGGTTCATCAAAATTTTGAAAGTGAAAAAATAAAAAAGATTGAAGAATAACCAAATAGAATCTTAAAAAGGTTTTCAAACAGAATTATGTAGCTATGCAATCAAATAAGGCTTTCTGAACATATTATATTATTTGCAGAAATCACATAGATTCACGACCGAAAGGAAAAATGGAGTTTCGGAAAAGAAGATATCTCAGGTGAATCTATAGTTGCTCAAAAGAAATAGATAGTAAAAGAACTGTTCAGTCACATGTTTTTTAAAATATTAACTGATCAAAGAGAGAACACCGATTTATATGGATTTCAAAAAAATACATATTCTAGTGAATTTAAATGGGATGATTTATAACAGATTGCTCCGAACTGTAGGTCCGTTCTTTTTAAGAAAGTGGAAGAAAATATATAAAGATTGCATTTTAACTATAGAGGATTACATGCTTCCTGAAGTTCTTAAAATTCAGATAGAAGTATTCAATCATGAAAACAGGGACAAACTTGTAAACTATTCAAAGAGCTTCAGAGATATCTTCTATGTTATTAATAATAACGATAAGGTTATAGGCTATTGCATTTATTATTTGAAACCAGTACTTTCTTTTAGGGGTTTTGAGCTGCAATCGGTTATTTCTGCACTCGCAATTGACATTAATTTTAGAGGCAAAGGTTTTGCTGAGAGATTATTGAAAGAAAGTATTGAGGAAATGAAACTAAATGGAATAACAGTTATTACATTATATGTACAGATAAATAATCATCATGCTATACAATTATACAAAAAAATTGGTTTTAGGATAATTGCTGAGACTAAAAATATATGCGGCTCCGATAAAATTTGTTATAAAATGGAATTGAAACTTGTTTAATCTTTTTACCCCTGATCTTATAATAAAATTTATCTTAAATAAAATTTGCTATTAACTTATTTCTGGCCTTAATTCAGTACTTTATTAACTATTAATAGATGATCTAAACATAGATTTATCTGTTTCATATTTTTAAACTGTTATGACAACATAGCTTTATATTCATGGATAAATTGTGCTATAGATAAATTAGGTAACCTATTCTTTTGAGTATTGGAGAGTTTAAATCCCTTAGCATTAAATTTTATTTATGAAATTTTTTACTGATTTTGCTGTTAAGCAAGCATAAGATCATTTTCAGTTAGTTGGTGGCAAACTTGCTGAAATTGATTCTTTAATTTATTAGAAACCTTTTTGTATCATTTTTGGGTTCATAAGTTTAACAAAACAATTTTCTGAGGCAGATCTAAAGCTGGCATAATCATTATGTTTAAAATTCTTGTTTTAAAGTGATGTAATAGTCCTTGATTTTGAATTTGAGATCCAATTATCAAACGAATTTCTTTTAGAATTTTTTGGTTTTCCTGACCACATATCATATAATACTACAGCTTGCTCATTCTTTATCCAGTCAGATTCTGGACATGCAAACATGATAAACCTCGAGAAAATGAAGCAAAAATAAGAGTAACAGAGTTGAAACCTGGGCAAAAAGTGGTAAATAGTACTTTATATTTAAATTTGATATGTATGAAATAGGAATTTTGACCTGTTCAGGAGATTCAATACAACAATTGAATCGCTTCATGATTCGAACGTAAATTTGCCCTAAAAAATGAAATGGGTTACATAGACAGATTATACTTTGGAGCGAATTCAATGATTAAACGATGAAAAAAACAGTAAATGAACATCCTCCGACGAGGACTCATATATTAAAAACAAGAATATCAGCCTAAAAAAGCTTAATGGAAACAAGTTTATGCCGGAATTAATGAAATATTCAAAGGGGAATAGTTCTCGTAACGACTGTTCAAAGAGTTAATCTAAGGATTTTGTGTACAACTTCTTGTTATTATCTCTTTTGTTTGATTCCATTTAAAATAAACGAAATATTTTGAGACTGGCGAAGGATATCTTTAGAATTAAAAAATAAGGATCCATAAAAAATAGGGTCAAATACAAAAATTAATGAGACAGATTTGGAAATAATTTTCGCGAAGAGAACAAATTAGGGGAAATCGGGATCCTTTTGTATTTTTAATAAGTGAACGAATTTATTAAACATTTGTAGAAAACTATATTTATTTAAGGATCCATTTATTTGAAGTTTTGATAAATTTATAATTTCAATCAGTTCATTTGTGTAAGAAAATATCTTTTTTTGATTTCTATCAGAAACTATATATATTAACTAATATATTTTGATTATGATTTGCCCTCAAATTATCGATCAGGCAATTCGGAGAAAGTAGAAAACATACATTTTGACTACGATTTTTTTAATTGCATCTATCGATTAGGTGAATCAAAAACCAGAAACACTGATTTGGACGAGATCGGGTTTATAAAATTATCCAAAGGAGAATTCAAGATGAAAAAATATCTTTTACCAATGGTTTTATTATTTGTAATCTTAATGCCAGCAGCTTTTGCGACAGGCGATGTAAAAGTTAATGACTTTTCTGCTAGCAATACAAGTGGAAATGTGCCTTTACATATCTATTTTAATGGTAGCGTTACCGGAAACGTCACTAATTGGCAATGGCAGTTTAAGAATGTAGGAACAGGAGCTATTACTCATAGCACTGCAAATGTAACAACTGCCCATATTTTTGGGAAACCCGGAGTTTATGATGTTGTATTGACAGCATGGGGGCCAAACGGTAAAGATACACTTACAAAGTCAGCTTATATAACTGGTAGTAATAGCAATTAAAATTCCTAGTTACTGCATTTTCTTTTTTCTTTACTGAAAGGGGTAGTAACTGCTGAAAAAATTGTATTAATATATATCAAGACCATTATCATGTATGCATATTTTTTATGAAAATATATGCATTTTCTTATTTTTAGCCTAAATATTAGGATATTTTATACATGAATTTAAAAACAAGACAAAGGTTTTACTGGAATCACTGAATAATAAAAAGTTAAAATGTTGTCGTCAAATTGAATTAAGACTATATTATGATCCCACAAAACAAACATTAGTAACAGAATAGCAATCAAAAAAGAAGATTAAGGGTGAGAAATAAATTTTTACAAAAAATTAAACAAACTGCCGTCTCACAATTATATTTACATAGTTTTTACACCTTTCAGTATGATATTATATTACCAAATATCTTTTTAATGTCATAGCAGTAACTCGCATATCTGCATTTAATAATTAGATCAATAAATCCTCAATCACTGTCTCTCTAACAATATAGATCGCTTTAGTCTTTTCTTCCGGAGTCAATTGCCGTCTCAATTCAAGGTACTCCAATGCTTGATAGTAGGAGTGATACTGAAACATCAGGTTGAACCGTATATGCGGAATCTTTTTTGCGATCCATTCTGTGATCTGTCTTGTGCAATATTCCAGCTGGCCAGGGAGGACCAGAGGGCGGATGAGGACTTCTGCAGTTTCATATGCGAATCCGAAGTTAGGCTGCACGACGTCAAGGTACCTTTTTATTTGTGAATATTTCTGGGCACATAAGTTGTTTCCATATTTGAAATCTCCGAGGTAGATGTCCACAATTCCTTCGAGAATTTCTGCAATGTCAGGAGAATGATACATATTTGAGTTCCAGATTACAGGCGTGTTTACAAAAATTTCCAGGATTATTTTCAGGACAGTATGTGCGTGTGGAGTAGGAGTTACAAAGTTTACATTCCTTGCCCCTTGCATTTTTCTGAGGTCAATTAGCCTCGCAAGTTTCCTGGGTTCAATTCGGATTCCTGCTTCAGGACAGGTGGAAATATCTCAGTTCTGGCAGTAGACACAGGCAAAAGTATAGCCCGTAAAAAAGATGGAGTGGGTAGGTATAAGTTCTGGCTCTTCTCTCATGTGCAAAAACTCGGATGCATAATTAGAAATATCTGTCAGCCCGCATAACCCTTTTTCCCCTGTCTTTCCATTAACTCCACAACTCCAGCCACAGCAGTCGCAGTTCTCCAGAATCCTGTCCATTATTGCAATTTTTAGGTCTAGAAGAGATGGGTTAGCTTTCGGGTGTTTCAGGAAAATCTCAGTAAGCAGTAGTAACCTATCCGAGGCATTTTTATGAGCAAGGGCATCAATAGCTTCAAGCTCAAGTTTTTCACGAAGCTTTCGGTATTTTACGATGCCTTTCTTATGAATTTCCTTGAATTCTTCAAGCTGCATGCCAGGATCGAACTGAACCGGAATTTTTTCTGTTATTTTAAAGAGAGCAGACATTTCATTTCTCTGCACCCTAAAGTAACGCTTAAGATGCTTCGAAGCTTCCATGTTAAAATATAATCCTGTTGGGTTAAAGGCTTATCGTACTTTTTGAGGCTTCGACCCTGATTGCTACTCCTAACCCAACTACTCAGAAAATATAATCTGTCTCAAAACACGAACCATTCCTACAATTAGGTAATAGACAGTGTTAACTTTAATTCATATAGGTAATTCTTTCAAAATCCGAGTATTAATAGACCGGTTAGTAGAATATCTAATCTCAGTTGCATACTTGAGTTTAGTTTTGAGATCTCTTGAAATTTGCTATTTTTATTCTTTTTTATCGTCTATATAATCTCGATTTGCAGAGCAAATACGGTGACTATTCAGTCTATCAAAAATATTTAATTGATATTGATTTTGATATCATAGATATCTTTGATTACTAACTAATGAAAATAGAAAAGGCGTAATCAATAGCTAATAATTGAAGAAAATCAGCTAACTGAAACTTGCCTATTGAGTTTAATAGCGATGGCTATTATGCTAAAATGTAACTATTTAATACACAGTTTTTGCTATAAAACCATTACATGCTCCTCTTTTAAAGAAAATATCATTTCGCGCACTTTTTTTGATGTGTAGATATCGCCAAGCTCATACTAATTAACCGCCATAGGCAAAGCCGCCTGGTTACCGCCACCATCCTGATTACCATCGCAGGAACCATTACAACAGCACTGATCAGGTCCTTAGCAAAGTATTTATCCGTAGCCAGGGTATTGACCTATACCAAAGTCAATAGCCCCTCCAGCCACCACATCCTCAATAGCCGCCATATCCGGCCCAGCTGCCCGGTCCCAGTCCATAGCCACCGCAGCCGCCACAGACAGGCCAGCCCAAGCCAACAGGCCAGCCCCATCCCCATCCGCCGCCGAGGCCGCAATATCCAGCCCATCCACCGCCCCAGGCGCCAAAGTCGTCACATCCTCCCCATCCGCCGCCACAGCCGCCATGACCGCCACGGTTTGCACTAGCTGCAACTGCTGACAAAGATGTTACAAATAGAACTGCCATTAAAATGGCAAGTACCTTTTTCGCTCCAAGTTTCAACATTTGTTTACACTCCCTTTTTATTTAATTTAATACACTTTTTATGTGATACAACTATTATTGATACATATTTTAGGGACATACTTTTTAAACGGTCACTTTTTCAATACATTACTCCTCGGCAAATATACTGTGGAAATATTATTTAATTAACTCGTATTTCACCAACCGGTTCACAAACTAGTATTAGAATCAGTTAGTTTAACTATATTTCTAAAAGACTGATATACTACTCAGTAATGAAATAAGCCCGTTTGCCGATAGAGGGATATTAAATTATATTACCAGATTATTAATATCCAAACTATATAATTTATAAAGAAAGTATAATTATGGATATATATTGCTAATTAAATGTATGAATAAATGATTACCATAACTTAACAACTTTTAATAATTAGTAAAAAATTTCTATAAACTCATATATTTCATCCTAAACTTATGAAAGCATCTTGAAACTCTGGGTACCTGCACGAGACATTTTCGGAGTTTGGACCGTTTTTTTACACGCAAGCAACTAAGGTAAATGGTGCATGGACGGTGGGAAATTTCACAGCTTTGCGTGCACCTCTTACGACAACCGAAAATACACAATATCTCTACACCCCCAAACAGTGAGTGCTATCGCAAGGCGATTTCCCAAAAAGCCATGGAGTAAAAAGAAAAATCAATGAAATTTGGGGGTATAAAACAAGGCACCCACCAAAAATAAATGTAAAAAATATGGGAGCATACACTCAAATTGAGGTTGTACCAACCGACTTACAAAACGTGTCTAATTACCAAGTGATGATCCCTGCTAATATGTTCAACATATCCTCACAAAACGATCCTCTGGACGTTGAGCGTGCATAAGTCCACAAGAAATAGTGAGTTAGATTGACCAGCTTGGTAAATATCATAACTAGTAATGTCATTAGGGTTTACAATGCTGTTTTTTGCAAGACTGTATCAAAGACGGTTAAGAATTTTCTAGTTTTGACAGTTCAAAAACTTCAAATCTTCAACATTTGAGAAAGGTTTGAGGAGTGTATAATGCTGGAAATGGCATAATATCTGTAGATACTAGATCTAGATCTAGTATTCCTGATTTTACAGAAAATTAAGCGAACTGCTGTAAATTACAGCATTCTGGATTTACTGTAAAATCTACTATGTATCCAATTTTCCTTTTAATTACAATTATATTACTATATTCTTATTGCCTATGATCCACGTAGGTGTCTTAATTTGATCTGGCAGCATATTTTAATTTGTCATTATTCAGTGTTTCAGTAAGATATGTATATTTATTCCAGATTTAGATGAAAATATCCCTCCAATTAAGGATTAAACTAAAAAAATGCATATATTTTCTAACAAAAAACTATTCATCTTACATTAGTTGAGTCTTGTTTATTTTTTTATTACTGTAAATTTCATCGCGAATTCCATTCCATTGTCCCTTTCCAAATCAAATTCCTCATCTAATTGGTCTACAAGGGAGGCTACCAGCTGAAATCCAAGATTATTAAGACCTTCAATTTCAGAGTTCTCAGGAATTTTCACACCGTTTTCTGAGACCTTCAGGATAAAACTTGTGTTCTTGATGCCATCTTTTTTGTTTTCTTCTCGATATTTTTAATTTGAATTTCCTCCTTAGCATGTTGGAAAATACATGTTTATGAGAGTTGGAAACGAGTTCATTAACAATCATTTATGATGGGACTGCAGTATCCATCTCAAATAAAAAATTTTCTTCCAGATACACATTTAAGCTAAAATCGACATTTCCAAGTATGCATCTCAGTAAAATTTTCTCAACAAGTTTTTGATGTTATGTTGAGAAAACAACTGTGTCTTCCATCCCCTTCATGCAGTTTCTCATGAATAAGAGCCATAGATATCGCTCCTTGTTGAATTTCTCTGAAGGCTCCAAGGACTTCTGAGTTCTTTATATCTTATCGATCTATTAAAATATACTTAATAGTCCTAAACAAATACTGATTTCAAACAACTGTTAACCTTTATTAAGTAATTTTTATTTGGTTGATTGGTAAAATGGAATAAAAAATTGAACCTTTGCCTAATTCGGATTCAATTCATATACGGCCACCAGATCTATCTATAACTTTCTTACAAATTGCAAGTTCTATTCCCGTTCCGGGATATTTTTCCCTGGTATGCAGTCTTTTAAAACTTTAAATATTTTTTCTGCTTTTTTGCGTTCGGTGATATCTACGGACATGCCACATATCGCATAGGGTTTACCCTGCAAATCATAGAGCGGGAATTTGTTGGCAAGGAAGGCATGGTATCCATCAACCGGATCTGTAACTTCCCCCATTTGTTCGGGTACACCAGTTACCAGGACTCCACGGCTATGTATTTGATAATAATTAGCCAAGCTTGGGGAAAATATATCATACTCGGTTTTCACCCCGATTTCATCACATGTAATCCCCAGCATCTTTTCTAATTTTTTGTTAATTAAAGTAAAACGCCCTGTCAAATCTTTGATGAAAATGATTCCTCGTGAGCCATTGAGGATTGTTTGGAGCTGATTTTCACTTCCCTTCAACAAATTAAAAGCCTTTTCAAGTTCTTCGGCATGTTTTTTGACTAAATTTTCCAAATTGTCGAGTATTTGTTTTAATTTCGTTTCTGCTCGTTTTCGGTCTATGATATCAAAGGTTATAACAACCTCGCCGATAACATTGCCTTCTCAATCATGTATGGGTGCCCCAGAAACTTCTACAAACCAACGCCTTCCGCTCGGCAGCTGTATATTTAGCTCCATAGGTGGAATTATCTAATCTTCAGCGACGGCTCGCTGCAAAGGAATCTCTATATCACTGATCTCAATATCAATAAAAAAGAAAAATGATATTTTAAGTTCCTAATCTTCCAAAGCTTTTACCAGATATTAAGGCGCAATAATTTAATGAAGTGGAAGATAAAATGAAGGGGAAATAAATAGTATTTAAAAAAACAATTACTATTCTACTGATAGTTGGCCCCTTACTATCATTAACAGTTATATCGGCAAGTGTAAGTCACAAGATGACAATAGTGGCACTAATTCTGGCGAGAGCTTCTATATTTCACTATATTGTTTCACATCCTTTTTCAAATATCTAATACACCAACCTAGAATTAGCCTGTGAGTTATTTATTTATATTTAATTTGCATCAAAATGTACTAAATACATTTTTGCATCCTTACGAAACAGGCATCTGAATAATTTGGAAAGTTATGACAGAAATTTTAAAAATAAAGTAAATAGGTGTAAAAACATGAAAACGGTTCGCAGGAGATGAAAGACAATCCTGAAAATCTTAAAAAATCTGAAAATCTAGAAATGGAGGAGATAAAGGCTATAAGGGAAAAACTTTCCGAAATGCACGGTGATATCAAAAAAGTGATGGAATATTCTAATATGCTGCGTTTCGAAACTGCTCTCGAAAGTTCAAGGCAGGAATATTCACACGCTCTTCTAATTCATCTCTTTGAAGATATAGAGACTGGACTTAAACAAAACATGGTGAAAAAATGTCCTGAAAAGGAAAATTGTACTTCTAAATTTAAAGCCATTCTACAGTACAATGGAGGGCTTATTAAAAAAAACAACGTAGATGAAGCCTTTATTTCAGACAACAGAAATCAGCTGAATGAACTGAAATGTGAAGCCCCTTATAAAAAATATGAGCAGTGCTATTCCGAAGTTTTGAGTCTATTCATAAAACAAATTAACCTCATGCGATCTATGAATATTTATAAAAATAATCCTGGACAGAAGCCAAATATACCAGCCATAAAAACCGACGTGGTTATGAGCGAAATCCTTGAACCAATTTCGAATAAACAACGCCTGGATATTTTAAAAGCTGTCGCATTCGAGCCGAAAAGTTTCTCTTCTTTTTCCAAACTTACGAGCCTTATGGCAGGAAACTTACTCTTTCATCTCCAGAAACTCATGGACTGTGGGCTGATTTTGCAGCAACATGACAGAGGCAATTATATGATTACTGAAAAAGGGTTCAAAATACTGCAGGGTTTGAATGAAATATATTTTTCACTCCAATATTGCCCACAGCAGATATACCATTCTAATTTGCTTGAGAAATCGATAAAAGAAGAATCAACCGACGAATCGAAGAAGTAGAGCTGACCAAAGCCCGAAAAGAAATGAGTATGACCCTTGGTGCCTTCAAAGTAGGCATTGCAACAACAGAAACCACATCTTGTGGCCCCCCCCCTTCTGCCGACCTGACCTATGTACTGCCTGAGACAAAATCCGCTGTATGTTTTACCCTAGCTTTTAACCAGAATCTTATAGACCCTTATTTCAGAAAAGAGGATCATGAATTCCTCTAAACTAATAAGATACGAATTACCACTCTTGCCAATGGAATAGCACTTGAGATGGCAGATTTCTTGTAGCAATCTGGATACAAAGCTGTCCCTCAGTCTGCAAATTTCGTTTACAGGAAGGATACAGAAAATTGGCTTCTGGATATGCGTTCTCCTATTTCCCATAGGTATCTAGCAGTACGCTCTGGGATAGGCATTTCGGATATTCGGGGAATATTATTACAAAGGAATATGGATCTGCGATTGTCTTGCCCTCAGTAGTTACGGATGCTGAACTTATCCCAACAGACCCTTTGCCAGAAGAAAAAACTATTGTGACGAATGTAAGCTCTGCCTCTCAGTATGTTCATCTGGATATGTGGACCCAGTTGAGAAAGTCACTGTAACTCTTGGAGGAAAGGAGTTTAGTTATGGAAAGCGAAGAAGCAATAGTCGCTGTTTTCTTGTATGTGGAGGCCTTACAGGTCTGAATGCCTCTGGAGAATGGTCTACCTGGTCTCCGGGACGCTTTAAAATCCCCGAAAAAGATGAAGATTTCATTACTGCAATACCAACTGCCACACAAACTTATCTAGAAAGGCCGAAGTTCGAAGGTGGATTTTTTATATGTCTAATTCCAGGGTCTCGAATGGAATATACATGTTCTAACTACTATTTAATCTGTCATCCTGATAAAGAAATTCGAGCTGCAAGATACAAGATGCTTATAGAAAGCAGAGTGATTATACAGGAACCTGATGGAACCCGCAGAGTCGTATCCCAGGAAGAAGCAAAAGAGTACCTCAACTCTATGCCTCTGGAAAGAAGAAAACTGTATGAATATATTCCATAGAAAAAATTGATCTAAAAAACGTGGAAAATCATTTCTCGTAAAACAAAATTTGGATTATCCATTATAAAGATAATCTAAGTTTTTAAGGTTAAATTCTTTAGAACTTACGCCGTTGAAATGAAAAATGGCATTTAGCCCTTAATTATCTAAATTGGAAATATAGATCACAGCTCTTATTGTACTTGATTTTGTACCTCAAATATGTAAGTCCCAACCTTATGAATAATAGTGGGTAAATATGCTAACAAATTCTACATTTTTATACATCTGCAGAATGTCGGTTATATAGCTCATAAGGATATTATCTTATAGAATAGGAAATTGTTTTCCTCCAAATCGGAGTGACAGTGATAAGATGTGATGAAGAACAAACACATTGAAATTTTCTCTAACAATAGCTTATTTGATCCAGCCATAATTTCCTTTGCCTAACTGATCTTCTTCGAGATCAGATTGTTAAGACTCAGCTCCGATAACTGCAACATCTTTGAAGCTATCTTGAGAGAATGGATCATCAAAATATCGGTTTCAATAGATTTATGCTATCTAGCATTGATCCACGATCTCCCGGGCAAAAGTATTCATATAACTACGAATATGTGAAAGATGTATAATTTCAATAATTTTACTCTATCTATTCCTTGAATTTTGGCGTAAATATATTCATCCAGACATTGTAATTAGGCTTAATTGTATAACTTATTCCAATGATACATTTGGACATATAATGTTTATCATATCAGTAGTTTCGGATCTAAGATCAATTATTAAAAGATACACATTCTTTGATATTTCTCCACATCAATAAACATGAGAAGTACACAGATGATCTATCCGATGTGCTTCAATCTATTTTTACAGTTAGTCCCGTACTTGAAGCGGAATTCAAGTTTCCCATGATTATAATATTTTATAAAATTATAGAATACCCTCATGGTGACGAAAAGAGCAACATTTATTCCACATAAGTTATTTTCCTTGAGTTAGCAAAGTGAGCGAAAAAGATTCCTGTTGCCAGAAACGGAACTTGTGTATGCAGATCTTATGTTTCAACAAATACATTAATAATGAGTTATGACTATTCATTTACGCTTCAGCTTCACTTTTACATTTCATTTAATTTGTCCTTAATCAAGGTGAATTTATGTCTTTAGCAAATCTTAGAACACATTACACAGCCGATATCAGGCCTGAAAAAATAGCAGCTGGCCAGAAAATTACCCTTTCAGGCTGGGTCCACGAAGTTAGAGACCTAGGTGGGATCTGTTTTATAGTTCTCAGGGACCGGGAAGGAAAGGCTCAGGTTACAATGGTAAAGAAAAAAGTTGATAAAGATTTATTTGATGTTGCAAGGAAACTTGTTCGCGAATCAGTAATAACGGTGATTGGGTCCGTCAAGTTTGAAGAAAAAGCTCCAAACGGATATGAACTACTTCCTGATGAGATTCGTGTCCTAAGTATCGCAGGATCTCCACTACCAATGGACACAACGGGAAAAGTTGAAGCTGAATTGGATACCAGGCTTGACTCCCGTTTTATAGATTTACGAAGAGAAGAAACTACTGCGATTTTTAAGATAAGACACCAGGTTCTTCAATCTAGTAGGGAATACTTCATAAAACATAAATTTATCGAAACCTCAACTCCAAAGGTTGTGGCAACTGCAACAGAAGGTGGAACTTCACTTTTTCCGATCACCTATTTTGACAGAGAAGCTTTTCTGAACCAGAGTCCTCAGCTTTTCAAGCAAATACTTATGAGTGGTGGTTTTGACAGGGTTTTTGAGATCGGCCCGATTTTCAGGGCAGAAGAACACGATACTCGCAGGCATTTGAATGAAGCCACATCTATAGACGTTGAAGTTAGCTTTGCAGATCATTTCGATGTAATGGAAATTTTGGAAAATCTAGTGGCTTATATATACAGCCGGGTTATCGAAAACTGTAAAAATTCTCTTGAAATCTTAGGAGTCAAACTAAAAGTTCCTAAGATACCTTTCCTGAAGCTTACCTACAGTGAAGTAATAGAAATCATTAATACCCAGTCGGGAGATAAAATGTACTGGAAAGATGATCTCGGTACTCTAGGAGAACATATTGTGGGCGATCATGTCTACAAGACCACAGGGGAGTCCCATTATTTTATCGTTGACTGGCCTACGGAGATTAAACCATTCTATGCAATGCCTTATGAGGACAGGCCTGAGTTAAGTAAATCATTTGATATGATGCATCGCACAATGGAACTTTCCTCAGGAGCTCAGCGTATTCATATCCCTGATTTGCTTAAGAGCCGAATCGAATCTCAGGGCATGAATCCTGATAACTTTGAGTTTTACCTTAAGGCTTTCGAATATGGTATGCCTCCACATGCTGGTTGGGGTCTGGGTTGTGAACGATTTGTTATGACCATGCTTGGAACAAACAACATAAGGGATACCGTGCTCTTTCCTAGAGACAGGAGAAGACTTTCTCCCTAAGCCTTAATTTTGAATTTTGCGCAAATTTTCGATCCTAAGAATGTTTATAATTATTTTCTCAATATTTGAACCTGAAGGGAATACATATGGCTGGAAGAAATATATCAACCGACTCTGTGGAAAAACGTGCAGTTGGCATTGCAGCATCGCTAGCAGTAAAATCAGGAATGGTAGTGGGACTCGGGACAGGCTCAACGGTTGCGCATACTATAAGAGAACTCGGTCGGCGGATATGTGAAGAGGAGCTCGAGATCCTTGGTGTTGTTACATCTTACCAATCCGAAATGCTTGCAATAGAAGCCGGCATTCCTTTGACGACCCTTGCCCAGCATCCGGAAGTGGATCTTGCAATTGATGGAGCTGACCAGATTGATTCAAATTTTCATGCGATCAAAGGTAAAGGAGCAGCTCATACAAGGGAAAAAATAGTCGCCCTTTCAGCGAAAAGTTTTCTTGTTGTAGTTGATGAATCAAAAACGAGTTTGCATCTTGATAAGGAAGTGCCAGTCGAAGTCCTGCCCTTTGCAAAAGAACTTGTGATGAAAAATATATTTAACATGGGGGGAAAACCAGAGCTGAGACTTGCTCTGAGAAAAGACGGGCCTGTGATAACCGACAATGGGAACTTAGTACTCGATTCGAGATTTGGTATAATAAATGACCCTAAAAGACTTGCTAATCAACTATCTTTAATTCCTGGAGTTGTGGAACATGGAATTTTTTCCAATGTAAATGAGCTTTATATCGGGAAAAAGGATGGATCAGTGAAAATAGTCCGGAAATAATGAATCAAAATCTTGAATAGTAAAGCATAATCATTGGAAGATCAAGCTGTTCTATAATTCGTGAGGGGAAAACTTATAGGAATAATAAAATCTTCAAAATGTGGTTTTTGTTATCTTTCAGAATACAATGAGGATATATATTCTTATACTTAATGATTGGTATTTATAATAGGTATGTTTTTATAGAAGTATTATCACTAATTCCTGAGTAAATACTGCTTTGTATCAGGCAATCATTAAATTATGTTTTCATGTTGATCTCCTGCTAAAATTGACTACAAGTCAGAACAACTTCAAATTAATTTATTTAATATAACTTCAAATTAATTTCTTTAATATATACACTATATTTTAAGGAGGTTTTCTCTAGATGGATAAAGGTGCCCAACCAATCATAATAATAGATCCCAAAAAAGAGCAAACTAAGGGAAGAGAAGCGCTTAATATGAATATTGCGGCTGCAAAGGCAGTGGCAAAAATAGTCAAAAGCACGCTCGGGCCGGGCGGTATGGACAAGATGCTTGTCAACCCTATTGGAGATATAACAATCACAAACGATGGTGCTACTATCTTGCATGAGATGTCCATCGAACATCCGGCAGCCAAGATGGTGGTTGAGGTTGCTGAGTCACTTGAAAGTTCAGCAGGTGACGGAACTACAAGTGCTGTTGTATTCACAGGTTCCTTGCTGGAAAAAGCAGAAACCCTTATTGACAATGGGGTTCATCCGACGATTGTTGTCAAAGGATACAATATCGCAGCTGATAAGGCCATTGAAATTTTAGAGAATCTAGCGACCTCAGTTGGTGAGGGTGAGAAGAATATTCTTGTAAAAGTTGCTAAAACCTCCATTACAGGTAAGGCTTCCGAAAAATACAATATATTGATTGCGAATCTCTGCGTAGATGCAGTTCTTGCTATACACGAAAAAGGAAAGGCTGACCTTAAACGCATTATTCTCACGAAAGATGTAGGTCACACCATTGATGAGACGGAGTTTGTGGAAGGTATCGTAATTGATAAAGTTTCCCTGGAGAAAGATTACCCTCTCAAAATTCAGAATCCAAATATTGCACTTATAGATGCCCCTATGGAGATCGGTAAAACTACGAACAAAGCAAAACTTCAGATCAACAATTCAGTGGATTTTGAGAATTTCATAATACAAGAGAATGCAGCTCTTTTAGAGATGGCAGACTATATCATTAGGGCAGGTACAAATGCTGTTTTCTGTTCAAAAGGTATGGATGACAAAATTGCAGCTTACTTGCAAAATAGGGGAATTTATGCAACTCGTAGGGTCAAGAGTGAAGATATGCAACACCTTGCTGAAGCCACAAACGGAAAACTCGTAAGAAATATCAAGGAACTTACAGAAAAAGAACTTGGGCATGCAGGAATCCTTGAACAGGACCGCGAGGGAGATCAGGGGAAAACATATTTAAGATCTTGCAAGGGCGCTAAATCCGTATCAATTGTCATCCGAGGTGAAACTGAACATGTTGTTGATAATGTGGAGCGTGCAATTGACGATGCACTCAAAGTAGTGAAATGCGTTGTAGAAGACGGAAAGATTGTTCCAGGTGGTGGGGCTTCAGAAATAGAAGTTGCACTTAGGCTTCGCTCTTATGCCGCTAGTATAGGTGGGCGTGAGCAGATGGCAATTCTGGCATTTGCAGACGCCCTTGAAGAAATTCCGAGAACTATTGCAAAAAATGCGGGTTTAGACGCAGTAAACTCTATCGTGAACCTCAGGGCAAAGCACGCAGAAAACGAAAGTGCAGGCTTAAACGTTCAAACAGGCGTTATAGAAGATATGTTTGAAAAAGGTGTTGTTGATCCACTTAGAGTGAAGGTGGAATCCATCAAAGCTGGTTCCGAAGCCGCGGAGATGATACTCCATGTGGACGATGTTCTCAGTGCCAAGAGTTCGTCAATGCCTGATATCAACCCAGAACATATGGCGAGTACTTATGATGGCATGTCAGCTCCTCAACTTAACATGCGCAGGTAAGTCTGAGTTTCTGTATCGTTAGCGATAACAACCCTAGATAGTAAAAGAAAGGCAAATGGGGTTTTATCCCTGAGCTCTTTTTTTATAATCGCTTTATTCCTATTTTTTTGATTTATATTTTTTGGCAAGTATTTCTCAAAGGAAGACAATATCAATAGCCATATCTATTAAAATTCACGGAGCAGATTTTAGACAGGCTGATTTTATTTAGCTGTAAAATCTTGGTAATGGTTTTTATTTGTTCACCAATTAATAATCAAAAGTATCTGATGGCATTGAAATAAATATTCTTAGCGGATTTTTTTGAGTCCGAATAGTTACCCTCAAAAGCTAAATTACTTTTCAATCTTCTGTAATATTAGTAAAATAGATGACTTTCTTTCTGTTATAGTACTTCTTTAGAAATTGGGTATTAATGACTTAATAAAACTTTATCAGAAAGAAATTTAGCTGCATTGTGCATAATTTTCTGTAAAATAACCGAGTCATAGATACAATGTCATTAATATTCAAAAAGATTGGGAAATATGTAGACACTATGCTAAAGTGTGACTTTTTCACACATAGATTTAAAGTAAAACATATGTAATTGCACTTAAATTTTGATCATGAAGACATTAGATATTAATGGTAAAAGACCACTGTTTTTGGTGAGTAACCTCTGTAAACAACATCTTGAAAAAAAGTATTTACTTAGAATTACTTAAAATATATTTATAACCCGATGGATTGATCACAGAAAAGCCAGTTATTACCCTCAATTAAAGCAAGCTCTGACGAAAAAACATTACTGAGACCGGAGACATCGGTTCATAAACAAAAATTATGCATGGGGAAATACCTTAACAGAGAATGATTCCCATTTGTCCTAACTTCACGACCAATAACGATAGTCAAAAGTTTTACTGTTGCTGATTTAAATACTCCACTTTTCTGCCACATACACCTTTTTTGTTATAACCTTTTAGTTAAGGTTCCTTTATATTGATTAAAGGACATATTTTTGTCAGGTTTCAGTCCATATACTCCCACTTTTCCTTTAATTATGTCTCGAAAACTAGTTTATATTTTAAATTATATTAAAATAGTGTTTTTGTAAAGAAAGGTCTCCTTCTAGTACCACTACATTTAGAATGCTATTTTCCATACAATACCAGTTCATATATAGAACGAAGTTTCGAGATGGTCCCCTCAATGATGAAAACTCAATTTTTAGAAACTAGAGCTTGAGACCTACCCCCCATGAGCTTTAGGCAGTAGAGCTTTTTCTTCTTGTTCACATTCCATTCCGTTTTCAACAACTTCCCTTATGATATATCCGGCTTTGTGCAGGATAGTATCTCCGAGCTGAGGATCTTTGTCCATACTTCCGATACAGGGATAGGAATGATGTGCACTTGAAATGGTTTCTTTATATCCTGGAATATCTGACCAACCTAGTTTTTTTGCCACAAACCATGTAGAACCGCAGGGAGCATCCCTAATTACCCCTGCTCCTATGAACATCTTCCCATCAGGACCCGTTTCGATCCTCAGCATAGGCTTGCCGAAGCCAAGGTCAACAAAAGAATCTATGATCGGTTTTCCAGTTTTTTCAAGTGAACAGAAAGGCTTTGGTCCTTCAAACTCGACTCCCATAACCTCAAGCTCTTTTCGAAGTTGCTCAAGAACCCCAGCCGGAGTTTTCTTTGAGTCTTCAGCAGGTGCAATTACGGCTTTTGCCTTAGTTTTCTTCACGACATCCGGAAGGGCTGCAAGAAGGTCTGGATGGATGCCAATAGCAAGTATCAGGTCACAATTCGGAAGTGTTGTTGGAATATACTGTTCTGGTTCTTCTATGAATGTGGGTAGGTCTTCAGAAAACTCATGAATTCCCACAATCATGTTTGCATATGACTTTCTAGCCTGTCTGCAGTGGTTACATAGATCTCCGCAGGACACACAAAAATTGCTCGAGTTAATAAGGTTTTGGATAACTTTTTTTCCAAGTTCACCTGTGTAAAGCACAAGAATTCGCATAGATTTACTCCTTGTAATGGGGATTTAAAAATAATTTTGTAACTTTTCTTTCGTTGTAGATGAAAATTTTGAATCTCTTTGCATTTCCAACAAAAACGCTCAAAGAACGGAAACTGATTTTTGCTGAACTGTTAACGAAGCTATTTCTGAAACTGTTAATGCTCAGTTCTTAATTATTCATTTTTAATGCCAATTCTTTTATCTTTAGGACTCACGCGGTTGAACTGGAAAGCAGAACCGGTGAATGTTCAACTGTCCAAGTCTTAAATATTCTAAAGAGGCTGCAGGTTCTTGATTTTATCCCTCAACCGCGTAAATTTTATTTTTATACTATACAATTATTTCAATGTATTAATAATGAGAGTTTCGAAATAGAAATCGATATTCATAATTAAACAAACATTTTAATTTAAATTAATAATATCTTTAAAGTCCGGTCAATACCGATCTTCTAGGAAAATTACGAACATATAAACGTAACCAGAAATCGTATTGTAGAAAATGTCGTGATAACATTAATCAGAAATTATTGTACGATCAACAGCGACAATGAGACATAAAAGTGGGATACAAAAAGTTAAAATTCTATAGCCTTTTAAGTGGGTTACATATGAGACTTGTTTATATTAATATACCTGGAATTATGGAATCCGGTATTCACAACTCGGGTTAGAAAATCATTATATGTGATTCGAAGATGTACATAAAATTCGTTAAACGATAGCAAATAAGTGTATGATTATTTAATTAAAATTTACGCACTTGATGATTAAAATCAATCACAATGAACGTTGTAATTCAAATATATAATTTAGACAGTTAGAGGTTTAGTGCTATAAATATTTCATTCCAACTAGGTAAGTTTTATAATGTTTAAAAATTGTACGTCATAATTCCGATTTAAACCGATAACTTTCAATCCTCTCTATTACAATCAACTCTATTATACTTCTTTGCTTGGTTTTCTATTTGCACTCGACTCGCTCAGTGGTCACAATACATACAAATAGCCTTCTCACAACTTCGTTCTGGAATTTCCACTTCAGTCCCCAGAGTTTAATTGACTGTATTATTTTCACAAAATCCATCCCACTTTCAGTTAAATAATACTCGGATTTTGGTAGATTTGTCGAGTCGTCGATCTTATTTGCAATCAAGCCTTCTTCTTCGAGTTCTGTCAGCCTTTCCGAAAATATTTTAGGGGTTATGTACGCGAGCTTTCTTTTTAACTCGTTAAAACGTTTCTCCTTCTTTTCCCCTTTGTACAATTCTAGAAGTATATGAATCGTCCATCGTTTCCCAATTATATTCATAGTCTATAGACTGTGCAGTCTTTCATAGTATAGACATAGAAACTGTTCAAAATATAAATAGATATATCTAATATACTAGTATCAAAAGCATACTTAAAAATAATTTGATTTATAAGACCCACCCAAATAAATATAGTAAAAGCTTTCTAGTGCATCTATTTTAGAGTACATCAATAAATCTGGACTCGCAAGTCTGGCCATTGATCAACTAACTTCCCGCAAAAGGGATAATTATTTTGGAATCGATGCACTAGTATCATAGCAAAAAGATTCATAATCAGTTTACGATTGAGACATTTTGCTTTGCTATGCAAAAACTATTAAGTAGTTTCATTATACAGTAAAATCCAAGATATAAATTTGGAGAAAGGATAAATATGAAAGATAATTTACCAGAAAAAGGCGCAATTGTTCAGAGAGACCGTGAAACATATGCAATCGCCCCACATCTCCACGGAGGAATTGTAGACCCTGCAACTCTCAGGAAAATCGCTGATGTCGCGGAAAAGTATGAGGCTGCAGCCCTCAAGCTGACTTCTGCTCAAAGAATAGCAATCGTTGGTCTGAAAGAAGAGGATCTCGATAATGTGTGGGCAGATCTTGGTATGGCTCCTGGAGCGGCGATAGGGCTTTGCGTAAGGAGTATAAAAATTTGTCCAGGGACAACTTTCTGCAAGCAGGGGAAGCAGGATGCAGTTGGCTTGGGCCTGAAACTCGATGAAAAGTATCACGGAATGCCCATGCCTTCCAAGCTAAAAATGGCTGTATGCGGCTGTCCTAATTCCTGTGCTGAACCTGCTATTAAGGACATAGGGATTATGGGCACTCCCAAGGGATATACCTTGATGGTTGGAGGTTCTGCGGCTGCAGCGCCAAGACTTGCCGAAGTTGTTGCAAAGGAATTATCTGAAGAGGAAATTCTTGAAGCGGTCGATAAAATATTTAATTTGTACAAAAGCTCAAGCACAAAAAAGAGACTAGGAAAGTACATTGAAGAGATCGGCCTCGATAATTTCAAAACCCAGGTCGGGCTGTAAAATTACAGTTTTTAAATAGTTAGATCGATGATATCTGCAATTAAAAAATATTTCAGCCTGTAAACCTTTAATTCCAATAATTTGGAGTTTAAAATTTTTAAATTCAAAAGACTATCTATAGGTCGATAGAGGTTTTTGCTGATAAGGCATAATATTGGACAGATGTCATAATGGAATTACAAAATAAAAAGAATAGGTAACTATTCAGCCGTGAAAAATAACATTTATAGTCACCTTCACTAAGATTTAATAAGCAAATTTAGGTTGGCTAATTTTAATTAAACATCGCTATTAATCATATTTATTTCTTTTTAATCAGTTAGTAATCTAAAGTATCAATCAATTGTTTTAGAACTTCCCACGGCCTAGTTGAGCATGGGCTCGGGCTAAATGTCCGGCAGCTTGGGCTCCTATGAGAGAAATTTCTCCTGCAAGCACAGCAGAAGCTACTATCTCTGCAAATTTTCGAGAATTAGCTCCAGGAATTTCTCCGGCCCCTGAAACATCAAGGATATTAAGGCAATCTCTTTGAGTTCCAAGGCCAGTACCTCCTCCCACGGTCCCCACAGGCAATGTAGGCAAGGTAACAGCGCAGTGAATTTCGTCATACTTCGTGAGTTCCATACTTGTAATCGCGGTGCTACCTTCAACAACATGAGCTGCGTCTTGTCCACAGGCTATGTAAATGGCAGCTATAATATTCGCAGCCTGGGCATTGAAGCCAAGTGATCCTGCTCTTGCAGAGCCTAAAAGGTTTTTGCTGTAATTTACCTCAAACATGGCATCTGGTGTGCATTTTAAGGTTTCCTTAATGATTTCTTTTGGAATAGTGACGTCAGCTACAACAGTCTTCCCTCTTCCAAGAATTGTATTTATAGAGGCAGGTTTTTTATCTGTACACATGTTTCCTGAAAGGGAAATGGCCTGTGCTCCAAATTCGTCTTCTATCAGATGTAGTACTGCATCAGTAGCTATAGTCACCATGTTCATACCCATGGCATCTTTTGTATCGTATGAAAATCTAAGGTACACATAAGTACCTGTCACGAAGGGCTTTACAGCAATCAGCTTTCCAAAACTAGTCGTCTTTTCAGCAATTATTTTCATTTGGTCGAAAATTTCTGGACGCTTTACCCACTCATAAAATTTTTTCGTCCTTTCTATGTTATCAAGCTTAAAAACAGGTGCCCTAGTCATCTCGTCCTCAAAGATTCTTACACTTGCTCCCCCTGACTTTGTGATGACCGAACATCCCCGATTTACACTGGCAACAAGACCCCCTTCAGTTGTAGCAAGAGGGATATAATATTCAGCGTTTGCATATTCCCCCTTAATTTTTAAAAGCCCCGCAACACCAAGAGGAACTTGAACTGCACCTATCATATTTTCAATATTCTTCATTTTTGCAGTTTCCACATCAAGGGAAAAATTCTGAATATGCTCGAATTCGAGTTTTGTAAACTTCTGTATAGCAAGCCTCCGAAGTTTTACCGACGTTAGTGGATCTGTAAACTCTTCAATCTTGCGAAAAGCTATATCCCCATCAAGGACTTTCTTTAAAAGAAGTTTCTCTTCTTCATTTAGTTCATAGTCTTCCTGGAGCATAAAAATCACCAATTAATTTTTTTCATATAATTTTACCTTTATTCATCAACATCAATTATATGAGGAATTGAAATTCATAGTTAATCTTATAAATTATGCAATATTAACCGAATATTTGAAACTATAGTACCAATTATTTAGATGGCGAAATACAATATTCATCTTGATGCCTATTTTGAATTGGAGCAAAATGACAACATTATAACACTTAATAGTCTAAGTCTAAATGATTATTGAGAGGCCAGATGTACTTTATTTCATCCTCAACTACGTAAGTCCTATTCCTATTAAAATTCATCCCACCTTAATTATACAAATATTGGCATATAATCCGTTCCATAAACTTAATTTATTTGCCTTCTTTATTATACTATCTGAAAAATTGTCAAGATCAGTTTAATTTTTACCATATTTATCTATTCAAATTCTCCCCAGTTTTTGATATAAATTTTAATCAACTTTTAATGGATTCATTCAAAACAAATATGAAAACATCTAAATTACAGTCTCAGATAAATAAAAATCTGCTCCACCTTAACCCCCTTTGAACATTGGTTTCATTGTTATTTTGGGCAGGAAGTTTGTTCTAATTTTGGTTTTTCAAAACCGTCTGAAAAATAATGAGTGAATTGTCATATGAGGCTCAAATGTGACTTTTATCAAGGATGCCAAATTGACCTCTTAGGCAATTCCAATGCCAAATAAATTGGTGATTACAACTGGCAAAAATGATAACTATATCTTGTGATTCAGACATTAACAAATATTTTTTCATTGCTACTATCCTCAGTATATCCAGTGAAAAAAGAAGTAACTTTTCGAGAAAAAGGATAATGAAATTTTCACTCTTAAAAGTTAGGTTACATCAGAAAATGTGATATTATTGCATGTGATGCAACAAGTGACTTTTAGGTTCCTAGGTATATTCACCGATACTTCCATCTCGATTTTACATATCATTATATTATTGTTTCAATTCATATTGTAATGGTTTCAATTTTTTCATGCTTTTTAAGACTCAAAATTACAGACAATACTCCGAATGCGTTCGATAACCATAATAGTATCAATTTAAGACTTCCAGTTATATTGTCAGATTTTACTATAATTATACTTTCAGTTGCTCTTTATATAACAGTATTTTTGCTATGCAAGGATATGAATTTCCCCATTAGTTCTAACTTTTGAGGAATCTTCGATAACATAAAGCTGCTAAAGAGCCAGATAAACAACATTCAAGAGATATATTTTTATTGAAAACATATCTCTTTTCACTTTTCACAGATGTAAAAAAAGAGTACCATATATTTTCTTAACATACAGTAGCTTAAAAATTAATTTAACTTTCAATGAATAAGTAGGCAAATAAGCAAACAAATTCTACATGTGTTAACATCGACGGGATATCGGATACATACTAGATTTAAGAAATATTTTTAAGTTCGGGAATCTTGAAAGTCATCGTAAAACTTATACAGATCTTATGACATTTACTCGCAGGTTCAGATGATGAAAGCAGTACTAGGCTTAGAAGACGGAACAGTTATCAATGGCACTAGTTTTGGTGCCGAAGGAACAGCTTGTGGTGAACTTGTTTTTACCACTCAATTCACAGGATATGAGGAAGCTCTGACAGATCCATCTTATAAGGGTCAGATTTTAATGTTTACTTATCCACTAATAGGGAACTATGGTGTCAGTGGAGAGCGTTCTCAATCAGATAACATCCATGCCGAAGGCCTTGTTGTTCGAGAGGCCTGTAAAAATCCTTATCATTACAAATCAACACGTTGTATCCATAAATTTTTAGAAGATGAAGGTAAACCAGGGATTGAAGGCGTAGATACCCGTATGCTCACCATAAAGACAAGAGAATGCGGAACAATGCGTGCAGCCCTTATCACTGGCAATGATGATGGTGAAGAAGCTGTCTCTGTGGCAAGGAATTTTCCGCAGATGACGGACGAAGAACTGATTTCCCTTGTAACCTGCAAAGAACCGCATTTTATTTCCGGATCAAATGGTGCCTGGAAAGGTAGCAGTAAGCGCAAACATGCAGTTGTAGTTGACCTTGGGATAAAACGCAATATAATAAATAACCTGCATAAAAGGGGAATTGACCTTACAATTGTTCCCGCGACTACAAAAATAACGGAAATTGCAAGCTACGAACCAGATCTCCTTGTCGTTTCAAACGGTCCAGGAAATCCTGAAAAGGCGATCGAAGCAATTAATGCGGTAAAAGCTTTTGCAGGCACGATTCCGATCTGTGGAATATGCTTCGGGCATCAGATTCTTTCCCTAGCTATGGGAGCAAGGACATATAAGTTGAAATTCGGACACAGAGGGGGGAATCAACCAGTAAAAGATTTAGTGGAAAACAAAGTTTTCATAACCTCTCAGAACCATGGGTATGCAGTTGATGCTGACTCTTTGGATGGGACTGGGCTATATGAAAGCTATATCAACACAAATGACAAAACTATTGAAGGAGTTTCCCACAAAAACTTGGACATCTTCAGTGTGCAATTCCATCCTGAAGCCCAGGCAGGACCTATGGATACAGAGGAAACGTTCTTCAGTAAGGTTGTAAAAGTCCTAGGGGGTGAAATTTAATGCCGAAACGCGGGGATATTAAGAAAGTTTTGCTTATAGGTTCAGGCCCTATAACTATCGGCCAAGCTGCAGAATTCGACTTTTCAGGTAGCCAAGCCTGTAGATCCTTAAAAGAAGAAGGTATACAGGTTGTTCTTGTAAACTCAAACCCTGCTACAATCATGACCGATCCAGAGATGGCTGATTTTATTTACATCGAACCCCTTGATGCCAAAATTATAGAAAAAATCATCGAAAAAGAGTTGCCCGACGGGATAATCGCAGGTCTAGGCGGACAGACTGGCTTAAATATCACAAGTGAACTTGCGGAAATGGGGATATTTGAAAAATATGGAATCTGTATACTTGGTACTCCTGTTGAAGCCATAAAAAACACAGAAAATCGTGAACTCTTTAAGGAGACCATGCTCAGGATAGGAGAAAAGGTTCCTTTGAGTCGTCCAGTTAATTCCCTAAAAGAAGCTGAAGAGGTTGTAGAGGAACTTGGGCTACCTCTAATTGTCCGTCCGGCTTATACTTTGGGCGGGGCTGGAGGCGGAATTGCCCATACAAAGGAAGAACTCCTTGAAATCACGGAACGTGGACTAAGACGCAGCCGCATTTCCCAGGTGCTTATCGAAGAAAGCGTGCTCGGATGGGCGGAGATAGAGTATGAGGTAATGAGGGATGCAAATGATACTTGTATCATGATCTGTAACATGGAAAACATCGATGCAATGGGTGTGCATACCGGAGAATCCATAGTTGTTGCCCCTTCTCAGACCCTGACAGATGCAGAGCACCAGATGCTCAGGAGCACATCAATCAAAATAATCCGTGCTCTTAAGATCGAAGGCGGATGCAATATCCAGTACGCTTTAAAAGAAGGCGACTACAGAGTTGTTGAGGTCAATCCAAGGGTTTCGAGGTCATCAGCCCTCGCATCCAAAGCTACAGGTTATCCGATTGCCCGCGTAACCGCAAAGATTGCAATCGGAATGACTCTTGACGAGATCACAAACAATGTTACCAAGAGTACTCCTGCTTCCTTTGAGCCGGCTCTAGATTACCTAATTATGAAAATCCCTCGGTGGCCTTTTGACAAATTCACAACTGCAGACAAAACCCTTACAACAGCCATGAAAAGCACTGGAGAAGTCATGGCAATAGGCAGGACAATTGAAGAGTCTCTGATGAAGGCTTTTAAGTCTCTAGATATCGATGATCAGCTAGGTGTAAAGTGCTGGGAAGAGCCCGAAATCAAGACCCTTCTCAAAACCCCCACAAGTGAACGTTTTTTTGTCATCTTTAATGCGCTTGAGCGGGGAATGTCGATAAAGGAAATTGCCGAACTTTCTAATATCAACCCTTTTTTTATCTCGAAGATGAAAAAGATCGTGGACATGGAAAAGCGTATTAGGAGGGAAGAACTCACTACTGAGCTCCTACGTGAGGCAAAAAAGATGGGATTTCCTGACATGCGCCTTGCAGAACTAACTTGCAAAACCGAACAGGAAATCAGCGACATCCGGCATGCAGCAAACATTGTGGCCACTTTCAAGATGGTGGACACATGTGCAGCCGAGTTTCAGGCAGCTACTCCTTATTATTATTCCACTTATGAAGATACCTGTGAAATAAAACCAACCGACCGGAAAAAGATTCTCATCCTTGGTGCAGGTCCTATCAGAATAGGTCAGGGGATTGAATTTGATTACTGTACTGTTCATGCGGTCACTGCGCTTAGGGAGGAAGGTATCGAGACCCATATAATCAATAACAATCCTGAAACCGTTTCCACAGACTTTGACACCTCTGACAAGCTTTTTTTTGAGCCCCTAACCCTGGAATATGTGATGAACGTAATTGAATTTGAGAGGCCTGATGGTGTACTGGTGCAGTTTGGAGGACAGACTTCGGTGAACCTTGCGCTCCCCCTAAAGCGAGAATTAAAGCGTAAGACATATCTAGATACTGTAATCATGGGCACTGATCCTGATGATATGGATCTTGCCGAAGACAGGGAAAAGTTTTATATTCTGATGCAGAAACTTGGGATTCCGCAGCCTGAAGGTGGATATGCAACTTCTCATCAGGAAGCAATTGAGGTTGCAAAGAGGATCGGCTTCCCTGTCCTTGTGCGGCCCTCCTATGTTCTCGGTGGAAGAGCAATGGAAATTGTTTATGACGAAATTGACCTTGAACGCTATATGAAAGAAGCTGTAAGAGTCTCTCCAGAACACCCGATCCTGATTGACGATTTCCTTGAAGCAGCCTGCGAAATTGATGTTGATGCGGTCTGTGACCAGAAAGACGTACTTATAGGCGCAATAATGGAACACATTGAAGAAGCAGGAGTACATTCCGGAGACTCAGCCTGTGTAATTCCTCCCCAGTCCCTATCGCCTGATGTTCTTGACCGAGTAAGGAACTACACACGGAAGATTGCGCTCGCACTTAGGGTAAAAGGATTGATCAACATCCAGATGGCAGAAAAATGTGGACATGTTTATGTTCTTGAAGCAAATCCGCGTTCGAGTAGGACAATTCCCTTTGTCTCAAAAGCAGTAGGGATCCCACTTGCAAATATTGCAGCAAAAGTGATTGCAGGGTATAGCTTAAAGAATCTGGGATATACGGATGAGCCAAAGCCCAAATACGTTTCCATTAAAGAAGTCCTCCTACCCTTCGACAAACTTCCAGGTGCAGACCCTATCCTTGGCCCGGAAATGAAAAGTACTGGAGAGGTAATGGGGATTGACTACAATTTTGGTAGGGCATACTACAAGGCAGAACTTGCAGCCGATAACCGCCTCCCTCTTAATGGGAAGGTTTTCCTATCCATCAGTAATGCAGACAAAACCGAACTTGTGGAAGTTGCCAGAAAACTTAATGCAGCAAGCCTTGAGCTAATGGGTACCAGTGGTACTGTTAGCTACCTTGCACAGCATGGGATTTTTATGGACGTAGTAAAGAAGGTTCACGAAGGAAGCCCGAACGTCATAGATATGCTGCGCAGGGACGAAGTTGGCCTTATCATCAACACCCCAACAAGCAAAGAGTCCCGTAGGGATGGTTCAAGGATCAGACGGGCAGCAGTTGATTTCAAGGTCCCATATATTACAACCATCCAGGCAGCATTAGCTGCAGCCGATGCGATCGAGACCATGAAGAAAGGCCAGGAACTCACAATCAAATCCATCAATGAGTACCACAGAGAAATGAAGCAAGTTCGAGCCGGCGAAATAAATCCAAAATCATGACGTTCTGAATTGAATCTTAAGTAACAGATAACTATTAAGATACCGACAAATGATCTAAGCGATGCCAATTTAGATCTTCCAGTACATGTAGTTAACAACCTAAGCAAAACAGGAAAACATAATCAATATAATCAATTAAAAAAATAGATCTCAAAAAATATTTTCTTTAAATATTAATTAAGGAATATACTGATTTTGTTTTTCCCAAGCTGAATAGTTACAACACAGTTCTAACCAACAATTCAAAATCGAAGTTCTACGCAAAAGTCCTAATCTAAAGTTCTGAAACAAACTTTGCACAAAAATTTAAACAAAAAGAGATCGCTTTTCTCATCCTGAGTATCTATTATATTAAATTTCAATCTTACACAATTTCATTTGTTTTAATCCATCAATTTGTTTTAATCCTTTAAAGGGGTAGTAGAAGCATGTCAAAAAAAGTTGCACTTGCATATTCTGGAGGGCTGGACACTTCTGTGTGCATTCCCATCCTCAAGGAAAGATATGGATACGATGAAGTGATCACAATCTCTGTAGATGTAGGTCAGCCTGAAGAGGAAATCAAGAGAGCCGACGCAAAAGCCCAGAAAATCAGCAATAAACACTACACAATTGATGCAAAGGAAGAATTTGTAAAAGATTATATCGGTCCCCTAATCAAAGCCAACGGGAGTTATGAAGGTTACGTAATGGGTACATCCGTTGCCCGTCCTCTTATTGCCAAAAAGGTGGTAGAGATTGCCAAAAAAGAAGGCGCATTAGCCCTCGCTCACGGTTGTACAGGGAAAGGAAATGATCAACTTCGTTTCGAAGCCATTTTCCGCCAGACAGACATGAAAGTTATCGCCCCGATGCGTGAGATGAACCTGACTCGTGAGTGGGAAATCAACTACGCAAAAGAGCATGGAATCCCGGTAGAAGCCACCAAATCCAAACCCTGGAGCGTTGATGAAAATATATGGAGTCGCAGTATAGAAGGTGGCGTGCTTGAAGATCCATCTTTTGTTCCGCCCGAAGAAATCTACGAGTGGACCAAATCCCCGGAAAAAGCTCCTGAAAAACCTAATATTCTTGATATATACTTTGAAGCAGGACTTCCGGTTTCTCTTGACGGCGAAAAACTCAGCAGCTACACCTTAATTAAGGAGCTAAATGAAATTGCAGGCGAAAACGGGGTGGGTAGGACAGATATGATCGAAGATCGTGTCCTTGGCCTTAAAGCCAGAGAGAACTACGAGCACCCCGCTGCAACCGTTTTGATTACTGCTCATGCAGACCTTGAAAAACTTGTACTCACACGTGGAGAACTCAAGTTCAAGAAAATCGTTGAAGAACAGTGGTCAGAAATGGCCTACTCTGGCCTGGTAGATGATCCCCTCTTTGCAGACCTCAATGCCTTTATCGACAAGTCCCAAGAAAGGGTCACTGGAAATGTGAAAGTGAAGCTCTACAAGGGCGCACTCACCATCCTTGCTCGCTCCTCTCCAAACTCTCTCTACTCCGAAGACCTTGTCTCCTTTGACAGTCAGACAATCGACCAGAAGGATGCCGAAGGTTTTGCAAAATACCATGGATTTCAGGCAAGAATGTATAAAAAAGTTATGGATAAACGTTAGAGTATTTCGATAAACCCCAATTTTAAGTTGGTTGTTTATGGGGCCTATATAAGCAATTTGTTGAAATCGAATGTTTATCGAAATTCTCTGGAATATATTCTGTGTTCCAAGATTCATTTTGTGACGCGATCCCAAGATCAGATAATTTGAGTTGATAATTTGTTAGATCCGAAGCACCTGGATTTGTAGCGATTACTTGAAAATAATTTTGTATTGGAGTTATTGCTACTTTTAGAGGAATTGCAGAATACTGATGAATGAACGAATAATCAACTTGGATTTTTTCTTTTGATTGCCTCGTGAAGATATGAGGATATCTCACAACTCCTACCCCATCTTCATTCGAAATATAAGCTTTACTCCCATCTATAATGAATATTGTTGAGCTTTCAGTTCTCGAAATATCGTAAGTGTGCCAATCTTCAAACCAAGACGATCCTATGTTATGGAGATTATAAATAGACCCTCCTGATTCTAAATAATGGGCACCAGCAATAGATGTAAGGTCATTTGAATGAATTGCCAGTGAATCGGTACTTAACCCAATTTTGCATATCTGGCAACTAGGTGAATGGGTTTTTATCCCCACTTTAGCTCTCATTGTCAAAGTGTTATTTTCAATACACCCCCGATCAGCCATTATCCACTCTTCACCATAATTGTAGTTAGTAGGATTTCCCGTAATGATCAAGATACCATTTTTGATATCCATTTGACCTGTATTTTGTTTATAGTTCCATTTGCCTGGATCCGGAATAATATAGGGATTTGCTGTTAACTGTTTCAGATCGATTTATTCATTATATGTAATTCCATGAGTACCTGAAGTTGTGTCCCTTCCTCCTATAACATATAAACTACTACCTGAAATAGCAGTTCCCACCCCATCCCTAGGATGTAAACCTAAAGCAAATCTCTGTGACCATAGATTAGTTGTTATATTATAATAATAAATTTCTGAATGAAAGATGCTTGAGGGCCCCTGACCGTAACCCATAATAATTTTATCTCCATATAATGTATTCTCACGTGTATGCCCATATACTGAATATGGAGCCGCAGCGAGGGGATTTGACCACGAATTAGAGGATATGTCATAAGCATATACTCCGTTACTTCCCATTTTTCCTGAGAGATGTGGGGCTCCTCCAAATAAATATATTTTATTAGTAGCTGGGTAATATACTAAACCGCCACACGAAATATTAATCGGACAATTTGCTAGTTGTGTGTAAGTGTCGGTATCTATTATGTGTTTATAAAAATAGTTGCCTAGTATGAGATAGGTATTCACGCCATCTGTAACCGACATCAAACCCTGATGAGAAATAGAAGTAGGCATTTGAACAGGGTCTAAGATCCAAGAGTTTGTTGTAATGTCATATATCTGGAGATGAGGAATGGAATCTAGCCCAAATCTATCGTTACTGCCACCATAACAGTAAATTCTATCTTTGTAATGTACTGTTGTTACACCCCATGCAGCGATAGGCATCGTCGCACCCTGCGTCCAAGAATTATTAGCCAAATCATAAATTTGTTCATTGTTGAGAATTATGGAAGATGATGGTCCATAGCCGCCGGTCGCATAAATTTTATTATTATATACAACAAGGGGTACGTCTGCAGCTCCTGTCAACAGACCTGTCTCTGGTGTGACTAGGCCGTCATATTGTATCGTCGAGGCCGACTTAAAATTTTCAAAAAAAGTGGGGAATACAGCGTTACCATTTGGAAAAAAACCCGCTGCTTTAGTGAGATTGAAGATTATGGAACTTCCAGATGGAATCGTTTTCGAAATCCATAAGTTATTATTACCATCAATCCAGTAAGAAGCAGAAGTATTTGATATCGCGAGTGTACCTAATGCCAGTATTGAAAACAAAGTTAGGTCAAATTTCATCTAGATTCAACTCTGAAGATAATGCAGCATTATTCTATAGCATATGAATATATATAATCAAATTGGTTTATTTTTTGACTCACTTTTGGTTATTTAACCGTAACTAAATTTCGATTTTTCAAGTCAAATGGAAAGAGAATCTACCTATGGGGTATATTCAAAACTCTGCGAGTAGTAGGTTGTGTCTCTAGTTGTCTTTTTATTAGGATCCTAACCCAGGTTTTTCAACATAAACAAGCGTATTGACAGTTATATCTTCACCAGAAATTAGAAATATGCTTTCAAGTTCAATCAATAATAGAGACAACTCTATAAAATAATTCATTATAAATTCGAAGAAAGAATTCAGGAAATTAATAAGAGTCCAGTGACTCACAATTGGAATATTCTCATAGGATTAAGTCTTACTATGTATGATTAATTTTAAAGGCGTTTTTTTCCTGAGGCACTGGAAAAGATAGTGCTATTAAGTGCATGAAAATGAAAAATATAAATTTTTTTGAACCTTTTATTGTCCATCAAATCAAGCTATCAGCATTTTATATAATATTGACTGAATACTAATTGAACATCAAAAAATTAAGAACACATTAGTTACTTTGAAGCCAGGTATTAAGTGCAGCTTCGTTGACAGGATTTGTAACTCTGAATAATGAAATTATAATTAAAGAACTTGGAGAAACTTTTACAGCAAAACCTGTAAAGATGAGTGAAAACTTGAAATAAAAAATGAGAAATTCCGTACGAAAGATGCGATTTGAACACACGAATTTCTACGAGAATATATTCTATCTTTAACTTAGAAATTTTATAAAATATACTAAGAATTATATTCCAGACACAATATACTTTTTTCACCCAATGTACTGTTTTTTGATTGCTTGCACCAGAAAGTTACTGATGCAATCTCTTAGAAATATTTCTATATTTTTTCCTTAAGGTATAATTATAGCCATGGCAATATATATTACTAGCCCTATTCCTTCAAATAAAGTAAGAGCTACAAAAGCGAGTCTTATTAGAGTAGGATCAATTCCAAAGTATTCACCTAGTCCTCCACATACTCCGAAAATTTTACGGTCAGTCTTACTCTTTATCAAGCGGTTCTTCATAGTATAAAAAGTTCTTTTTTTATCTATATAATCCTTTTTGAGGCTTTTGTATAATTCTTTCGATTTGTCTTTCATCTTTCATTTCTGATGGAAAATATGTTGTTACGGCGAGTAACGACAATATAGCGCGCGTATGGGATGCAGCTACAGGTAGACCAATTACAGATAAACCAATGACCCATAATAATTCTGTATTTAATGTTGTTTTCAGTCCTAATTGAAAATATGTTGCTACGGCAAGTAGGTATAAAACTGCAAGGTTGTGGATGTTTAGCAGTACAGAATATCTTATAAAAGGGGCTTGCATTCATTTAACCCGGAATCTCACACCAGAGGAATGGAAAATGTATATGGGTGATGAACCCTACAACAAGACATTAAATTTCAGTAAATGTTTGCAAATATAGGACTATACACACTTGAATTACAAAATCAAGCACACTCAATGTTGTGACTGGTTTAGTGTTATATACCGTTGGAGGTTTAATGCTATTGATTTCTCAGTTCAACCGCTTACGCCCTATTTCATATATTACATCATGAACTCATCCTAAAACCAACTTTATGTTCAAATCAAAAAAGTTTCAAGACCATTTTTATAAGCGGAAACTCGATCGATAATTCGGAATTTGTATCTGGAATGAAATTTTGAGTTTTGGGATAGGCTCAATAATAAAAACTTGTTTTTAACTCAAGTCTATGTAGCTTTTTCTAAAGGAGGTTTAAGAACATGACTACTGTTGTAATCAACGAAAATATACCTATTTTAGTTGAATTCGCGCCTGCTCTTGGTATACGGGATGTTTCAATCACATCGAAAGATATAGAACAAAAATCAACTGAGGCTCTAAATAGCGCAATGAATACAATACATCAAATGACAACGTCTATAGTAGCCACAATAAATACAGTCAGAAAATAGAATTTGTAGTTATAGAAAGGATTCAAGCGGCACTCAAGAAGGAGAAGCTAACTATACCCTGAATAGTCACAAAAAAGAATATAAACTTAGAATGGGCATTTGGATAGAAGCTAGTGATGTCCTTTGATTACCAGTGCTTCGAATAAGTAGAAACATATTTTGAAACCTTCCTTTTCGAGATATACAGTTTTAGATCTAGAAAAAAAACGTTGTCTTAATTCATAGAAAAAATTCATAAATTTAAGAGGATTATGATAAACCCCTAAATTTCGTAACATACTTATGAATGGTATATTAATACCTCGTAAAAATTAGAGATTTATCGAAATCCTGTTAGATCTTGTTAGATCTATTTATTGTAATGGAAAAATTTACTCACAATAAAATTCCACTCTGAACCCTTATGAAGGTGTATTTTTGAACCTGAGAATCTTGAAAAAAGCAATTTTAATGCTCTTATTGCTCATGGTAGAAGTATTTTTGGTCCGCACCTACTTGACAGAGATTGTAATTATTCTGGGCGAAAGATGGGGAATACTTCATGAAAACCAGATTCATTATTTTAGTCTAGCATTCTTAGTTCATATGATGAGTATATATTTATTTGCAATTCATTGGCAGCAGGTCATTTCTTTCATTGACTACAACCTTGGGACTACATACCTTTTTCCCACTTGTTTTGAAAAAATAGTCGTAAATAATTTAACTTTAGCAAGCATGGCAGGATGTGAAATGCTTCTGATACTTTGGGCTCAGCAGCATAAAAGATTCCTTCATCTACTCAATTACGGAGGGTTTAAAATATGGAAAAGCTCAAAGTTGCATTGATCAGTGACTGGTACTTTCCAAAAGTAGGAGGAATTGAGTATTCCATGCATGCCCTCGCAAGGACCCTTGCAGGCCATGGCCACGAAGTAAGCATTATTACAAGGAGCTATCCAAATGTCCCTGAACGTTGTATCATAGATGGGGTATCAGTGATAAGAATCAAAAGTAAACCCTTTCCTGGACAGCGTCTTTTTCTCATGCCAAATGCATATAAACAACTGTATCACCTTTTGAAACAAGGAAATTATGAAATTGTCAATTGCCACGGACTAGATTCTCCTATTGGAATATCTGCCCTTCTTGCATCCAGGAAACTAAAAATTCCTGTAGTAATTACCAATCATTCTCTAGTAGGGCATACTCTATATAAACCAATTTATTATTTTATGGGCAAGTTGCTTTTAAAGAATGCTGATGCTGTGATTGCTGTTAGCTCGGCAGTTGAAAAAGACTCAAAGATAATGACATCAAAACCTATTTACCGGATTTTTAATGGGATTGATTCTGAAGATAATCTTTTCGAGGTTCCCTTTCTTTTTGACACTAAAGGAAAAGTTGTAATCGCCACTGTCGCACGTATGACTAAAAAAAAGGGGGTCCTAAATATTGTGAACATTGCTCCTTCTATTCTGAGGAAATATGGAGATGTAATTTTTTTAATGATAGGAGACGGGCCACTTAGGAAAAAATTGGAAAAAATGGTGGAAAAAAAAGGATTATCTAGAAACTTTTGTTTTACAGGAGAGGTTCCCAGAGGAAGAGTATTGGGATATCTGGAGCAGGCAGATATCTTTGCCCTCCCTTCTAGTGATGAAGCCTTCGGAATTGCAATCCTTGAAGCGATCTCAAAAAAAGTCCCTGTTGTGGCAATGAATCATAGTGGAGTTTCGGATATCATCAAGAATGGAGTGAGTGGATATCTTGCTAACAATCTGAGTGAGTTTTCATCCCATCTTCAGACATTGATAGAAAATCCGGCATTGAGAAGCTATTTTGCCCAGGAAGCAAGCAAGGAGCTTTCAAATTACAATTGGGACAGAATATGTGAACAGACCGATCAGATGTACACAAAGGTCATTTATGAAAAAAATTACAATAACAATTGATGTGGAAGAAGATTGTCCACCTAAACTTATGAGTACAAGAGGTATGGAAGAAGGATTGCCGAAATTATTGGATCTCTTCAAAAAGGAAAGGATAAAAGCAACTTTTTTCGTAACTGGAATGATGGCAGAGCAGTTTCCGGATCTTATATACAGAATTCTGGAAGAAGGACATGAGCTGGGTTGTCACGGATACAGTCATGCACGTTTTGACCGAATGGATAAAGAAAAAGCGAAAATTGCCCTCAATCAGGCTGTAAAAGTCCTGAAACATTTTGAAAAAAGGCTGATATCTTTTAGGGCTCCGAACCTTCAATTCCCGGAAAAATATCTTAAGCTTCTAGAAGAGGAAGGTTTTCTGTATGATTCCTCACTCGCGGCCTACAAACCACCGTTTCCCAGAAGTAGAGTAAAAGCTAAAATAATCCGGATTCCTGCCACAATTACTTCTTCTGTTTTAAGGCTTCCTCCAACCTTATTTCTTCCGCTGCTCAAGCACTCAAAAGATCCTTTAATCTTTGTTCACCCATGGGAATTTGTAGACATGTCCAAATTACCCATACGCCTTGATTGCAGATTCAATACCGGAGAAAAAGCTCTCCAAAACCTTAAAACTCTAATACATTCCTTCAAAACTGAAAACTATCGTTTTTTAACTGTGGAAGAAAGAGCATGTCTTGAAAATTATGAGCTATAAAGCTAGATAAAACAAAACCCTAATATACAATAAATCATCTCTAAAATAATACAATATCATTAAAGGTCAGATAAAAATATTAATATAAGTATAACCTTTCGATGTGTCCATCGAACATGATATTATTAAGGGAACTATTCATTTTCGCTACAAAAAGTAGAATGTAAAAATTCAAGTATTTTTTTGATTAAAAAATTTGATCCCCCTCAAACGAAAGCAGGATCAAAAATTGAAGTCTTTTTTATAAATTTTGTAATATTTTTCAGTTTTTGTCATATATTATAACTGTAAAATGTGGGAACTTATGATGAATTTCTACGATATCATAAGATATTGGAAGATCTCATCCATTGTCACCTTGAATTTGCCATATTTCCTTAACTTCTGTCACATAATATAATTTTAAAGCTACAAAAGTATGGAGACTCAGCATTATTGCCTTTTTAGAGAAAAGCATGTATTTCCATCAGCAAATATTTTGGATAAAATGAAATAGATTAAATCTGAAGATGTTGTGTACAGTTTTTTGTAATAATCTTCAACATTTGATTACATTGAAAATAATAAAAGTATTTTGAAGATCGTGGAAGCTATCCTTAAAATCAAAGAATAATGAACCAGAAAAATCGAGTCAAATACATAAATTAGTAAGATAAATTTGGACAGAGTTCCCACAAAGAAAAGAAATAAGCGGTAAATCGTGATCATCTTTAAAACTACGCTGAGGGGGAGATTCGAACTCCCGTAGCGCGTGAGCACTACCGGTTTTCAAGACCGGCGCCTTAGTCCGCTGGGCCACCTCAGCAGGTTGAAGATATATGTTCTTGTAGCTTACCGAAAGAAAACGATGTAGATAACTCTGATATTCCAGGAAGATATATAGAGACACCGATTATTATATATAATTTACGAAGAGAAGAATCTCTTCGCTTTTTGGGTTCAATCTCAAAATGAAATCAGACTTCTAGTTATGAGGATTCTTCGGATTCATCTCTTGATTCAACCTCATCTTTGGTTTGGGGGGGTGACGGGGTTACAGATTCAGGTGTGAGTTTTTCAATTAATTGAATCTCTTTTAAACCAATGTACTTGAAGAGTTCGAATGCAATCCTATTCTTTGCCATTAGCCAACGTTGGTTGAAGGTCAGGCCTGTGGGTGTGTAGATCTTTGCAATCTCATCATCAATGGATATTTCTATATCCCTCATTCCGGTGTAAAGAGCCAACAAACCCTTTATTCGTTCAGTTTCAGTCTCAATAACTTTTTCAATGGTGTATTCATAGACAACTGTCTTGCCTGCAAGAGGGCTGTTAAAGTCCACAGTGACCCTACGACCTATAACTCTGCTGACAACACCTTCCCTACCGTCAACCTTCACAGTCATACCTGGATGGACTTTTCTGTCCTCGAGCTTTGTAATAGAAATTGTTTCTATGAGTTTAGAGTTGCTGGGTCCAAAAGCCTTTTCTGGAGAAATTACAATTTTCCCCGTGTAACCGACTTCCTTTCCTTCAAAATCCTCATCTAGGCCCACAATAGTATGCCCTGCACCGACAACAATGATATCTCCACCATAAAGGCCGCGGGTGTCAAAGATACCTACTTTTTTTGCAATCTCTTCGTCAGTTGTGTCGAAAACTCTGTTATCTTCGAACCTACCTGTATAGTTTAATTTTATGAAATCGCTTTTCTGAATCGTCATAATTATAAACTCTCCTATAAACTCTTCTATCAAATTAACCAAATTTATAAGTAAGAAAACTTTTTTATCTGAATTTCTTAACTTTCTGAGCAAATATGTTTCACGCTATAGAACTCTGCCTTTAATAAGCTTTTTGGGAATCAGCAAGGTTATTCCAGATCCGACAGGAAATTATAAAATTAAATTTCAAACTAATATTCTCTGAACCTGTTCCATCTTACCTGATCAATATCTCTCATTTGAAAGATCATGTGGCTAAGAGAAAAAATATAAAATACGGTACAAAAAATTAGATCACAAGAAAACCAAAATGGAACTAAACTCGATATCTACAAACTTTTTTAATCCATGTGGTTTGGAAGTGACAAATTCAGAGAATTTTGATGCAATTTATTAAGGCTGTTAAACAATTTTTTGCAAAAAGATGAGGCTTCACTCCAAATGGAAATTTTACTACCAAAATAAGATTGTAAAAAACTGTACATAAGAATTATTGCAAATAGCGTTTCTCACTTTAATAAATTTAAACTAATTTTATGGGGCTACTTAGAGAAACTATTTCGAATTCAAAATTAAGTGATCGCTCTAAGGAACAAACGTACTATTGATATGAGAAAACATCAGAGTATTATTAGTTTAAGTGATCCAATCAATAGAGATCATGAATTTGACAGAATCACAAATTATACTATGCATAAATAGGCTTTATGCTTCTGTTTACTTCATACGATTCAAAATTATATTAGGACTATTCAACTGAGTAAAACAACATCATTATAAATCTTATCAAAGATTTAGTGAATAATTTTATTGGAGTCCATTTTCCTAATTGTTAGCTATTGATCTTTTTTATCTGTTTTGCATGGACTGACAATTATATTTTGTTGACAACTTCAAACCAGCACCTAAAACTTAATTTCGGATAGCTGAATAATCCGGTATTATATAATAGAATAAATTATAACTTAACATAATATGTGGAATTTTGGATATAATGTAGCACAGTAATGATTGTATACATATCATGGCCAACAAAAGCTAATAAGATTTGCTTGAGGGCAATTTCAGATAGAAATTTTAGATTTCTCTGACAACTCGAACTTGAGACTAATACTGATAAAGAAAAAAATAGATGTTAAATATTACTTTTCTGCAAAATTCGTTAAATATGGGTAGAATTCTACGGAGTAGCTGAGCAGCTGGTGAAGTCCTTAAACATTTACAGTAGTATAACTTATATATATATGAAACTCATTAATCAGAAAAAACCTGTGTAAAAGACTCCATGTGTAATCCTAAACCAGTTCATGGAGTTTGAGCAGGTTTATTAATAAGTTAAACTTGTTAGATTTATTCATTTTTAAAATTAATCCATTTCAAATTTATACTACTATGATTCTTCCGTAGTTGAAATAATAAATAATAATTATTATTATTGAATTTTAATGGTGAGGACAACTTGGTTTCAGAAACATTAAAAAAGCAAATTGATCGATTTCTGCTAGCTTTCGGTTTTTCACTTATGTTCGGGATAATGATTCTTGGACAGAATTTCAGGCAGACTGTTGGAGAAGTTGTAGGGGTTTTGATGAATCCTTTACTTGCCCTGGTCGGACAAGAAAATTTTCATCTAGTGCTTTTAGTAATGGCAGCTATTACTGCTATTTATGCATCCCTAATCCAAAAGTATACAATCGACTGGGATCTCATGAGGAACACCCAGGAACGCATGAAAATTTTCCAAAAAGAATTCCGCGAGGCACAGCTTTCCCAAAACAATTACATGCTAAAAAAGCTCGAAGATCAACGAAAGGATATGATGGAAGACCAGATGAAGATGTCCAAACAGCAATTCAAGCCTATGGCTTATATAAGTATCATCTCCATTCCTCTTTTAATGTGGATTTACTACTACATAAGCGGTCACGGATCTGCAACCATAGTTTTTCCTTTTTGGGGTAAACAGCTGCTCACTTCTAATGCCTTTGGCCCTTTTCAGCACTGGATTTACTGGTACTTTATCTCTTCACTTGGAGTCAGCCAGTTGATAAGAAAGGCGCTGAATATTGGTGGGGTCTGATGCAGATAACGTTAAGTGGACTTCCAGGGAGTGGGACAACAACTACCTCAAAGCTTTTGAGCGAATACTATGAACTTGAATTAATATCCTCGGGAGAACTTTTCAGAAAAATGGCTAAGGAGAAAGGGATGACCCTTGCAGAATTCGGAGTTATGGCCGAGAAAGATCCCTCAATTGACTTGGCTGTCGATAAAAATCAGAGGGCTATTATCCGAAGTCAGGATAATTTAGTTCTCGAAAGCCGGCTTGCTGGCCATATGGCTGCAGGTGTTCCGAATGTACTAAAAATCTGGATAAAGGCTCAATTACCTACCCGAGTGAAACGTATTCAGAAACGAGAAAAATCAGTATCTTTTGATGAAGAGTTCAAGAGAACTACGTTAAGGGAAAAATCCGAAGCTCTTCGCTACATAAGCTATTACAATATTGACATTGGAGATCTCTCTATTTACGACATTGTTATTGATTCTGAAAAATGGAACCAATATCAGATTTTGGATATCCTCAGAGTTGCTATCGATTCCCTTGTTGGGCCACAGTAATTTCTTAGCCCTATTTTTTACAAAATATTGGATTTTCATAAGCATATAGTTTAGGCTGCATGGAATATAGATATGCTATACTGGATATTTGAGTTTTTCACAACCGATATCACAGTGAGGGGTAGCAATCACAATTTATCTAGTAATCTTTGCCACATTGAGGATACATTGGCATGAAGATTTATGTATTGCTCTTACCTTTTATTTTATCCAATTTGAAGAAATTATCTAAGTTTTTAAGCTCAAAAATGAAATATTAGTTCCAATTGTTATGTTCGATCTTTAAGAAACTTATGATAAACAAAATTGCTATTCAATCGATACTAAGTACAGGAAAATATTTTTTATATACCTCCAGCAATGTTAGAGATAACAATAAACAATAATACATCTCTGATTTCACATGTCTATAAATGAGTTTTTTCAAATATTATCAACTTAGCAGTTTATTATTAAGCGATATTGAATATACATACAGCCCAGGAGTTTTCGATAACCAATGTTACAAGTCAGCGAATTGCCATCAGAAACTGAAAGAACTCTAGTCAGAAAATCCAGCGCCTGGACAAACCCTTGTTACGGCTGTTGTCCGGAAAAACGCCCAATTCTTGAGTATATAGAAAAAGGAGTGGTGAACATTGATAAGCCCAGAGGGCCCACAAGCCACGAGGTCGCAGCCTGGGTAAGAGATATTCTTGAAGTGAATAAAGCCGGTCATGCAGGCTCTCTTGATCCCAAGGTTACCGGACTTTTACCTACACTTCTAGGAAAAGCTACAAAAGCTGTCTCAGCTCTTCGCCTCTCTGGAAAAGAGTATGTTTGTCTTCTAAAACTTCACAAAGAAACGCCTCCAAAACTTGTTCTAAAAGTATGTGAGGAGTTCTCTGGTCCGATTTACCAGGTCCCTCCTATCAAATCCGCTGTAAAGCGCGTACTCAGGATAAGAACGATATATTATATTGAAATAATTGAAATTGAGGGAAGATCTGTGCTCTTTCGCGTAGGATGCGAGGCAGGAACTTATATCAGGAAACTCTGCCACGATATAGGGCTTGCTCTAGGTTGTGGTGGACACATGCAAGAACTCAGAAGAACAAAAGCCGGGCCTTTTACTGAGAAAACGCTTGTTACCCTTCAGGATCTGAAAGATGCATATGTTTTCTGGAAAGAATATGGGGATGAATCAGGAATCAGGAGGGTCATAAGACCAATGGAATCAGCGGTATCTCATCTACCCAAAATTCTCTTGAGGGACAGTTCAGAAGATGCAATTTGTTCGGGAGCTTCTCTAGCTGTGCCTGGTATTGCAAGCCTAGATTCAAATCTTGTGAAAGGTGATCTTGTCGCTTTATTTACCTTAAAAGGTGAGCTTGTAGCTCTGGCAAAAGCTGAGATGAGCACAGAGGATGTCCTCAAATCATCGTTTGGTCTTGCAGCTACACCTACTAGAGTAATGATGAAAATCGGAACTTATCCGAAATGTTGGGCTAAAAAAGAAAAAAATATACAACTTTAATATTTAAAATGATTTATAGAATTACACTTTAGTATTTCTGATACAGTATAATTTCGAATGGTGACTTTGTAAAAAATTTAACAATATACCATCTAAATAAACATTAAATTCTTTGAACCATTATTTTAAAAAAATTAAAATGTCAGCTCACTTGCTTTTGTTAACTATTCACCCCACTTCTATCTGAGAAGGAAATTTTTGTCCTAATTTTGGTTTTCAAAATCGTTAAATAACTAATGAATTAATTGACATCGAAGGGTTCAAATGTGATTTTGATCACTGGAGCCGAATTACCATCAAGACAATTCAAATGAACAAATCATTTTGTGATCTAAATTGTTAAAAAATAGTAATCAAATCTAGTGTTTTAAACATTCATACATTTTTATCTATTGTTACTACTCTCAGTATATGAGGTGAAAAACATTAGTAACGTTTCGAGATAAATAATGATAAAATTTAAGTCCTTGAAAATTGGATCATATTAAAAAAAATGTAACGTTGTTACATGTGAATCAACAAATGACTTTTGGATTCCTATTTATGATCCATTGATGAGACATTTACGTGTTCTAATTGGAAATTTACGAAATCTGGGGCATTTACACACAAAAAAGCAAATATCATAAATAAAACTCACTCTATTCTCACACCTTAAATGTTTAATTGAAATTTTAGAAAGCTTTCTACAAATATTCGTAAAAGTGTTCAGATAGATAGAATCTGTCAACAGTGATATCTCACAGAGCTGTAGCGTGAGAACAACATATGGGACCAATAATATATTTAAATGAACCCAGTGGGAAAAAGCAAACAAGTATAAGAGAAACAAGGATAAAACTTTGACTTTGAATTTACAGCAAATTTGTAATACAATCCACCATTTTATAAACGTGATTAAGTTGCTGGCGTACTCTAGACAATTTAGATAAATATCTGATTCTCACGAATTATTTCTATATTATTATGTAAGCATATGATGAAATTTAGAAATCTATCAAAATCTCCCATCATATTACTTCTCCTCTAAATATGAAAATCTCCTTTCAACACGAAAATTAAAATATCATATTATTGATTGAAAAAAAATATTTTTTCTTCATTTATGGCTTACTTTTTTTCATAAGTCTTATGATCAGGTTTTTCCTTTTTCACTCTCATTTGCCTTCTTATCAAGAAATTCTTCTTCTGTGAATTCCTCATTAGGACTACCCGCATAACCTACAGGCTGAATATTCTGAACTTCTGCAAATTGGCTTACACTATTGGCAATAAGTTGAGGGTATTTTTCGATCTGTTCTCTTGGAATGAAACCTTCTGCTTCTGAAGATTTTATGATCTTTTCTCTTGCATCTTTTGCTGCTTTGCTTAAGTTTTCAAACTGCTGCCTGCTTGCAATATAACCTATTTCTTCAAGTGCCAGAGCCGTCCAGAGAGTTACAACCTCCATCTTATTTGTAACAGCACCTGACCCTATGATCTCAAGAGTGTCAACAGCACTTTTTGCAGTATCGAGCATCTGAAATTGTGCCGCCCCTTTTCCTACTTCCTGTAAAGCTTTTGAAAAAGATAAGAGTGCAATTGAAAATTTTTTCCCTATTGTAAGTTCAGCAAGTACTTTAAGAGCTTCCACATCAACGGATGTAACATTTTCCATTTTTTTCTGGACGGCTTTGTTGCCTATATTCCGGAGTGAAATTATAACTCCTTTTAAATCAGTCTCCAAATTTGCCCCGAGTAACTCTTCCCCGAATTCCCTAAGGTATTCAATAATTTGAAGTGCATCGTAGTCATTTTGTTGTCTTATTGCTTTCTCTCCAGTTTGTCCAAGTTCGATAGCTTTCTGTTGATTCAGTGAAAACATATTAAAACCCCTTTACAGTAAAATTCTATCAAAGATGCTTGAATTTTGAGACAATAATTAATTATATAGGTTTGCTATGATATTAGTCTTACTGCTTTGTGAAAATTAATTGGTAACTGTCAATGACTGAATATTATTTATGAGGATCCCGATTTACCTTTAATTTTTCCCTTTGTGGGATTCCTGTCCTAATCTTTCTCGCTAATTTATGTTTTTGACCCGATTTTTTCTTTTTTGGATTATCAGTTTTTGATTTTGAATACAACTTCTGCTACCCTTAATATACTCTTTTTATTTCCAAGCTAGTCAAATAATAGACATTACGAAAAAAGCAATACAAAATCTTATGACTCACTCTTTGAGCAGTAATAACAAAAATTTTCTATACTTTTAATATTTTTTTGGTTATTGCATAAACTCGTTCCGCTTTAGCCTTTTTGAGCTGATTCTCTGGTTTCTTAATATATCATCCATTCACTTTGGATGTACTTTTAATGCCATTTCCATTGTTGAATTATAACTTTTGATTTTGTTCCAAAGCATCCTCTGTCTCTCTAAAAACCACTTCATTTTTTTCAAATAAATCTACATACGAATCATAAAGTGCTGCTAGCATTGTTTTGAATCTTCTGATCAACTCATAATCCCCGTCTATTATGCTATAAAATTTAAATCCAAAATGTAATTTACCATCCTTTTTTGTGTAGGGTCTAGCCCTTTACTTTTTTATTTTTGCTTCATTTTCCCGAGGTTTATCCTGTTTTGCATGTTCAGGATTTAAATAGATAAAAACGGCGTCCTAAATCATTCTCGTTTTTATTTTCAAACCAAGGCAATTAATTATCTTTGTAACTGTCTCAATATTATATTTCATTGCAGTTATCAATAATCTTTTTTCTTAATGACTGGACTGTGGTAATGTCTTGTATGGACTCAGGAAAACCAAAAAAATTCTTGAAAGAAATTCAATCAATAAATTATTTATCAAGTTCTAAGTCTGAAAGACCATACCATTGCTGTAAAAATGTATTTTAAATATAATGACTACTTCAGCTTTAGGTCTGCCTCATAAAATTATTTTGTTAAAATATATGAACTCGAAATGCTACGAAAAGTTTTTCAATCATCTGAAGAAATTAATTTTAGCAGTTTGTCTTCAACTGACTGAAGACTGTTGTATTTTTCTTAAGACCAAAATCAGTGTGGTTTTTTGTGAGTAAAAATTATTATTAAGAGATTTAAACTTCCCACTGTCTAAATGAATAAAAGTTTAATTGAAGTTATCTCATCGTCATCGGTGGATTAATTTTTACTCGTCCCAATCATTGGAAAAATTTGAGAATTTGGAATAATGCTGAAAAAAAGGAAGTCTTTTTGATACAAGTTTTAAGTTAACAAAACTTGAGCATCAGTCAAATCTTCAAACAAACAAATTTTGACAGAAAAGCTGCGTGGAAATACTTCCAGCTGAAAACCTTGCCAGAAACCCAGAATAGTTCCGGAAGAAAAAGCGAATATAATCCTTTCAAGCTTACCTTCCTGAGAAATTTGATAAAATTATATATATATTTCTTTTTGACCAGATTGGAACTCAAATAAACTAGTTCTGGAGAGGAAACAAACTTCAGAAAACTTCCTAAAATAGATTAAACCAAAACAAAACGTCTCTGCCATACTTCGCTATGAAACCAAAACCGAAAATTAAAGCATGGATTGATTGGATAAAGATGGCAGCAGTGTAAAATGGACAAAAAAATAAAGAAATTTATTGCTTCAACATTTTTTATAATTATTCAGGGGAATAGTTTGAATTTACACTGAGCATAGATACCTCCACTCTAATCAAATATCACTAGAATTCATTTGAGTACTTTGGAGGATATACATAGGACATCAAAAAATCCTCAAAAACGGTGATATTTCGTTTCTTGGGAAGAGGTCTATTCCGTACAGATTTGCAGGAAGAATATTCAAAATTCAAATATTTGAATTAAAATCAGAGGTTTATTTAGATTGCGATAACGTATGAAATATTAGATCTCCCAAGAAACGAGAGTTTCGAGAAAGAAAAATATTTTCAGAATATACATAGTGAGGTTTATAAAAGAAAATTCAAATTCATGAAAAACTCACAGACACCATTGAAGTTATCAGCCAATAAATCTGAAAAGAGGTTTATTGCAGTCTATTTAATTATTATTGACGGACGTTTTGGATACGACATTTTGCAAATGTGCACATGTATAATTTATTTCCCTGTTTGCCCATTATTCCTCATTGAAAGTTAGAGTAATTTTTAAGCTACTATTATATTGAAAAAATAAATGATATTTTTGTGCACATCTGCGAATGTAGGATTAAACAGCAGTTTGTGTTTTTTTGTAATTTCTGGAGATTTTCAGGAAATTTTCAATTATTTTCAATCCCTCTGGAGTAAGTACGGATTCTGGATGGAACTGCAGGCCATAGATAGGATACTGCACATGTTCGACTGCCATGATACTCCCATCTTCTGCACGCGCAGTAACCTTAATTCCAGGTGCAGGTTCGCCGATCTCAAGGGAGTGATAACGACCTGCCTCAAAATGGTCTTTTAGGGCTGTGAACAATAAGGATTCTGTATGGATAATCTTGGAACTTTTACCATGCACCGGTCCGACTTTGCTCCTTCTTACCAACCCCCCAAAAGCCACGTTAATTGCCTGGTGTCCTAGGCAGACTCCAAGAAGAGGAATTTCTCGCCCCATTTTTCTGATTATTTCCAAGCAATTGCCTATATCCTTTGGATCCGAAGGACTACCAGGTCCTGGAGAAATGACCAAAGCATCAGGTTTTATTTCCCTTAGTTCGTCTAAGGAAACCGTATTAGGAAGGACCAGTGTATCTTTTTCAAAGTAAGAAATGTAGTCTACAAGGTTCCATACAAAGGAATCCTTGTTATTTATGAAAACAACTTTCAACTTAAAATGCCTCCTAATTGTATTTATTTACAAACCCAAATTAAGTAAAATCATAAACTTGATTATGCATAGATGAGCTTTATGCATCTGTTTTCCCCATAAAATTAAAAGTTAGATCTTATGTTCTTTGAACTCAACATTTTTTACTTGACACATTCTGTCGATAAATACGTTCTTTGTAATAAAATACTGTGCCACTTGGCAGAATTAATCTAATTTGGGTTACGAATCATTTCCTCTGGTTTTTTTCTTGTCTTGTCTTTTTTAGAATTCTTTTATCTGAACTTATTTTCTCTAAAATGCTCCTATCTAAAAATTAATTAATACATCACATTCCAGGTTTAGTGACTGTAATACCTCAAAGTTCTCCGGTAATAGCTGCCAACATTGCTGCCATCTTTCGTTCAGTTTCCATAAATTCGTATTCTGGATCTGAATCTACTACAATTCCTGCCCCTGCCTGCACTGAAGCTTTTTTGCCTTGTAAAACCACGGTACGGATCACAATTGCAAAATCTGCATCTCCGTTCCAACTGTAATATCCAACTCCACCACCGTAAATTCCCCTTGGAGTGGGTTCAAGTTCGGAAATAATCTCCATGGCGCGAATTTTCGGAGCTCCAGAAAGAGTTCCTGCTGGAAATACTGCCCTGAAAGCATCAAACTGATCGCATTCTGGCCTTAAGGTTCCTGAAACTGTGCTTTCTATGTGCTGGACATGGGAATACTTCAAAACTTCCATGAATCCTGAAACCCTCACTGACCCACTTTCAGCAACCATTCGTACATCGTTTCTCCCTAGGTCTACAAGCATTACATGTTCAGCCCTTTCCTTTTCATCATTTAGCATATGAGACGCCAAGGTGCCATCCTCTGAATCTGATTTCCCACGTGGGCAGGTGCCTGCGATTGGATTTGTTATTACCATCCTTTTATGTACAGTCAGTAAAGTTTCAGGACTTGCACCGACAATTGCCAGTTCTCCAAACTCGAATATGTACATGTAAGGACTCGGATTTATTTTTCGAAGCTGAATATATAGTTCAAAAGGAGACTTTTCAAGGTTGAATTCACATTTCCTGGATAGAACTACTTGGAAGATATCCCCTGCAAAAATGTGCTCTTTTGCCTGAAGTACAGAAATCTCGAACTTTCTTCGATCAGTATCACAGACCTGAGCAGGTGATCCTAAAGCTGTTGATACAACTGGAACTATTGTTTCGATTGACTCCCCATACTGGGCAGCTTCCTTGAGTGTGAAGTAAAGTCTTTCGGCCTCTATAAGTACCTGTTTATAAATATCGCCGGTATCAGAATCCGGATTTACTAGAGGAGTTATTACTATGTAGATCTCATCAGTCAGATGATCGAACACAAAAGTTTTTGAGACTAATAAGTACTGAAGTTCAGGAATCTCGGATTTAAAGCCTTTTTCAACCCCAAGCCAGCTTTCGTAAATTGCATCATAAGCTGTATAACCGATAGCTCCACCCAGAAAAGTATGCCTATCAAAACGTTTCGCATTTAAGAGTTCAATTCCATTTGCGGTAGGAAAAGCCAGGCGAAGTGCATCGAATGCATCTTCCCCTTTGGGAATTGAAGCCGTAAACATTTCGTTATTCAGTTCTGCAGCCTCCCTCCCCTGATTCTCTGTTTTCATGGTTTCAGGCCCATAGCTACTCTCTATTTTCGATCGGATGATTCCAAAAAAAGCTGAAGCTTTTGGGTTTAAGAGTTCAATTGAAATTTTTTGATCATTTATTTTAAGCACTGCGTCAGGGTCGTTTCCAACAAACGAGTATCTTGCCTTGATTGCTTGTTTTTCCACGGATTCCAGCAAATAAGAGTATCTTGAAGTCCCTGAAGCTCGCAGAACGCTGTAAAGATTTAGAGGAGAGCAGGTCATAGAGCCTGTATCAACTCTTGCAAGTAGTTGGATAAAGCAGGGTTGCTTTATCCCTGAAACGAGATTTTCGAATTCTTCTTTTCCAAGATCAAAGGAAAGCATTAGCACACCTCACTTCTTCAATAAAGCTTTTGATTTTCAGAGAATCTTTTTTCCCGAAGACCTCTACCCCTGAGGCGGTGTCTACAGCATACGGGGAAACAGCCTTTATAGCTTCCTGCACATTTTCAGGCTTTAGCCCTCCTGCAAGGATAATAGGAAACCTGGTTTCATCAGCAATTCTCCTGCTCAGAGTCCAGTCGTGCACACAACCAGTTCCACCGGATTTTCCTGACTTTTCTGTATCGAGGAGGATGGAATCTACAACCGCTGTTTCTTCCAGCAGGCTGACTTGCTCTAGAAGATCAAAAACAAAGGTAGAATTCTCTAATTTTTCTAATGAAATCTCATCATGTGCGGCTATGTAAAGAGTCTTTATGATGGGAATGTTTGTATCTTCCTTTATTAATTCAAGTTCGGAAAGTGGAAGCTTGGAATGAATTTGCACAATATCGGGTCTTACTTTTTCGATCAGTTCCAGGCACCTAGCTGAATTTTCTGGCATAATAACAAGCACTGAATCTAGGCATCTTGGAACTTCAGAGACGAGGAAATTAGCAGTGCCGGAATCAAGATTTCTTGGGCTTTCAACAGGAACTTCCGTTATAAAGCCAACTGCATCAGCTCCATAAAGAGCTGCGAGCTCTATTTCCTCTGAGGTACGGATTCCACATATTTTTATCCTGGTTTTTGGTTTCGTTTTCATACTTTTTTCCCCGAGTTCTGGCTCGATATGGAAATGATGGAAGATGTAAAACTTTTTTCCCCCTGGGAAGTACCTTCAAAATTTGGTCTATAAAGCCCGGGTATAAAAGTTCTGAATTGATTGAACTTGACCATAACCTTCCCACTGTCAATAGCATCTTCAGCAATAGGAATTGCTTGCCTGATGGAACCTACTATTCCACTCACATAAAGAGCAGCAGCTGCATTAATGACTACCAAATCCCTTTTAGGACCTTTCTGCCCCTTGAAGATGGCCAATAGATCCCTGGCATTTTCTTGAGGGGAACCACCGATAATATCTCCTGGACTTGCTTTTAGAATACCCAGAGACTCTGGGGTTAGAGTATAAGTTGAAACAATACCGTTTTTTAATTCCGCAACAAATGTCTCACCTATGTTTGAGATCTCGTCCATCCCATCTCCATGCACTACCAGCGCCTGCTCAGTCCCAAGTTCTGCAAGAGCACAGGCTATCGGTTCGCATAGTCTTTTATCAAAAACTCCTATTACCTGGCCTTTAACGCCTGCAGGATTTGTCAAAGGCCCAAGGATATTGAAGACCGTACGGACCCCAAGTTTTGTTCTGATTCCAGCAACTCGCTTCATTGTAGGGTGGAAGACCGGAGCAAACATGAACCCTATACCTATTTCTTCTATTGCCCTTCTGACATGTTCCGGAGCCTGGTAAACTATGATACCCAGGGCTTCAAGCACGTCCGAACTTCCTGACATTGATGAAACAGCCCGGTTTCCGTGTTTAGCTATCGGAACACCTGCTGCCGCGGTCACGATTGCTGCTGCTGTTGACACATTGATAGTATTAAGACCATCTCCCCCAGTCCCGCAAGTATCCACAAGCCTGAAAGTTACTCTGGGTTTGATTGTATGAGCCGCTTTCTTCATGCCCCTCACAAAACCTGTGATTTCTTCGGATTTTTCACCTTTTGCCTTCAGAGCAAGCAGAAATTCTCCAATCTCGTCATCCTTAGCCGTACTTAGAATGAATCCTATTGCATTTTCAGCTTCTTCTGAACTTAGATCACGTCCTTCGTTCAATTTTTTTATGTATCGTTCCATTATCCTGCCACCTTTAGAAACCCATATTCACCTTCTCTAGTTTTTTTCAAAATATTCGCTTTTATGAATTTTCTTATTTTTCTGTATTTCACCTTTTTCAGCTTTAACTGGCATTCAGTATACTGTATTTGAGATCTCTTGCAAGAAATTCCAGCTTTTCATTCACATTTTGTCCTTCTTCGATAATCCTAACAAAAGCCGAGCCGACTATGATAGCATCTGCCCCTGCTTTTATAACTTCATTAGCCTGCCTTCCCGTTGATATCCCGAATCCTACAGCTTTTGGAAGTTCGGTTTTTACTCTAGAAAGTAATTCATTAGTAGATGACAAAACATCTTCCCTGGTTCCTGTGACTCCAAGCCTTGAGACGAGATACAGGAAACCAGAACCTCTTTCCAGAATCTTCCGAACTCTTTCATCAGTTGTCGTGGGAGCAATAAAAAAAATTAGGTCAAGCCCATTCTTTTCACAACTATTCTTCAGATCAGCTGTCTCTTCTACCGGAATATCTGGTATGATCAAACCGCTAATCCCAGAGTCTGCGGCTCGTTCCATAAATTTTTTTACTCCGTACCTGAACACAGGGTTGTAATAGGTCATGCACACAAGAGGAACCTTAACATCAAGATCTTTGATAAGATTAAAATAACGCTGGATGCTCATGCCTGCTGCGAGCGCTCTCTGACCAGCTGCCTGGATAGTTAAGCCGTCAGCTACCGGATCCGAAAAAGGAAAACCAATTTCTATAATATCTGCGCCTCCATTTACCAGGGCTTTTACAATCTCGCCGGTTGCCTCCACAGAAGGATCTCCTGCCATTACATAGCAGATTAAACCTCCTTCCTTTCTTTCCCTAATCTCGCCGAATTTTTCTGAGATCGTTTGCCTTTTCATTTTAGATTCCTCCCTTCAAGCTCATGACTGTTTCTAGATCTTTGTCCCCTCTTCCGGAAAGATTTACAACCACAATATCCCCTAATTCTCCATTTTCCGCCGCCTTTTTCAAGTAAGCAAGAGCGTGAGACGATTCCAGAGCAGGAATGATTCCTTCAAGGCAGCTCAGTTCATGAAAAGCCTCAACTGCTTCATCATCAGTAGCATAAAGGGCTGTAACCCGATGGGTTTCAGCTAGATAGGCTAGTTCAGGCCCAACTCCTGAATAGTCCAGTCCGGCAGAAACAGATTCTGATTCAAGGATCTGCCCATCTTTATCTTGTAGCACCTTTGTTAGAGCTCCATGTAGGATTCCTTTTTCTCCAGCACAGAGACAGGCCGAGTGAAAGGCTGCTTTTTCCGTACATTTCAAGCCTTTTCCTCCGGCTTCAACGGCAATGAGTTTAACCTCTTTATCGTCGATAAAGGGATGGAAAATTCCCATTGCATTGCTTCCGCCGCCAGCGCAAGCAATAATTGAATCAGGCATACGTCCTTCCTTTTCCAGTATTTGTTCCCTCACCTCGCGTCCAATAACGCTCTGGAAATCCCTTACTATCATAGGATAGGGATAAGGCCCCACAACCGAACCTATTAGGTAATGAGTATTGACTATATTTGTGACCCAGTCCCTGAATGCCTCATTGATCGCATCCTTGAGAGTCTTTGAGCCTGTATATATGGCTTTTACCTCAGTGCCCATGAGTTCCATTCGATATGCATTCATCTGTTGGCGTTTGACATCTTTGGCACCCATGTATACAATAGTTTCAAACCCAAGGTTTGCCCCTACCATGGCAGTTGCAGTTCCATGCTGGCCTGCACCGGTTTCTGCGATCAGCCTGGTCTTACCCATATATTTTGCAAGCAAGGCCTGTCCAATGGCATTGTTTAACTTATGTGCTCCTCCGTGAACCAGATCTTCGCGCTTTAGATAGATTTTTGACCCGTATTTTTTGCTCAGGTTACGGGCAAAATAAAGGGGGGTTTTCCTACCTGCGAAGTCTCGCAGATAATGATCAAGCTCTGCAATAAATTTTAGGTCGTTTTTGTACCGTTCGTATCCCTTTTCAAGTTCCTCTAGTGCCGACATGAGGACTTCAGGTACGTACTGTCCCCCGTACTTGCCATATTTCCCTCTAATCTGGGTTGTATTGCCGGTTTCCGAACTCGCAAGTTCATTTGAGTATGAACCCTTTCTACGTGATTCTGAAACTTTAGTTTCTGCCAATTCAATTACCTCTTGTCTATAGTGTATTAAATATAGCTTGATTTATGATTTCTTAATTTCTGGTATCAAAATTTTTGTTATCTTGATTTCTTGTAATGTGATTGCATGAAATTTATGAAGCAAGATTCAATTTTAAAGTGGAGGCGAATTTTTAAATCTTAATTCCATCAATAGGCTTACTTGGTAAAATTAACAAAACAGTTTGTAACGTCAACAAAGACTCTGGACTAATTCTTTAGTTTTTTCAAATACAGAGTCGCTTTCCATAATCGCAGATCCTATCAATACAGCATCTGCTCCAGCCTGGATAACTCTCTTAATATCTTCTGCGTTATTCATCCCACTCTCACTTATAATGAAATGTCTGGTCCCATGGTTAACGTCGTACTCTCGGATGAGAGGGGCAAGCTCTTCTGTAATAGCTAAATCGATTTTAAGTGTCTCAAGACTCCGGTTGTTAATCCCAATAATCCTTGTGATCGTTTTCAGTGCAAGCTCAAGCTCGGCTCTATTATGAACTTCAACCAGCGGTTCAAATCCCTTTTCAAAGGTAAATTCGACAAAGGTCAGCAGCTCTTCCCCAAGGATACCTGCAATTAGGAGCAACAGATCGCTCTCTATTTCCTCGAGCTGCCTTCTGTCAATAATAAAATCCTTCCTAAGGACAGGCAAGAATATATTTTCTCTTACTGCATTCAAATTTTCAAGTGAGCCCCGAAAAACTCCTGGCTCTGTTAAAACCGAAATTGCAATAGCTCCAGCCTGTTCCATCTCCCATGCAAGCTTTGTAGCTGTTGTAGGCAAGATATCTCTGAAAACTTTACCCGGAGATGCAGGTTTGATTTCCGCAATTATTGGTATTAACCCTTCAGCCTTTGCACTTTCAACCGCAGAGAGGAAATCCCTTTTCTCGAATTGAATTCCGATATATTCCGAGCATTTATGCGGTCCTAGAGCCTGAAGGCGTGTTTTTGTTGTGGTTAAGATGTGGAGGATAGTGGTGTGCATTATAAATCACTGGTGTGTATTTAAGTACAGTAGTGTATAATGCCGTACTTGCTATAAATAGATTTTGGATCAAACAGCATTTCCGAATAAAAATAAATAACATGTAGCCTTTGAGGATAATGATATTAATGGTAATCGAATTTACAATGATAAACGTGCTGCCCAACTATGGAAAGGTAGCATATAGGGAATTTAGGACTATAGAATAAATTCAAGACGTTTATCATGTCTTTAGAGAATATGATTTTGTAGTAATTATTGATGCTAAAGACCTTAGCGCACTTAATTCAGTAATAGATAGAATAAGGGAAAGCGAAACATTAACCACTACCCAGACATCGTTGGGGCAGAACTTTAAACTGAAAGTCACAAAATAAGATTAGACTGTATGATGTGAATGAAAAGCATATATTTTTTTAAAAAAGTTCTGGATGCTTATACTTTGAATTTTTATCGAAATCAATCTTTTGCTTCAAAAATTCTCATAAATAATTCAGTTTGAATAATCACACAAAAAACTCTATTGAAATTTATGCCGAAGAAGAGAAATTTACAGAAAGAATATTTTATCTTTGTGATAAAATACTACTACTAAAAGCATCTATAATCAAAATTCCTGCCTCAAATATTTATAAGGTAAATAATAAGAGAACATTAGTTTTATTATAAGGAAATGTTAGATTAATTTTTCAACCTGAGGTAAAATTCCATGGAAGTCCCTATTGCAGAAGAACTTGCCAAAAAACAAAAGTCTATAAGTGTCGCCGAATTTTTTGAAAAAAATAGGCACATACTAGGTTTTGACTCTGCGCCCCGAAGCCTTATCACAACAGTAAAAGAAGCCGTTGACAATGCTTTGGATGCCTGCGAAGAAGCAGGAATCCTGCCTGACATCCTTATCCAGATTAAAAGGATGGAACAGGACTATGTAACCGTCATTATAGAAGATAATGGGCCAGGAATCATAAAAGAGCAAATACCAAAAGTTTTTGCAAAATTACTGTATGGTTCGAGGTTTCATTCCCTCAAACAGAGTCGGGGACAACAGGGAATCGGAATCTCTGCAGCCGTGCTCTATAGCCAGATGACCACAGGCAAACATACTAAAATTATCTCCAAGACAGGACTTAACACCCTTGCTCATTATTATGAACTCATGATCAATACCAGCACTAATGAGCCTGATATCCTGAAAAACGAAGTAAAGGATTGGTTTCGCGCCCACGGGACCCAGATAGAGTTGGAGATGAAGGCTGCCTACGTAAAAGGAAGACGGCAATCTATTTATGAGTACCTCAAAGCCACAGCAATTGTGAACCCCCATGCAAGAATTACTCTTATCGAACCTGACGGCAACGAGGAAGTTTTTGAAAGGGCTACAGATAAAATGCCGGATTTTTCAGAAGAAATATTGCCCCATCCAAAAGGTATCGAGCTAGGTACTCTTATGAAAATGTTGCATCATACCGAGCGCCAAAAACTTGCCTCTTTTCTCAGATACTCTTTTTGTAAAATCGGCCTACTCACTGCCGAAGAAATATGTAAGGCGGCAGGGCTCGATCCTGAAATAGACCCTCATTTTCTTAGCCATCGTGAAGCAAGAAAACTAATTGAGTCATTTGAGAAAGTAAAGATCATGGCGCCTCCAACAGACTGTCTTTCCCCAATAGGCGAAGAATTGATTTACAGGGGGCTCGAAAAAGAAACAAAAGTGGACTTTATTGCTACAAGCACACGAAAACCGGCGGTGTATTCAGGAAATCCCTTTGTAGTAGAAGTAGGGCTTGCCTACGGGGGAAATTTATCGAAAGAAGAAAAAATTAGCATAATGCGTTTTGCTAACCGTGTTCCTCTGCTTTACCAGCAAGGAGGATGCGTGACCACACACGCAGTTGAAGATGTAAAGTGGAAGCAGTACGGCTTAAACCAGCCCGGTGGAGGAATGCCTGTAGGTCCAGCTATCCTTCTAATTCATGTAGCTTCCATCAATGTGCCTTTTACATCAGAATCAAAGGACGCTATTGCTGACATTCCTGTAATAAAAGAAGAAGTGAACCTTGCAATCAAAGATGTCGCCAGAAAACTTAAACACTATTTGAGCAAGCAAGATAATCTCAAGAAACGCCGAGATAAAGAAATAATTATCACAAAAGTGCTCCCAAAAATGGCATTGAAGGTTGCAAATATTCTGGGCAAAGAGGTTCCTGATATAAATCCTGTTGTTGCAATGATTATGGGAAATCTGCTTGTGTACAGAAAAATAAAAATGAATGAAGAAGGGACTGCACATATTGTAATCAAAATCAAAAACTTTGGAAGTTCAACCCATTCCTTCAGGATACATGAGATGCTGCCCTGGACAATCAGCAGGGCAAAGCCCGAGCCAAAAATTGTTACTATGGGCAACGATTATGACTATATATGGGAAATTTCCATAGCAGTAGGGTCTTCAAAGATGCTCAGCTACATGATAGAACATGCAACAGACAAAGAGCTAGGGAAACTTCCTGATCTCATTGTAGAAGGGATCGAAGAAGAGCTGGTAACAGGAGCAAAAGCCTTTAAGGAGATTTGAAATGGCCAGAGAAACAAATAGCAAAACAATTCAGGGGGATGCCATAGCAAGGAATAGACTTCTTGAACTTGCAGGAAAAATTTATGACCAATTTGAAAATGAGGTTATCCCAAGCGTCAGCCTCCCAAGCCGAACAAAGGCAAATATAGAATATTCCAACGAGAGTGAAGTCTGGGTCTATGGGGATAGAGAAAGTGAAAGGAGTGCAAAAACAGTAAAAGGTGCATTTCAGCTTCTGAAGACGACTTATGCGACAGATTTCCTCATAAAAGAGCACCTGACCCAGAATCGTGGTTCGACACTTCGGGAACTTTACTATATATCGGAGGGCTGGGACTCCGCCAAGTTTAAAGAACAAACTGAAAGCGATCGTCTAATAGAAGATCTGGAACTCCTAACAAGTCTTCAGAGAGAGTATTTCCACATGCGTCCTGAAGAAGATGGAGCTACGATGTTTGGACCTATTGAGATATCAGAAAAGACAAAGAGAGGAGAGCGGGATATCCACTGCCAGAAAGATGTAGGAGAAGGAGGATACCAAATTCCTTTTAACGTGGAAAATATAGAGTTTAAAGGCCATGAAGCCAATATGATTATTGCTATAGAGACTGGAGGAATGTATGCACGGCTGATGGAAAACGGTTTTGATGAGGCCTACAAAGCAATACTTGTTCATCTCAAAGGTCAACCTGCAAGGTCAACCCGCAGAATCATCAAGCGGATGAACGAAGAATTAGGCATACCCGTAGCTGTTTTTACTGACGGCGACCCCTGGTCCTACAGAATCTATGCCTCTGTAGCCTATGGCGCTATAAAAAGTGCGCATTTATCGGAATTTATGGCCACTCCAGCAGCCAAATTTCTTGGTCTCCAGCCCTCGGATATAGTTGAATACGAACTCTCTACTGACAAGCTCACAGAACAGGATATCAGCGCATTGCGCAGTGAACTTTCAGATCCACGTTTTGAATCCGAATATTGGAAGGAACAAATCCAGCTACAGCTTGATATAGGGAAAAAGGCTGAACAACAGGCCTTTGCCGGAAAAGGCCTGGATTTTGTAACCGATGTATACCTACCCAACCGGCTTAGAGAACTGAGTATAATATAAAGAATAGAATTTGCAGCATTAAAAGACGCTTTAAAGCCTACTCAAATAGGGAGAAATTTATTATTTGATATCACTTATGAGTAATAAAATAACGTGTCAGCTTATTTTTGTGATATGGCTTTGTAACTGCTGAAAGCAGACAGTCTAAATAGTTTCAAAGCGTAGCCATACGCCATGTTCATGTCTTATTGAGAAAATTTTTACAGTGTCGATACAAAAATGTATGGATGAGGAGCAAGTAATTAGGATGTATAGAAATATACTTTTTGAAGTTAACACTATATGTAAGTATCTAAAATCTTGACAAACAATATATTGTAATATATCTGATGTCTGAAAAAAGTATGATAGTTGAGACGAAAGGCGGCATGGAGGCAGCATTCTGTAGCTCAGGTGGCACGTTTTAGGTGGACATTTTACAGGCTGCATCCGCAAGTGCGTCGGGTGTTCTTATAGCTAAGTTAGTGCAGAATAACGTGAATGCACTAAATGATAAATTTACACAGACCGTTTCATAAACCATGCAAATAATTAAAAGAAAACTCCCCTACGTGGCTTTTTTTTCCCCATTTATACGTGGTTGTTTACTGCGAGGGTCATGCTAGTAAACAGCCTTTTTGTAGACAGAATCTGTAAATAACCCCTATTTAACAGTCACTGTATATCTCTAATTTGTGCTATCACTTCAGCATATACCAAAAATTATCTAAAATATGGTTGAATCTGTATCCTTTTTCTTTCACTATAAAAAATAGGGCATAAATGTCGATTTATACCAACAAAAAATAAAAGTACAGAATGGTATGGAAAATTTACATTTTTTTATTCTTGTCTTTATTTTTATAAATAACGTAGTATTCATTCATCTTACTAGCTGTTGCTGCTGTCACTGCTGCCGAAGCTGTCAAAATTGCTATAACCACTAACAACAAACCAGTGAGTATTTTTTGAATTTGTTTTGCCATGAGTCTTAGCTCCTTAATTTTTACTTTTTTGGAAGACGAGTTTGTGCATAAAAATCGTTAGTCTTCAATAGATGGATTTGATCAATATGCAGTATCTGCCTAACAAAATTGTAGCATTTGAAAGGCTACTTGAATAGCTACTAAATCTTCTATTTCAGATTATTCTTACAGAGCCTCCATTCGATTATCGTTTTTTTGTCGAACTCATTTTTATTACTCGAGCATTTCCTGAGTTTTTCGCATAGCAGTTATAACTTATTTTTTAACACGATCCTTTTTTCCATATCACTTGGTTTTAATTCCATTATTTTATTACTGTATCCATTCTCATCGCTGCAACTTTATTTTTCTATTCTACAGTCAGAATTGAGCGATAATATTTTTTAAAATAAGAATTATCGTAAGAAAAAAGAATGAATGTCGTATTTAAACACCCTTAGCAGAATTAACTGAAGAGTCTGTTTTTACAACCGGTTCAGCTGTATTTTCTGCATTAAAGTCACGCGCTTTAGATAATACTTTCGGATTTGACTGTATCATACTATATAGCCCCACGTATTTTTATATATAATGCAGGTTTATTTGTAGTAATAGCCTATAAAATATAAAGATGTTGCAACATATAAGTAACAATGCATTTTTTTAATTTTTTTATCGAGTCTAACTACTAAATTTGAAAATAAGCTCACTAAAATTTGTCAAGTGGATCTAGATAATGATTGTTATATATGTTTTTTATCTCGGCTTAATCGTTAATATTACTATTTTTCTGGATTAAGGTTTGAATAGGGACAGCTTTATTATAGAGAGATTTTTTGTAGTAAAACTTATATATTTTTCCCAAATTTTAGTAGCAGTATGGTTAATGTATATTTGATACTACATTGATAATCTGACTCCTTCTACCCTGCAAGACAGTAATTGGAAAAATTCAGAAAATTGCTTGTTTATACAAAATATGTGTTAGTCTGTCACTATAACTTTCAGCATAGGTTTTTTAATTGAACTGTTATATAATATATAACAGCTATAATGGTTATTATGCATATTATGTCTGAAACAACAACTATCCAGATAACAAAGCAAACCACGAAGAGTTATGGAAAATTGAAATAATGGGGGACGATTATAATAAGCTTATTAATGAACTGATAGTCAAACACAATCTGAATGAACTAAGCTAGTAGAAGATAAATTTATAAGAAAACATAACGATGAGTTTGTGAGTATCTATGGCCTTTAAAGTTTTTGTACAGCCTACTCTCTTAGCTAAGGTTTCTATGGAACGAAAAGAACATATAATCTCTGCAAAAAAAGAGCCTACAAATCCGTTTCCAGATAATCATGAAGGCAAAAAAGAACTCAATGGAACTCAAAATCGTTATACATCGTCTGAGAGTTGGAGATTATCGGGTTTTCTATCAAATCAATGAAGAAGGAAGGAAAGTGCACATTTTTGATATTTTTATCACTGAACAAGTGCATTAAGAATATAAAAAAATTTAAGATTAATTGCCAAAACTTCCAGTAGAGCTGTCTCATTCCAGAATTTGTAGGAAGTAATTTAATGTTTAACCTTCTTGTTCCTTGAATTGGTGGTTGAAAGTTAATCCATCGATTACGCATATTTTTTATTATAAAACACATATATACTCTCAAATTTAAATTTGCATTACGATTTTATTTACAATTATCCTACTCACAAACTTAAAAGCATAGAAAAACACATACATAATTAATGTTGAATAAACTAGTTAAATTGTAATCCAATTTACTTTTTTGTTTACAATACTGCCACTAGATATTGTATAATCTTTATGAGTATATTTATGAGCATAATGTAGGAAGCCCGCTGCTTCAGATGCGGGACCACGATTTTATAATCTTAATTTTGTCCGTATGAAGCCACCAACTACTGTAGCAATAATAGCACAAGCGACTGGAAATAATGGGTGATGAAATATCGACTCTTCTTTAACTGCTAGAGTAAATGCAGGTGATGTGCTAGGTTTGAAGTGATTATTACCTATATATTGAGCTGTGATCGAATGTGAGCCAACTGAAAGCGCTGAAGTAGTCAAAATTGTCTGTCCCGAATTTACAGATTCAGCTCCGATTTGCGTTTTTCCATCTATGAAAGTAACTGTACCCGAAGGTTCTTCAGTTTCTTGTAATGTAGTATCAACTTTAGCAGTAAATGTTATTAGCTGACCAGATACATATTCAGTAGCAGTAGATGTTAACCCAGTCTTAGTATCTACCCTAGAATTATCTAGGGATCCAGCTCGTTGATCTGGACCAGGCTTATCTAGAACCGTTAATGTGAAAATAGATGATGTGCTAAGTTTGAAGTTATTATCACCGCTATATTGGGCTGTGATCAAATGCGAGCCAACTGAAAGCCCTGAAGTAGTCAAAATTGCCTGCCCATAATTTATAGTTCCAGTTCCTATGGCCATGGTCCCATCTACGAAAGTAACCATACCTGATGGCTTTTTAACTCTTTGTAACGTCGTACCAATTGTAGCAGTAAGTGTTATTATCTGGCCAAATGTATATTCATTAGCTAAAGAAGCTAACTCAGTCGTTGTGTCTGACATTGGACTAGAATTCTTACTAAAAATGTTGGGATTAGGAGTTTGGCTAGGAATATTGGGATTAGGAGTTTGGCTGGAAATAGTGAGATTCGGAGTTTGATTAGGAATGTTTGGATAAGGAGGTTGACTAGAAATGTTGGGATTCGTAGTTTGGGTAGGAATGTTGGGATTAGGAGTTTGACTAGAAATAGTGAGATTCGGAGTTTGATTAGGAATGTTGGGATTAGGAGTTTGGCTAAGAATGTTGGGATTGGGGGGTTGACTAAGAATATTAGGATTAGGGGTTTGACTAAGAATGTTGGGATTGGAGGGTTGACTAAGAATGTTAGGATTAGGGGTTTGAGTAAAAATGTTGGGATTAGGAGTTTGACTAATAATGTTGGGATTAGGGGGTTGAGTAAGAATCTTGGGATTAGGAGTTTGATTAAGAATGTCGGAATTAGGAGTTTGAATAAGAATGTTGGGATTAGGAGTTTGATTAAGAATGTCGGAATTAGGAGTTTGAATAAGAGTGTTGGGATTAGGAGTTGTGCCTAATTTAGCTAGAACGAGTCTTTTATCGGCCCAAACATTTGAATTATATGGGTTAATTTCAATTGCTTTGTCATATGCTTTTTTTGCGTCATTGAACTTACCTAATTTGGTTAGAGCATTTCCTTTATTGAACCAAGCATGTGAGTCCTGCGGGTTAATTTCAATTGCTTTGTCATATGCCTTTATTGCTTCATCAAATTTATTTGAAGCACTTAGAGCCACGCCTTTGCCTGTCCAAGCCATTGAATTATGTGGGTTAATTTCAATTTCTTTGTCATAAGCTGTTATTACTTCCTCGTACTTCCCCGAGTCTTTAATGAAATTTCCTTTTATATACAAAGCATTATTAAAATCGACGCGATTGTTGCTGTGGGAGTTTGGAATCTCTGAAGGTAGCAACGCACCTGCGGTATTCACTAAAATTAGAAGTATTAGCACAATAATTTCTAAAATCTTTATAGTGGGATACCTGCGACTTGCTTTATCAGATGTCGCTTTTTTCATTTTTAGTCTCCGGTATTTATTTATATCTTAATAATGGAAAATGACTACAAAAACATAAATTGATACTACTTCATTTTACGAAGAGAATTTTCTATTCAAATATTATATTTGTTTGATTAATAAAAATTGATATTTTATTCCCTTTAGTTATTAAATTTATATAATTTTTTGTATTATCATCAAAAAACTATTCTGAATAAAAAATTAACCCAAATTTCGATACAAGACCCAAAAAAAGATACTGTAGGATAGAACATAAATCTATAGAAACAACGATACACAGTTTTTTAATATATATATATATCTATGTATTTGCTTATTTTTCAGCTGAAATTTTCGGACATTTTTACCTGATTGTTCCGGGATAAATAATTTTTATTAAAACATATGTTATCGTGGGAAGCAAAAAGTGATCATGTTTATTTCACAAAGATCAAAAATAAATGAAAATTAAGTAATTATTCAATCTACAAATCGGATTTGTTTAACCTATTTAGATAAATTATTTTTATTGTGCCAAGCTTCTGAGTTGCGAATCAATTTCAATTGCTTTCTCATGTACTTTTATTGCTTCAGTGAACTTACTTAATTTATTCAAAGCAAGTTCTTTGCCATCCCATGACATTGAATCCTGCGGGTTAATTTCAATTGCTTTATCAAATGCTTTTATTGCTTCATCGTATTCGCTTGATAGACCTAAAACAGCTCCTTTACCATACCGAGCTTTGGAATCCTGCGGGTTAATTTTAATTGCTTTATCATACGCTTTTATTGCATCATCGTATTTGCCTAATTTCGCTAAAGCTGCACCTTTTCCATCCCAAGCATCTGAATTCTGAGGGTTAATTTCGATTGCTTTGTCAAATGCTTTTATTGCTTCATCGGATCTATTTAGTCCAATTAGAACAAGTCCTTTATAGTCTAAAGCTACTGAATTATGTGGGTCAATTTCAATTGCTTTTTCATTTGCTTTTAGTGCTTCATCGGATTTATCTAATTTAGTTAGAGCAAGTCCTTTACAATCCCAACTATTTGAATTATGTGGATTGATTTCAATTGCTTTGTCAAATGCTATTATTGCTTCATCAAGCTTGTTTAAATTACCAAGAGCAGCTCCTTTATTGCTCCAAGCATCTGAATTATGAGGATTGAGTTCAATTATTTTATCATATGCTTTTATTGCTTCATCGAATTTATTTAATTGAGCTAAAACCGCTCCTTTATTGCTCCAAGCATCTGAATCCCGCGGGTTAATTTCAATCGCTTTATCATATGCTTTTATTGCTTCATCGAATTTATTTGATTTATGTAGAGCAACTCCTTTATTGGTCCAAGCATTTGAATATTGCGGATTAATTTCAATTGCTTTGTCATATGTTTTTATTGCTTCATCGTATTTATTTAATTTATATAGAGCAACTCCTTTATTGTTCCAAGCCAATGAATTATGTGGGTTGATTTCAATTGCTTTGTCAAATGCTATTATTGCTTCATCTGATTTGTCTAATTGAGATAAAACAGCTCCTTTATTGGTCCAAGCATATGAGTTATGCGGATTAATTTTAATTGCTTTTTCAAATGCTGCTATTGCTTCATCGAATTTATTTGCTTTATATAGAGCAACTCCTTTATTGGTCCAAATCATTGAATTGTATGAGTCAATTTTAATTGCTTTGTCAAATGCTTTTATTGCTTCATCGAATTTATTTAATTTAAATAAAGCATTTCCTTTGTCTTCCCAAGCCATTGAATTCCGCGGGTTAATTTCAATTGCTTTGTCATAGGCTTTTATTGCTTCATCGAATTTATTTAATTTATTTAAAGTATCCCCTTTCCCATCCCAAGCTAATGAATCCTGTGGGTTAATTTCAATTGCTTTTTCATATAATGTTATTGCTTCATCGGATTTATTTAATTTATTTAAAGTCGTACCTTTGAATGTCCAACCTAATGGACCATGTGGGTCAATTTCAATTGCTTTGTCAAATGCTTTTATTGCTTCATAGTATTCACCTAATCCCCCTAATGCTATGCCTTTTCCATCCCAAGCTAATGAATCCTGCGGGTTAATTTCAATTGCTTTGTCAAATGCTTTTATTACTTCATCGTATTTGCCTAATCCCCCTAAAGCTATGCCTTTTCCATCCCAAGCATATGAATCCTGCGGATTAATTTCAATTGCTTTGTCAAATGCTTTTATTGCTTCATCGTATTTATTCAAATTATCTAGAGCAAGTCCTTTGCCTGTCCAAGCGTCTGAATCCTGCGGGTTAATTTCAATTGCTTTTTCATATGCGTTTATCGCTTCATCTGATTTATTTAAATTATCTAGAGCAAGTCCTTTATTGAACCAACCTACTGAATCCTGCAGGCTGTCTGATGTAGCAGCAGCACTTCCTAGCGTAAGAATAAAGATTATGACAATTGTCAATGCGAATTGATTGAGGGTAATTTTTGTCATGCTTTTCTCCATCTTTTCCCATTTTCATTTGTATTGGTATCATCATTTGTTTTCAGTTCATTAATCGTCAAGAATCCATATCATAAATGATAAGTGGACAATCTCCTGCAAAGTTCAACAGGAGCATTTTTTTCATTTGCTTTACACTTATGATTTTTTCCTCTTGTTGTAGGTAGTTGGAGTTCTTTTTTTGCTTATGTTTACTCAACTACACTTTAACTTTAGAACGACTCAATTTAGCCTTGGAACCTTTGACCGAAGAAACCTTAGCTTTCGTGAGAATTTAGATTTGATACTTCTGTTGTGCCAGAAGGTTCACTGTCATGCCAATAATACACACTTTTATACTACAGGTATAAGAGCACCGCCATAGCAACCACTGCTGGGTTCGCAATGATTAGGTCTAAAATTTCTGCCATGGGTTGGGTGGCCATCAGTAACATCGATCGAAACACTCGCTGATGCATTGCTGTAATTTGTAATATCATTAGGTGTAAAACAAGCCTGTAATATCTGTGTACCTACGCTAAGTACAGTTCCTAGGGATGGGATATATACCGAGGTTCCATGTACTGAAGATCTAGAAACTGGACCTGAAGCACTCGCATTCAGCTGAGTGCTGCCCAATGGTGTTCCATAGACTATGTTAGCGGGTTCACTCCAGGTAATTGTAAGGACTTTTCCCCCTATAAACTGGCCTACTGCTATAGAACTGTTCCCCCCATTCACAGTGGATACAACCGTTTTTGTGGCTGTGTCAATTACAGAGACATTGTTGTTGCTCAGGTTTGTAATATATGTAAATTGCGCTGCATCTGCAATACTTATCAGCCCTAAAATAATAGTTACTGAAACTAAGACTATAGATTGCAATTTTTGTTTATTGATCATGTATCTTGACTCTTTGACCTATGTTATTAATAAGAATAATTCGAATATCGTTCCATTTAATGAGGGAATTAAGTGAGAGCTAAGTATAATATATTTATGACAGATAGTTATAAAATATTTAAAACTATCATTGATTTAATTACTATTACTCATTGTATACTGCTACTGGCGCTACTTGTGGGATAATAAATATCCTTCTGAGCATCAAATCAGTTTTATTGGTACTCTTGAGAAGGTTGGAGTCAAATAGTGCCTAGCATAATAATAATTTTTAGTCTGATGAGTTTTTTTCAAGATTTTTGCTAATTTTCACGAACATGAAGTAATAAAAATTATATCTGTAAGCTAGTAAAAGGTTGCTATTATACTGTTGTAAGGCATAAAACAGTATGAGATTCACACTATCATCTATTCACTTAGTATCTCATAGTAAGGTCTTGATATTGTTACATTAGTATTTAATTAAATATTTCCAATATAATACAGAAAACTAGATTGTGATTTTACAAAAATTATACCACGCTGAACGCCGGATTCGGACTAATTAAATAAAAAATGAATGGTTTTAGGGCGATTCATGGCATTTTCTTGAGTTGGATAAGATAATCGCGAAGTGGGAATCTAAAAAATTGTAGGGGCTGAGATTAAATCATTCATTAACCAGTGGAAAAAGACTCACATCTTTTATAATTCGTGAAGTCAGAACCAAATAAATTTCATAACATTTAGTTTGAGTTAGTACCATTTATAATGTACACAAAATATATATTACAAGCTAAGTCTAATTATTATCTAAAGGTATCCAAGTACCTAATAATATACCTTATCTCGGGCTGCAGGCCTCTCTTCACCTGCAGCTAACAAGATCAATTTTTTCTGACATCCAAGATCAGCCGGATCACCTAAACTAATGAAAAGAAAAAATTGGTCCCGAGAAACTTCATTCCTTCCATTCCCTCTATTAGTGCTTAAATACTAAATTAAACCAAGTCTGTATTATACCCTGGGTATTTAGTATCAAATTCTTAAAAAAAGGATTGAATCATTTCGCCAATTTAATTCTAATGTGATCTGAAATAATTTATTAATTTTTTTTCAGCAAATAGTCGTGGGTAAACCTATTTAGGCCCCTTAAATCAATAAATATTAAGATCTTAATGTATATGCAATAATCCACAAAAAACATTTGTACTTTAGATCCGTATCAAGTATATCATAAATCGCATATATTTTTAAATATAGAGTGTTACTCTTCTGTTAATTCCAATGTCTTATTTTATAGAGGGTTTTAAATAACAGATGAACTTTATATAGGGCTGGCTATCTCAAATAATATCATAAGCCAATTATGATCATTCGGTATGAATGGTCAATAATAACAAATGTGCACTCTGTAACAAAGTATCAATTACAGGATTAAAATTGTATCTAGTGAAAGGAACTACTCCTGTGAAAAATAATGTTTCTTAGATATGTTATTAGTTCCATATATAAAGTTAAATATAATATTATAAATTTAACTACTTGTGTTGAAATTTTTAATTATGAGTCTTACTGTTGGAAATGCACTAAACTTGGATAATGTATTTGCAGTTATCAATATAACTCCTCGGATTTATGATGCTAGATTGACTGCCTACGGTCCATGAAGCTCTTACTTTCCATTACAAGCTTTAAAAACTAATTCATTAGATGATAAATTTCGTTTTCGTGATCGAAAAGATAATCTTTTATTAATGAGAAGATGTTAACCATTGGCTCTACATACTATTTTTTGCAGTGAAATAAAAAGGATACAGAAACGATCAGATTTAACAGAACTTTATATACACTGCCAAAAATTTTTGTAACTAACCACAACTTTTCAATACTCAAATGGAAACGAATATTTTGGATTATTGTTCCATAACGTTCCATAACTATACATTTACCCATATGACTGTCTCAAACTGTTATCTTAAAAATATTTATTATTCCTGTGGCAGTTAGATGCACAGCAAGAGCTCCAAGCAAAAGTCCCATTAGTCGTGTAAAAACTAGCATTCCATTATACCCGATCAACTTATGAATACTTCTTGAGAATAGGAAGATGCAAATACATACAACAAAAGTTAATATGATCGATGCAATAACCATTATTTTGTGTTCAATATTTTGTGCTCCTCCCATCAGGACAATCACTGTACTGATCGTACCTGGCCCGGTCAGAAGCGGAAGACCTATCGGAAATATCCATATATCTTCACGTTCTTGGGATTGAGAAATTTCCTCTTCGGTAATACTCCCCCTTGAAACCTTAGCGTGCATCATATCAAAAGAAATACTGAAAAGAAGGATTCCTCCTGCAACTCGCAGTGAATCCACACTGATGCTGAACAGATTCAGCATCATGTTTCCTGTAATTGCGAAAAAAAGAGCAATCAGGCATGCAATTGTGACGGATTTTTTTGCAACTTCATTTTTATTCTCATTTGTCATCTCATTTGTCAGGGAGATGAAAGTCACGACTCCACTAATGGGGCTGACAACAACAAGGATGGTTGTGAATGTATAGATTAAAAATCCAATTTTTTCATCTATCAATTATTTTCTCCTGCATTTTTACTACTCACCACTTATAAATATACTTGTTTCCGGTCACAATATTATAATTGACATTTCGAAAGTTCACTTTGAGGCCTTAATCGAAAAACCTGACAGATGGACCCTAAAATCGAAATTAGTTATGTTTTATGTATTATGATATGTTGATCTAGGAATCAAAAAGTAAAATTTGATATTGCTTATAAATAGATTGAAGAGTAAAAATAATTATGGCATAAAGTAAATAAAAAATATTTAATAGAGGATTTTTTTATCCAGCCAAGTTTTCGTAGTTGTAAATAAGAATGTTAACCATTTTCTCTATATGAAATAGCTTAAAGAGGATTTCGATACAGCTCTGATTTTCACGAGCATATTATACTGATATATATGGGTATAACAAAATCCACGGGATTTTATCAAAATCATATAACAAACAATCCAATTTTCAACGATTAATAGCAGGCAAATAGGCAAATAAATTTTATAAATCTATGGAACGTCGGATCAAAAACTGAATTGGGACATTATACAATATTCTAGTAAAATTATTTATGAAATACTCAAATAAATTAAATCAAGAAATAGATCAAGCGCCTCTGGCTCGAAGAATGGATATATACTCCAAAATACAGTCGGAAAAAATATACAAAATAGTTTAGTGAAGGCTATGCATAATTTCTATTTCAAAACTCTACAATATTGAATTATCTAGAGACTATTACAATAAAATGGAATTAAGGTTTATGGATAAAGTTTTTTATGAACGATTTAAAGGGAAAATTGTAACCGAATTATAGTAACCATTTGGAACTACAGCAAATAAGAAGTACTGACTGACGCTCAACTTATTTATATGTGTAAATTGATTTGTACAATGAGTTCATGATCACAGTTTTTAGAGGTGCTTTTATCTAGAGGTGCTTTTGTCATGGTTAAAGTTACACTTATTCATGCCAGCTGGTGCACTGTATGTCCATCAGCTCGCAGATTTTGGAAAGATCTGAAGTCAGAGTATGATTTAGAGTATGAAGAAGTTGATGTGGAAACTTTGCAGGGCCAGATACTGAAAGATAAATATGGAATAGTTGGCGTTCCTACAACCATTATTGATGGGAAGGTCGCTTTTACAGGCCTTCCTAAAAAAGCCGATGCTATCGCTAGCATTACCTAATTTCTTAATTTATTTTGGACTTTTCTGGAACACTTTCTTGGATTGTGAGGTACGAATGTACGATCTAATAATTATAGGAGGTGGGCCTGCAGGGCTCACAGCTGGGATTTTTGCCGTTCGCTCAGGTCTTGAAACTCTTATTCTTGAAAGGAGTGAAATTAGTGGCCAAATAGCGCTTGCGGATATAGTGGAAAATTATCCTGGTTTTATATCGATCTCAGGACTTGAGCTAATGGATAAATACAAAAATCATGCTCAAGAAGTGGGGGTACAGACAAAGATAACAGAAGTCATCTCTATTCACTCTGAAGGGGCAAAGAAAATAGTTTCCACGGGCATCGAAAATCTTGAATCAAGAGCTGTTATAATTGCTACAGGTGCAACCCCAAAGAACATTAATGTTCCAGGGGAAAAAGAACTTATAAGCAGAGGAGTTTCCTATTGCGCTATCTGTGATGGACCTTTTTTTCGAAACAAAACCGTTGTAGTGATCGGAGGTGGTAACTCGGCAATTACTGAGGCACTTTTCCTCTCAAAGATTGCCCGTAAAGTCTATCTCGTACACAGGAGAGAGCAATTTAAAGCTGCAAAAATTATTCAGGATCGGGCTTCAGTAACTCCCAATATTGAATTCATCCTGAATGCTTCTGTTATGGAAATTGTGGGAAGCAGCGGAGAAGTTCAGAGGGTAGTAAAAATAATTTTGAAAGATCTCAAAAGTGGAAAAATCCATGATTTGGCTATTGATGGTGTTTTTATCTCTGTTGGCATCCATCCTAATACTGAAATTTTTAATGTGGAAAAAAATGAGGGATGCTTTATCCGAACTAACAATTCACTTGAAACATCAGATAAAGGTATTTATGCAGCTGGGGACTGCCGTGACACGATGATTTGGCAGGTTGTGGCAGCAGTTAGGGATGGTGCACTAGCAGCAACTGCTGCAAATGAGTACTTAGAAAACCTAAAAAATAGGCTACAGCAATAATCTTTGCGCCCTTCTTGATGTGATTATTTTAGATTCTAATTGCTAATGTAAAGCCCAGAAAGAAGGGACAGAAAATCTTGTTCTGTCCAGAATTCCTCTTTTTCAAGCCTGTTATTTTCAAGGCTCATGCTAACATCTGGTTTATTTTGTTGTAAAAATCTATTATTAACCTCGTTGCCTCGTTTTCCATGTTTAGCTGGAAAGTTCTGATTTGCTTTCCCAGTGGTTTTTCTATGACAATCCCTGACCCAATCAAAGGTGTTATGACCCTTGATACGCTCGAATGCGACAGCCCAGTTTCTTCAGCTATTCCAGAAAGATAGGTTGATTCGTTCTGGTGTTCTATCAGGTTTTCAAGCACTGTCATCTGTGCAGTTTTTCCGAAGATTTTTTCTAGTGGATCCATTGTTTATCATCTCAGAGGTGGCTACTCTTCGTGAGTGATTTTTATTTCCAATATTAACTTGCTATTTATGGTTATAAACTTATCTGCCTATTGATTAAGGTAGACTATTAATGAAAAAAATTGGAGAACTCTGTTCCATCTATACTATCTATAAGTTACTATATCAGTTAAAGCTAAATATTTTCGAAATGTTTAATACCTAATAAAATGTATACTGTATAGAGGCGGAGGGTAAATGTACGACATAAAGCTAGATAATAAGATATTGAAATTGATTGAAGCAAAGCCTGAAATAAGTGATAGGGATATTGCCTTTGAGCTTTCGGTTGCTGAAGAAATGGTAAAAACGCGCATTGAGAACTTTAAGGATACAAGGGAGAAAATTCTTATTGTGAATTATGGCCACAGAGTGTATGATGGCCTTAAACCATTGCTTGAAGCTGAAAATTATAGTGTCGTCAAAGCTTCTGGTAATTTTTCTGTCCTTGACACCATAAAAACCGAAAAACCTGACATTGTCCTGCTAGATATTGGACTTGGGAATATAGACGGTTTTGAGATATGTAGGCAGCTTAAGGCTAGTTCTAGGTACTGTTGGATACCGGTAGTAATGCTTAGTGAAAGATGTGAGGTGACAGACAAAGTTAAAGCTTTTGAGGCAGGAGCAGATGATTATATTACTCCTCCATTTAACTCCCTGGAACTGAAAGCCAGATTAGGGATGATATTAAGACGTACTCGAATCTGAGTTGGCAGAAAAATTTTGTTTTTAACAAAGAAAATTACTTTTCTCATCACTCCCGGGTTTTGCAGCTTTAATAGACTGCTCTGAAAGGTGAAAAACTTTTTAGAGCATTTCTTTAGGGATTTATTTCCCTTATATATTTTCTGGTTATAAATGGGGATAATATTTGTAGATGATCATATGACTTCTCAACAGCCCTATTCAATCCACGCATTAATTTATATTATTTTTAAATCATAATTAAGAAAATCTTGATGAATTCCTTCATTCTGTCATAGACTTCTAAATTGCATATAAAATGGCTTGTGAAAATCAGAGATTATCAAAATCCCCCATATTTATTTTTTTTAGTGTGTTGTGTTGAATACTTTTCCGAAACTGTGAGGAGAACAATCTTGTTTGAATGCCAATTTTCACAAATCAAAAAGTGCCATTTAGCTTTTTATATTTAGAGTTAACTATTGAATATTGGAAAGTCGTGAGGATAAATAACCTCTATTTTTTAGTGAACATAATTTTTCCGGATTTTTTCTAATTTTTTGGACTCGGTTATCTACTTGTCGGGTTAAAATAAGAAAGTTATGTGGCATGGTTTATATTAGGTAAAATTTTATGCAATTGTATATTCTTAAATACAATTACTATTTAACCAGTATTCTATAGCTTAGAAAGTCTTCTGGATTGCTGTAGCTGAATATTATCTGCAAGGCGTCCCCACCTAAAAGAATCAAAAAGATTATGACTATTTTAGAAGTAGGTGATATATCATCTTCTTCTGTTTCCAGGATTACTAAAGAATTTGATGAAAAGTTTGAAGAATTCCTCTCAAAAAGAATAGAAAGATAAATCCCTTACCTGCTTATTGATGCTACTTATTTCAACGTGATTATATTGTCTTCACTATTTAAAACAAGGCTCTCTGTGTGGTTGCTAGGATAAAGGATGATATTCTCTTAGGATCCGTGGAAAAAAATTCGCAGACATTGAAGACTCTTTGCTTCTGGAAGATTTTTTTAGATGATCTGAAAGGAAGATGTTTGAGATGTTTCAAATTAATTTAAGATAAATATATAGGATCACAGAAAGAAAATATGAGGCCCTTTTCTTAATCAAGGTGACAAATTTGTCATTTACACCTAATAAAATAATTTCTCAATAAGTTATCAGAAAAGTTGCTAAGAATGTGAAATAAACATTGATATATTGCCAGAAACTGTATGGCCTGATAAGGAATTGAGCATTACTAGTGATAAAAGAGTAACATTGATGATAAAAGGACAGCTAATAAATTAAAAGCTTATAGTGCTTACAGTGAACTATCTACAGTTTTTAAGGAATTACTTGACAAAAATAAGAACAATAAATGTGATGGAATGGATCAACAAAGAACTCAAAAGAAGAAGCAAAGTTCTGGGACTTTCCATAGAAGGAATGAGTATTGAGATTGATATTATACTCATTGGTATAACTGAAGACTGGATGGTAGGAAGCAGGTATAATAATAATAATAATAATAATAATAATAATAATAGCAATAATGATGATGAAACCATGCTCAATAAAAGAATATTGGATAGCATCGAGCATATTTTACAGAAAGTTAGGTATATTGCTTGTCTTCTCTTTCTTCACATCTTTTCTGGTTTTTCTTCTCTGAATATTATTTCAGCGAGCATATGAAAAATTGCTTTACAGCATTTTATTATTTATCGCATACAAAGATACTAAAATATATTTAGATAGATAATTATTTATATGATAAATATACTGTACACACTCGTTATATGATTGTAAACCTTAAACTTCACTGTTATCACAATCTATCGACACCTTTTTCTTCATATATTCTTTAGGCGTTTTTTATTGGCTCTGGAAGCTCAGAAATACTAATTTGTAAGGAAAATTGTTGTTCTAAAATGAAAGTGTTGAGGATTAGCATATATAATATTTGATATAATTTAGCTATTATATTCGTTGTCTATAGGCCTAGTCTACTATATCTCCATTATATAATTTATTCATTTAATGATTATTACTTTCAATTCGCTATATCACTTTATTAATAAAAAGTCCACTTTTGTTGTATATATTGAACAAGCTGGGAACTTAATATTTAGGAACTTCATTTAATTGTTGCTGACGGTCATCACTGGAATAAATTTCAGTCAATGATATTCATTTAGCTACAAGAATACGTAAATGCGTGAAGTTATTTCCCCTGACACATTGTCCAACGAAGAGCAAAAACTTTCAAATTAGTTTGTTCATAGAGAATTTCGACAAATCCCTTAATTTCATCATATGCTTATAAATGGTGTATAAAATAACACGTGAAAACCAGAGATTTATCAAAATCTCCTATAGTTTATGTTATCTACATATTCTTTATACCTCAAAATTATAGAATGCAATAATTAAATGAATATTTAACTAATTCAACTGAGACAAAAAGAATCCGAGAGAAAAAAATGAAAAATATCATTATTAAAGGAGCACGGGAACACAATCTGAAAAATATTACAGTTCAGCTCCCGCGGGATAAATTTATTGTCATCACAGGTGTCTCAGGTTCTGGAAAATCCACCCTGGCTTTTGACACTATCTATGCGGAAGGACAGCGTCGCTATGTGGAATCTCTCTCAGCTTATGCGCGTCAGTTTCTCGGCCTCATGAGCAAGCCGGATGTGGACAGTATTGAAGGGTTATCCCCGGCAATTTCCATAGAACAGAAAACAACCTCTAAAAACCCTCGAAGTACAGTTGGGACGGTTACTGAAATCTATGATTATATGCGGCTGCTTTTTGCCAGAGTCGGAACTCCACACTGTCCGGTTCATAATATCATAATTGAATCTCAATCACCTGATAAAATTGCAGATAGTATCCGCAAAGAATATAAAGGTATTGTCACCATTCTCGCACCTATAGTCCGCCAAAAAAAGGGTACTTATCGACAACTTTTTAGGGAACTGAATGACGAAGGCTTTACTAGGGTTCGTGTAAATGGGGTAATTTACAGAACCGATGATAAGATTGTTCTCGATCGCTACAAAAAACATGATATTGAGATAGTAATTGACCGCATAAATCCTGTAGAAGATCGTTCTAGGCTCTTTGAGGCTTGCGAAATTGCCCTCGAAAAGGCTTTAGGGCTCTTAATTGTGGTTGATTCAGAAGGAAGAACCCACCTTTATTCATCAAACATGTCCTGTCCAGTATGTGATATGGCTTTTGAAGAACTTCAGCCCAGGATGTTTTCTTTTAACAGTCCTTTCGGGGCATGTGAAGCGTGCAATGGACTAGGGATCAAAATGGAATTTGATCCTGATCTGATTATTCCGGATCAGACTCTCTGTCTTGCAGATGGAGCCGTGGCCCTGTACAAAAATTACCTGGACAGCTTCCGAAGCCAGCATCTGGCAGCCGTGGCGAAACATTTAGATTTTGATATTTTTACTCCCCTTGTTGCTCTTTCAGAAAAACAGTACAAAGCTCTTATGAACGGCTCAGATGAACGCATTCATTTCAGTATGAGCATGAAGAATGGGGATGCTCAGTGGTCTCATAAAGGAATATGGGAGGGACTTCTCCCTCAGTCTGAACGTTTATATAGCCAGACCAAGTCCGAGTACAGACGAAAAGAACTTGAAAAATTCATGCAAGTTCGGCTATGCCCTAAATGTGAAGGAAAGCGCCTGAAAGAAAAAGTGCTTGCAGTAAAGCTTGGAAATAAATCCATTGTAGATGTAACAGATCTCTCAATAGTAGAATGTATCCATTTTTTCGAGACCCTAGAGCTCTCGGAAAAAAAGGAAGAGATCGCAAAGCAGGTTTTGAAAGAAATCCATTCCCGGCTTGGCTTCCTAAAACATGTAGGCCTTGGTTACCTCACTCTATCCAGGAGTGCAGGAACCCTCTCCGGAGGAGAAGCTCAACGTATTCGACTAGCTACGCAGATTGGATCTAACCTCATGGGTGTGCTCTACGTGCTTGACGAGCCGTCTATAGGGCTGCACCAGCGGGACAATGAGTTGCTTATTCAGACCCTTCGGACACTACGAGATCTTGGGAACACACTGATCGTTGTGGAGCACGATGAAGATACTATCAGAGCCGCTGATTATGTTATAGATATCGGGCCTGGAGCAGGCGTTCATGGGGGCTATGTAGTAGCTGAAGGTACACCTGAGGAGATCGAAAAGAATCCAGAGTCTCTAACAGGTCAGTACCTTTCCGGAGAAAGACAAATAAATGCTCCGGCTCTCCGCCGACGGAGTGATGCGTTCATCCGGCTTAAAGGTTGCCGGGCAAACAACCTCAAAAATATAGATGTGAATATTCCAATAGGAATCTTGACTGTGGTTACAGGCGTTTCGGGTTCAGGAAAATCCACTCTCATTTATGATATACTGTATAAAGCTCTGATGAAAAAAATATATAATTCAAGTGTAACACCTGGGAACTATGAAAATTTAAATTTTGATTCTGAAATTGACAAAGTAATCGTTATTGACCAAAGTCCAATTGGTAGAACTCCACGCTCGAATCCCGCAACCTATACAAAGGTTTTTGATGTTATCAGGCAGGCCTTTGCCGAAACGAAGGAATCCAGGATCCGAGGTTATAAAAGTGGGCGTTTTTCTTTCAACGTAAAGGGAGGGCGTTGTGAGGCCTGCCAGGGAGATGGACTGATAAAAATTGAAATGAACTTCCTGCCTGATGTATATATAGAGTGTGAGGAATGTAAAGGTACACGTTACAACAGGGAAACCCTAGAAGTAAAGTATAGGAGCAAATCAATTGCAGAAGTTCTGGATATGACCGTAGAAGAGGCTTCAGAGCATTTTAAAAACATCCCTGGGATTAAAGGTAAGCTTGATACCTTAACAAGGGTAGGGCTTGGTTATATCAAACTTGGTCAAAGCTCAATAACCCTTTCTGGAGGGGAAGCCCAGAGAATCAAGCTTACAAGAGAGCTTTCCAAAAAGGACACTGGAATGACGATCTATCTTCTCGATGAACCCACTACAGGGTTGCATTTTCATGATGTTCAAAAATTAATTTCAGTCCTCAATGGCCTAGTTGCAAAAAAGAATACCGTAGTCATAATCGAGCATAACTTAGACGTGATTAAATCAGCAGATTATATAATTGATCTTGGTCCTGAAGGCGGAAATGCGGGCGGAGAAATTATTGCTACAGGAACGCCTGAGGAAGTTTCTGTGGTTAAGGATAGCTATACTGCATGTTTCCTTGCTACCAAGCTTTCAAGAGGAGCCTCAGATTTGAAAATATTGGGATCAGAGGCCATTGAGACAATTTCTGAAGAGGAGTACCCTTTCGATACCTATTCTGAAGAGTTTGAAGACAACATTAATGAAAATTCGAAAGACTTTAAAGAAAAATCTCAAGAATTCAAACACAGGGCAGCAAAAGTATTATGAGGGAGTCAATAATTTTACAAATTATTTGGGATGTTTTTAAAACTTAAATGAATGAGGTTTGAAGATGATTGATCTAAAGTCTCTCCCTCACCTGCCTGGATGCTATCTTTTCAAGAATGAAGATGGTGCTATAATGTACGTAGGTAAGGCAAAAGATCTTAAAAAAAGGGTGAGCAACTATTTCCAGAAACGAGATCTTGATCCAAAAACAGAAAGTCTTGTGCAGTCAGCCAGAAACCTCGATTTCATTGTTACAAATACCGAAGTAGAAGCCCTCCTCTTGGAAAATACTCTGATTAAGAAACATTTGCCAAGGTATAATATCGCACTCAAGGATTCTAAAAGATACGCCTGCATCCATTTAACCGAAGAAAAATTTCCGAGAATTAGGCTTGCCAGGAAGAAAATGGAAAGTGGGAATTTTTTTGGGCCCTTTGTTTCTGCAAAGGAAAGAGATTCCATTTTTGCGGTTGTAAGAAAGACATTCCAGCTAAGGACTTGTAAAAAAATGTCGATTCGTGCCTGTCTCAGGTATCACATCGGAGCATGTAGCGGTCCATGTATAGGGAGAATTTCCCCAGAAGAATACATAAATAAAGTAAAAAGGGCTGCATATGTCCTGAAAGGCAATATCAGAGAGCTTATAGAGTCCATGAAAAAGGAAATGAAAGATTTATCTGCAAAGCAACAATTCGAGCAGGCTATGATCCTCAGAAATGAGGTCTCAGCCCTTGAGAACCTCAATGAAAAACAAAATATGGAAAGGCAGAAAAAGCATAATGAGGACATCCTAAACTATATCATTAGAGATGATAACATCTATCTCATGCTCTTCAAGGTTTATAGAGGCACGCTTGAAGATAAGCAGGACTACGTTTTTTCCTTCGGGGAAAATTTCCTGGAAGAATTTCTTGTACAGTATTATTCTGAGAATGATCCGCCTGAAGAACTGATCTTGCCTGAGCTTCTCGACGAATCCCTTGTAGATTTTTTATCACAGATTAAAGGAAAAAGGGTGAAAATTTCGGTTCCTAAACAGGGCGAAAAAAAAGAATTACTCGATCTTGCCCTTAAAAATGTTGAGATAGGATTTTTCGGAGATCATAATAAGCTCGAAGCTCTGAAGAGTAAGCTCTTTTTGCCTCAGCTACCGAATGTTATTGAATGTTTCGATATCTCACATCTCTCAGGTACGGCTACTGTGGGCTCCATGGTGCAGTTCCGGGGAGGTTGGCCTGACAAACAGAATTACCGCCGATTCAAAATAGAAAGTGTAGAAGGAATTGATGACTTTGCTTCCATTGCCGAGGTTGTTCGTAGGCGATATTCCCGCCTGCTTGAGGATAAACATGACATGCCTGGATTAATTATTATAGATGGGGGCAAAGGACAACTTTCTTCAGCTTTCCAGGAACTTAAAAGGCTAAAAATTAGAATCCCAATCATTTCCATCGCTAAACGGAATGAAGAAATTTATGTACCCGGATTTAAGGACCCTATTCACATCAAAAGAGACGAAAAGGCTTCCCTTTTTGTCCAAGAGATTAGGGATGAGGCCCACAGATTTGCAATCAACTATAACCGCCTATTGAGGCAAAAATCATTAATCCAGTAATTGTAGATATGTTTCTCTATTTGATTATTCAACATATTGGAGACTTTTCTTCATTTTTTGGGATCACAAAAATTCATTTTAATTTCCCAAATTCTGCGACTGTAATAAGTCATAAATTAAGTAAATAATAAAATGTTTCAAATTTCAGGTCTTGGTTTTATGGAATTTTCGCATCAAGAATACGAATTATCATCCGAGCTATCATTCCAAAAGTTATCCAAAAAATCATCAGAAAAAAAATACGAAACAATACACGATGTACAATATCGTGACAGCCCACAGTTCAAGTTGGTTTCCAATTTTGAGCCAAGGGGTTCACAGCCGCAGGCGATAGACAAACTTTTAACAGGGCTGATGAAAAAAGAAGATTTTCAGACTCTTATCGGGGTAACTGGATCAGGAAAAACTTATACAGTTGCAAATGTCATAAATCATTTCAGGAAACCAACCCTTGTAATTGCTCATAATAAGACCCTCGCTGCACAACTTTATAACGAGTTCAGTGAATTTTTTCCTGAAAATAGGGTGGAGTATTTTGTCTCATATTATGATTACTATCAGCCTGAGTCATACCTTCCAGCGAAGGATCAATACATTGAAAAAGATGCCCAGATAAATCCTAAAATCGAACAAATGCGCCTCGCTACCACAGCTTCTCTGATGTCTCGCCAGGACGTTATAGTTGTAGCATCAGTATCCTGCATTTATGGTCTTGGAAATCCGGAAAACTTCCAAAAAATGGGGTTTGAACTGAAAGTTGGAGATAAGGTTAAAAGAAAAGAAATTCTGCAAAAGCTCATTGAAATCCAGTTTGAGCGTAATGACCTCGAACTCATGCCAGGACGCTTCAGGGTAAAAGGGGACGTCATTGACATCATCCCAGGGTACTTTGATAATATCATCAAGGTTGAACTATTCGGAGATGCGGTTGATCGAATATCTGAAGTAAATAAGCAGACAGGACAGAGAACTGAAAACTTGGATTATTTCTTTGTCTATCCTGCTAAACATTATGTAATTCCAGAGGAAGAGCAAAAAATTGCAATTCAGCACATCCTAAAGGAGCTTGAAGAAAGATTACCCCAACTCGGGTTGCTTGAATCTCACCGGCTAAAGCAACGTACTCTTTATGATATGGAAATGATAGAGGAAACCGGGAGCTGTAAGGGAATCGAGAATTATTCAAGGCATTTTGACCACCGCCAGCCTGGAGAGAAACCTTTTTGTCTCCTTGATTATTTCCCTGAAGATTTTCTCCTTGTCATTGACGAGAGCCACCAAACCATCCCACAGCTTCACGGGATGCATAATGGAGACAAATCTCGAAAAAAAAGTCTTGTAGATTATGGCTTTAGGCTTCCAAGCGCCTATGACAACCGGCCCCTGAGGTTTGATGAATTCGAACGGTATATGAGAAATGTTATCTTCGTTTCCGCTACTCCCGCGGATTACGAACTAGAGCGTTCATCCCAGGTAGTGGAACAGATAATCAGACCAACGGGTCTTGTTGATCCTGAAATAGAGATCCGTTCTCTCGAAGGCCAGGTCAGAGATGTTATGGAGGAAATCCGGAAAATAGTAAATAGAGGAGATCGAGCCCTTGTAACCACCCTGACTAAAAAACTTGCTGAGGAACTTACCGAATTCCTTGCTAAAAATGATATTAGAGCTCGTTATCTGCATTCTGATATCAAGACAATAGAGCGAACTGAAATCATCCGAGAACTTCGTCTTGGCAAATTCGATGTCCTTGTGGGCATCAATCTGCTCAGAGAAGGCCTTGATATCCCAGAAGTAGGTTTTATCGGTATCCTGGATGCAGATAAAGAAGGTTTTTTGAGAAACTCAAAAAGTCTCATCCAGATAATAGGCCGTGCAGCTCGAAACGCCAGTTCAAAGGTTATCCTCTATGCAGACAATATGACTGATTCCATCAAAAAAGCAGTTAACGAAACAGAGCGTCGACGCTCAATTCAGATAGCTTACAATAAAGAACACTCTATAGTACCGACAACTATCTGCAAACCCATTAGAGAAAAAGTAGTGGATATAACTGATATCAAACATATCCCTAAAACTGATATACCTAATGTAATCATCGAGCTAGATATTGAAATGAGGGGGGCAGCTGAAAAGTTGGATTTTGAGCGTGCAATTCAAGTAAGAGAATTAATAAAAAAATTTAAAAAAGAAATAGAAAAGAATTGAGAAATTGTGATCAGGTTTTCTCTTTTTATCCAAATTTGCCAACTTGATCTTTATCCTGAAAGGATATTTTCATTTTTGAAGACATAGATGAGTAATATTATAGTTTTCAAATTATTGATGGTTTATTTGAGTTATTGATCACTGGGATACAGATTATATTTCTCGAATTTGTATAAATATATGTAGAGTATTTTGATTTTCAACAACTCATGGACATAATCAAATTTTTATTATTGAATTTGGCATATTGTATGCTAAAATAATAAATGTCAAAATAGTGTCAATGGAGGATTACATGCTCTAGTTTGTCGATTTAAATTTCCCACTTTTTGATATAAATTTTACTCAATATTCGGCTTTGTATATAAAGTCTAATTCCTACATCTAAAGTCTGGCTGAAATGGGACTTTAGGTGCAAAGCTTCAATATTTAAAAAATTCACTCAAAAAAATTTGAAATTCTTTGAATAACAGGCTCTGAATCAAAAGTTCGGTTTCGCACCCCACTGAAAGCACAGGTTATGTTCACGTCATAGATTTGGATATATATTAATTATTTAAAATCAACTACTTCCATTTTCTTATATACTCATTTTCTTCCTTGTTTCCCTGATCTTCAAAATAGTTTTTAATTACATCGAAATTCATACCACAATTCATAGTTCCAATATATTCTCCATCAGCCCACAGTTCACAATCATTTAACTGTTTTTTAATCTTAGATATTCTTCGAAAATGTTTCCTTTTGTTAATGCTGTTTATAATCTGCATCATTTTTGGAGGAAAATATTTTGATTCATATCCTATGAAAAGAAGTACATTATAATCATTAATATTGATTGCATCAAACTCAAAACAGTGCCCTTTAAAACTCAAATTGAATCATAATTATTGTGGGCAAAAATTCTAATCGAAATCTGATTTTCAAGCCTGTCTAAAAAGTAATCGGTAAATTACCATAGAAGGATTAAATTTGACTGTGATCATGGATGTAAAATTGACTTTTTAAGCAATTCCACTGGCCAATAAATTGTCAATTTAATTAGCAGAAATCGTAAATTAACGACATTCTATTATGTGTACATCTTCAAAATGTCGAATTCAAGACATCGTGGGTAAGTTTTTGAGCTAATTTTCTTTAATCCTTGGCAATGAATTAAGTTTTTCGATTTTCAATGGATTTACAATACATATTTGTGATAACTTAAGAACAGAATCAATAGATTTGAATTATGTAGCGAAATAATTGCGAGAAATTAGAGAAAAAGTGGTTTAAAAGCTGAGTTCTTTTCGAATAAGTTGATGTATTCCTTAGTATCCATAATTTTTTAAATAAAACGTAGGAAGTGAAATTTAAACTAGACTAATCAAATCTTCGAGTGCTGTTTTTGGGTCTTTTGCTTTAACGATTCCTGATGCCAGGAGCACACCTTCAGATCCAAGATCAAGAGCTGCCCTGAGATCGTCACCTTTTGAGATTCCGGCTCCACAAAGTACTTTTACTTCATGATTGATTTTTGCAACTGCTTCAACCGAGCCACTAATGACTTCAGGATCGACCTTTGAGACTGAGATTCCGCTACCTATTAACTCAGGAGGCTCGATTGCAACATAATCAGGACCAAGGGCTGCGGCTGCTACTGTGGTAGGGATATTATTGGTACAGATAACCGTTCTTAGTCCGAAGTCTCTTGCTGCCCTCATGGAAGCTTCAATATCTGCAAGAGTCAGACGCCTTTCAGAATGATTTATAAGAGTTCCGACGGCTCCTGCTTCTTTTATGCATCCTCCAAAAATATACCCAGTAAAACTTCCTTCTTCTATTCCATCCATGTGTTGAGAAAAGACCTGAAGTTCAACTTCTGAGGCTACTCTGTAAATGTCTGGAAGCTGGGGAGCCACTGCAATCTTGATACCTGATTCTTCAGATACTACTTTACAGGCTTTTGCAATTTTCAATGCATTCTGACCTGTACCCTGCCTATAAGTCTTGAAATTCAGTAAAATGAATGGTAAACCCAACAAATCTCCTCCCGAGAAACGAATAGAAAATGGAAAAGAAAGCGAGAATTTTAACGCTTTTTCTGATATTCTTCTACCATATGATTCTGTTATATTCTACTTTTTTAGCAGTTTTTTACATGATTTTTTTTCCGAGATTTTAAAATCTGCTCAAAAGTCCGTCATAATTCTGAACTGGTCTATTTCAGGTTTATTAAGGCTATTGATAAACTGCTCTGCGACTTCCCTAACATTTTTTGCATTGGTGATTGCACGCCCGACGACAAGAATGTCAGCCCCCTGATTTAAAGCCATGGGTACTTTGTCGAGACGAACTCCACCTGCGACGGCAATTAAAGCTTTTGGAGCAACCTTCTTGATCTCGGCAATATCCCCCCAAGCATGCTCAGTACTTTCGATGTCAATTCCACGATGGAGTTCAATGACATCCGGCATAATCTTAAGATTCTTTAAGACTGAAATTGGATCGTGCTCATTGAGAGTGTCCATGACTGCATAAATACCTGTTTTGTGGGCTTCCTCGATGAGTTTATCAATAGTGTTGATCGGAGCAAGAGCAGAGACTACAATGGCATCACCTGTGGCATCTGCAACCATCCTTGCTTCAAGGTTTCCAGTATCAAGGGTCTTTAAGTCAGCGACGATGAAGGCATCTGGTCTTACCTGCCTAATCTTCGAGATGATATCTACCCCATAGCGTTTGATAAGAGGCGTACCAGCTTCAATGATCACATGATCGCTATTAGGAATATGGGAGATGGCAGAAAGTGCAGTTTCCAAGTTGGGGTTGTCAAAAGCGATTTGTAAATAGGGCGGATCCCAGAGCCTAATAACTTTGAATCCCATAATTGCATGAGTGGACTTATTGCTCTCTTCGAGAACTCTGTCAATATCCGGGAAGCTTTCCATAGCACGTTTAATTGCGAGTTTTGTGGCTCCGTAGTTGTATCTATAAATTTTGTTATAGTCCTTAGCTTCTGGGTGAATGAAGACACTTACTACAATAACAATGTTTTCAACTTGTTCCTTTAAGATTATGCCTTCTTCGACAGAATCTGCTACTGCTTTTGCAACTGCTGACTGTGCAGGTCCGAAAATCTTTGCTGCCTGCTCCATATTCTTTACCGTAACCTTTGGAATTATAAGAGTGGAAGGTTTGGGTGGTAGGTTTGGCCTTATGACGGATAGAAGCGGTGTGTGTCCAGCCGAAAGTTGAGTCAGGCCGTTTGCAAAAGCCTGTCCCACAGGACCAAGTTTATCTCCTATCATTAAATCAACATGGGCAAGTTCTGAGCCCTGCCCCATTAATGCTTCTCCTATCTGAAACATATTTTACCTCTCAAATATATAACATGTGTAGAATATGTGATATTTAAAATATATATAAAGTATTGATAAATTATGTATCTGAATGAATTCGCATTGAATTAAAAGATGGGATAACTTTTTTGCCTGCTAAATGCCAGCCTGATATAAATAATCTCGCATCTCCTCAATATTTCCGGTTTGTTGTAGTTCCAAATGACTATTTTGATTCGTTTATAATTTGTTCAATAGTTCACAAGAAAAAGCTTTTTAGAAAATTCAACAATTATGGAATTTTGAAGTAGATATTATACCTAATCTCGCTAAACTATTCTGAGATTTTTTTCCCGAGTATATTTTTGAGCATATATCTATTAACCGAGTAAGAACTGCTAGGTTTTTTCTCGATTAAATTTAATTGAGTGATTGCAGGAGATATGAATTTGACAAGTAACTAATACCTGTCCTTTTTGAGTATCTCCTAAAATTCACAACAGTGGTATATGCAGTGACCAGGGAAGTTTATTCCGTATCCTAAACAGCTCCTGCATTTTAAAATCATTATTTTTTATACGAATATCTTGTGAGTGGGAATTATTTTTGAATCAACAGACTCTAGTTCCAAGACTTTTTTACAAGGAAGTCAAGTTCCTTATGTTTTTATATCTCTTAGTGAAAAATTAATTCCTTCTCAAAACTTGTTTTCAATTAAAATCAGTTTATATTTATTCTGTCAACCGCTATTTCATTGGAGAATGGTTAGTAATTACCTTGTCTAAACACGAAAAACTATGATTAATTCTTTTAACGAGTTCAATTGCCTTGTCATGATTGAATGATGAGGTATTTTCTTTACTTATTTTGCTCGACCATACAACGTCAGCAAAGTTTACTTATCGTAAAATTCAAAGAATCTACTACTATGACTCCTGTACAACCTACAAAAAATTCTATTTACTATCTTCCCGAAGATTATGATAACCAGATCTCCGGTGTTATTCCTTATTACTTCTCTTTCCATCAGGAGACCATCAACTTCATAAAATCGCTATCTACCATTCCGAAAGTATAGATTGATACTGGATGTGGAACCGGATCCTTAGTCAGTAAGGTCATTGAGGAATTTCCATATACTAGTGTAAGCAAAGTAAGGAAACTACTCATCTCATAAATCACCTAACTTATTTTTTCTACATATTATGAGCTAATAATGATAGGTGCATAAACATTATAATCGTAAATATAGTCAGGAATAGGCCACTCATAGGCTCAAAGTAAGTTTTTTATCCGATGGACATAGTGGGATGCTAGCCCCCACAAAATCTATCATATAGTCGTTAAATGAATTGGCTTTTCAAAAAAATTAGAATATAGAGCCAATAGTTTTACTGATAAAGCTCTTGTTTCTATTGTTTCACTGATGCCTTGTTTTTAAAGTAAATCAAATGTGTATTCTTAACACCAATGCCCAATTACTGTTATTACACTATTAACCCATACTCGCAAACCCAAAAGGGTTCCGTTGCAAAAATAATATTTCTGCAATTTGACACTATAATTTTCACCTTTATGTGTAATTTTAGCTCGAATGAAAATGTTTAATTTTCCGAATTGTGAAGGTTTTTTCTGATTTTGCAAGAAAGCCAGATTTTTTGCAACGGAACCCAAAATAATTACCCATCTTAATAATATTTAGTGAGATAAATTTATGTGAATTGATTTTTAAATTGCATGACTTTTGTTATTTTCTGATTTTGGATTGATTGTAATCAATTGTCTGTTAAATTAATTGTAAATTTTGTGTGGTCCCATAAGATATTAAATCGACATCAATAAACTAATTTAAAGTAATTTTGTTAGTTATCATAATTCATATTTATAAATTTGAACATCAATAGTATAATAATGGACGACACAATTGATAAAGGATATAAAATTTGTGATAAAGAGAAGGAGTTATGGCATGTCTGACCTTGAAGAAGTTAATCCTGAAACGGCTAACCTTGAAAAAGCTAACCTTGAAAAAGCTAACCTTGAAAAAGCTAACCTTGAAAAAGCTAACCTTGAAAAAGCTAACCTTGAAAAAGCTAACCTTGAAAAAGCTAACCTTGAAAAAGCTAACCTTCTAGAAACTAACCTTAGAGAAGCTAAACTTAAAAGGGCTAACCTTGTATGGGCTAAACTTGACAAGGCTAATCTTGAAAAGGCTAACCTTGAAAAGACTAACGTTGAAGGAGCTCACTTTGAGTGGGCTAAGCTTGAGGGAGCTGACCTTGCGTGGGCCAACCTTGAAAAGGTTAATTTTAAGGGGGCTAACCTTAAAAAGGCTAACCTTGAAGGAGCTAACCTTCTAGAAGCTAACCTTAGAGAAGCTAACCTTGAAAGAGCTAACCTTGACAAGACTAACCTGGAAAAGGCTAATCTTGCGTGGGTTAAGTTTGAAAGGGCTCATCTTGAGGGAGCTAACCTTAAGGAGGCTAACCTTGAAAGAGCTAACCTTGAAAGAGCTAACCTTGAAAAGGCTAACCTTGCATGGGCTAAGTTTGAAAAGGCTCATCTTGAGAGAGCTAACCTTAGGGAGACTAACCTTGAAGGAGCTAACCTTGAAGGAGCTAACCTTGAAGGAGCTAACCTTGAAAAGGCTTATCTTGAGGGCGCTAATCTTGCGTGGGCTAAGTTTGAAAGGGCTCATCTTGAGGGAGCTAACCTTAAGGAGGCTAACCTTGAAAGAGCTAACCTTGAAAGAGCTAACCTTGAAAAGGCTAACCTTGCATGGGCTAAGTTTGAAAAGGCTCATCTTGAGAGAGCTAACCTTAGGGAGACTAACCTTGAAGGAGCTAACCTTGAAAAGGCTTATCTTGAGGGCGCTAATCTTGAAAAGGCTCATCTTGAAAAGGCTCATCTTGAAAAGGCTCACCTTGTGTGGGCTAACCTTGAAAAGGCTAACCTCCAAAGTGCTAACCTTCAAAGTGCTAACCTTGAAAGAGCTAACCTTGACTGGGTGAATCTTGAAAAGGCTAACCTTGAGGAGGCTAAGCTTAAGGGAGTGAATCTAGAGGAAGCTCACCTTGTGGGAGCTAACCTTGAGTGGGCTAATCTTGAGTGGGCTAACCTTAAAAAAGCCAATCTTGAAGGAGCTGACCTTAAAAGGGCTAATCTTGAAAGGGCCGATCTTGAGTGGGCTAATCTTAAGGGAGCTAATCTTGAAAAGGCTAACCTTGCGTGGGCTAACCTTAGAGTAACTGACCTTAAAATGGTTAACTTTGAAGGAGCTAACCTTAGAAGAGCTAATCTTGAGTGGGCTAATCTCAGTGGGGCTAACCTTGAAAAGGCCAACCTTGAAGGAGCTAGCCTTGAAAACGCTCAACTTATAGAAGTTAACCTTAAAGAAGCTAATCTTGAGAGGGCTAACCTTCAGAAAGCTAACCTTGAAAATGCAGACCTTGAAGGAGTTGACCTTAAAGATGCTGACCTCATGGGAGCTGACCTTATAAGAGCTAACCTTAAAGAAGCTAATCTTGGAAGAGCTAATCTTCAGAAGACTAACTTTCAAGAGGTTCACCTTGAAGGGACTAATCTCGTAGAAGCTGACCTTCGAGGAGCTGATTTTAAAGGAGCTAACCTTGAAAGGGCTCATCTTGAAGGCGCAGACTTTGAAGGGGTTGACTTTAAAGGAACTGATCTTAAAGAAGCTAACCTTGAAGGAGCTCGCAATTTATCATTAGACCAGCTTTCTAGGGTAAAAACACTTTATGATACAAAATTAGACGAACAGCTCCTCAGATCACTAAAAGAAAAACACCCCGCCCTTTTCGAAGTACCATAGCTGCGGGTCCTTAAGGATCGATGCCTTTAATGCATGTAGAATCAGAGAATTGGAAGACCTCAACGATCAAGGCGTTCCAGTACTTCAAAAGTCAGGAATGACAACAACTTTTCAACCTATAACGTTGCTGTCCTAGACGATTCTTTAAGTGTGAAATTTTCCACTTAATTCCTTTCTGAAATTTGTGATTTTACAGACAAATTAGTACTCTGTCTGATGCGACAATTTACATAGTTTTCTGTAAAATTAAAAAAGTCATAGCGATTCCTTACATACCGGGACAAATACTATTTTCTCTTTACCCTGAACTTCTTCTTGAGTCGGTGCTTCCCCTTCGATTATTTCCTTGCCGGTTTCTTTTTCTGAAACATCCATTGCTTCTCTTGGATATATAGTTTGTGAGTTTATCTGCCAGAATAATTGATAAAGTCGATATGATTTTTCAAACAGTGATTTTGCCTCTTCTATTTCACCTTCTCCAAGCAATTTTGTTCCAGTTTCCATTAATCTTATGGAAGCCGAAAGCAAGTGTTTGCTGATGCACCAAACCTCTCATTCGGATCCCTTGATTATTTTCTTGAGGAGTTCTATTCTCATTCCCCTAACTTCTCGCAATAAATCAAAATATTCATCTTTGTCGGTCTCTTCAGCCGTAAAGAACAAATGCCCTTCTAAGGAGATGAGATTCATTATGCCGATGCTCAAATCCGCATCGATCTATAAATCCATTTCCTTTTTCTTCGTTACCTTTTCTACTTTATCAACTAATTCATTTACATCTGATTCTGTAACCATTAATTTCTCCGTCCGTTAACTACTGAAAGCCCAGAGGCACTGAATAAGTTCATGTAATCCCAATACAATTTCTCCGAATGATACTTATGCTTTCACAAACATACCCATTCGAAGAAGGATTAGCAACCTCCAGGAGGATTCGTTGTTGTGTATGATTCAGTTTACTCTATAATTCTTGATAACATCATAATAGATTTATATTAAATTACTTCTGGAAAAAGTTATTTTAAAGCAAAAAACAGTTTGACGTAAAAAATTTCAAATCTATCAAAAAATTTAACCATTAATTTAAAGCATCATTCGCTCTTGATTCAATTAAAATTAGCTTATTTACTTTAGGAGCCCGCTCGGTTTTGTCTTAATGACATGTTTTTGATGATGAAATGTTCGCAGAAGCTACCAAATTAACCCAGACATTTTAAGGACCACTTTGTGTTCTGAGATAAATTTGCCAGTGTTTTGAATGAGCTTCAGACTCACTTTTTTCATACTATCTAACGTTTTTAGAATCGAATGATTTCTACTAAGAGTGACGCATGAGCGTCACTATATGGTCTTAGGGATTAGCCACCGTGTCCCCAACCGGGCCGTAACCGCCGTAGCTACCCCAACCACCCCCAAAGCCACCATAACCGCCGCCACTGCTGTCACTGATACAGCAAAAAGGACTACCAACAAAATAGTCAGTACCTTTTTTGTTCTACTAGATGATTGTTTTAACATTTATTTCACTCCTTTATTTTTGAAATTAATAATTTTTAGATAATGATTTTTATTAAGGAATTTTGTTTGTTGGTAACGATTAAACTTACTAAAAATTAGTTCATAGATATCTATTTTGATGCAATAGTTGTTTTTTTATCTAATTTATTTGCCTTGTTGCATCATTTCCTTAATTTTTAGAACATCAGTTATAGCAGTTTTCTTTAATGAGATCATCTTTTCCATATCACTGATTTTTATTTCCATCAATTTTATTATCATATCCATTCTCATAACTGCAACTTTCTTTTTCTGTTCTACTGTCAGAAGTTCCCACATCTCAACCATTGCAGTCTGCATTATTGGACCCTTTCCTACCATTAAATGTCCTTCGCACATGTTTTAAAATTTCCTTTTATAGATAATATTCTTTAAAAAGTAAGGATTATTAAGAGAAAAGAATGAACTCTGTATTTAAATAGCCTTAGCAGAATTAGTAGAAGAGTCTGTCTTTAAGACCGGTTCAGCTGTCTTTTCTGCATTAACATTATCCGCTTTAGGTAATTCTTTAGGATCTGACTTTATAATACTATATACCCCCTTATAATTTACTATATATCATGCAGATTTGTATTTAGTAATTGTTTTTTAAATGTAGATGTGTTGCAACCAATATATACTAATGTATTTATATAGTTCCCTTGTAGAGTCTAAATACTAGATTTAAAAATGAGGTCATGGACATTTGAAAGTTTTTAGGATATCCATTGCCACATCAAGCGAACATTATGCCCTTAAATCCAAATTTGACAAATTTTATTATTGAATCCTGAGGATTTCGATAAACCCAAAAATACCATTAGATATAAACTAATATATATATAAGTAGTCAAAATCAGAAGTTTATCGAAATCTTCTTTAGATAAACCAAAGTTGCGATTGCACATCCCACTGCAAGCAATTGGGTATGTTCACGCCATCGCCATCTTTATAAATGAAATTTCCAAAAATGAAAGTGGTAAACGATAAATGCTATATAAAGATGGAGAAATTTTTGAAATAAGTCGAAAGCTTCTTTGAACATATTGGTCAATAAGATTCAGAATTGAAGTAGTTATTGACTCAAAAATTACGAATATTATAAGACAAAGAGTATACATCCATAGGGCCCAATGAAAGTCCTTTATCCCAGCTTCCAGCTTTCCAACTTATCTATTGGCATGACTTGGAAATCAAAATATCTAGGGTCTGAGTTACCGTATTTTTCCTGATAAATGCTGTGGTGTCTCTCATGAATATTTTTTGGATCGATGTTGCATATTAAACAATCGCCAGAAGCATCACAAACACAAATGAACACTCCCTTTCGAAGAGCTTCAACGCGCTCGCTATATGCAGCAGCTGATTTCATTTTCGCGAAATCTATGATCTTGTTAACAAAATGAACTTCAAATTCCGGGTACCAAACTTTTGATTCAGGAATGTCATGCCCACTGTTCTCAAGTCTCATTAACTTGTCGTTGAGATCCTCGCACATCATCGACAAATCAAGTGCTGAATCTTTTTCTGGATTCCAATTAATTATCTGCTCCACAAGAATCTCGATCCGGCTCACTCTTTTTATGTTTGCAATATCTTCAACCATTATTTTGTTTCTCCTGTGTTTTTTTTTCTGTTCCAGGTCCCCTGTACTTCTCTCTGTGCAGTGGTGATCTTCTCTGCCCCTTCCAAAAAACGAGCAGCTACTAATGATAAGTGTTCAATTTAATTTATTCTAATGTATTTTTTCATTTAATTTTATCTCATTGCAACTTTTGCACTGCTTAACTCCTAGTAACATTTTTTTAAAAACACCTGATTTTTTAGCCTATGTTTATATGGACTCAGTCATTCGGTTCCGTTGCAAAAAATTCAAAAAAATATGTGAATCTATAAGTAATGGATAAAAATCAAAATATTCAAAGAAAATGTACTACATTATAAAACTATACCAAACAATTTATTAATGTATTTGACTTCATTAAGAACAGAGTAATTTAGATCATTTACTTGTCCTTTTTGATCTTATTCACAGCTTCAATTCCTTTTAAAGTCTTATTAGCAGATCGAAAAGACTGAAAATCCTAACATTGGATTAACGATTCGCTTTATAGATCTATGATCTTGTTCTATAATGTTATTCAATACTTGATTTGTCGAATACCTACGTTTTTAGGTAATACCTTGTCATTTTTGAGTTCACTTATCGCAGATAGATAAGCTGGATTCTTATCTACAGTTATTACCTTTGAAATTTGGTTATGATTAAAACCCAAAGCTTTCTTAAAGAATCTCTTCGCTGTTTTTCTATCCCGTTTTGAACTTAACATGAAATCAATTGTATCTCCATTTGAGTCAACTACTCGGTAAAAATATTTCCATTTACCTCTTACTTTGATATAGGTTTCGTCAACTCTCCACGAATCATTTGTTAGTCTTAAATGTCTTCTTATCTTCTTTTCTATTTCAGGGGAATATTGATGTACCCACCTCATTATAGTACTGTGATCAACTTGAATTCCTCTTTTTATCATCATTTCCTTTAAATTTCTATAGCTCAATGAATATTTTAAATACAATCTTACATTCAATAGGATAATTTCTCCTTTATAATGCTTCCATTTAAAGAAATTAGATAGCATATTACTATCTTTGATTTTCGTTTTATTCTCTTGTATCATTAGAAAGAATTTTTTGCAACGGGATCCATCTTTGGCATATCATTTGGGTTGTCAAAAGGAGCAGGGTATTTATCTTTGAGTAATTCACGAAGAGATTCGTCTAGCTCTACTTTATAAAGTGTTTTCACATTGGAAAGCTGGTCAAATTATAAATGTTTAGTTCCTTCAAGGTTAGCTCCTTCAAGATTTGCCCCTTTCAGGTTAACCCCTGTAAGGTAAGCATCTGAAATCTAAACTTTTTTAAGATTAGCTTTATGAAGGTCAGCTCCTTCAAGATGAGCATTCATAAGAAAAGTTCCTTCAAGATTAGCATTTATAAGAAAAGCCCCTTCAAGATTAGCACCAAAAAGGTTAGCCCCTTCAAGATGAGCATTCATAAGGTCAACCTTTTCAAGATTAGCATTTATAAGGTTAGCACCTTCAAGATGAGTATTCGCAAGGTCAGCTACTTTAAGGCAAGCCATTTGCAAATTCAGACAGTTAGACTTTCTATCTCCACAACCAACGTATAGAAACCTTTCACTTCCTGTGAAACGCAATTTTGCAAGAAGTTCAAATCCCCAGTTTTTTTGAGCCGAGGAATTGGAATAATAAAATTTAGGACCCCATTGGCACATAAAACTATTTGTTTTTCGGTATCGTATGAATCTGTTGTATATGTAAATAAGAAACATTAAAATGTCGGATAACAGCTTATATATCATAGTTGTTTCATCCTAATAATTTGATCAATGAATTCTTTATAATTGCCAAAATCATATTTTCTATTGATCTTCTATGCTTGAAGAATACGAAAAAAAGATACATTTTGAAAAAACTCTTGAACCTTTTACTCGCGGTTCACACGAAAGCGTCGACAGACCTATTTTTGTAGTACAGCGCCATGATGCGCGCAACCTGCATTACGATTTTCGCCTGGAGATGGATGGAGTTCTGAAAAGCTGGGCCATGCCAAAGCAACCGCCAAAAGAGATAGGTCTCAAAAGGCTCGCTATCCTGACTGAAGATCATCCTCTTTCATATGCTGATTTTTTGGGGGAAACTCCGGAAGGAGAATATGGAGCTGGCAAGGTTGAGATATGGGATAAAGGAACTTTCGAGCTTCAAAAACGTGAGGAAAAAGAGATTGTTGTGACACTCCATGGGGAGGAGCTGAAAGGAAATTATATTTTGATCAGGACAAAATATGGAAAATGTGAGAATGGATGGCTTTTCTTTAAAAGGGCAGACTAAGAATAATCATGGGGATCGGTTTAAATAGTAAAGGCAGATTTCCTATTTCTTAAATTTTCAGTTTAAAATATTTCTAAAATGATCTTTCACCATGTTATTATTTAGAAAAACCCGAAAATCTCTCCACTAATGGGGAATATCCATAAATTTGATTATATTCAGTTCTGTGATTATCGAAATCAAAGCATCAAAATAATCTGAAGATTTCTCAGCACCGATAATTTATTTTGCACATATGATTTTCAATATTTGAAAATCATATGTGCAAAATTATGAATTTTACCCTATAATAATAAAGACAACTAACAAGTTCAGCTCGAATGACTTTCCAATATGATCATGGCCAGCTTTGAGTAAAGTTTCAGGATTAATTACTTCAATTGTATTTTCTACCATCTCACATATTCACAGTTTTTGTTTGGAAAACTATGGATCATCGTTTTTAGATGGTTATGTTCTACCTTACATTACAGTTTTTTTGGCTTGTGTTGGAATTCAGGCTATTTTTTTTCAAAATAGATGTTTTGCAGGTTAAAATGTTGTTTCTGATGGGTATTATTATAATTATTATAATCATTATAAGTTTAACAACTAACAGTAATGTCAAAATTACTCTGATTAATATGTAAATATATTCCATTAGTAGAAAAGTTTACTTTGTATGGCGAAGTATCATTCATTTGTGTTTTTGTAGTTATTTTTAAGCAATAATATATGAACAAATATCGAGAGATTGAAAATGAACGAATCTAAATGTGATAAAGCAAGTAAAAAGCATACAATTATAACAATTTTAGGAATCACTTCATTGGCGCTTTTAATGCTAGTGGGTATAGCAGACGCAGCACAATCTTTAAATTATTGGTCCCATCGAGGAGGCGACCTAATAAGCTCAGAAAAGTACAATGAAGCAATAATAGCCTTTAACAAATCAATTGAAATTAATCCACATGATTCATATGCTTGGGTTGGCAAAGGCGTAGCTTTAGGGAAATTAGGCAAATCAGATGGAGCAATAACAGCATTTGATAAAGCAATTGAAATTAATCCATGGTATTCAAAAGCTTGGTACAATAAAGGACTTGCTCTAAATCAGTTAAATAAATATGATGACGCAATAAAAGCATTTGACAAAGCAATTGAAATTAACCCGAAGTATTCAGCAGCTTGGTACAATAAAGCAGTAATTTTAAATAAATCAAGTAAATTAGCTGAAGCGATAAATGCATATGAGAAAGCAATTGAAATTAATCCGCAACTCAGAAGCTTGGCACAATAAAAGTAATTTATCTACAGAAAAATAAATCCGATTTATGGGTTAATAGCTACTTAATTTTCATTTATTCTCATTCTTTGTGAGATAAACATAATCACTTTATACCCCCATCACAACACATATTTCGACTGACGAATGAGAAAATGCATAGTTTTCCGATACAAAATCTATGTATAAATCTTGTTTAAAATTTAATAAAATGATGGCCGTACATTTTTGAATAAAATAGAAAAATAAGAAATAGAGCAGTGTAGCGAATTTGCTGTAAATTCAAAGTCAAGTTTTTGTATAATATGTTTAACTTTGTTTTCTGATGTAGAATTTTCTACCAGACAATTCTTTGAAATTTGTTGTTTTATGGGCAATTCGACACATTTTCGTGGATACTGTCGAGTGTGAGTTATCCATGTGATCCCTGTAAAAATTAAAATTAGTATAATGAAGCTTTATTTGATGAGAATTGGCATTATTTTCTGGGTTTTTGATTGATTGCAGTCGAATACCAGTGAAATCTATGGCAAAGTTTGGCGATCCAGGAGATCTTCAAAAATCTGTAATATCAGGATCTATTTTGATGGTGTATATATCGCATATTGTAAAGTTACAGTAGGTCTCAACTCTTCAGATAGGTTCTTAATTGACTTCAACGCCGCCATATGATCTACCATAGCCTAATTATAAATCCAGTTTTCATTCTCTTCTCAAATCCTACTTATCTACCAGACTCTTTGAATTTTATTAACCTTACTTTGTTATTTATGATATTGTGCTCCAGACTGTTATCTCAACGACTCTGTTATTTCCCCTTAAAAGACATCCCAGTAAGTGCTGCTAGATTCCAACGTGAAATATATGGTTGTTGCCAAACAAAATATCCGTCAAGAGTCAGGCATCCAGCTATTTTTATTGGGACTTACGCACTTGAAGTCCAGAATCAATACCATTAAAATTAAAACTTACCAAAACTCAATTTTTAATCATCACGTACAATACACTTTATTTTGCATCAGAAGTACGTAAGTCCTATTTATACAAGAATCTGTTTCGAAATTCAATCATTTTCTACAATTGGATAATGGACATATGGAGTTTAAATTAAAATAAAAACGGTTCAAAAATTTAAAAGTAAGTTAACCTTGATTAGGAATCTAAAATTCGATACAGATTTATATATATGTTTACTACAAAAACCATCATATTGCATATATATTATTCTCAAACCTTAGTGAATCTACTCTAATTCTGATCAAAAAAGCTATCTGACGGAAGTATTGAATATTCTCAGACTTCATTTATGAATTCATGGAATAGCTAACATAAAATTATAACTATGTGGACTTTTTTTAAAAAGAAAATAATTAAATCTTTTTGAGAGGACAAACAGAGAAACTGATGAGATTTATACCAAGTTGAAAGTTTTGGTAATCTCCAGTTATTATTGCAATAAGGTACCCCATAAAACAAATAAGTAAAACAAGCGCTTTAAACGTAATGATTAATTTCACTTCATTCAAGTCTCAGGAAACTGTTTTGTTAAAATATATGTACTCAAAAGTGGTACGAAAGGATTCCAATTAATTAAGGGATAAATTTCAGCAAGTTTGTATCTAACTGAATGAGTACGTTTTACTTATCCTTTAATAGCAAAATCTGGAAGAACTTTCATAAGTAAAAGCTATTGTTAAAAAATTTAAATTCTACAATACTGAAATCCATAAAAATTTATCAAGGTCTTCTCCAATTTATAAATATGATCATTATGTATAGTAACCATTCTAAATAATATCACATTTTATGTGTAAATGTATTCTTTCCCAAAAATTAATTTAGTTTTTACTTTAGCAATTTTATGCTTATAGATGTTTCTATTGGCATTAACATTTCTCTGATCTCTTAAGTCCATATTATAGGTCATTGGGAAAATATATGGCATTTTGGTGTGCATCTGAAAAAGTTAGTTTTATTAATTGAAAGTAAAAAATTGTGCAAAATACCACTATGCAGATATTTTCGAAAACCCAGATTGCATAAAATATAGTTGTAATAGATAATAGTCTTTGATTCAAATTTAATTATATTTATATTATTTAAATGTTATACTTCTATTTATAACTAAAAATCACTCTTATAGCAAGATAATATAAGAGTTTTTAGAAATTCGGTGTCCATTAATAATGAGTTGATGCTTGTAATGAAAAACCATAGACTTGCTCTCTGCATCCAATTTTCCGTGAAGTGTGATTTGTGGTTTTCTGCACTCAGGTAATTAGAAAACTAGTACATTTAAACAAGGTGAATTCTAAAGTAAAAATAGCAACCAATTAAGGGAGCAAGACTAAATCGAGAATGGGATATAAAATTAATATGAATTGCTTTTTTAGGAAAAACTAAGTGGTAGATTCGTGAAGATCCCCGTAAAAACTCAAAACATAATCAACATTAAATTATTGTTCAATTTTAAAATATTTTATGCGGAAGTAGATTTTACTCACAAACTATTTTTTGTATAATTAATTTAAAATAACTAAGAGTGTAAGTAGATATTGTAGCTGAAAGCGAACAGATAATAGATGACTGAGGAATGATCGATATAGTGTGTGAGTGTCTTGGGCAATTATAGAAATTTCGATAAACCTCTGATTTCAACAAATTTCTTATATTCGTTTTATAGACGATCAGCAAAAAATGGAGGTCTATCGAGATACCCTTATTTTATAAACACGATTATTTGAATAACGTAGTTCCATTTCATGGTATAAAGGTAGCTTAAATATGAATAATCTGTTTAATAACAACTAGCAGGAAGTTCCCACCTTCTATAACAAGTTGCATGGTATTTTATCTTAAGATCAAATACAGAGATTAGCAAAAAAGATTTGGGCATGATTTCCGATAGGAAAAAAAATCAAAGATAAATCGAAATTCTTTAAATTTTTCGTATTTGTTCGTTATGAATTGACTTCAATAAATCAAAAACCCAGAAAATAATAACAATTCTCATAATTAAAGAAAAAAAAAAAAAAATTGAAAATGAAATTTAGGATGAAAAGATTGAACCTTCATCCTAACTTTCCGATGTCTCAAATTTTTTCGCTATATTTTCTTATTTTATGTTTTATTTTCTTTTGTACAAGAATACAGCTAACACGACAGTTATACCGGAAATAATTTCAAATCCAGGCATACCAGTAGTGTCTGAACCTTTCTTTCCACCATTTGTTTGTGTATCTACAGTGGTATTTTGCTTTGTTGTCATCTTACCAGTTATAACAAAGGGTGAGAATCCCGGTGTTTGCGCTGTGAAATAAAGATACTTGCCATCTTCTCCTGATTTGCTCGTTGGCAATGAATTCCATTCCTTGTCAAAGTACCTATTAAGGTTGATAGAAGACGGATTTATTTTATTATCCTGTATCCATAATTTTTCAACCTTGAAACATAATACCGCATTTTCTAGGTTCTTTGGAGTTGCAAACCCACTGTTTCCAACCCAAATATTTAAGTGCTTGTATACAGCGTCAAAAGGTAGACCTGAAGCTAATATTGATTTTTCTTTCAGCATCTCAACTATGGTAGTCGTCTTACCAATAGTCTTCTTTGAATCGAAGCTCACATATACAACAGAAGTAACGTTCTGTGGGAAATCAAATTTCACGGATTTTCCACTTGTAATGAAAGCCTGTGAAATTTCTTTACTTGCTACATTACTTTGAGGTTCATTGAAACTACCTGTACTTGCACGTTCACTGCTGCTGCGACCATCACTATCACTAGAACTACTAATACTTTGCACATTTATAGGATTGGTGTTGTAATCTAGAACAGTTATTGTGGTAACCTTTGAAATCGTGTTATTTTTATCGCTAACTATAAAGTTAACTGTGTAATTTCCTGCTTTGTAGTAAGTGTGCTTTGGATTTTGCTCGGTTGAATTGGTTCCATCTCCAAAATCCCAAATTTTCGAAATTGCATTTTGTGAAAGATCTGTAAGCTGGACATCAAGTGGTGCAGAACCCTGTGTAGTACTGGCTCTGAAGTCTGCAACAGGGAGTACTACACTTACGAGTGGTAGTCTATCAATGACATTAACTTCTTTATCATATATGGCATTAGCAATTCCATCGCCTTCAGAATCGTGTGCAGTTTGGGAAAATCCGTCACCAGTAATATGTGCCCAGAAGTTACCGCCAATATATGGTCCACCTACAATGTTTTTGCCTTTAGCCTTTACTATGTTCCAGGTAGATCTTGCATTTTTAGCATCGGTGTTCTCAGTATTGTTGAAGTAGTTGTTATAAATTATGTTATTGATACTTTTAGGACATAGGAATATACCCTTTTCATTCCATATGATATGGTTGCTTGTAATATTGTTGCTTACAGCAGAGTTCAGGTCAATACCATCGAGGGCATTATAAGATACCGTGTTATTGGAAAGAGAGTTATTGTCTGCAGAGTAGAGTCTAATCCCCATATTATTATATGGAGCGACATTACTGGAGAGTATGTTCTTATTTGAGCTTTCCACGTGAATTCCGATGTTATTGCCTCGAGCTATATTGCTGTCAATATAACTATTATTTGAATTCAATACGTAAATCCCATCTCCACTGTTTGAAATTACACTGTTGCTGGCGAGTTTATTATGATTGCTAGTATTCGCAAGACGAATACCATTGCCAGTGCTAAAATCCACAATGTTGTTTGAAAGCGTATTATTGTAGCATCCTGAGCCTAGTAAATAAATACCTCTACTATTTCCTGTTGCGTGATTATTAGATATCACGTTATTATTTGTTTCCAAATAGATACCATAAAATGTGTTTGAATTCACTATATTATTATCCACAAAATTATTTTTGCCACAATAATTAGTCAGATGAATACCAACATCACACAAATTTGCATTATTACCTGAAATCGTATTCCCACTATCTTCATGTGTTAAGTAAATGCCTTCTTTATTTCCATCCGCATTATTGTTAATAATCTTGTTTTTATGGGAATACCTCATAGCTATTCCGTAAAGGTTGCTTGAAACTTTATTATTTTGCACAACGTTGTTTTCGCAAGTATTAAAGAAAATACCGTGGTCTGCAGAACTAGCATTATTATTTGAAATCGTGTTCGATTTGGAATTATAAAGGTTTATGCCATTTGTGTTAGTTCCGTTGACCGCATTGCCTAACATTTTCACATTGTTATTTGTTAAGTTGTTTTCATCTGAAAATGATAGATAGATCCCATCGTTTTTGTTTGAGTTCAAAGTGTTTCCTGTTAGGGTAATACCTTTTGCTAATTCCATTAATATACCAGAATTAGTATTCTGACTTATAGAGTTCCCTGATATGGTACTTCCTTTAGAATTAGAACCTACAATATGAATCCCATTATTTTGGTTTGAGATCGAATTTTCAGAAACCATGGTATTGCCAGATTGTTCAATATCTATCCCAGTGCCAGTACCAAAAATACTAGTTCTGTTGAAGTTGTTGTTGCGAACAACACTATCAGTAAAACTAGTCAGTTTCACACCAAGTCCATCGTTCAAAAATACATTATTTTCAACTGTGCATTGTTTACCTTGGGACAGGTAAATTCCTGCCATATCATTTCTGGCTCCAGTAATCGTAAACCCTTTGACTGTTACATGAGTTTTGTATTTGATAGAAATCACACCCTTAACTGTAGGACCCGCTGTATTGTCGGCAACAATTATGGTGTCTCCAGGGTTACTAGATGATGCCATCAGTATCAGATTATTGAGATTATTAGCATAATCTCTGCTTATGTCTATATTTCCCGTATAGGTTCCGGGTTCTACAATGATTGTATCGTCTGATTTTGCACTGTTTACTGCAGCCTGTATTGAACCTCCTTGTTGGACGTGAATCTCAGCTGCTGTCCCTACACAGGAGCTTAGTGTAAGTATTAAATAAGCCAGTAATAAAATTTTGATGATATTTATGACTAATTCCTCCATGAAAATAGAAGAAATCGAGAATGACACTTCCTCTAATTACTTAGGAATTGATTGCAAGTAGAATATAAACATATTGGTATATATTTAATATATTTCTACATTTATTCATTTTACGAAAGACGCCACAATTGTATCGCATGATTGATTCTGTATCTTTTTCTCCACAATGAAAAACAGAAATTCCTCAATATTTTAACAGAACGAGTTAAACAGTTAGGGAAAAATAAGCTCTAAAGCATCGGATAGATCATCTTACTAACTATATAAATAATATTAATCTGCTGTTAATTTAATGTTGGTGGGTGCTATATTTATACAATATTTCAAACAGTTTATCCCCTAATTTCCAAAGCAATAATGACATTTCTTAAGGTAACCGATATTGATCGTTCCTTTGTGAGTCTTCTGCAGCACTTATTATTTTGTCCTTTGTTGAAATTAATAGAAATAGATTTCAATAATATATTGTAGATTGTCGTAAGTTTGCATACATACAACATTCAAATTTAATAGGCATGAAACTCTTAATGTTTGTGAAATAACATCTATCTTAATCTGAGTAGTCTCCACGGATTTCTAAGTGAGTTTTTAGATAATTATTCTTAATAAAATAATGATTTTCTACCTAAACTTATAATCATGAGAAATGTTTTGGGTGGTTTCGACTTTATTCTTAATTAAAGATATGTGGAAACAATGGACTGAAGACAAGCTAGAATTATTTATTTATAAAAATATTAAGCAGCAAGAAGTGGAGAAAAAGCATATTCCATAACTTGGCAAAGCTTTAGAGCAAGTAACAGGGCAGAAAGCTGGGGATTTTGACAAGGTGATCCAGGAAAAGAAGCAAATTCAGGGTATCATTAACTCGGTTTCTAAAGTTGAAATAGTGAAAGGTGTAACCAACAAAGATCCAGGGTATTGGCGAATTTACATAGCAGGTAACCTTATTGAAATTTCAGCTGCGAGCATGAAAAAATTCAATGAATTTGAAACCATGTTTTTTACCAAGTTCGGTAACTATATTCCATCAATCTTGACAGCTTCAGCTTCAAAACGTGGAGTGAAATATACACCTTGGAGAGTATTTTAGTAGACACTGCGTCTAAGAGCTGTAATTGTAGATCCGTCTGAGAGCACCGAAATGATAGATATCGGAATCATAATCGAAGAGCTTGCTATCAATTACAAGAGTACTGAAAATCCGGATGAGTGGAGTAAAGGGACTAGAATGTTGCTTGAAGTGAAAGAAGGTTACTACCTGATCCAGCCCAAGAAAGTGAGAGAGTTAGCCGAAGAGTTGCGTATAAAAACGGAGTTAGGTAAACTGTCCGATATAATGAGCCAGCTCGGGATGAAAAACCAGGAAGTCCGAATAAAAACGTGAATGGAAGGAAACCACGTGCGTGGTGGTTTAAAAAAGACTTAATTGACTCTTACAGGAACGGGAGGCCAATTGATGATCTTTCATGAATCGGTTAAAATTATGGAGCGCTCTAGGCACAGGGAAAACAACTACATTATTGAAAGAAATTAAGAAAGAATCCGAGCTGGAAGGAATTGAGAATTCAACAATCACTACGTTCAGAAGAGATGTAGCGGATGAAATTAAATTTAAAGTGTCAGTAATAACGAAGACCAATGAAAGGGAATTAGGAAATATTAACACCATTCATGGGATCTGCTACAACCTATTGCAACGGCCTAAAGTAATCACAGGGAAGGATTTGAAAGACTTTGGGAAAAAATATGGATATGAAACACCAAGCAAAATTATAGATCCAAGTGATCCGGAAGACTTAACAACCGAAGACATGAAAACGCGTTTAAATTTTTATTCATGGATGAAAAATACCTGCACTTCCTTGTCTGATTATTACTTATACCCCAACCTGGCCGATCAGAAGGATAGACACGACTTCAAACAATTTTATATGGAATATGAAGATTTTAAAAACGAAATAAAAAAAATTGATTTTTCAGATATGCTGATTGAATGTTATAATCAGGGACTAAAACCTTACACAAAGGCATTGTTTATTGATGAATTCCAGAACCTTACTCGACAACAGTATCAAATCGTTAACACATGGACCGAATCAATGGACAATGTTATTATCGCAGGTGATCCGCTGCAATCAATTTATCCGTTTTGGGGCAGTAGTCCTGATCATCTTTATGCGTGGGATGCTGAACAACTTGTACTACCAATTTCATATAGATTATCCAGTGACATATGGACAGCTACCGGCGACACATTACGATAAATTGGAAGGCAGGAAACGCCAGAAATAGAAACAAAAAAGGAAGCTGGAAATGTTCATACAATAGATTACAGGGATATGGGGTATTACTTAAGCAAGCATTATGAACATGTAACAGGAACTACTTTTCATTTAGTCAGAGCGAATTATCAGGTTCTTCCTATTGCTCCAGTTTTTGCAGGAATGTGAATCCCTTTTTATAATAATTTATGCGGATGGACTGATAATAATGTCAATTTATTAAATGCGCTAGTGAAAATTCAAAAATGGATAATTCCAACAACTGCAGAACTTAATGCTTTAGCTGATAACTATACGGTAGAATACTTCAAAGGAAAATCTAACAAAACAGAGTTAAAAGCGTCTATAACTAAAGCCGGAAGCAGGGAAGGATTCAAGAAAATAAATAATAGACTAATTGATCTGATAAGAAGCGGTGATCCAGTAGAAGGTTGGAAAAGTGGTAGAGATCTTACTAAAAAGAAAATAGGAGTGATGCTTCAGAAAAACCAGATTCTGGATCCTAAAAATATTAAGACATACATTAAAACGATACATCGTGCAAAAGGATTAGAAGCTGAAACGGTTTTTTTACATACGGGAATTACAAATAAGATCAATAAAAGCATTCTAGATTATGAACGATTGAAAGATGAAGCACGTGTGTGGTACGTAGGACTTTCCAGGACATCACAAAATATGTATATTGTATTGGACAAAGGAAAGAAGTTTAACGTTTGTTTTTGACTGTTATAGGATGCTAGTATCAGATTTTGTGTATGGAAAGGCATGGATTACTCCACTTGATATATTTATTATAGATTTGGTTTACAATTTAGGTCCAAGATGCTGCAGAATCTTTCTATGGAAAATATAATCGGATACTAGCACTTATATTGAACTATATTTGCAAAGAAGGCTTTTTCTCTTGAATCCTTTTATTGTCATTTTTTGGCGTTCTCCTTTCCTATAATACTTTATTCATATAGTGTTTTTATTTCCCACTTTTTTCCTTCTCCTAAAGATCATTGTAAAGGTAATGGGGGTAACAGGCTTCACATGTTAACTGTTGCCGTATTTTCATTATCAATAGACTTTGAGTAACGGGGTGACGAGAGTAACGAGATAGATTGAATAATGAAAAAAGTGTTTATATATACGTTACCGTTTCCGAGTAACTCTTTTATTTAATGTATTTTTGTAATCAATAGACATCTTGTGAGATTTACAAAAAGTCTTGATGGAAATTTCGATAACGTGTTAAGGTTTTTAAGGTAATCATTTACAACGTATTCAAGTTCTGTCATAATTACGATTTTTATCATAAAATACAATTATTTAAAAATAAGAAAATAGGTTCTAATTATCAAACCTATAAAACGATTATTAAGCAACGAATTTTTTACAGTTTCGTTTTAAGAACGATTGTTGTTGATTTGTTTCAAATATTGCTTCTGGTAAATATTATATCCGGCATTGTATCCTGAAAGGAACTTCATGTCATATCCTGTATTGTATCCACCAGCATATCCGATATCTTGGGAAGTAGTGCTTCTTGGTGCAAAGTTTATGTGACCTGTTCCAATGTATTTCAAGCCTTTAATCCCTATATTATATCCACGATTGTATCCATTTATAGCTCCAATATTGTATCCTTCATCATATCCATTCGAATAATGCTGTTTATCCTTGGATCCCCAATTCGGATTCATAAATATGCTTACTGACTCAACAATTTCCTTTTTAGTTTTTGTATTTGGTCCTATTAACTTAGTAGTTTCCTTTTTAGTTTTTGTATTTGGTTCTACTAACTCAGTAGTTTCCTTTTTGGCTTTTGTATTTGTCCCTACTGACTCAACAATTTCCTTTTTAGTTTTTGTATTTGGTCCTATTGACTTAGTAGTTTCCTTTTTAGTTGTTGTATTTGGTTCTACTAACTCAGTAGTTTCTTTTTTAGTTTTTGTATTTGGTTCTATTGGCTTAGTGGTTTCATTTTTGGCTTTTGCATTTGTATTCTCTGATTCAGTAGTTTTATTTTTGGTTGTAGTTTCTATGCTTGTTGTCATGGCAGTTACATACTCTGGTTTTAGAAGTGTATCATTGCCATCAGGTCCCCATACATTCAATGTGACATTATAAATTCCAGGCTTTCCAAAATTATGATGAGTTGTTATATTTGAACCACTATAAGTAGTGGCTCCGGTCCCTATATTTTCAAATATCCAGCGCCAAGAAGTAACATTACCTGTGACGTCACCAATAAATCGTGTATGTAAAGGAAGCGTCCCATTTGTGACATTAGCAGAGAAATCATTAATTTTTACATTGCCTGCTGCTAAAGCTACTGGCATTAAAAGTAAAACCAATAAAACAATTGGTAAAAAATATTTTCTCATATCGGATTCTCCTTAGAACTAACGCATTTGATATGCAAAAAACACTAGCAGATTAATCATAAGTATTATGACCTAAATAGTTTGGAGTTTTAAGCACATGATTTTTCAATGAATTGCGTAAGTTCTACCTTATTTTAATCGTCTTGCCAACAGACTGTTAACAGGAAATCTTTAGATTAACAGTCCAATATATAAACTTTTTTCTTCAAATGACGAATTTATATAAGTTTAAATCACAAAATAACCTTTCGTAATGGTTTAATTCCAGACTACCTTTAAATTGTGTAACATAAAAAGTGAAAAAATGGGTTAAATAGCTCCATAAATGATAAGTTGCTTATCACAAAGTAATAAGTAGGACAAAACCTTGTTCTTATTTAAATTTCACAAGAAAAATGGTCCTTTACTTACAATTTAAATTATTACAGTTTGACGGGTAGGATAAGAGCAAAAATATTAATCTCAAATAAAAATTTTGGTTCCGTTGCAAAAAATCCTTTCTAATGATACAATAGAATAAAAAGAAAACCAAAGATAGTAATATGGGTTCCGTTGCAAAAACTTCAACAAAATATGTAAATCTATAAGTAATTAATAAAAATCAAAATATTCAAAGAAAATGTACTATCATTATAAAACTATACCAAACAATTGATTAATGTATTTGACTTCATTAAAAACAGAGTAATTTAGATCATTTACTTGTCCTTTTTTGATCATATTCATAGCTTCAATTCCTTTTAAAGTCTTATTAGCAGATCGAAAAGACTGAAATCCTAACATTGGATTAACGATTCGCTTTATAGATCTATGATCTTGTTCTATAATGTTATTCAAATACTTGATTTGTCGAATACCTACGTTTTTAGGTAGTATTTTATCATTTTTCAGTTTATCTATAGCAGGTGGATAAGTTGGATTCTTATCAACGGTTATTACCTTTGGAATTTGATTATGATTAGAACTCAAAGCTTTCTTAAAGAATCTCTTCGCTGCTTTTCGGCTTCGTTTTGAACTTAACATGAAATCGATTGTATCTCCATTTGAATCAACTGCTCGGTAAAAATAGTTCCATTTACCTTGTACTTTGATATAGGTTGCGTCAACTCTTCACGAATAGTTCATTAGTCTTGAATGTCTTCTGATCTTCTTTTCTATTTCAGGGGAATATTGATGTACCCATCTCATTATTATAGTACTGTGATCAACTTGAATTCCTCTTTTTATCATCATTTCCTTTAAATTTCTATAGCTCAATGGATATTTTAAGTACCATCTTACA
>OCZT010000033.1_pt1 | contig 108789 bp, 136 predicted proteins | sample 1539031 | NCBI WGS metagenome assembly OCZT01 (sample SAMEA3539308, study PRJEB22396) | soil metagenome | biome: tundra; feature: field; material: soil | place: USA | collected 2010-05 | depth 0.15 m
CGCTCTTCCGATCTGTTTAATAAATAATTCTAATGTATGCAATATGGTGTCATATTCAAAAGCATCTGTTTCTTTTATTTCATCAATCAATATCCTCATGTCACGTTCTTTTTCTGTTCTAAAAGCTATCTTTAATGATCCAATGGTTGGCATCTTCTTATCAACTTTATATTGATTTTTTATCTCTGTAAACAATTTTTTCCACGTTTCTTCTGGCAAAAAATTAGTTTTAACATAATTTAACATAATTTCTAAAATGTTCTTATTATTCAAGGAAGCCTTGAATAATTCACGTAAAAAATCTACGCTTAATTGTTCACTTTCTTCTGACATCTTAATTTATAAATTTTAGGTAAATGATTTTCCAATGTTGTTTTGCAAACATTTTGATTCGTACAACCATTACAAAACTGGCTCAATGGATTGAATAAAGTTGTAGTAGTCATACAATAAATAAATCCCTTTAAGGTATTGTAAAAACGCTGCTTTTCTTTTTCTTCATAACTATTTAATTGTGAAAAAATTTTTTGATTTTTAATAATCTTTTCCAACAATCGTTCATCCTTAAAAGCCTTGTGAAGCTTCATATCCACATCTTTTAACCGAAATTTAACCAACCAATGTTTGGTCTTATCACGATCTATCCATCTTTTTCTGGCTTTCACACCAATCAGCCAACTCAATATTATACTATTCTTGCCATATTTAGTTTGAATACCAGCATAATGACTAAACTGAAATTCAAAATATTGTATCAATACTTCAATGCTTTTTTGTTCTTTATACTCTTTCTTAAACCACTTTGTAAAAGAAATAATTTGTTTTCGCTCCATTGGATGATGCTTGAATTCAAAATATTGCCTCAATGTAGCTTGCCTGTAAAATTCCTCATAGATTTTAATGACAGCCAGATAAATTTGTGAACCTGTCATAATTCAAACCATTGTTTTAAAAATTCCTGAATATCTCTATAAAAATCACCATCTTCTGGATCGAAAATTACAATACCATCAATTCCGACTGATTCTTCATATACTTGAATTCGACTCAGGGAATGAATATTAAAATACTTATAATCATCAATAAAATCAATGATTAATGCTTTCTTTTTTGTATTGGTTATCCCTAACGCCCTGCCTTTCTTTTGTATAACATTGGATTGTTCTAAACCACCGCCGGCATTGTATAATACTTGTACTTCAGATAAAGTTATACCTTTCTTAAATATATCTGACACTAACATTACACCACCTTTCTTCTTCAAATACGCTGTTTTATTACTTAACCGCTTAGTCATTTTATCATCACCACTCAAAAACACATCACCAGTAATTGATTGTATCCAATTACCATGTTTCTTAAACACAAACAAAACCAACGTTTTTAAATTCAATCTTCTACATATATTTGTAATATTAACAATTATTGTGTTTCTACGATCATTATGAGTGATTACTTCTCTTACATATTCTTGATATCCACTGTCCTCATTAACATTTATATTTTTATCTTTATTATGATCCATATTTATCAACATTATTCGATCTTGCGACAATATCCCCCGATCTTTTAAGACTTGCTCATGAATTTCATACAGCATTATCCCTGCCACTGTTTTTATATTCAAATTAGCAAATAAATCCTCACTTTTCAAAGGTGTTGCTGACAAAAACAAATAAAAATCTGCATAAGCAATATCATGAATTAAATGTGTCCGGTCTGGATTACTGAATTCATGAACTTCATCAACTATCAAAAAATTAACAATTTTCAAATATTCTTTCAATAGTAACTTCAAATCCCTGGCTGATTTTAACTTCAATTTTACTTCCTCAGATGATTTGCCAGTTTTCTGCGCTGATTTTTTAATTCTGGATTGAGAATTTAAGATCGCTTGAATTGATTGTACTGTTGCAACAGTAATTTGTTGAATATCAACATTACCTTCCTTTATTCTACCAATTGTATTGCGTTTAATTTTCAAATAATCGCTGATGTCATCAATAGCTTGTTCAAACAACAATTGACTTTCCACAATAAACAACACATTAAATTCAGGCAAATCATTCAAAATCAATCTCATAGCTTCAGAAGCAATCATTGTTTTCCCACCACGGGTTGGTACTTTAATGAATCCATGACAATATTTAAAAAATTCATTCAATGCTAATTTTTGATGTTCATAAAGCACTTCAGCATAAGGCAACGTTGGGTGAAACTGTTTGATAAAATCTATCTTTTGATATTGAATTTGCCTACGATCCATTGCTGTTGTAACTATATCAGTCATCCCCAATGGGAAAGTTTGATTTTTCTTATCATAAAACTTCACATATCCATCCCAAAGTTTTTCCTGTACTAATTTAGAAAATTGTGCACCCTCTTTGTAAAAAGTCAATGATTTACGTACTGTATCCATAATATCTGTATTATAAGATTCAAATTTCACATTACCGCCCTTTCTTACCAACTTTAACATTTCATTATCTTTTATGAAAACAATAACCTTGTTACTAATCATAGCATAGTTACAGCATTAAATCTGTTGATTTTGAGTGGATTGGTAATTGCTCTGTAGGAAAGTGTCAAAAAATTTTGACGTGCAAAAAATTGTTTATAATGTCTGATATATGATTCCTTATTAATACAAAGTTATAAAAGAATAATAAGGGGAGGGGGGAATGAAGTATTAATAAAAAGCCCATATGAATGAATCATACAGGCTTAATAACAACTGGTAGGTTGCCCACAAGTGATTTAATGCTTATGGATTAGCTGCTACAGAAGATGCAAGAGCATCACTACTTGCTTTAAGATCAGCGGTTACTGCAGTAACTTGAGTCCAATCTTGTGTACCAGCAGCCGTAACTAAACGTGCTGCAATACCATCAATAAGAACTTTAGCAGATGATTCAACGCCTTTTGTGGCTGTAACCTGATCAACCAATGCTTGTGTTTCTGGATTCATAATATTTGTTTTTTATTAAAAATTAAGAAATGTTACTACTAACTGTGGTTTTTAATTCGTCAGAACTACTCTTCAAATCAGAAGTTGCTTGAACAATATCTTGTTTATCTTTTTTCAAAGCATCAACCACTAATTCAGTCAATACTGTTAATTTTTTCAGAATCAAGTCCTGTTTATTGTCGTGATGAAATACATGAATATTCATAATTAATTTTTTAAAATGCTGTTGCGGCTGTCCATTCAAAATGCATACCATCTATTCTGGAATGGAAATCTGCACCGCAAATCCACAAGTTGATACGCCATATATTAAGAAAAGCAACTGTCCAACTGACTTTACCCTTCAAAGGATTTAGCAGAGCATTCAAATCCCATGCTATTGCCCAGCTATGCCGACTGATTGAAGTTGCTCCTACTTGATTACGAATAACAAAACAACCATCCCATTTTTTTATTTCGGTGTGTAAACCGGCTGCAATTAAGGCTCTCAATGTTTTTTCTAATGGTACTTGAATATCCTTATTTATTTCTATGTGGAATGGAAGACAAGGAATTGCTTTGCGAATATCCTGTGGTACTTCCCAAAATATTATCCATTTAGCTGTAAAATCTTTAGGATTTTTAACCGGATTCCCATAACGTGCCAACAGTTGGGCTGCCGTTTTCATTGCAGGGTGGTTAAAAGCAACTTTAGGTATTACATCGGCTGCTATAATAGCCGTATTGCTATTTGCTGCCAGCCCTGCTGCTAATCCTAAATCTGATACTTCGTTTATATCTTCCATTTTTTATAATTTATACATAACGACATTTACCTTCACATTTTGGATTACTGTCACAATAATTGAATGGGCAACTATCTAAAGAAGTTGCCACAGCTTTGTAATCTTCATTAAGCCATTCAAATTTTATAAATTCTTCCTTTGTAATTCTCTTTCCCTTAGAATCGTTCCATGCTAAATTCCAGCACCAACTACCTAATGTTTCTCCATAAGCAACAATATAAATTATTACATCAAGTTTGCCATTATTTTTTATGAAAAGTCTTTGTTGTTTTTGTGGATTTATAGGTTGCTCATCAATCCATTTTACAAATTTTATCATAATTTTTATTTTAACCTTTGCATCCAAAAATCGTTTGCTAATAATGGATGACAAATATACTCATATGGCATTGTAAAATACCCTGATTCTCCCCAATCTGCACCCCAACTATTGCGAACATAAGCTAACTGTAACCTATCATTGTAACCACAAGCAACAACGGCATGCTGACCTACAACACTTTCTTTTGATAAATCTGGCATCTCTAATATACCTGATTTAGCAACTTCGTCGCTTTCAAAACTGCTATACACTGTGAACCCGAAGCCAATTGGAAATTTATGTGCCATGCAATGCCGCAACTCATCTAAAATAGTATTGTTAAGGGTTGCGTAATTATGGATCTTATTATTTTCTGCTTCCTTATAAGCTGCGTCTGATGGCTTTTGAATAATATGATTTTTCTTATCTGAAAAACCCCAAGTTTCTTCCCTACATATACCTAATTTATTTCCTGCTTTAAAAGCATCCTTTATTTCAGCACCGCAGTCAGAATCAGTAGTTCCTTCCAAAAGCCTTTCATTATAATAAATAAACAACCTACTCGGCATAAAATCTGGTAATCCTGCTTGTTTCATGCTATACCTATATGCTGCTACATACATCTGTCCTGTGCAACTGGAACTCAAAATTTGATTATATACTGGATCAAAATCAGGACGCATGTCAATTTCTGACGGTAATGGAACTGGTTTAGCAATGGCATATTTTACGTCTTCTAATTCTTTTACAGATGGTTTCCACCCGTATCGTTGTATTTTTCTTGTTATGTTCATCAAAATAAAAGAATTTTAGCAAAATATATTAAAGCACCCATTAATATAACCATTACAAAAAATATGATTATTATTTTTCTCAAAATCTTATCATAAGATTAACACCATATTGATCACCTTTATTAAAATTTGGTGCGCCTGAGCCATGAGCATATTGGAAATCAAAAAATTTATCTTGTGTTAAAAATACCCTTACTTTTCCCACAAGGCTGTTATAAAACACATGATTAACAAAATCATACCAAACATCAGCAGTTCCAACTAATCCAACACCCACACCACTTACAACAATAAGCGCATCAGAATTTATAGCAAGGCTACCTTTCATTCTAAACAATAAATTGTTGATTTTTTCTAATGATTGATCAACTTGACCACCAATTAAAAGTTTTCTTCCAGCTGAATCTAATCCAAATTTATAACCACCTTGTAGAAAAACGCCAATTTTTGTTGCCCTTATTGCTGCTGACGCTCCTGGTTGATAATACGGTACAAATCCAACTTCACCTAATGTATTCAATATATCAAACGTGTTATTGGTTTCAATCCCCATTGAAATTGGGAAAACTTGAAATGATTTTCTGAAGTTTGGTGTTAATAATCCAGAAACTGTATCAGTTTTGAAATGCATAAACATTCCTGTCAATTTAGCATCTATTGAACTAAATGCATCTGAAGTACCTGTGAGTATATTTATTTCTGGAGTAAAATAAAAAAGTGAAGTTTTACCAGCTATGAGATACTCATTTAATTTAAAAATACTGTCCAATGATCTACTGTAATCAATTGCAATTGATATAGCACTTTTATTTAATGTAGTTTTAGCTGCGCCAAGAGAAAGTTGTAATTGAGCATTGGATTTTACTCCAAACATACATAAGATCATCAAAATCATGAAGAATTTAGATGCTAAATCTTTCACAGACATATCCAACCAATTACCAGGAAATTTTTTCATTTTAAAATTCTTTTTACCGGCTGCTGTTGCTATTGTCCATATTAAACCGGCTTTATAAATTGAGGCTGACGTTGAACTACCAAATCCATCATTATCGCTTAATATGGTGTTGTGAATGGTGTCTTCATTTATGACAGTTACCTTTTTCGCAGGTAAAAGATCATTAAAAGCGCCAAGATCATCGACCATCACATCCATTAATTGTTGTTGTATCATAAAAATTGTTTTGTTTAAAATTTAATTGTTAAAAAAATTAATACGAGTAAAAGCAATGCAAAAAATATTGTTATTACTTTTGGTGCGCTCATGTTAGAAAATCATTTGACAAGCACACGTAATAATTATTGAGAAAAAAATAATAACTAACAAGCATAATATTTTATCTGTCTTGCTCATTACTTATTTTTTCTTTGTCCCACCAATATTTATTCCAATGGGCAATGTTGTATTATCCTTTACTCCTTTTAATGGTGGTTCTTTTTTAGCTGCCACAATTGCAGTATTTTGTTCATAGGTTGCTGGTTTTGGTGGCGGCGCAACGGCAAACAGTAATGCAAGCATTGAACTTACAATAAACTGACCCCATGTAAATGTTCCTGTAGAACTAATTGCATAAAAAGTACCTGACAATGTTCCCAATACCCCTAAAATGGTTATGCCCTGTCCTCTCCACTGATTGGCTACGTAACTCAGCGTTGCCATTCCAACAGCATAGCCGATTACCTTGTAATCTACAATCACTTGCCCCACAAATTGTTGTAACACAACAGCAATAGCAGCAGCAAGTCCAATAAAAAATACCTTGTTTTTTGAAATGAATGTTTGCATTGTTTTTGTTTTTTTTAGTTTAAAAAATTTGTTCTTTAATTACCTTTATTGCCATTCCTGCCAGTATATTAGAAATTGTTATAGTTGAATTATCAACTGGAGGAATGATATTTAATAACTGACAACTGGGTTCATTCGCTTTTACACTCACATTAGAATGGAAACTTTCAATTCCATTTATAAGATATGTGATCACTATATCATTATCAACACTGGATTTTATAAATATTTTTTCTATATTTTCTCCAACTAATAATGGAATAGTGATTGTGGCAGGTGAGTGAACAGTATCAGCTACAGAATAAGTTTCTAAATATGTAAAAAACATGGAATCAATGATATCAATTAAAATACCATTCATTATCACTCCTGTTATAGATTGTACACCATTTCGTATAATCTGATTATTAACCTCTGTTTTAAGTGCTGTTTTTGTTTTTACCATGATAAAGTTAAATTAAAACCTTTCTTTATTATTGATGACATGTCTGTATTCGCTATATCTGAACAAGACAAAGATATTCCTGCCTTTAAAGTTTTACGTATCCATATCCCCAATTTCGCATTGGCAGCTATGCTTCCAATAGATAATGGTGTATCAACATTTACTTCAATAAATGTACCAGTATATGGTTGATCATCATCATTTTGAATTTGTTCCATTACCTGAAAATTTGGACTAACTAATGTCACTAACGCAATTTCAATTTTAAATTGAGAAATGACCGGATTGTCTATTGCAACACTAAGATCAGTTACATTATTATTGCTATTATTAACAATTACCAATGCTCGATTTATTATTGATCCTTGATTTTTATCCTTATAAGTATCATCCGGAAAAAGATTATTCATTCTTCCATTGGGCACAACACTATTGCTTTGATAACCACCTAAACTTTTGTCAGGTTCAGGTTGTGGTAAATCGTACGCAACAGCTCCTGTATAATATAAAATCATAATGTTATACCGATTGTAGGTGAGGAATCATTCAATGTCTTTGTGTTATCTGTTAATACGCCAGCTGTAAAAGCTTCTTCAGTGTAGTAATCACCTACATTGAAAATGCTTTCTGTGTTGGTTTGATCAAGTTTTTTATGTTTGAATGTTAATATAAATATTTGACCACCGCTGGGTTTGAATATTTCTTTATCAGTAATAATAAAGGATGGTGTCTTAAATGTATTGTTGAAGCTTATATGTTTTTTATATAATTCTGTTATTGTATCTGCAGCTTTAATACTTACAGATATTTCTATTGAATCGCAGTCAGGTGTAATATATAATCCAATGACATCCTCTTTCAATTCATCTAAATAAACATCAATATTGCCACCGTTTTTGACTGATCTAATGATTGTATTGAAAGTACCATCTTCGTAATAATAACGCCAGTTATCAAAAGATCCACTGGTGAAATCAGCTGCTGTCTTATAAACACCACCACTTCCTGCGCTCACGCTAACTAAATTACTTTGATAATTTCTGGTCTCAGCTGATATATTAAATTTCCAATCAAAATCAACAACGAAAAATGTTTGTGTACGATTCACAAATTTCTTAACACTTTGCAATCCAATAACTGGATTAATATCTGTTATATTGTTTAATTGTGATTCTAATGTAGATTTTAAGATATTTAACTGCCTTTTATCCTGTATAATCATACCATTAGCTGTTGAATTTTCTATCCTGGCAACTATAAATTGTTTATTGATTATTATGTTAGGTGGTGTGTTTAATCCAATTTCTTGAATTAATGTTACCTTACAACTGTCATATATAAAAGGATTGACTTCATCAACAGTTGGTTGATACCCTGGAGTAAATGTACCTACAACAACAAATTGTAATCCAGTTTCCACAATATCAAATACTCCCTGAACAATCGCATTATTGTCATCCAATACTTCTAAAATTTCATATTCAAGTGTGTAATTAACAGAATTTGTGAATTTTATCTTCGCAGGATAATTTGGTTGTCCTCTAAACAGATTTGTGAATTCAGTACCCACACCAGTCATTAATGAACTATTCATTCCACCTATTGAAACCGTGCCTTGTTCTAAATTTGTAGTCTCATGTTCAATAATCATCCATTGCCATATATCAGCATCAAACACGTCTATTGTAGGTGCATCAAGACGTTGGTGTATAAGTTGCCCACTTCCATCATAAGCATATCCTTCATTGATTTTTATTGTGTTAGCTAATGTGCCAGATTCAGGTTTAAAGAACATGAATTTTGGATCCATTAATTTATTATATATAATTCCATATTTATCAGTCCTTGAACGTAATAAAAAATTGTATCCGCCATCAGTCAAGAATTTTTTCCAACGGTTCAATTCTTGTTTTCCTAAAAACAAATTCTCTGATATTTTCAAATCTGACATGTGTGTGTAGTTTTACAAATTAATAACTGATTGCCCAGTATTGTAGGGCAATAAATACTGTTGCGCAATACGATCTACTTTTTCGTCTATCAATGTTTTATTATTGTTTTTACGCCATATTTCTAATAAATTACCTGATTGAATAAATCCTGTACTAAATGGCGTTCTCAAAGGTTTTATTTTAAAATTCCATATTAATATATTACTTGATGGATGAGTATTTTTCAAATTGATGAAGATGTTCGCTGTGAAATCACCCATAACTAAATTGGTTGCCCCTGTTGCTAATGAAGACAAGGGTTGTTTGCCCAATTTGGCAGGTTCATTGTTAGCGTAAAGTATACACCTAACGAAATGATATTTGTTTGGCATACCAATAAACCGATCTGTTGACCGGATGAAATTAGTCTCAAATAACGTGGTTTTTATATTAAAAGTTTTGGTTTGTAGAAAGTCTGCGTTAAATGCACTTACACCAAATTCTATTGATGGATCAGTATTAAGTTGATTAATCCAAAATGATATTTCATAATCTATTTGATTGGATACTCTTATAGCGAATAGTTTACTTGTATCTACACTATTAAATCCAAATCCATTTCCTGGCTTTATAAGCATGGTTTGACCATCTGCCCTGCCGTTTGGAGTGCCTGAACTTACAATTTGTATCCCAGCTGGATCAGTAAATGGTAATAATGGATATTTATTCAAGTTAATGACGTCAGCTGTTTCTTCATATCCTTTTATTAGATATTCATTATATTGAATTCTCAGTCCTTTGTACAGTGGTGAACTATTATTAATGTTCCAGCCTAAATCTTTGATATTTACCTGATTAAATATGAACTCATCGAACTTATCATCATACCTTATTAAACGCAAATACTCACCATTATATTGCTTTTTTACTGCTGCAGACAGGTCAGTAATCTCTAAAATAACGTCATTAGAAGCAAAAAAGTTACCAATTAAAAAATCATAATTGTAATCCATAACATAATCACCTCTTTCTATAACATCCACGGGTGCATCTTTCACCCAATGATGATTAAGGTCAGGTGATATAAGATATTGTCCAACAATCATCCATCCGAATGGCAGTTCATCAGCTTCCTGATATTTTATGCCATCAATCCACAATGGCGAAGATGGTAATATAACAAAACCTACCGGCAACAAATACCGTCTTCTGCGTATCACAGGATATGTGTAATCTTTTTTGCGAAATATCTCAAACGTTCCTCTTTGTCTAATTTCATCAAAGAAATTTTGAATTATCATCTGTAATTCAATAATATTTTCTTCATCTTCAAAATACACACCTTTTTGTCTGATATATTCTGACAAAAAATCTTTTCTCCAATAGATATTCTTAAATTTGTAAGCATGTATGAATAACAAAGAAAAGAATTTTGCAACTGATGACCAAAATTCAATGTAATCCCTATCACCCAAAATATCATTAGTATCAGCACCCCGATCCATGTATAATGGAATAATGCCTGGTTCATATAGCTTTTGAGCTAAATTCACCTGTAGATTATATACGTCAATATCATCATAAACCAAATCTTTAAATATGGTTTGTTTGGATACATTATATTGTGGATTTCTTAGAGAAAATGTGCCTACTATATTTATTGAATTTAAAATCAAGGGTGTACTATTTTTGTCTGTTCCTGATCTTTCATATTTGAATTTCAGTACCGGCTCAGTTTTTTTTGTAAGCTGACTGTTTATCGTTTGAAGATTTGAATCAATTAATTCTAACCAATCAGTAAACACTACACCATCAAAAGAATAACAAAAGAATTTACTGAAAAACCTTGTACCTGTTTGACCACTCACAGAATCAGTAAATGATGCGATGCTGTCCAATCCATGTAATGGGACAGTTTGAAATATTATCTCATCTGATATTTCTGTTAATCCTGTATTATCTACAACCATTTTAGAAGTTTGATGCATTAATAGAAGAAATATCAACGAATGTACCAATTATTGTTCTAACATTATCATTTATCTGATAATGTGATGTACCACCAGAATGAGCGATCTGAATTTGTATCTTGCCAGGTGTGGTTACACCACCCGTATAAGTTGAATGAATTTGCATGGTTACCTGAGTTGCTTGTCCTGGCAACCTTTCTACTTCAAATACGCTTCCACCCATCTGACTATCAAATGGTATAGCCGGTAAGTTTGGTGAGTAAGGTGTACCGCTTACTGCCAATTCTGTACTGGTTACCAATAAATTTTGTCCGTAACTAACACGAGTCTCAGGAGCATCTGGCGAACATAATATTGTATCCACCGCAGGTGATACATAATCTCCGTCTGATATTACATTAGGTTTTTCAACGCCTGTGGCAGTATTATTATCTGTATAATATTGTTGTAGTGTTGTCCATTCTTTGTATCCTGTTTTACCATCTGTTAATTCACTGCCAGGAAATAAACTATATGATATATCGTTTGTACTTGCCACACGTGGACCATGTGTAAGTGTGTAATCATAATGTTGATCACTTAAATCGTAATCAGAACCACCATTTAATAATACACTTGTTCCTGATATGTTTGTAAAAGCTACAGTGTTTATGGATTCATACCATGCATTATATGTATTAATTGGAGCCAATGAATCTGAGTCTGGATAGATATTTTGTAAATTTTGAGTACGATTTTTCAAAAATACTCTGAAGTCTTGATTCACAAACGTCACAGGAATAGTTAAGGCTATGTCAGAAAAGAATGATAATCTGATTTTTCCTGTATTAACAATAGCTTTTTCAAAAGGTGTTACACTGTTAGGAAAATAGGTTGTAGTTGTGTTTAAACTTTCTACTGTTAATTTTCCAAATACTGGTCTTTCATTTAAGACACTAACTACACAATATTTTGTCAAATCTTTTGGTCTCCATGCTGTGATACGTGAAGAATTTGTTACATTAGCTGTAATAAATCCTGTATAAGCACTCGCTTGTAATACTGCTCCTGAACCGTCATATGAACATACTGTTCTTAATCTGAATTTGTACGCACCTGCCACTGGAGCAGTTTCTACATAAGTGAGTGTTCCAGAAGATGATCCACCATTATTCCCCACTATATTCACTATTTGTACAGTAAGATTAGGACGAGTGATTTCTATTTGTGAACCTGCTCTGGTAACAGACATTTGATAATTGAATGTAAACGTTATTGGTGCTCCAGCCACAAAACTACTTGTAACTAAATTGAACAAGGTTGGAGCAACACAAGTAATACCTACATAATCACACAAGGCTGAATTTATGATATTTCTTGCGTCGTCATCTGTTCCCAAAGCATTGGTGGCTGTATAGGATTGATTGAATTTACAATAAGAGATATATGCCACTGCTCCCATTAAAGGATTATACGCACTACCATCTACACAATGAAGTAATGTAGAATGTTCAATGGTTGATGGCGCACGATCTATTCCACCATCAGATGGTAAAACCAAATTCAATGTAGGTTTATTAATATTAGTACAACGGGCAAACATTCTTCTCATTTTGCCCCAAAAAAATCTTCCTTCAGCAAAGCCATTGGAATAGTCTGAGGTTACATTATTCAAATTTCCTGATACGAAACTACCAGCACCACTGGCAGCGAATTGGGCTCCAAAATCACAATCTTGTGCTGTAATATCTGTAAAATCCCACATACAATTAGTGCCACCAACTACTAAATTAAACTGAGTATTTATGGCTTTCTTTATACATGTGTTGCCTAAAGAAACGATCTTCAATTCACACTGTTCAATAGTTGATATACAAGTATTTTTAGCTGTACATTTATGCATTTTACTGTTGTACATATAACCACCTAATCCACCAAAACTACCATCACCACCGTAGCACAATTCAAAGGTTGCGTTTTTTATCCCACCATGCCAAACGTTGCTTGCAAAGGTAGCGATCCCTGATCTGAACGCCTTATTTCCACCACACATTACAAACGTTCCACTAAGATCAGTTTGAGCGTCACTATTTAAGAAATTCTCAGCATGAACATCATAGAAATTTCCTGTTACTTCACCTGAAGTTATTGGATTAGTAATTGTTTGAGCAATTAAATTTTCTATGCTTAGAATTGGTTTAATATCTATGCTATTTGAAAAATAAGGTTTGATGCTTAACGTGTTTACATCAATACCCTTTAAACTGGCTTGTTTAGTGAGTATAGATATTTTACCATTCACATAATACTTGCGTTTGATATTACTAAATTGAAAACCATTGATCAAATCAGTATTGTATATCAATTCTTGTGGAACTGCTGATACAATATTAATAAAATCAGTATCCATCACAATATCTTCAATATATGTACCAGGATATATAGCCACCACAATTCTTTTATTAACACTGGGTGCCAATGTCTTAGCATAATTATAAGCACCACCGATTGTATTAAAACATTTAGCTAAATCACCTTTTTTGCCTGTATAATCATTTCCATCTTTAGACACAAAAACTATTTGATCACCCAACTTTATGGTCAAAATATCAGTATTGTTACTTTGTTGAATAGCAATTAACGGTTTCCATGTACCATCGGTTGGATCATAATATTTTTTTATAGCAGGTGTTGAATTAAGATCAAGCCATAATATATCAGTATTGCTTGGTGGTGTCATGCCAGCTATAATAGCAGCAACCAATCCTAAATCTTTACTTGTCGTCGTTGGATTACTCATAATATTTTTATCTGTATACGTAAATTAAATGTCCTTGATCATTAATACTGTAATTCTTTGAATCTTCTGCGTTTACAATTAAATCTCCATTCTTGAATAGATGAAAATCAATATCACTAAGATGATTTTTCATAACCATTGACAGATTTCCTGGAATGATTTTTTTGTTATTCACATTCTCATCCAATAAATGTAAATTCAATTCTGCTGCCATTGTATTGGGAGTATCATCCTCTTTTTTTATGGTTATATTCAACACATTGGTGCCATCACCATTGGTTTTGAATTTTGTATCGAATAATATAAATCTACTTTCTGGCATTATTTTAATTAATTATTTCCACCCTGCATCAATAGCTGCGTAATTTGTAAGTCCTGTATCACCGGTAAAGCAACCTGTTCCCGTTGCACCACTATATGTTACCCATAATGGAGGAGCATTACCTAATAAAGCTGCATCACCGTTAAAGCAATTTGAGAAGTCTGCTGCTAATATATTATTGTCAAAAAGAATTAGTGGTATTGCTGCCAAAGCTGTGTTGCCATTGAATGTATAACCAAAATCCGTTACCAATACATTGTTTTGAAATAATTGAGCCGGTATTGTTGTTAAAGCCGTATTACCACCAAATGTGCCATTGAATGTTGTAACGGCTGTATTCCAGTAAAATAAACTGTCAGGTAGTGTAGTCAAGACCGTATTACCATTGAATAAACTTGCAAATTCCGTGGTAGCGCCTGTAAAATATTTAAAAGTCTCCTGATTTAAAGTATCTACTGCTGCCCAATTCAACATACTGTTTATACCAAAGCCTCTACCTGCTGAACCAATTAAGCCTGCGGGTAAAGTTGTGATTGGACAGTTATTGAATGTTTGATAAAAACTTGTTACTGCTGTATTATATCTAAACAAATCATCTGGTAATCTTCTAAGAGCAGTATCACCATTAAATGTGTAACTAAAATCAGTTACATTAATTAAACTATCAAATAATCCTGATGCAATAGATTTAAGATTAGTGCAATTTGCAAACGTGCTACCATTAAAATTAGTTATTGTCGTATTATTACCGAATAATACAGGTATTGAAACCAACGAAGTATCACCACTAAAAGCATATCCATAACTGGTTACTAAGTTATTTTTAGCAAATAATCCGACAGGTAAGGTTGCCAGATTATAATCGTTTTGAAATACATATTCAAAATCAACTATCGCCGGACAATTATCAAACATACCTGATGGAAGGGAAGTAATGTTGCTGCAATTAGCGAATAATTGACACCCATAAGTAAATCCTGTTATCCCGTTTATAGCAGATGTTGATACCAAATAACTTCCAAGATTACTTGCACTTATATAAGAGTTACTTACACCCGTTAAAGAACCAAATATTTTTATTGCATATAATCCTGAATCAGCATAGGTGTGTGAAATAGAATTTCCATTAACATAATTATTATTTGTTCCATCACCCCAATAAACAGTAATAGCATTTATGTTTTGTGAATTTAAACTCGGATAGTTACTACCTGGATTTGTGTAGTGAACCAGCAACTCCCAATGGTCAGGAAAGGGTGCTACAACTGCTGTTTGCCATACTCCATTGACAAAACCAGTATAGTAAACATCACCGTTTGTCAATCCATGAGCAACGGCAGAATCCTGATTTACATAGATAGGAATACCACTGATGTTTAAATTTGCAACGGTTATTTTATGAGTAGTAACACTATCCAAATCTGTTACCTGTTGCAGGTTTTGTGAACTGCCACCGCCCATAGCAGCCCGTAAGGCTATACTATCAGCTTTTATTTTAGCCTTTACTACTGCAAGGCTATACGGCGTTACATGAGTAACTCCTGAGTCTCTTTTCATTTCTACACGCTGCTGCCCTTGAGAGATGAGGGAAATTAAAATCGCCAGCGAAAAAATTATCTTTTTCATATTTTATTTTTAAAGTTTTTGTGTTTGTGGTATACCTGCACCATTACTATCTTCAAAAACAGTTACTTCAAAAGGATGATCCAATTGAGATGTAAGAATTAAAGATGTTGCTGCTCCACCGCTTGGTGTCTTTTCTATTACTATGTTTGCTAATATTTTTTCAAGGAGTACCTCAGCCTCATCATCATTCTCTTTTGTAGATGGATTATTAACAATGTCTTTTAATAAACTGATAAGATTTTTGTAATTATTCATGTTTTTTTATTTATATTGTTCTTAATACGGTTGATTGAAATTTAAAGTCTATTTCAGCAGGATAATACACAGGGTTCAATGATCCTTGGATATCTATGATCATTTTTCCACTTAAATCCAACATTTGAAAGCCTCTTATTCTTGGAAGCTTATATAATCCAATAGCTACATCACTATTAGGAAAGAAAAATGCATCATTTACATACTTTACACCATCTGTATGTTTCACAATTTCTAACATATTATCCCATTCAACCTTTTGTCCAACTGTCCAATATCTGTAATCTAAATATTTAGACAAGCGCACCTGTATATCCTTACGCACATCATCTGCATTATATGATGATTCCAGTTCCAAACGTATTGATACATCAATAGGCTCAAAATCTACATTTATTAATGTTATTCCATAACCCTTAAAACCGGATGGACGCATTTCTGTTAATGCAAAGAATTTTTCACACCTCAACAATATATCATTTACATCAGCATCTGACAACTCTGTTCCATTTTCAGTTAATATACTAATTACAATGCGTGAATTCAAATCCAAGCCTGAATAATACAATTTCAATACATTTTCATTGATCTTCATGAATGCCTGTTCCAACATTGATATAGTGCTTCTGCTTAATACATTGACACCTTCCATACTGCGCTTCCTGAATTCATCATCAATTTCCACATCACTACCATATTGAGCAGCATATTCATTAACGCAATATTTATGTCCTGTTGGTGGATTAATTACTTGTGTTATTGTGAGTCCAGCTACATTAGTGGAAACACCTGTGGTTTGACTACGCAATTTAACATATCCATAACCGAATATACCAACTGTGTAAATATCTTCTACATCAAATCTTACTCCAACACTGGATACAAACACTTGTTGTCCTGGTGTATAAATAGTACCAGGATCAGCTGAAACATAAACATATGTAGAACTTTGTCTGAAACCAAATCTTTGTGCTAATCCATTTTGTCTGGCATAACCATCCAATGTGTCAGCAAACCCTGAATCTGGAAATAAATAACTTTCCAGTACAGCAATATCTTTCATTATTTTTTGTGCATTCTTAGCATTACCAAACGCAATAGCATTCACAACACTCCCATCACTTATCTTTGTGATATTGTCGGTTTTGTTGAGCAGTATCTCAGCAAATACTTCCTTCAATTGTTCTATGGTTGCTAATTTTGTTATCATTATTATGCTACATTATTTAACGTCAAATCATACAAAGTATCGATGTTATATTCAATGTTTAATTTACTGTTATAATAGCTGATACTTGTTATTTGAAAATTACGCAAAGTATCATCGCTTGCAATGACAGCTTCTAACTGTTGTCTAACTTTAAAGTTCTTGAATATTGATAGATTATTACCAACTGCAAACCGTGGATCAACCCCGAAACTCAAGAATTCAGGCACATCCCCCTGTCTTAATACAATAAGTATATTAATTGATTGTAATACCGTGTCTTTATAGGATAAGGTTTGTATATCGTTATTAGTCCATTGTATTTTCCTGACAATATCAATGCCATATAACTTTTCTCCACTTAATTCACTGTCAACTACACTATTCAAATATATATTAGGCTTAGATAATATTGATTTGTTTAACTGTACTACAGCACCACCTTGTGTATCATAATCTTTTTCCAATAGATTGTTTTCTAAGGTGATTTGAACCCAGTTGTTTTGTGGATCTAATGAATTATTATTGTTTTTGCTAATATCTTCAACGGTTTCATCCACACCCAACGTTGCGTTAAATTGTATTGAGGTCTTTTGCCAACTGTTCTTAGCTTTTGAAGATTTCAACCATTTAGCTGCGTTATTGACTGTATCTAATTTTATTCTCACATTTTCTAAAAATTCCAATAAACCCCAATCATCCACCCTATCAAAACTTGATTCATGTACAGTTATCAGATTATTGATCTTTTTAGCTTCAATGATCATTTTATTCAAAAAATCAAATGATAATGTGTCAGGAATAGCAACCTGATTTTTAAAATAACTTAATATTAATGGCTGATTATTATTCATAAATAACCTATATAAATCCAAATAAGTTGCAATATTATACCTCAACGTTGTAGAAAAACGTGATAAAGTATCCATATCAAAATTGGCTTCAAAAATCATTAATTTTATTTTATCGTCTTGTTAAAACTCCTTGTCCAAAATTCACAGCAAAATCAGCCAAACTATTAGGATTAGCTGTTAATTGTGTAATTGCTTGAAGTGCTGAACTGGAGGAAATACCAGTGTTTGCTAATTTTGTTGCTTGTTTTATTAATATCTGATCAATTTGAGTTGTATTATTTTCTCCTAATAAAGATTTTATTGATTCTGAAAGAAAATTAGACTCATTGTTTCTTCTAATGAAATTCAATATAGTTTGTAGTTTTTTAGCTAAATCCAAATTTCCATTTTTTAGAACAGCTGATGCTGGAGCAATAGCTTTTAATTGTAAATCATATGACCAAATCATATTTTTACCTTGATTCTGATATACCTTCATAGGCTGCGCTTCAACCATGTAATGACTATTCAAGGAAAAATTGTAAAAAAACAATTTATATGGCAAAGAATTATCATCCTGAAGCTTAGATTTTTCAATTAATGCTTCCAATATTTTTATATTGCCGTATCCAGTCTTATAATCACTATCAAAATATGCTGCTGATACAACCACATCTCTTGATGCAATAATATTATTAGCACTGGAATCAACATTTAATCCTAATTTGTGCTGATTATTATTACTCTTTCCGTCACCATTTAAGAATGTGAGTTTTCTAAATCTTCTACCAAAATCACCCTTAATCATTATATCAAACGGCTTAAATGTTGAATTTCCATTAACCACCACCCCACCTTGAGTCTTCTTGATTGTGCTGATATTAACCTTAGTTTCATCAATACTTTCAGGCATCACAGGAAATGAAAAGAAATATGTTCCATCATCATCTTGATTTCCATCGCTTCCAATTAATTCTAATGCGCAAGCATAATATTCAAATTCATCTGGGTGTTGATTGTGTAAATATTCTCTTCCCTGTCCAGCATAAGAGGCATTGTCAGGTACGCTTCCTAAATTACCTGATAATACGTTTTGTATATTAGCTAATGCATCACCATACAATATTCTTTTTACCTTTGTACTTAACAGGAAAATGTTTGGATCTGTCATGATAATTCTACTGTTTTTGATTTAATAAGTTTGATTTTTTCAGATAATACTACCAGTTGAGCATCCAATAATACCACTTGCGGTGATAATAAAGCTGCAAATGGTACAAATGATCCTAACAACAATGCTGCTTTCAATACTGTTTTAAAATCTGTCAACATGTCGTGAAGACTAATTAATACATCTTCAGTTTTGTTTCCTAAAAGCATTGGCTCAATATTAGCATTTATCTCATGAATTTTCACTTTATTTCCTTTATCAACTATAATATCACCCCCGTCCTTGTTCACATCAATTTCATTGTTAAACTCATCAGTATATTTGAAACCTTCTCCTAAAAGATAACTGATATTGGCTTGCTTAGTATTATCATCTTCGTCAATGATTTGAACTTTCATGCCTTTCCTAATCTTAAAAGATATGGTATCATCACATTCTATATTTATGTTGCCTTGTATATAAAGTTTAAACAAGCCTTCATTTATTGCATTTAGGATATTTATGTTTACTTTACCATCTAAATCACTCTCACCACTCAAAAGTATGTTTAAAATTCCATTATCTAATCCTTCAATAGTAACAGCACCGTTGTCACTGGATCTTTTAAAACAAAAACTGTTTTCATTACGACTATCCAATAATTCATCACGTTTTAATATTACACTAATAATGAATGGTTTATTTTCGTGTGGTGGATTAATCCAAAATATCATTGATCCTTTTTGACTATTGGTAGTGGGGAATTTTACATATTGCCATACCTCACGACTAACATAGCAATTTTGTATTATTTCATTTCGGTCTGTAATTATTGTTAATACATTGTTTTTGAAACATTTAGCTACATATTCAGCTTTACTGTACTGCGGTAATAACACAACAAATCCAATACCACAAATTCTCCCTGTAGCATCATGAGTTTTTACCCTATTTACTCCATCTGATAAAGGTTTTAAAACTCCTTTTGTAAAATCATCAAATTGATCATTCATCTGCTTGTAATCTTTTTAAGAAAAAATCAAATATGTCTTTATTTACTGACCATGCTTCTGTATTATTGTTATTTTTTCGTAAATTGACGATCTGAAAATACTTTTCCAAATATTTTTCTTTCATACCATGGCTTACAGTCAATGTTGTTAATCCATTAGCTACAAATCCATTTGTCCTCATTTGCGATACAGCTTCTATATAAAACAACTCATCTGTTGGAAAATATCTGATATTCATGCCTCTTTTAAATCTTCTGTCAGATTTTAAAGTTATAGTGCCTTTTCTTGTAAAAGGCAAACAAGCTGTAGTTTCCAACAACCAATCCATGTCCTCATATGCTTGTTTTTTTATAGCTTCAAAATTTGATTCGGTTTGTTCACTATCAGACATATCAAAGTCAATGAAATTGGAACTGACTTCATATACTTTATTGCCCCATATTTTTACATATTCAGGCAACATTACTCCTGGAAATATTGACATAAAGCCACTATTTTCATCATATCCAAATACATTGAAAAACGGATTAATTTTATACCATGAATAGACTTCATCTGTTGCATAAGTTAATGTCTCACTTATTACATCATGTTCAAATACGTTCAAGCAAAAATTACTCTTAAAACTTTGATATGAGAATGGTGGTTTTCTTGCAATAAAATAGAATTTATCACCATAAGTGTCCATGAAGAATTCCACAAACGGTCTTTGACATACTTTATTAATTAAATTTAACAAGCTTCCTGTATCTGTAGCTAAACTTGTATCAGTGATTTTACGATCACATATTTCTTTATCCAAAACTAATTTTACAATTTGCCATATTCCTGGTGCTTGTATGGTTTGATATTTGAATGTAGGATTTTCAGCACTCAAATCACCATTACGGCTTACGATAAATGATTTATCATCATATCCATTAAATAAACCAGATGGTGCAATATCTATGTTTGTTAATTGACTAAATATGAATATTAACCATTCAGCAATAGTGTAAGTTTTGAATAAAACAAACTCATTATCACTCACCATTTCACTATTATTTCCCAAAAATTTAAAATTACCAGAAGTAAAAAATAAACGATTACTTGAACGTATCTGTGATGAATTTTTAATTATTTTTTCACGATCTTGTACAGCGTATTCTACTGGAAAAAAGTACACTCCATCATCTATTATAAGCTTGGACAAACAACGACCAGACATAATTGATTGTTGGTCAGAATTTTCTGCTTGTGTAGATAATGGTATTGTGTCAACTAAACCTATTAAATCAAATATTTTACCAGCTAATATATCAGAGGGCAAGGTAAAGAATTCATCACGTAATTCAATTTCATTAACATTATCATCTGATATAAAATTTTCTAATTTTATAAATACCACATCATTAGATTGTATTAAATTATGAAATATTGATTCATTTCTACGCAGATAGCCACTTTGATTGTTACTTATTTCATTATTATCATCTGTAAATTTTGCCTTATATTCTTTAGTATTAAGATCTTGCGGATGACTCATTATTGTCTTCGCAATGAAATTCGGTGCACTCAAATTTTGATATGGATATTCATCTAATTTCAAAACATAATTATTATTTTTATCACGCTTATACATTATGTGTGGTAATGTTATGGTAAAATTTGCTCCATCTATGGTATTTGTTGTATTCACTGTGTCTAAAAATGGCGATAAATCAAATATCCTACACCCATCTGGCGATATTGATTTACACCACACCCATACTGTATATCTCTCAGCTTTTTTTAATAATGAGCCTACTGATACATCAATACTTTGATTTTCATTCACTCTTTGATATTTAGGATTATCCAAAAGCTGTCTGATCTCACTTTCAATAAACACATTATAATTATTATTTTTGACTATGGTTTGATTGATCGTATAAATTGACTGAGATATTAATTTATTAAATGGAACTAACACTCTTGCCCCCAAACCAATTAATGATCCTGATACTTTTTTATTGAACTGAAAAGCTTGTGCTGTATTGTATGACTTTAATATTCTAATTCCATTATCTTTGTAGTTGATCAAATCATTAGATGTCCAATTTATATTATGTTGTTCTATAAATCCTTCAACGGTTTGTTCATAACGATTTTCTATCTCAGTAAATTCTGCACGACTAATTTCTATTGATTTTGGTACTGGCGACACAACTGTTTGGCTATTCTTCAATGATAAAAAATCTTCCTGATTTAAAGTACCACCATATTTCTTGTATTGATTTAACAAGGTAACCAATTTTTGTGTTGGTTGACCATATGTTGATCCAGGAAATGAAGCCCATGTTCTGTTAGTCCTTCGGATTGCTGTTCTTATCTGACCTTGAACTGTCATATCCAAAGCGCCATTTAATTTAACAAGATAAATTGCACCAATATCTTGACTTCGTATTCCAAAATCTGGCAAATTTAAGGCTCTTTGTATAGTATTTTGCCATGTATCATACAAGAATTGATAAGCACCAGCAGCGTCAGATGGAGGAAATCCTTTAGCATAATGTAATACATTGGGATGCTGAGACAAATCAGTAAAATGTAATCCTGTAAAATATGTTCTGTAGCCGATCTCACTCTGAGAAATACCTTCACTATATTTAATAGTTTTAAGAAATGCTGCTACATTCTCATTAGATAAATATGGTATTAAGGTTGATAATATAGACATTGTTAAGGTGATTTTATAACAGCATTTGTTTTTTGAGCAGGTGTTTGATTAACAACAACCTGAATTTTTTTACCTACAATAGCAGTTACAATCGAATGTCCTATTGCAGTCAACGTTGATTTTATCTCAGCACCCCATACTTCAGGTTGGGTTGTTAAATTTTGTGCCCGTCCTTGTATATCTTGTTGTTTATGAAATCTGTCTACAATATCTGTTGGTTGACCATTTGCACCAATCAATAAATTTTGAATTCCACTCTTTCCATTAACACCTGTTGCATCTAATTGTATGGCATCCTGCCATCTTAATCCAGAAAATAAACTTTTTATTACCATTCTCTTAAAATCACCTTGTGGAATTTTATCAATTTGAGGCATGATGGCTTTTATATTTTCTGCAGTTAATCCACCTTCTTGTTGTGCTAAATTTTCAACGTAGCTGTTACGTGGATTAGCTTTTTGTATCATTGAAAAAATAAAAGCTTTCATGCCTGGACTACCTGGTGATTTTATACCACTTGATATTTTACCGAATACGTCAGATGCTCTATCATCATCAAATCTGCCACCAATATCATGTCCTGATTGCATCATACCTAACGCAAAATTTGAATCAATTCTAATATTATCTTGTTTTTGTGATGATAATAAGTTTGCAACGGTTTCAATTTTTTGAGGCAATAATGAAAAATCTTCTCCATTTACACCTAAAATACCACTTTGTTCAGAGCGTATTAATATGTCTGCTATAATCTCTGACCCGTTAGCAGCATTAACATCTTGTTGTTTAAATTTATCAAAAGAAGCAACTTCATTACTTTGTAATCCATATGCTTTATTTAACCCTAATCTGGTGTATATTTCATTTTCAAACTTATTTTGACTCATGTCATAAGTCCTCATGTTAGCCATTTGTTGTATGGTGAATTCTTTGAATTCATTAACAGAAACACCCATTGTAACACCACCATCACCAAAACCTCCACTATAATCCAATTTTTTTCTGGCATCAATTTTATTTTCTAATTTTACACCTTCGTAACCCAGTTTTATTGCTTCAGAAATTAAACCAACTACTGCAACTAAAGCACCACCGACAACCATTGCACCGCCTGCTCCCATTCCACTGCTTGCCATCAATCCACCTTCACCTTGTATTCCTTCACCTATTGCTCCTTGAACATTACCGCCTTCAACACGGCTTATCATACGTGCCAATATTCCAGCACGTTGTTTTGAATTTCCTTTACCTAAATTACCAGAGCCACCAGAGCCATCATCTAATCCTTTACTGGGTTCACCATCCTTGCCAACTGTTCGTTTTTGCATTAAATCAGCCAACTTGCTCCACTTATCCCATGCTTCCTGTTCTTTTTTAAAATATTGTTCTCGATCTTTCTCATTCTTATTTTTTCCAAAATCATTGGTGGTATGTTCACCCCGTTCATCAAAATATTTACCAGCTTTCTCATGCTGTTCTTTAAAAGCATCATTAATTGCTTTTATTTTATCATTGATTTTATCAAACTTCTTATCAGCCTGATCCAATATATCTTCTAATCCAATATCTTCAAAGCTACCACGCATTTCCGTGGTTGCCCGATCTATTTCAGCGTTCAATGCACTGGCGTCACCAGTCACACTCACCCTTATTTTCTTTTCATCGCTCATTTTTTATTTCATTAAATTGTGTAATATCTAAATCATTAAATTCTTTATCTGATACAGTTTGAGAAATTTCATTTTCACCTCTGTCATTCCCAATCTTAATCAAACCTGCACTTTTTACTAAGTTATCTGTACTAATATCATCAAATTCTGATTTTACATCATTCTTCAATTTCTCAAAAAACTTTTCTTCCCTGTATTCAATAATCATCCAAATATGACTCATGTTCATGTGAGCCTCACAACCAAACGCCACATTATATTTTTTTCTCCACCATCGATCAAATTGATATTTTGTATTCCATTCTATAATGAAATTCTTAAAATCTACTGGAGAAAATGATGTGTACTTTACAACCTCAGATAATAGTGTCTTACTGGATTGTTTCTTCTGGTTCAGATGTTGTACTATTTTCATCATCATCATCTTCTTTATTCAATTCAGCTTCAATTTGTTCAAACCATGGATAAAAATTGATCTTGTAGGCTCTCATCATATTACGTTGTGTTACGATATCCATATTCTCAAAATCATTGACAGTCATGTTGCTTTTTATCTCTGGAATCAAAATACTGAAGTAAGCCACAGCATCGATGAGATCCAACAATTTTGATGCTGTTTTATGGGCACTACGTGCCAATTCTCCGTACTTACCACTGGAAAGAAATATTTTTAAATTCTCAATTTCCAATTTTTGACGTACATTGGGATAATTCACTTCATAAGTTTTATCACCAATTTTGATTTGCGTGTTTGTTTGTATCATTACATAAATGTTTTTAGTGTGTGTGAAATAAAAAAGTGCGTTGAATCACTGGCTATAATTCAACGCACTATAAATAATAAATAAAGATCAAGGACAACCATCCGTCTAATATCTGACTCCCTTAAATTGGGAATAAGAATGGTGTCATGTATTCAAAATCCATATCCCTTCCTGAAATTTGACTTTCTGTTATATCAAAACTTTCTCTATTCGCAAAACACCCTTTGATTGAAGCCACAATTTCAAATGCAGGTATGATTATTCCAGCTGCGTTCCGGCTTCCAAATACCTTGCGAAGTATATCAACTTGTACACCATCTGTATTGAGACAAAGTGTGTCTTGCCATTCCTCAACTGTTTGGCAAATTCTTTGTGAACTGCCAGGAAATATAGCTTGACGCAGATCAATCAAAAATGATCCTGCGTTTAATGTACCATTCCAATCCAATGGTGGTAATTCGCTTGGATTAATTCTGCCGAGACCAATTATCCTGCCCAGTCTAACTGATTCAGTGCAACGAATTGATTTCAGCTTACCAACAGCAATTCCACTTACTTTTACTATTGCCAGTGGTGCAGTTAATGATTTATCAGCCATTGAATTTTATTTTAATGATTTAATTATTAAATTATGCTTGAATATTTGGATCCAACATCATACCAGTAAAGAACACTTGCGTGATTTCTGCATTCGGTGTAGCACAATATTTCACATTCCAAACACCATTTGAAAAAGCAACTGTGACGTTTCTCCATGTAATTAACAAATTATCCACATCAACTTGAACTGTTCGACTATCTAAATATCCTTCAACAAAAGCTTTTAATTCTGCAGAAGATACAGTCTTCAAGTTTCCTCCAGGAAATCTTGCGGTTGCGTTAATCATCAATTCTTTATTGATTTGATGAAATATCCTCATAATTTGAATAGATGGCGAAGTACCGTCAGGATAAATTTGAGATGCATTAGATTGTAATGTAGTGATACCTTGATTAACTACCCAACCCAATTTAGCAACATTTTTTGCGTGGGTTACACCGGCTGTTAAAGCTTGTTCACGCTGTTTCTGGCTAAGTACGTGAGTAAGTCCTTTCATTCTTAAATCTTTGTAAGTGACAGGTGCTTGCGGCTCTAATCCATTTGCTCTTCCACAAACCAATGCTGCGTGATACAATGAATATGGAATGTCTGTTAATGCTCCACTATTTACAATAGCTTTAACACCACTATGAACAACCACCACTCTGGAATCATTGAAAAATGCAGCAATTTGAATGCTTCCATCACTGTTACCACCTGATACAGAAAAGCCACTGGAATTATTACCACCACCTACATACATCTCTTTTAAAGGATACAAAGATAATTGACAAAATGCTAAAAGTTTTGAATTTACAGTACTCATAGCACCTTTATTGGCTCCATCTAATATTTGTTGATCAGTATTGGTTGGAACACCACCGTAATCAACAGCTAAGAATGCATCAAAATCTACATCTACAACCTGTCCTAAAATATCATCAACTTTTGCAATTGCATAAGCAGTAGTTCCACTTATAAATAATTGCATAGTAGTTAAATTGGTTAAATCAGTACCAGTTAAGCTATACGCATTGCCTGTTGAGCTAACAAATTTAAAGTGTAGGTTGAAATTCGGATCATTTTGTGCAAATGTAACTAAATCAGCAAAAGTTGCGATTTCACCTGATGAAGCATACTTATCTACAATATTATTAGTTGCCAAAACAGCTTCTGATAATTCATACGGTATACCGTTAGGATCATTTCCTTTAAATTTGCCAGCCCAAAAATCAAGGATATATTTAGCTGAATTATTTACTCCTGCTCTCATTTTAACACCAAATCCTCTGGTTAGAACACTACTTGTGAATGCTCCATTTCCAACTGTACCTTCATTTTTAGCTGCTAAAGTCAAAATATTAGCACCCCCATTGAAGCTTAATGCGATTGTAGCTGCAACGGTTGTTGCGGCTCTGGAATACAACATCTTACTTATTCCACCCCCAGCGTTGCTTGGTGACCATAAATAATCCATTAGATCATAAAGCATTCCCCCTCTTAAAAATGCTTTAGCATCATCTCTGCTTGTAATTTCATATATGCTATCTGATCCATTGAGCAATGATCCTGCTATTCCACTACCACCACCAAAATCTTTACCTAAACCTGAATCAATCAACATCACTGTACCATAAGTATCCAGTGCAGCAACAGGAGCACTTCCACCCAATATTCTTGAATACCCACCTGGCTCAATGATTTGCTTATTATCAAAATTTACTATTTGAGGCATTGTATGAAATATTTATTGTTTAATTAATTTTTTTTGTTTGGTTGTTTTGCAACATTAAAATCTTTTTTCTCACTTATCTCCACTTCCTTACCTATTACATCATACCATTCACCATATGATTTTAATTTATTTTTATGTTGATGAACCAATGCTACACGGTTCATTTCCGATATTCCACCTTGTAAATCGCAAAATTGGTGTATTGATATTTTATCTAAATCTTCTGCCATGATAATGGTTTTTATATTTGGCTAATAACTGATTCACGTTGAGTTTTGAAATTATCCATTATATGGATATTTTGGTGTAAAATCTTCTACAATATCAGCGCACACTCCAGCCAATACACCAGAAGCATTTGTTATTGGTGTGCGTATTTTATTCGTGCTTACATAATTGAAACTCAAACTCAAATTTCTGTGAAAAATACCGGCTGGCGTTAAATCCTGTTGTACATTAATATCAGCACCACTAAATGAAAGATCTTGCAATCCACTAAGTTCAAAATGTTCTATGTACACTTCAATCACTGCTTTCAAAAAATAATATATAACCAATACCTCACTACTGTTATCACTGGTTATCATCAAATGATACGTACAAGATGTGCTTTTACCTTTAGATTCAATTTGTTCTGATCCTTGAATCACTGTAGCTATGCTTTGTTGATCTCCAATAGTATCCATTTTTCCACGATTATCACTGGGAAGTAAGATATGAACAGTTGGATTAGCTGCTCTTTGAAGATTATATCCAATAAAAAATTCTAATTTTTTGGGTGAAGTGCTATTGCGTAAAAGGATTGCTTGAGCTTGCACATAATAATCATATGTTGTGATCTTTATTGGTTGATTATTATCATCAACATGAAACATATCATACAACATTGTCGTGGTTTTATCACCTTTATTAGACCAATCTGTTGTAAACATGTCTAATAATCCAATAAAAGTATTGTATAATATGACTTCTGGTATGATCATTATATACCTAAATTTTCAAAAGCTTTTTGGACAGGATCATATATCATATCATCAAAAGCTTTTTTAATTTGATTTTCATCATCCTCTATTATTTCAATGAATGAATCATTGATATCATAATCATCACTCAATGATTTAGACAATATAAACCGACGAGCTGTGCCCTGCCAACTATCACTTGTATCTCCATCTTCACGACTATCGTGAATTACTCTAACAATATTACCCAGTGTTCTGACATTCAAATCACCTGTTTTATCTTTATATTTATCCAAAAATTTTATTGCCTCATCCATGTCCTCATGATCATAAACAATTCGATTATGATCTGCATCTTCTAATTTAATATTGGTCAATTTACCTTGTTTATCTTTAGCAATTTCTTTGATACGATCCAAAGTCTGTTTAGCATTCATAGTTAAATCTATACGCAATGATCTGGATTTTAAAGGCTGAGGGATATCTTTGGAAGGCAAATTACTAATAAACAAAGCACGTCCATTAAACTTAAATCGGTTGGGAATGGCTGTTCCTGATGAATCTTTTAATGGACGATCTGATAAACTGCTTATTGTACCATCGCCAGTACTGTCCAAAGCACCTTTCAACATATCAATAGCTGGATTGTCTTTACCACCTTTTAATACACTGTCACAATCATCAAACATTAACAATTTACCATTGTGTTCATACATTGCCCGATATACCCCAGCGGCAGTGCTCTTTCCTGTTATTTTAATAGCATCATAGTCATCACTTCCAATATCATGTTTAGTTTCATCATAAAATACATATGGCTTGCCAGTTTTAGGATTAGTCATATTTCCTAATTGTTGTTCAGCAGTAAAAGTTTTACCTACCCCACCACTTCCATATATAATGGCTGATTTAACTGTTCCTTTGGCTACCATCCTAACAATTTGTTCATAAGATTTGAAACGTTCATTTATATCATCATCTTTTTCAATTTCATCATCCATGTCTTCAACATCTTCAGGAGTAGCTTTGCCGGCTGGCTCTTTTAATTTATCACCGCCTGCTCCTTTCTTATCCTTACTTCCAGCAGCAGTTTCACCTTTATCGCTTGATCTGCGGCTTTCTAACTCACGGCTTGCTATATCCTTCAATTTAGCAGGAGCATCTTTTCTTTTGGTGTAAGCATCCAATAAACTGTCTGAAGTTTCGCTGGCATGATCTTCTGGCTTTTTTCTTGTAGGTTCACTATCAGTAACATCTCTTTCTCTTATTTCACCTCCATGTGGTGAATCAAATTGGTGTGGATGTTTTGCATATGATTTACCATCATCACCATGTATGTGATATTCTCCTGATTTTAATACACTTCCAACAGTACCTGTTTTTTTCTCACCTTTATGTTCAAATTCTATTTTTGAACCATGTTCTGCATGTTCCTGGTTATCTTTATTAGGATCAACCCAACGATTCATCATCTTGCCACCAACAGATACTTCTTTTAACACTAATTTACTGGTGTCTAACTTGTCGCCTTTCATAGCTTTTTCAATCACATTAAATGATCTTAACATCTGTTGACGCTTTTCTTCACCATATGAAAAATTCGTTAATTCCATTATTGTGTATTAGTTTGTTAAAATTTGAATTTTTTTGGATCTTTAACCTCTTCTACATTGCTATCACTATGCCCTGAGCCATTTGGTTTTTGTGATATATGATAAGATTTTCCTGTTTCCTTATGTTTCATTACCATTGATTCTTTGTCACCAGATAATCCATTGTGATGAGTAATGGTATATTTTTCACCATTTTCATCTGTATGCGTTTTACCAATCATCTTTTTATTATTTCTTGTTTCATCAAGTTCAGGATGTTCTTTCATCATTTCTTTATGCCTATCTGTATAATTTTGTAATTTGCTTTTATCTGCACTCCATTTATTTTTATATGCTTCTTTTTGTTCTTTTGTTGGTATTAACTTAGAATTTGAATTTTTTGATGTTTTAATTTTTCCTTCCAAATACTCATTATGAATTTGAGCTTCATAATGTTTAGTTCCATTTTCATGATGTTCTTCAACTTGTTTTCCTTTTCCTTCCTTGCCTCTGTGCAAATCACCAGCTTCTTTATGATCTACGCTATTAAAATCATCATGTTTAGGATGTCCAAAAGAATCATATATTGGTTTGCCTGACTTAGTGTGACCTATGACTTTACCGCCTCTGCTTCCCTCAGCTTTTTCAATTTGATCATCCAATGGTGAATCATCAGTAAATCCTTTATTAATTTGATCTGCTATTTCATTTCTATGATTAGCAATTTGTTGTAAGACATTCATAATTTTAATGTTTATATTATTTCTGAAATTAATCCCATTTGAAGAGCAATGAGTTGTGACACAGAAAGTGTATATTTTTTACTTTCTTCCAAATTTTTAGCTATAACACCACAAGCAACAATATCTTCTGACAAAGATTGCCATGCATAACAAGCATCATTGTATTGTCCCATCGCTTTTTGTTCAGTAGTGGATTGAATATTTCTATTAGTAGAATTATCATATGTACTGATAAGTTCATAATTGTAACGCTTACAAGCAACACTTTTTATTTGATATGATTGATATACTTCTGTGGGCTCAACACCAGCTTCTCCTTTTAAAGTTGCCATTGTAATTTCTAATGCATCTTTCTTAGCTGTTAAACTGGCTACTGTTACCGGCAGGATTGCTTTTAATTCTTTACCTGTTTTAGTAAATACTAATGCATTAGAGCCACCGCCATAACCCATCCCCAATTTATCCATTATTTCACCTTTCCTAATATCATCCTGTTCCTGCGGATTGAGTTCATAATACAATCCTTTTTTAATATTTTCTGATTTAGATTTAAAGTGTTTCACATCATATCCTGAACGCTCCATTGTTTTTTTAAATTTCTTAGCTTTTTCTTCATCCTTAAATTCTACTTTTATACCTGTCATTCCTGGTTTAGAATATGATATAATATGAGTATGACCACCACTGGCTGCTTTAAAACTGGGTTTTTTGCTGAATACATCTTTAACCTTATCACCTTCAACTTTAATTGAACTTGCATTTTTAGGTAATTTTTTATCAGATGACATTCGCTTAGCAGCTTCTGCTTGTTCAGGTACATTTGATGTTAATGCTGTTTTTAATGCACTATCATCATGTCCTGTCATAAATTTCTTATAACGTTCAACCTTTTTCTCATCCATTGAATCAGATGGTGGTTTGGATGATTCTTTCATCTTTTTATCATGAATCGCTGAAGCTTCTTTAAATTTTCGATCTTCTTTTGGCTGATGTAATTTATCAAAACGCACACGATTTATATGTGATAACTTATCCCTATGTTCATGAACATGAGCCAATTCTTCATCAGTAATATCTTTTTTCTGCATTATACCATTGGGATTGAATTCCTTATGTTCTGGCTTATTGGTTAATACATAGACTGTACGCTGTTGACCGTTCTTATCAGTCATTGTTTTTTTAGTAAGCTTGGATAAATCCTTCATACCTTTTTCAATTTCATCTACACCAATTTTACCAGCTTCAAATGCTTTGGTCAAATCATCTGTAAACTTAGTTACAGCTTCTGGTGTAAAGATTGCGTTTTGTCCTAATTCAATGTCATCATCAAGTGATTTTTTGATATTATACAATCCTGTATGCTTCTTAACATGAGCAATGTGCTCTTTTACATGCCCTTTTATTTCTTCATCATCACCACTGTGTTCTTTAATTATTTTAGCATCACTCCATCCATTATCCAAATGTTCTTTAATAACATTGCGAATTACACCACTTTCGCCACCAAATACTTTATCAGAATCATTAACATGTTTTTTAATATGTGCTTCAACTTGTTCCCTCATCTTTTTAGGATTACTTGAAGCACCTTCACTACCACCAGACATTAAACCAGCACGTTCAATAATATCATTTTGTTTCTTTTCTGAAAGATGTCCTGTATGTTTTGTCAAAGCATCTTCAAATTTACCCCAATGTTTAGATGAGGCTTCACTTCCTGGCTCTTTCTGTTCTTCCTTCATAGCCTTATCCCAATGTTTCATAATTTCATCAGTCTTATTAACATTTTTTGGAACATCCAATTTTTCCTTCATTTCCTTGTGAATACTACCTTGTTCTACATGATGATTTCTGGCTGCCCTGTGTTCTTCCATCATATCTCTACTTACTACATATGTGCGCATTTGACTTTTTTCAGCTGCTTTTGCTGCTCTGTCTTCATACCCTTCAGCCATTTCGTTATGGTGTGAAGCTTCATCCCGATTAGCAGTAATGGCGTCAGCGTGATCAGCTGAAGTAAAATCTTTATGGGTGGCGTGATTAGCTGTATCATAAATTGCTTTACCTGATTTAGTGTGCCCTATAACACGACCACCACGACTACCTTCACCACCACCATGCCCCTTCATTATATTATCAGCTACGAATTGCCGGTGTCCAGGAATTGGATTATTTGGTGTTTCCATAACCAATAACGCAGTACCAACAAAGCCTTTGGCAATGTTTTGATTAATTATATCTCTGTGGGAAATCACAGGATTTAAGTTATTATACATTTTGTGATTTTTAATTTTTTATTATGTAGCTGTCAAATGTTTAACCTTCTTGATTTAATCCTTAATAGCTGATTTACTTTTAATCCCCAAATCCCATTTCTGCTAAACATTTATCCACCATATTATTCACAACCAAATTTGAATCTGTGTTTTTTAAAGCATCATCTGCTAAATCATATTGTTTGATTCCACGAAATATCCATGAATTTGGATCTGACTTATCACTTACTCTACGAAAAGTTCCATATGTGCTTTGTGTGGCTTTCTCATAAGTCTTTTGATTTCTCATCAGTCCTTCATAAATACTGCTTTTATTCTTATATTCATCAAAAACTCTGCCAATTGAAGACACAATTGCAGCACGGGTTTTAGGTATAGCATATTCAGTTGGTATGTTTCCTTTCTTTAAACTTTCGCCACCATATATTGTGCCTGATCGTTGACTTGTGATAGTAGGTATTTGATTTCTTACAATGTCATATATTTCTGACGGCATAACGCCACTGAAAGCTTCATTTTCACCAATTGCTCCTGGTGTAGCTAATCTAAATGGAATTGTTAAATACCATCCACCATCTTTAGTGAAATGTACCTTTGCACTTTCTTTAAAACTTTCTTTCATATCAAACGGTTCACATCCATTCTCAATCATATTGTTTAATTGACCAACTAATGTGATACTATTGATACCATTTTCTTCATTTTTAAGAATCAACCCCTTGATGTAATTATTGCGTGTGGAATGTAATTGTTGTTTCGCAGCTTCTGTCCAATTCCGATATATTTCTAATGTTAAAGCCTGACTAACTGCTGATACCATGTCATTAACTTGATTAGAATCAAGTTTAAATTCTTGAATGGTATCACCTAAATTTATATCAATTTTCAATAAAGGCATCAAAAAACATTTTATCTGTCATACTTTGGTGACGTTACATCGTAATTAGTATTATCAAATAAATTATCGCCAGTAAAATTAGCTGTATCTAACACAAAATGCGCCCTGCGACCAATACAATTTTGTGGAAACATTACACGACCTGCGTCAATTAATGCACCGCTTTTTTGTTTAACTATGTCACGATTAATGTCAATTATATGATATGTTGGACGATGTGTGTAACGCAAGGTTATACAAGGTGATTCTATTCCACTAATCGCTGTTTTTTTAACCAATATTTTATTCTTATCAATACTGTAATTTGATGGATCAAGATATGTTAATGGTGCAGTTGATCCATTAAATACATAAACCTCAAAAACATCAATGGGCTCATAGATCAAAAACGCAAAAGCTTTAGTATTATCACTTGGAGTATCAATTAAATATAATATTTGACTGAACCAACTTTCTAAATCTGTCAATACCACTTTATCCATTCTTCCCAACATATCCTCAGGTCTACAAGATATATTTACAGTTCCCATGTTAGCCTCTGTCCAAATTTCATATTTTGTACGATTACTAAGGGAAGTGCAATTCACTAAAGTTACCTGCCGGTTGATAAACAACCATCCAGTTCCACCGCAATTTTGACAACTTGACAACGCACTGCCACTACCTTTAACAATACAAGGACATTTTAGTGCACGTTCTATGTAACAATTACTTCCTTTATCTGTGATAAAATCATCAAACAGTTTACGATCCATTCTGGCTTGTGGTAAGCCATAACTGGGTGGAGTGGTTGATATGACTGATTTATTCATTTAGCAAACATCAAATTTAATACCACCATAAGAATATTTCAACTGTATTAGCATTGCCTGAATCTCATCCGCTTGATTTTTTATCCGGTTTTGGAAGATATTACCACCATTCATCTTACTAACACTTTGGCTCATACCGTCCAAACTAAGAGATGAAGATGACATTCCAAATAAGCTACTTGCACCTGAAAATATACCTACACCTAACTCAATTAACATCAATATATCTACAGATGCTATTAATCCAACTAATCTAATAATATCATGTGGCACTACATCAAATCCTGTACAATATTTGACAAACCAATAATTAGGAATTAATCTGGCACCATGAAAACCAAACCATTGGCTAAACGTAACAGCCAGATAGCTTACTGCCACAGCATTCATTCCATTGGGTATTATGTATAAATTATTGGTAGCATTGGAATTTGATACATTATCTTTCTGAGTTGTCAACCATTCTACAGGATAAGTGATAGTGGTCTGTTCATTAAGTCTTCCCAATAAGCCCATTGGCTTATTAATTGTCCAATTGGTCTTGATGTATCCCCAAGTATAAAAATTTTCACTCACAAAATCCTGACTTTCTTCTATGTATTGTTTTGTTAATTTTATACCTAAAAAATTCTCCACAAATGTTTGAGCCATCAGGATTTTTGATTTAATGGCTTGATCTGTTAATTGACCACCATTAATTGAAGTAGTTGGGATGCCCCATAACCATCCATCTCTAAATTCTGATACACTTAATACCAGTGAATCTTTGCCCCCATAAGCATTCCAACTTGAATTGAGAACTAATTGGCTCATTTAAGATCTTTTAATATGATTAATCACTAATTTACGCAAAACTTCCAATTTTTCCGGTTTTTTGAACAATTTAGCACCATTGATCTTACTTTGCTCAGCCAAAGCTAACAATTCATCGTGGGGCATCTCCTTTACTAAAGCAATCATCTGTTCCTTTTCATCCTCTGAGGTTGATTTTAAGCCTTTCTCACCTTCAGCTGTATCTTTCGTTGTATCACCTGGATCGTCAATTTTTGCTGCTGTATCCACCCAATTTTTACCCTGTAATAAAATTTCACCAATTACATCCGGCACTTCTATTTCACCATTTTCATCTAATAGCACCTCACCCAATTGAGGTAAAATGACCTTTTCACTTTTGCGTTTACTGTGTTTGATTTTCATTGTTTTATTTTTTAGTTTGTTTAGAATAAAAAAGGTGGCAAGCTACTATGCCAACCACCTTCCTTTATTAAAAAACTTTGTTTCTTTTTTACACTGCTAAGCCAATATTGATAAACCTTACCATCTTTTTGGGTGCATACAAGAATGGTGTTCCATAAAGTAATATCATAAATCTGTACGCAGGTGCAACAATAGCTAAATCCATTTTCATTAATGGTGCTAATTGTTTAAATTCAATTATTTCCTGATCCTGTTGAACCAACATTGCCTGATTACAATTTGGTAACCAACGGTTTAAATCTCTTGCTAAACCAGCAGCTGCACCATCATAACCGGCTGTTAATTGTGCTGCTGAAACAGTAAATAATTGATAATATTGTGAACCAGTTGTACTATTAACTGCGCCCATTTGTGACCTGTAAACTATAAATCCGGTGGCTGCATAGGTGCTTGATCCAGCAGCCCATTTCAATTCTATTGCTCCATTAAGCACTGCAGCAGCTGCTGCAGAAGATAATGGTGTTAAAGCACTTTCGCCATAACGATTAATAGCAGAAACAGCATAAAAATAATCACCAGCGTCATCTGCTGTAAATTTATTGCTAACCACAGTTGCTCCTATAACAGCTACAGGTGTGCCACTATCTGGTACAATAACTTCAGGTGAAGACGGACTGGTGCGGGCAGCATTATATGCTTTAGCTGCTGGTTTATTGAAAAATATATCATAATTCAAACCAATATTACCAAACTGACTTTCAAAAGATTTTACTCTTTGACCCATGATACCAGCACTTATCTGCTCAGTGTTAGGTTGAATGAATTTATTACCATAGAAATTTTTCACAAAATCAGACAAAACTTTTGGTGGTGCATACAATTCAGTTCCTAATCCAAAATTTTCTACAATAGCATTAGCAGCTGTTTCAATTGATTTTTCATCTAATGGCTTACCACGTAAATCTACAACCACTTCACTATTCATATATTGATCCATAGAAATAAATGCATCATTTTGTTGATGCTGAGTCAGCAACCCATTAAATTCCTGTGGAACAATAGTAGAATCACCAGTATACAGTGCTTTATCCAATTTACGTAAAATCCACATTGTACCATTCTTAGCTTCTCTTTCAATAGCTGATCCGATCATTGTATTTACCAAAGTCATTGGGTGAGTAACACTTTTAACAACACCTAAGAATTTCACTAACTGTGCACGTCTCACATAAGTGCTGTCTTCTTCATTAGGTAATTCACCCTCATTGTTGAATCCACCACGTTCCTGACCATAATCAGTCAACTGGTTATATTCTTCAACTGTGTTGAACGCAGCTGACTTTGGAATATTTTTCCAAAGTACAATTTGATTTTCACCAAATGTTAGAACTTTTAATGTTTTTTCCAGTGATTCAACCTTTAAAGGTGAGCCAGATGCAGATGTCAGGTTCGTAGTCTCACGACCTGTTATGCTACCGGCTTCTAATGCCTTATTAATATTAGATAAATCCTCAACAGTAGTTTGTCCGCCAAACATTACCTGATTTTCCAATCCTGGTTGATTTTGATAGTCTGCTAACTGAATCATTTTGGTTTTGTATTTTTAAATTTGAATTTCGTGGTATTCTTTTGCGTTGTGAGTATTTCCTGTTGAGGAAAAATTAGTTAATATATTATTGGATAATTTTTATCTTGTTTTCTGCAAATTTCCTGGCTGCCACAGGTAATATTGTATTGCCGGCTTCAAAAGTTGTCAAGGCTTTGCCCAATTCATCATCAAATCCTTTCTCAAAAGCATATTTATCTAATAAACCAACAATGGCTTGTTTATTACGACTCATGCTTAATACAATCTCATCATCCTCACCTTTTTCAATCTCACCCAGTTCATCATCATTACCTTTATTAAATTCACGTTTCACAGGCTTACTTGATGTTCTCACAGATTTCCTTCCAGTAGTAACTGGTTGATCCAACAATTCCTCAATCATTTCATGTGATTTCTGCAATTCATCTTTTATATCTTCCAAAACTTCAACATTTTGTTTTTGAAGATCATATGTGCCTTTAGCAATAATTGCCAGGGATTTTATCAATTTGCCAATTTCCATATCTGGCTCAGGGATTATTTCAGATTGAACTGCTTTCTTTATTGCTTTTTTAATCACCGGCTTTTTTTCTTCTTTTTCCTCAGCTTCTTCATCATCTTCTTCAATTTCGCCTTTCTTCATATCATCCTCATCTTCGTCATCATCTTCTTCTTTTTTCTTACTTTTAGCTTTATCTTTTTTGTCAACTTTGGTTTTTATATCAGCTTCTTTGTCATATTCTTTTTCTGCCTCTTCTTCATTCTCATCCTCTTTATGACCTTTATTAATTACTGATTCTGCTTTATCAGAAGTTAATTTCAAAGTCTTCATTGCTTTTTCAAGCACATCATCAGTGATTTTTGTTTTTTTGTCTGTAGTGGACATTGTTAATGTATTTAAAGTTTCAAAAATTTCATTTGCAATTTGAAAACTAATAACTGAATCAATAGCAAATATTTTATCAAACACTTCTGCTTTGGATAAATATTGTTGATTTTTTAATTCTGGATTGACATCTTCCTTTATCAATGCCCGTCCTTTATCAGTGTCAAGACATTTATCAACTCTTATGTTATAATTTTCATCAACTGTTACTCTCATTCCATCTTCCCTCACTAAATCCACAATATATTTAACTTCACCACCATTAGCTTTTAAATCAAATATAGTGTTATCAATACCTTTTAATAAATCCTCATCAGAAAGTTCATGATATTCACCCTTAATTATATCTACTATGGAGTCAGGATTTTTTGGAGAAATTGTGAGTGCTAAATTTGTTATAAGTGCTTTAGTAATTTTTTTTTCATTTAATGAATCCCGTTCTAATACTTTACCTTCAACTGAATACCCCAGCCTGCGTTTTTTACTGTTCTTATTGAGCATTTCAGCCAAATCATAGACTTTATTAGCCAATGGGCTATCTTCATATAATTCACTTTCTACATACAAGCCTTTTGGTCTGAATTCAGCTTTGGTAGGTTCACCAATAATAGCTTCAGGTGATTTACTATGATTCCAATTTACAATTCCTTTTTCCTTTAAATAACTTATGTCAAAACCTTCCAATGTAGGTGTTAATCCTTCCTGATCAGTATCAATACGGGCAGTTGATGCAAAACCACCAACCTTCATAACCCTTTGACCTTTATCATTGACAGATTTTTCAATCGTGTCTAATGGTATCCAAAAACGAAAATTGGGCATATCAAGTACAATTTAACAGATAATAACTGTTTTACTGTAATTAATATGCCCAATGTGAGTATATGTTTCCGTTATTTCAAAAAATCATTTATCTCTTTAATTTCATTTTCAACCATACGCTGATTAAATATTATTAGCTTGTTATCTGATTTAGATTTAATAACTTCTTCAAACGGATTAAATTTCAATGGTATCTGAATATTATCATATGTTTTTAAAAGGTTTGTTCCAAATTCATCGTGTTGAACTACAGCGCATTTAGCCAAAGCATTATTCACATTGCTTTTCTTAATAAGCAATTGTAATTCGCCTGCTTCACCTATCACTATGATGTTTGATTCTATTTTCATTTTTGTGAGTTTATGTTTATATTAACGTTGATTTAATATTTATATCATTTTTTATCTCCAAATACTTTTATTGGTATACCACTTTTTCTAACAATTTCAATTATCCTATTTAGTTTATCAAATCCTCCATAAGAACTCATTAATGGTGAATAATGTATTGATTCAATGTCTTCAGCCTTTAATTGATTATGATATTGACATTCATTATAATAACTCATTTTGGAAGTTTCTATTGCCACATTTTCAAAATTACTAACTTCACCAAGACTTGTAAAATGTGGTTTCAAAGCAGGACTACAAGCTAAATTATAACCAATTCCCAAAGTATCATTAAAAGCAACTGTTGTTTTCCTCAATACTTTATCTTTTTTAAATTTAACAGTAACTGCTCCATAGCTGGAACTATTATTGGGTGGTGGACATGTTCCTTCACTATTTTGAATTCCATTAGGATCATTGGAGAAATATCCATAAATACAACGTTTATCTGGTTCAAATGTTTTATCTTCTCTAAATCCAAAATATTCATACTCTGTTTCCGCTCTGCTATCTGGCAATAAACATCCTTCACTGGTTCCAGTCTCAAATTGACTTTTATACCGTTTAGAAACATGTAATATTTCATCCAAAACGTTTAAACCAGTTGATCTGTAAAAATCACTGGCTGCAACTAATCTTTCCACACGATCTTGTAACAATTCCTTAAATCTTTCTATTGATACTCCTTTTTCTTTAGCACCATGACGATAACTGTCTTCATTGTGTTTTTCAACTTCTAAAATATGTTTTTTCATAGCTTCTTTCATTCCTGGATTTCCTTCAACTTCCACCTCATCCCATCCATTTTTAAAATAATCTTCTGTTGTTTGGGAATCATACTTAGTTTTATCAAAAGTTAATGATTTGGTATATGGTTCTTCTGATTTAAATGATTCATCAACTAACTTCGATTTCAAATCAAATATTCTGGCTGTTAATATCCTTTTTAATTCAACTTTATCTTCACAATCACTACTGAATATGTCTAAATAAATTTGTTCTTTATGCTTTATTATATTCTCAATTTGCGCCTTAATCTCTTCATTAGTGATACCTTTAAAAACTTTAGCTGTGTCAGGATTTCTGGTACTATCAAGAAAAGATGTTAATTCATTTACTTTATTACCAAATGAATCACCTTTTTTGCGTCCTTTTGCTCTATACATCAATGAACCACCATTATCAATTCTTGATACTGTTTTCATTTTTTCATTAACCAAAATATTATCTTCACCCGATCCTATGACATCCCAATTAGCGAATAAGCAGTCAGCCACAAATCCTTTTCTTAATTCTTCATAATAAAGATCTTTTGAAGTTATATCACTCAATGATTTAATATTATGAGACTTGTATTCATTTACTTTATATATGTTGAGCCTATCTTCAAATACAGCTGATACTGGAGCATCAATTCCTAAAGTTCTGTATAATTTATCACATAACACTTCTTGTTTTAATTGTTCAACTTCAAGTTTACCGTCAATTGTTCTGGGTGGTTTTAATACATATTTTTTACCATTATCAATTCCTGTTACTAATCGTGCACCACCGCTGCCACCCAAAGAGTCAGCTGAAGTCATATCAAAATCACCAAAACTTTTAGGCAATTCTGGATCTGCTTCCTTTGGTATTTCTGCAATAACATCTGTTTTCTCTGTACGATGTATTAACTTCAATGATTTAGCATATATTTTTCCATCATCTCCTCGAATAACAGCTGTACCAAATTTATCTGTAACAGGATGATGTTTCAACGTTTTTATAACACCTGTCATCACATCAAAATATTCTTTACCTCCGCCCATAAAATACACTGCATCACCCACACTTAACCCTGCTTTAGCATGTTTATGTATTTTTTCATCAGCAGATAATTCAATAGTTTTTTCACCACTATAAAAAGACGCATCTTTATCGTTACTTATATACACTGTCGTCATGTATGACCTACCATCTCTGTACACTAATTTACGCACCATCTTATATTTACTCAAGTCTTTCTTAGCTTTTTCAATATCTGTACCCCATACCCCACCCATTTCTTCATCAATACGCTCACCTTTACTTAACAAGTCATATATCTCACTGGTCAATATCTCATTATTTTCAACAAATTCCTCATCAAATTTGGTGATATTGAATGATTTAGCTAAACTGTGAACATATGGATTATTATTACATTTCAAGGTGATTTTCTTAGCATCTGGCATGCCTATTTTTTCATAATGTTCCCCTGATTTATTTCTCAACCATCTTAATAAGCTGCCTGTATCAGTTTTTATATCATCTTTCTCATCTTTCATTTTAATACTGGCTTCACCTTCCAAATCAACTACCGGCTGATCATTAACCATTGCTTTATCTAAAACATTAAGCAAACATTTGTACAATCCTGGCAAGTTTATGCTCTTCCAATCTATTTTATTCAAATCTTTCTTTACTTCCTGCTCAGCTTTTTCCCACTTAAATTCATTGTTTTGACGATAAGCATCATATATTTCTGATCCCGCAAATGCCTTGTTTATTTCTAATGAATTCAATATGGCTTTATTCAATGAATCATCTGTCCCATCCTCTTCCCAATCTTCCAATGGATACAAATCACATTCTTCCTCAGCTTCTTCATCAATAGCTAAATTTCCAGAAACAGGTGGATATTTCTTAATAATTAAATCCAAACTTTTTTCTGCTAACACATCTTTAATATCTTCCTTGTATTCTTCATAATCTTCTGACAACGCTTTGCGTAAATCATCATCACTTATTCCTAACACTGCCAGCCAGTCTTTCTTAACATTAGGATGAATATATGAATTTTTCACCATAGCAGGACTGTTATTCAGCTTTTGACTTACTGCTTCATAAACCTGCTTTAATTTTTTACATATTATTACTCTGGGCTTAGATGACGTGGCAATTAATCTTAAAAATACACTATCAGTCATATCATATAACATCTTTTTAGCCATGGCTGTCGCAATATAAGTTCTCATGTCCTTTAACTTCAGCCCTTTAAATCCAAAATCATATTTAAACACCTTATCAGCATTATTTCTTGTAACATCAAACAAAAAATTTTTTCCTTTGTTTTTCTTCTGTAATTTCTTTACTGTATCAACTAAATCCTTATTTTGTATTTCTGCATAATTATGTTTATAATTTTTACCCTTAAAATTGAATTGAATTGAATCACCTTTCACAATAAGATTATCGGGTGCTAAAGTTGTTACTCCACGATTTTTAGTCTTTTTGTATCCTTCAACACTTCCTGGTCTTAACCCTGTTTCAGATATGATTAATATAACAGCAGATGATTGTTTTATCTTATTGTCTTCACTGGTTAATCCTTTTATTGCCTTTTCTTTTATAATATTGATGATTTTCTGATTCACTGTAGCAATACGCTTCCATTTTTCGTCTGAATTACGTTGTAAAAATTCCTTTGTATATGCATCCTGCTGCTTACCTGATGAATCCCTCCAACTCATTATGGATCTTACATTGGGATCATCCCCTTTTTTAAAATGAATCTCAACCTTATTTTCAGGTATACCTTTAGGCAGCTTATTAAGGTCAAGATGAGCATACCTATCCAGCCAATTTACCACTTTTTCTGTTGATCCTGTGGCTTTCTTCTTTTTAATGATAGATACTTCATTATTAACCTGTCGGGTGTACTTATGCCCTTTTTTATCAATACCTGTTTTAATGTGCTTAGCCTTAATCATATTAAATTTTTGTAATTGTTACAGATACTTTACTTTTACGTTTTACACCATAAGTTTCTCTCACTAATGTAAATCTTTGTTTTTCCACATTCCATTCTGAATTCTCTGGTTTTTTATGAATTGTACATCTACACCATGGATGAATAGGATTAATGGAAGCTTTCCAATCTTTAACTTTTCTGCCTATATTACTGCCGTTAGCAATTATATCTTTCAGCTTAAAAATTCTGGGCTCACCAGTCTTAACGTCCAAAATATATGTTTCTACACAATGTTTACAAGCACCTTTATACACTGTGTAAAATACTTCACAATCTTCACCTTCCTGTTCTAATAATTGAGTTACAATACCTTGTTGATAAGCTGAGTGCATGTTATAATCAGCTATACGGTTAAAATCCCGTGCCCAATCCTTAGTCTTCTCACCCAATTTAGTTGCTAAATCCTTAACAGTTCCCCGATCTTTTAAAACTTCTTTAGTTGATTCACGTATGATTTTTTGATATTTTAATCTGTCCAATTTACTGGCTTCAATAAATATCTCCATTGTATCCTTATTTATTCTATTGCCCAATCCTTTAATATCACTGTAGGCTTGACGCTTAACAAATTCCAAAGCAAATTTTTCAATTGAGGTAAGTGGAGCAATCTTACCACTTTTGATAAATCTTTTCAATTGAGCGAAAGTAAGATGTTGAACTGCTTTTTTACCCAAAGCAGATGCTAACATTCCAAATTTATAAGCTATATCAATGTATTGATCACTGTCCTTGAATATTGATAAATCAATTCCCACATCTGTCAATATTTTTTTGTCTTTCTTGGTCAAGACATCCAATCCAATAGTTTCTGCTAAAAAAAAATTTGTATAATATTCTACAAGTTGAAATATCTCACTAATCTGATCATTGTTTAACAACATTATGAGTAAATTTTTGTAGAATATTCTTAGATAATGTGAGTATCATTTTTTGATACAATGATTTGAATTTTCCTTCATATTCTTTTTGTACTTGAAATTCTGGCTCTTCCCGTTTAATCAATGCCTTTTTAATCTTCATATGCTTCAATTCAATGTTTCAAGATATTGACTAAATGCTTTTTCAAATGGATTTCCTTCATCTTCATATTCTGGTTCTTGTTCGCCTTCACCTTCCTGACCTGCCTGACCTGTTGCTTGACCTTGTTCCTGACCACCACCTTGTTGCATCTGCTGCTTCTGTTGTTCAGCCATCATTTCAGCATTTTTACTTTGCATCCAAATAGAATTTGCAATGATATTACCACCTTTTTCTTCACCTAACGGCATTAAACCACGTCTTACACGTATTTCATCAATGGTCATAAAGTTAGTCATCATTTTAATATCATTTTCCAATTCCACTTTAGGATCATCAGTATCCATCCCCAGAAACACAAATTCAAAACTGGGATCAAGTTGACTCGCCACAAATTTATTAATTCTGCTTTGAAAAAATTTCAACAAAGGAAACAATCCTTTATCCTTACTATGCTTCAAACGTGCTTCATTATTACCTTCAAACATAGTTTTTTGTTCTGCCCCACCGCTTAAAGGAAAATTGATTTCAGCTGGATCAATTCTAAACACTGCACAAGATATTTTTATCAAATATTCCTGCCAATTACTGAATTCCATATCATTGTTGGTTTTCTGAAGATCAATCCAATCAACATCTCCCTCCAATATTGGTGTCTTCCAACTATTGTATACTCCAGCCATCATAGCTTGCCATTGTTGTCTAAATTGTGTAAGAGTATTGCCATTAATATTAGTGCCTGATTTAATCTTCAACAACCCTTTAGGTGCTGATCCCTGGCTAAAAAATCTACGATTATATTCATCACTCCAAAGCATTGAAGTAATTGTATTAGTCAATATTTCCAGTTCACTTACACCGTATCCATTAGCATATATATTAGTAGTTGGATTGCGCACACCAAAACAAAGTTCCCATGGATAAAAATCAGCTACTGGTGCTGAATCCCGTATTTGACAATGGCTGGGATAGTAACCATTGATTTTTTTCTTACTTAAATCATATATCCGATTTTTATCTTTATCATAATTGATATCATCCACACTTTCTGATATGCGAATTGTACTGGCATCTACTGCTAAAAATGAATATGGCTTTTGACGCCGGTTGCGCACGATTTCAAACGTCATTTGATCAAAGGTTAAAGCATCATTCATCACTTTTCTCACAAAAGTATCAAAATCATCACCTTCAAAAGATTGATCACTCATACCACAATCCAATATGAATTGTGTCATTTTTTCAATTTTGCGACAATCTTCAATACTTAATTTCTCAGCCTCATCCTTATTATTAAAATATTGTCTTTTTTTACGTATCACAAACCCTATGCTGTATTTATCTCTTTGTGGTTCACAAAATGAAGCCACCTGATCAATACGTGTAGATATAATGGATCTTACAATTGGAACAGCATAACTTATCTTTCTTAACATACCGTATGTAAGTGAATATGGCTTGTCTTTATAACCTAAAAAACTGTTAAATTGATATGGATCAATTATGTAAGACTTACGGTCAATATCTGGCTTGTTTTCAATACTTTGAATCACAGAATTTGCCTTGATTATATCACTGGGGTGAGTGGAATGAAAAGCTTCATTCAAAAGAATATTCTTTTTGATAGCTAATCGTTGTTCAATGTTTTGAATGCTTGTTAATTTTTCATGAATCATACCAGACATATGTATCAATATTTAGTCAGATGTTAATAACTGATGACTACAACCCTTCACTGATTGGAATAAATTTACTGCGCTGTTTACCTTGCTTTATTGTCATTTTCCAATACTTTGCATACTCACATAAAAACATTTCGCATTGGTGTAATGTTATGTTTGGCTGACCAGGGACATACGTTTGATATTCATTATCCCACTTTATATATTTAAAACATTCATTAAATTGAGACAACATATCTTCTGAAATATCTTTCAATGTTTCAATACCTGATTTTTGATTTTCAGGTCTTAAAGATGGAAATATCAACCGCAATCCTAAAGATGCACCTGGTCCAACGTTTGTGTAACTATTCTCTGTAAAATCCATGATCGGTTGCTTCCAATACTTAGCCACATAACAAAAATCAATAAAAAATTCATATGATTGAAATCCTGCCACTGCTGGCATCTTTTCCAACACATTTATTATCCCTTCTGGTGTAGAACAAATTTGAAGTGCTTCAATTACTTCAGGAATATGTTTATGTATTAATGTGAAAGCATGTTTACAATATGCCTCATCTTTAAACAATCCCTCACCTGCCCAGTTTTCAGGTTTTTTTACAAAAGCCATATTCATCATGTAAGCTGTATGCCATGGATTATCAACCTTTTGCCGATAAGTCACAGTCTCACGCCATATCTTTTGTGGATCAAAACCTTTATAATTGGGTAATTCAACAAAGTATACAGGATGCGTGAAAGCGTTTGGTTGATTATAAAATCTGAACACAAATATCTTAAACAGTAAGTCTTCAATTGATAATGTATGATCTAACAATACATTTTTAATTAACCATTGACTTGCCCGATCTAACTCACGATAAACATTGGTGAATTTGTAATCACGCAAATATGGATCATCTGTCCATGGTCTGGGCTCTTTTAATACAAACCGTTTATACCATATTTCCTGCCGTTCATACATCAACCGGAAAAAGTTATGTAGATGTTTTTCATTAATATCTTGTGTAATAGGCGGCAAATCCTTCATCCAGCCACCTTCCTTATCTACACCATTTTGAAATTGATAATTCATTTCTTACATATTATTATTCGATCAAAAAATCCTGGATACAAGCCATTTTTAGGGAAGCGATCCAAACTTGGCATGTATAATACCTGACTAAAATGCTCCCTCAATTTATTCATTCTTATATGAAAATTAACCATGCTTTTATCCTTAGTAATGTGATATTCCATTACCAATTTCTTGCAATCTGGTATTAAGTCTGAGTCAATCAACCCCAGCTCAGCACCTTCTATATCCATCTTTACACCATCAAACAAACTCATAACGACTGCGCTTCCAAATATATTTCCTGCGTATATGTTTGGCAAGCTTACTATTCTGCCTCTTTTATTGGGAAAAATGGATGTTCTGTATCTATCACTGGTCTTGCTTCCTGTCCAAAATGTCAATTGAGCTGCTCCAGAATGATTGGTTACAGCTTTTCTCACACAAACCCATCTATGAATTTCAAAATTGCTTAAATAATTTAATTTCATCAATTCAAAATTATCATTATCTGGCTCATAAGAACTAACTTGACCACCTTGACTTAATACAAACAATCCAAATGCACCTATATTACCGCCTAAATCCAGCCAATGTTCACCTTTTTCAACATAAAAATTATGTTTTTTACTTTGATAGCATTTCTGCATTAATACTTCTTTTAAACAATTCAAATCAGTAGTTTCTTTTCGATACGCAATACGCATGTCTTTGAAATCCAACAATTCAATGTTGGCAAGATCATTTAAGTCATTTAACATAATTTTCTTTTAATTTTTTACCTATATATGTTTGAGCACAATTAAAATGATCTGCAATCATTTGTTGAGTATAACCTTGTTCCCTTAACTCAAATATTTCTTTTAATTGAATTAAAGAAAGATATATAAATGGTTTTGTTTTTCTATCCCAAAGTAATAATTTAACAGGTTCACAATCCAACTTTACAATATGCTTCCATGATTCTCTTTTTAAAATAGTTTCAATTTGAACAGTATTTGAAAAAATTAAATACAATTGATCTCTGGTTTTCTTTTCATCCCAATACAATTTTCTTATCAAAATCACTTGCTTTTCTGATAACTTGCTTCTGCCATTATTCGCTCCCTGTTGTTTTAAAATTCTGCTTGGATCATTAAATGATCTTTTGACACCTCTCTTTAAGCTTATTAAACACATTGCATTTGGCTTACCCCCTTCACCTCCTGTAGTTAAATTATAACCATATTTTGGATTGTTTGATTTATATTTTCTTATGAAGAAAATCTCTGCTTTATTTAATAAATCCAAATTATTAACTTTAAATATAATATAAATTGTGAAATTTTCAATGCCATATTTATTCAATGCTTTATGAAAATAAAATCCTTGTTTCTTTCTCGCATCATTACAATGATTAAAAATGCGTGTCTCTATTGGATCAGTTGTTTTACCAATATAAATCTTTCCATTAATTTTATTAACAAATTTATACACTAATCCCAACATTTTAGTCAGTATTTAATATGGTTTGTAACACATCCAATTTCCTATATTTTCCTGCAAAGTCATCATTAATAATAACATTACAGTTCTTATATCTTGTCTTAAATTCTTTTCTTACTCCATGAACACCTTTCCAAAATCTTTCATCAAAATTTTCAGACATGATTTTTAAAAATGTATTTTTACCCCATTCATTTTTTAATTCATTATGCTCATCTATGTCATGCCCAACATAATATTTTCCACTGACCAATTTATTAAATTTACACAATGCTGTTTCACATTCACCTATATCAACACCCCATCCTTTAGCTAAATTTTCGCCAAACCTATTCCAATGTGGAAATATTGTCTTATCATATTCATTATCCTTACCATATAACCATGTTATGCCCCCACATGGTCCATCATTACTATTAGGATCACGACCATCTAATCCCAAATCAAGAACTTTTAATGTCTTGATTAATAGAACTTTCTCAAATACCTCAGCTACCTTAAAAGTTGCCCATGCTCCATGAAATGGAATATTTTCACGCAATGACTGCCTGAAACATTGGTTGGTATTCCATTTCAATGCCTCTGTATCTATGGCAATATTGAAAGATTGGAACATTGTATTTTGATTAACCATTGTACGCTGATTGCCTCTGCGTTCATATCCCATCTTACTAATCACCCCTCTTTGTCTTAAATCAAAAAATCTACCCATATTGTAATCCTTTCGCTCAGGAAAGTTTTTACAAAATTTCATAGCTGATTCTAAACTGTAAAAAGTAGTATAAGCAAAACAAAACCATTCAGGCTCAAAACTGAAATGCTTCAAGGTGCTCCTTATGAAAGGATAAACAGGATCACAATCATTGGAAGCAATAAGTGCTCTGGCAAAAACATCAAAGTCTTCATATAAACTTATTCGTATGTTCATATATTTAATTAATCAAATTGTAGGGTGGTTTACAGCATCAAATTTCAACGATCTATCATAAGGCTGGATAAGTTATCATTATAAATTATCGTTGAGAATTTCGCAAATAAATGCTATTTAGACGGTGGTAAATATTTTAGATAATAATCTTGTGAAATTTCCTCATGATCAATATCTTCTGTTATTATTGGATCAGATAATATTGATGGCTCAATTCCATAAATTGAACACGCTGCCTGGATTAGATATTCCTGCCATTGATTGAAATCAAGTTCATCCTTCGTCAGATCAGTATTTATAAATTCAATTGGCATTTTCAATCATTAACGGTGAATCATCTTTAATCCTTTATTCCATGGTGTGATGCCTAATTTACTGTCACTCATTGTCTTTCTTTGTTCTGGTGTGCATTTTCTGCCTAACATTTTCTTTTTTACTTCTGGTTTATTCATTCCACTCTTTGTTGCAATTGAAGTTTCTTCTTTCCAATTTGGATTATTTGCTCTGTATCTCAACAATCCTGTTCTAATCTTATTTTTAACTGTCTCATTATTCATAGCTTCTTTAGTTCTATCAATCAAATTTTGTTTTACTATTGGATTGGTTAAATCAACACCATCTCCACCTAATAAAACATTGTATCCAATAGTGCGATTAGTTGATTTGAATCTTTTTATGAATAAAATCTCAGCTTTATTTAATTGATCAATTGATGAACATTTACACAGTTGCTCTATTATAAAATTATCAATTCCATGTTTACGCATAGCAAGATACAATAAAGAACGTTTTGTTGTCTTTGAGTCATTCTTGTGTCCTTGAAAACGTTGTTCTATGGTTTTAATGGTCTTACCAATATAAATCTTTCCATTGATAATATTTGTAATCTTGTATATGTACATAAAAAAAAGGATCAGTTTTCACTAATCCTTAATAACTGTGAGCAATAAAAGGTTGTGTCAAGTATTACTTTAACTCCATCCCTCTCCACGTTTAGCTGCGCCAGATTTTACAAATCCTTCAGCTGAAGCCTGATTCATGATTGCAGCCATATTATTTCCAGCAGCATCTTTTCCCACTGCCACAAATTTACCGGCTTTTACATTAATAACAGGACTCAACATAGGCACGTTTTTTTGTTTTGTTTTTACACAATAAGCTACAATGCCTGAAGCTTTTTTTGCTGTTGTTCCAGCAGTTTTAGCTGTTGCTGTTGTAGCAGTAGCTGCGATTTTTTTGTCTGATGCGGTTGCCATCTTTTTTAAATTTTAATTTGTTTTTATGAATAAATAATTCGTTACATTGGATAATAACTTTGATGCGCAATCCAATTTACACATTTTTAATTAATTCAAATATTTTTTTAGCGAAATATCCGCAAAGAATTGTGGTATTCTTGGCACCGCCGGTGATAGAAAATAATTTTTCATCATGTTGTTTGATGTATTGATCATTCCCTTTAGGCAAATAAGGTCGCCAGCCTTCATCAACTGCCTTTATTTTACCGAAATCAGTCAATCCAGATACATCTGTCAAGTGTTGCAATAAACGATTACTTGTTTTTTCTATACGTTTATCATTCAGTAAGGGATTTTTTACAGATGCTCCATCACCAAACGTAAAATTTTGTTCATCAACCTTCACTAATACATTTTGTTTGTATGGTGCCCATTCTTTTATTCTATGAGAATCAATTTGTATATTCACCCGTAAAGTTGCACCCCAATATTTATTTAGCCAATGAATATCTGTGTAATTAGACTTGATCAATAGTTCATCTGTATAAGCACCGGCTGCTATTATTACAGCTTTATTGGCTATGTATTCTGATTTATCTAAGATACTATCAATAAAAACCTTATTATTTTGTATTTTTTTCACACGTAAATATGAAATACTTTCATTAGTAATTAATCCACAATCCACTTTTGACATCTCCATAATTTCATCACGCTTCATATCCCATACCTCAACTGTTTCAATTCCATCACACACTTCCTCTAATAAATCCATACCATCCATAGCCATATCTCTTATTGAATCATTAATCCAACCATCTTTCCACAATCCAAATGAACACTTTGAAGCTGCATAAGTTTCCTTGGAATCAATAATCATTGTAGATAATCCTTGCTTTTTTAGGTATTTAGCAACCATACCACCAACCATACCACCACCAATTATAATTATATCTGGATTCATATTATTTGTTTTTATAATTAATCATTATCAATATTTTTTCTTATGGTATTTGCTAATAAAAAAGAAACTAAACAAGATGATCCTACTAAAAAATCTAAATTGAGTATTCCATGAAAAGAAATTTGATGATCGCCATTTAATCTAATCCAATTAGATATTAAACATATTGCAATAAATAGTGTTACAAATTCAAAAATAAAAAATAATGGTTTCATTGTATCAATTTTAAAATTTCATTGTTAATCTTCTCTCTACTTAACGTTGCGTCAATAATCTTGTAGGCTGTAAATTGCTTATGTACTCTCATAAATAAGCTGTAAAATCCACGCCATTTTCCCGTAACATTAAAAATTGTTTTGTCCTTCAATGGTTCCAAATACTTTATACCATTAATAAATGCTTTATTCTTGATAAATCTGCGTTCCTGAACACGCTTCAAATTGTCTTCGATCTTATCAAACGTCAACAACACTAAATAAGTTTCATCTGGCTGTGCTTGTAATATCATTTCAGCCCACAATGAAGTGCTCATTATCCCATCAATAACAACATAACTCAATTCAAATTTATCCATTAAAGTTAAATAAGACATTTCAATTTGATCTTTAGTTGACAAACTGTCTGTTCCAGTACATTGATTGTCTCTCATTGCTCCAACATGTGCAGAATTTTGATACAAAGTGTAACTTGTCTTATCCACATTATTTTTACTGTTTATGAATTCAAATTGTACAATATGTTTATATTTATCCCCACTAAGTTTTTGATGTAATAATTTTGATTGAGTTGTTTTACCACTGGCATTCCCACCAATTATCCACACTACTTTTTTACTTTTTCCCATTTGAATCCTTTTGAAGTTAATTGTCTATTATTTAAACAATCACTGATAGTAGTGGAATTTTTTAACCCCATTTTCTCAGCTGCTATTTTAATTGAATTAAAAGTGTTTAATATCTTACCTGTTTTAACACATATTTGATTAACCTTAACGCTTTGTTCTATTGTCCTTTCCTTTCGTCCAACTAACCATGCTGTACGATTAATTTTATTTTTATAATATGGATGATTCTTACCTGAAAAATAATTTTTAATTATTACAGGATTTTTCATTGGATTATCAAATTCATTATTAAATTTAAACATCCATTGTCTTGCTACTTGAATTTGTTTAATAGTTTTTTCCATAATAATCACACCGTCACCACCCTTAGTCATATTATATCCAAAAGAATCATTTTGTGTATTATATTTTGATATAAAATATATCTCTAATTTACATAATATTAACCAATTATTTGATTGACAAATTCCTATACAACAAAAGTTATCTTTACCATATTTTTTAATAGCTTGTTGAAGTTTAAATTTTTCATATTCTTTATATGCTCTTTTAATATGTTGATTATATCTTAAATCTAAATTTGAATAACGTGTAATTCCAAAATAAATCTTATTATTTGTTTTGTTTATTATTTTATAAAACCATCCCATATTGTAGTTGCCATTTCAAACCTAATAACTGTGTTTATAAAAATAAAAAAACACGATTGAAAAACAATCAATCGTGTCAATATTTTATGTATATGACTATTTATTTATGTTGTTTAAGAAAATTATCAAATTTCCTGATTGCTGATTTTTTAGATTGAGCTATGCATTGAAATGCAACACCATTTCGCACTGAGCAGTCCTGTTCTGTACGCCAATAATTGCCATACTTATCAAAGAAATAACGTTGACAGCCTTTCGGTAATGGCGGCTGTTTAGGTGTTACATCAACAGTCTCTGCTATTAATGGATTACTGTTTTTAGTATTTGTAGCACTCATTAACGCTGCATACAAATTAATCATTCCAGAACCACCAGCACCTGATTGTATCTTTCTCATAATTCTATTGTGTTAATTGAATTTTCGCTAAAAATCTTGTCAAGTGCCATTGATTCATTCCTGACCAATCCCCATCCCCTACATGATCTGCTTTGATATCAATAGCATTATACACTTCTTTGATCAACTGTTTTAGTTCCTTTTCGGTTAATTCCATTTCTTGTCCTGAAAAACATTTAGAAGCTAATTGTTGAGTCAGTAATGGTTTCTCTTTATCATATACGCCCATACAATATAACAATTCACTGCCTACCTTGCCGCTGGGAAATTTGATTTTTATTATTTTCATGATATTATGGTTTTAATTTTAGTTAATGAATCCAAACATTTTTCTGTGTCTCCCTTTTTTACAGGTTTATTATTAAACATTGGTGCTTTATTAACCACAACCCGCACTTCATTAATTGTACCCTCTAATAAAGCTACATCTTCAGCCATTTGAGTATTCTCAGCATCTAATTCACCCACTTTATGCTCTAAATTGGCATGATCCACTCTGAGTCTGGGTAAGTCTCTAAGGGGATAACTTTATCATCTTCCCTGAAGATAGGCACACCATAATCCGCAGCATCTGAGTAAATTTGTTTTTGTTGTCTTGTTAAGCTTTCTACAATGAATTCTGCTTCTTTATAAACTGACATAATTATTGAAATTGAAATGAATAATTTGGTTGATGAATTGGTTTAGCCATAAGTTTAACACATTCTGGCCCGAAACCACTTTCTATACTTTCTGGCACTGTCAATAACCTACCACACCTGCCACAATAACCTTCATGATATGTATAAATAAACGTTGGTAATGTATCGTTGAATAAAAGATTCAGGTAATATCTTGCCACCTTTACGCTGGTTGCACTGGCTGTTATATGGCTCTTTAATGAGTGAGTAAAGCCTTTAGCCATTGAAAAAGCACCAATAAACATGTAACTATCATCTGATGCATTATCTGATCTGGTCAACACCTTTACCCAATACAAGGGTTGTTCATGTTCTGCTTGATATTTCTTACGTGTCATCTTGAATGTGAATCGGTTTTGTGTGTTTTCATTGCGTACTGTAAAAACAGCATTGCCAGCTAAGATGAATTTCTTGCTGGCTTCGTGATCAGTGAATTTGTGTGATAGTTGAGTAATACACATTTTTGTAAATTTTATTGACGTGGCTTGGCTACGTCAGTGATTGAATAAAAATCTTGAATGATAACTGTAGCAGGTACAAATCTTGGTTCTTCACCTTTACGTGGTTTCAATTTAGCATCAACTTCAACAATTGCTTGTCCTGCTTTATAAAATTTGGGTGTAGTTTTTGATTTCCATAATCCCTGATCAACATATTGTCTGTACGACCATTTATCAGTAATTATTTTACGTTGTTGTGACATATACAGGATTTTAGAACGAAAAATGAGCAATAAATTGTCCGTTGCCAAAGAAAACGAATAAAATTACAATTGAAAGCATAGCAGCTACAAGAATTATTGTACCAGCTATATTAAGAATTTTTTCCATTTTATATTATTTTTATGTGATTAATAATATAAAGATACAAATGTTTTTGAAATAAAAAAATATTTTTTATGAGAAATTCTTGGAATCAATCTTCACCGGCACAAGCTTTGCAATATCCTGGATAATCACCATCATTGTCTGCTTCATCTTCTAAATCAAGCCAATAATCACATTGATCACATTTGAATATTGACATACTAATAAGATTTTGATCTGCTTTGGATAATTCTATTTCATTCATTCCCTCTGGCAAATGATCCTTGATATCAGCACCATTGCTGTTTCTCAATTTATTAATTAATTCACTTACATTAAAATCATCTGGTCTCATGGATTTAACATTTATAAGCATTTCCATATGAAAGTCTTGTTTTCAAAATTTGAAGTTTATCAGTTTGAAGAAATTTGTTAAAATCAAATCCTATCATTCCACAAACTTGTTTTACTTCCTGACGTGAATTATTGAAATTATAATCTTTTAATGGACGATGAGATTTATCAATTTTTTGTTTTTTGTAAGTAATGAATTTAACATATTGTATTACAGTATTACAAAAATCAAAATGTAAATGAAATTCATCAATCGTTCTGGGCATCATAAATCCCCTCATTTCCAACTTATCATAAGTATCATTTTCATAACAATTACTTGTCATATCAAATCTTAGTTTTTTAGTCTCAACAGTCAATACATCACCTTTTCTTAATTTTTCAAAATTTTCGCCCAATTTTCTTTTTAAAGAACAACTACAATTATCATAAACAGTTGATGTAAGCCATGTTATTGAAGGATATTTATTCAAAAATTTGACTAAATTCTTCAAAAAACTTTCAATATCTGATGAAATTTCATTCTGATATCCTTTAAGATCGAAATTAATATGACATCCACCATCAAATCCCCATTCCTTAGTTTCAGGAATGCTGCTCGGTATCAACCAATATTCCTGTAGTATATACAATAATTTTTGATATGATTGAAGACATTTATTGTAATTATTTAACTTGCCAGTTCGTACCTCCAATATACTATTATCAAGATAAGCATTTTTAAACCAAGGATGCTTGATCTCAAAATCAATTCTTGAATCATTAAATGAGCCAACAATTCGATCAGTAAATAATTTAATATTTCTCCATTTTTCAGGAATTGAATTAAAATCCAAATAAAATGTTGGCTCAAAACTAAAATCCCCAAACAATGGTTTAGTTAATTTAAACTGATCAAATTTATTGTAATAACGCATAAACATTAATTATTTATTTACTACACCAATAATTTTAGTTGATTAGATGATATCAAATTGACTAATACATCATTATTATTTTTTTCTAATAATCTAATACGATATGAATGTATTACTTTACGATCATCATCATATATGGATGATGTAATAGTTCTTAATAAAATTGACTTTGGATTAATCTTTGTTACTTCAAACACTATTTTTTTTTCACCACTTCCACTGTCATTTAATGAAACTGTTACCACCTTTTTCTTTAAAACTTCACAATACATATCACTTGCAACAATAATAAATTTATCACCTACCACTAATTGATTCAACGTGCGAAGATTACTTGTCAATGATTGCTCCTTTAATTTTCCAACACAATATCTTATACAATCCTGAATTTTTTCATCATAGCAATGATCAGCTAATGGTAAGGATTGTTCCAATTGCTTCTCCATTAAAGTATCAGCAAACATTATCACTTTAATATTTAATTGCGTTATGTTGTGACTAAATTCAACTTTAGATTGATTAATAAATGCATAGTGTAATAATTCTAATATATTCATAACGATAGTTTTAAAATCAATTCTTTAACAATTTAGCGCTTGAATTTGGGCTTCTTTTTAAACCGCCTTATATATTCCTGTAACACTTTCCGGTTGTCAGTTTTCACCGCTAATTTGATCAAATTTTTGTTACTGAGTTTTTTGAAAGGATTAATTGGAGCCAGGAAGACAACCGGCTGATGATTACTAATCGAAAGATGATTCAAAGGTGCATTGATCTTCTTATTTCGCTCATTAATCAATATAATTTGTACCTGCCGAAAATGTTGTGGATATACATATATTGGTTTATTCACACTAATCCATAATAATTTAACCAATTGACCTTTGTAATATCCATCATTTAACATGTAGATATTTCCGATTTTAAAAGCACCTACGCCAATGATTCGATTGATTAATGATTCCATTATGATATCAGTTTACAATTGGTTAATTGATGGAACGTTATTGAATCAACTTGATTAGTTTCCATATTAACTATCATGTACATATCATAAACAGGTCTATCACTACCCCGTGTTCGCACTTTATCAATTATCTTAAATTTTGTTATTTTTGTTGGTATGCTTTTATTATATCCTTCTGGATATATCTTGCCTTCAAATACTTTTCCAATAATGGTTTCTGTTGCTTTCATAATATTCTGTTTATATTTAATAACTTTGACGTATAAAAACAAGTTAGGCTGGTAGAAACCAGCCCACTTTATTGCTCTTGCGCAGTGTCAATCACTACCTGACTCAACTCAGGTGAGCATTATTTTTACGACATCAACATAAATTTCGCCAAATCTTGCCATCCTATTGGTTCTACTGGAATTTCAACATCTACATCCACCACTACATCTTTCTCACCTGCCCTGATTTTCAGCACTTTTTCCAATGAACGTAAACTCAATTCTCTAACATCTGCCAAATTATCCTTGATAATATCCAAACTTTCCTGCTTCCACATTTTACTGTATTCAGGCATAAATTGTTTACCATTATCAATGATGAATTGCATACGATTGATTTTATCTTCTGTACTCATAGTCAAATCAATACACATTGAACGGCTTAATAATGCTTGTTCAATCCTGTCCTGACTCATGTTACTGATAAAAATAATTCTGCCTGTGAACACAAAGCTATCTGGTAAGCTTTCGTCTGTTGTTTTGGTGATCCAATGAATTTCACGTTCATCGAAGCTGTCCAATGCTCCTTTTAAAAGATTTTTAGCAATTTTATCTTCCAACACTTCATCACAATCATCAAAAATAATCAACTTGTCAGAATTTTCCCACAATATTCTATACAACCCACGTGGTGTGCTGAACCCCTTAATCATAACAAAATCTTCAAATTTAACCAATTTCTTGAGTTCAATTTGACGTCTTACAGTAAAGGACTTGCCCAAACCGCCTTCACCTGTCACTATAAGACTGACTGATGTCTTATTGATAACCATCCTCACTAATTGAGCCAGGAAATCAAACCGCCTATTTATATTCCATTCGTGCGTTTTTGGCAATGAAAGCTTAATTGTATCAAAGCTTTTTTCTGTTCCAGTAATCACAAAATCTGTTTCTGCTTCTCCAAACTTTTTCAAACCATTAAGCTTACGTTCATAAGCCTTACCATCCTCAGCCTTAACATAAGCATAGCCATTGGGACAAATGTGATCAAAGACAGCTTTCAGCATCTTTCCTTCCCGTGTGTGGATGATAACTTGATCACCCTTATTTAATCTTGTTTCCATTTTTTTTGTTGAGTTTTAATGTAAAAAAAAATTGATTGACGTTTTAACTTAATTGATGTGATCAGCTTGAAACTTCCAAAATTTCATACTTCTGAGTATCAGTGGAAGTGTTTCTATATTCCTAATTGATTTGGCTAAATCACTTTTTTTCATTGATTCAGACAAGGTTTTGGTTTCAGCTGACTCAGGTTTGATACTATAAGTGCAGTGAATTGGATTGATAGGAGTGCTTTGTTGCATGATGTGTAAATTTAGATATGAGTATTTTTGATTGACAAAACAAAGATATAAAATGTTTTTGAAATAAAAAATCTTTTTTAAAAAAAAAGAGCACTGCCATAAAAATAGCAGTGCGTTCTTTAAGATTTCAATACCAATGAAGAAATCTTACATACCGGAAAAAAGCTTTTATTGAATTACTTGTAATACACGATCAATCTTTCTTTTTCTATCACTGTATAAATATTCAAACACTGCAGGTTGTTGTGTCCATTGCCACTGCTTATTTTTGCCTAACATAGCAAATCCCTTCATAACCATAAAAGCTGGCGAAGTAAAAAGAACAACATTATTTGATGTCCCATATAACACCACTGACACTTTTATAGTATCAAATTTTTCATAAACCGGCACTGCCACTGTTACAGTATCATGTTTAAACTTATTTTTTAATGAATCTACTGGTTTTTGAGCAATTGCTGATTGCCCAAACATTGATAATATCAAAACAAACATTAATAATTTTTTCATAACTTGTTTAATTTTTAATTAATAACGTTGTTGTTGTTATTTCTTACTTTTTATTTTTATAAATCAATTTATTTAAAATGTTGAGAAATAAAGACGGCAATAGAAATTAAAACAACTATTCCAGTTGCAATCCACCCGTACATCTTCTCATAGCCTGTTCCTGTACCTACCTGAGAATTCATAAAAGCAACCACAGGTCGTAAAGTAGTCTCAATGGATGTTCGTAATTTTTCCATCTCAATACTTAAATCCGAATGCGTGACATAAATTCCTCTTTCTCCAGTACTCTTATTCATTGTCATTGTTATGCCATCTATTTTTTCGGATAATAAAGAAAATCGCTTATCGGTATTTGTGTCAGCTTTATTTATAGCTTCTTTAGTTCCTTCATAGGCTGATGCTGTTTGTTTTTCCTGACTTCTCAAAGCATCATTCAACGCTAATTGTTGGGCATCAAATCGTTGCCCTGCAGCTGACTTTTCACCTTCAATTCTTTCATTTACTCTTCTTGTCTCTGCTTCACGCAACTCCTTTTGGTGTTGCGTTGTTATTACAAACATATCTTTAACATTGAAAGTTGGATCGTTTTTCACTACTGCATTCATAATTTAGCTCTTTAATTTAATAATTTTTATTTTACCCTTGTGATGACATCAAAACTCTCTCCACCCACAGTAATTGTTTTCCAATAACTTTCACCACTTACTAATCCTGTCGGTACAGTTGGCAGATAGAATGTTACATGACCACCATTATTACTATATCCTGCAACTGCTTTTATAATTCCTGGAACTTGTAAAAATCCCTGACCTCCAATTTGATACATTCCAACATTTATCCCATCATATGCAGTTCCGATAAATCCTAAAATCCTTCCAGGTTGTGTAGTTGCAACATTCATCGCTCCTTCAGATATTTTAGCATAGTTCATTGGCAAACCACCTCTTTTTGCTGGATTAGAAAACATAAAATAATTACTTTCTGTACTCCAAAAACCATAAGATGACCCATCTGCTAAGGTATCCTTACTGAAATACCCTGACAAGGAACGCATACTTTGACCATACCTATTCATGTAACCCCATATATGGGGTTCAAAACTGTTTAAAAATTGTGTAGAAATATCATAATTAGTTTCAACTCTACTTGTCCATCCACCATCCAGTAATGAAATCCTATTTCCTTTTGGTGTCATATTATAGGCTGCAATTTGAAATACATTATCAGAAGAATTGCTGTGATAGTTGATACCTGTCGCATGTTCATAGCCTGAAGTAAACCATGCCTGTTGTTGAATTCCATTAGTAAATGTTACACCATAGTCTACTGGTCGAACTTCATTTATATAAGTATCTGGTGGCAGGTTAATAATATTACCATAAGGTAATCCTATACCACCTGTAGTTCCTTTATCTGCTTTATTATTTAATGCATTTTGAACTGCAGAACTTACAGGCTTTGAAATATCAGAAGTGTTATCAACATTATTCAATGCAACATCATTCTTACTAAGAATAATATTGCCATATTTACCATTAACACTTATTCGATAGGCAAGTATTTGATTTTGTAAAATCATAGAAAGACTATCCACATATTTTTGAGGTACTCCTGTAGCTGTTATACTCGTCGAATAAACATACGGTATCCAACTTTCCAAACCAGTTTTTTGGTCAAGGACTCGTACATAAATTGGTTGCGTTGAACCAAATAAGGAAAAGAAAACTGCGAAAATTGAAATTAATTTTTTCATATATTTATTACTTTTTTTTATCAATTTGAAATGAAATAAAAATCAGCCAACCTAAAATCAATATTAAAAGAATATCAGTATACATTAATTATATTTTTCTTTTCTTAACTGTGATATTCATATAATCTGTATTTGTAGCCAATTGATTATCTGTAACAGTTAAGCCAAAGACATAATTGCCGACTTTTAATCCCTTCACAAAAGTAGACGCTAAATGTCTATTGGTTATTGTGCCTGCCCCACCTGATATTTTTGTCCAATTATAAGCTATTATATAACCATCTTTATCAGTTCCAATCCCTTTTAATGTGGCGCCAGTTACAGGTAATTGAATTATTTGATCTACACCAGCATTTGCTTTTGGTCTGATATTTCCTGCCAATACAGTAATCTGAACAGTATCAACACCAGTAGCACCTTGATTATCTGTAACGGTCAATTCGTACTGATACACACCCACCGTTAATCCTGTTACTGTCGTAATTGCAGAAGTAGGATTAGTAATTACACCACTTGCCGGACCAGATACTTTTCTCCATGAGTATCCCACAACTGTTCCATCTGCATCTGTACCACTACCTGTAAGTGTTACGGTTTGCGAGCTTGCATTTAAGCAAAAAAGAATAACGACGAGTATTGTTAATAGTTTTTTCATAATTGTTTTTTTATGCTGATTTTTTTAATAAATTTCTTACCCTAAAAATTTTTCCCAATATTGTATTTACATTCTCCCGAAACAAATCCCTTATTTCAAAAACTGTGTATCCTTCAACCGAAAGATTAAATACTTTTGTGTTAGATCGGGGCATTAATTCAAGTTTTTTATAAACATTATTCAATTTTTCTTTTTGTAAAAGTCTTTTTTCAAACGATTCTACAGGACTGGTATAATGTTCAAATAATTCGTAAGTGACTTTACTGGTTCTTTTTAAATCTATAAATCTATTTTTTATTGCCACTTTTGATATTTTTTGTAATTCATCCTGTGTCTTATCATCATAACCAATAAGAAGCTTTAAAGCCACATCTTGAATTATATCCTGTGCATCGTAATAGCTTTTAGTGAAGCGAAAAGCATAATTTATGAACTCCTCATTTATGTATAAAAAATCTAACTGCATTACTTTTTACCATTTTGTTGCTGATATTTTTTTTCTATGAAAGCATTGTAAAGAGGAATAAATTCATTATAGGTTTTAGCCGGAACGTTTTCATATAGCCATGTTTGAAATTCCTGTATAGAAGTTTTGGTAACTATTTCACCTATGGCTTTATTTATTTTAGCCTGTTCGGTTGCGATAGAATCTTTTTGCTTTTGTGTTTGAGCAAAACCTGTTACTGAAAAAAAGATTGCGATAATTAAGATTAATTTTTTCATTTCCATATAATTTTTCTGTGAATAATAAAATAATTTTTAGTCGTACCATATTCATACGCTCCTATATCTGTTGCCCCTACAATCGGATTACCTAAAATATCAATTTGTGGTATTCCTGCAATAGTTGCACCGGCATTGATACAGGGACTTCCTGCCTGTAATGTAAAATCAAAACCGCTGAGATTAGTTAATAGTGGGTCAGTAGCTATACAAGTCGCTTCAAATCCTGATACAACAGTTGTTCTGTCTGTTGTTGCATAAGGGCTTATCACCTGTGAAACTGTATTACTACTTCCATTAGTATTCCAATAGGCATTATTAGTATGCGTAGTTGATCCAGGTATACCCAAAACAATACAACTACCTGTCGCAGTATTGATGGTAAGATTATTTTTAAAAATACATCTTCCTGTAAGGTTAGTATTATCATTAAGCCCCGAAGTAGTTGTTCCGGCAGTCACCATTGTATTATTGTAGAAATTAAAAGATGCCCCTGTCCATGCCGGACTTGTTGAAGGAGATATTTGAATCACACCATTGTATGGTGCATCAGTGGAATATAATTTATTATAATATACATCTGCACTTTTTGCTTGTCCTTGTTGTATAAAAATGCACACACCTGCCATTCTTATATCATTATAACGAATAATGATATTTGTTGGAAAATATCCTAAGGTGGTTTCGTTAGAGCCAATTAAAATTCCTGCATCTACTGTCCCTGTCCCTGCTGTAGTTATATTATGTTCAACAATAGCTCCTGTTACTTTGTTGTTTATCAAAATGCAAGTTCCAAGACTCCCGCTTCTACCTGTATTCGTAACTGTATTATACCCGATATAAGAATTAGTTAATTCTTTTGGAGTAGCCCCTAAATCACTCCTGCCCATATAAAAAGCTATCCCTTCTGCACCTGTACCGTTTACAGTATTCCTTTGAATAGTAATATTTGACATATCAGTAACCCATGTTTGTGCAAGAATCCCCAGACAATAAAATGATCCTGTACCAAAATTTAATACAGAACAATCTTGAATAGTAATATATGATTCATTGTTTTGTGCTGTTGGGCCTTGTGCTGCACTATTGCCACCAATTACTATACCCCATCTATTTGTTCCGTTGCCGTCAAATGTGATGTTTTGCATCTTGACATAACTGCAACCTGCAATGTGAACCAGATCACCATATTTAGGTGCAGAACCACCGTCTGAATTAGATTTTATAATTGCGTTTGCGCCAGTACCCCAAAGCGATCCATCCCATGTAATATAAACTCCACCACTCCCACCGCTATTAATTTCAAAGACATTATCTATTGCCCATGTATCTCCCTTTTTTAATGCGATGATAGAGCCTGCTGTCGTTGCGTTAGTTTCTGCATAGGCAAGAGTAGCCCAAGGGGTTGATGTTGTTAGCCCATTGGCAGCATCACTACCTGATGTAGAAACATAGTAAGTTGCTGAATTGGCATTAAAAGAAATAAATAATAATATCGTTAAAATAACTGTTTTCATTAATTTAGTTTATTTATCATCTGTTCAAAATTATAGACTACGGTTGAAAATGTTCCTGTAGTTGCTACGGTTATTGTTGTTGATGCTTTACATCTAATATGCAACGGTACTCCTTCGTATGGTGCTGCACCACCAGCATTGGCTATAGTGGGCGTAAGCGCACCGGCTAAAGTTGAAAAATTCAATGTTACAACCCTTGATGTATTTCCTTCATCTGTATATGTGCAGGTTGCTGTAAAACTATGTAATGTTGCAGTTGTTACTAATACATTTGCAGAAACTAAAAACGAAGCATCTGATGCACCTACTGTATAAGCTGTTAATGATACTGCGCCTGTTTGTGCTGTTAGTCTGTTTGTAATTATACTACCACTTATCGCCTTGACAGTGCTATCTATATAAGCTGAATCTAACTTTAGAGTGATATGACTAACATGGGTAGTTATATCAGACGTAATGCCTTTTACTGTATAGAGTGTATCTATTGGCATATCAGATAAGGTTGCAATACTTGGAACGCCTGTTCCTGTTGTATTTTTCAAAATTCCTGTTGGTAATCCTGCTAAAGAAGTACCATTAATTTTAACCACTGTTAAAGCTGTACTTCCAGTAGCATCACCTGTATGAGTAGCATTTGAAACTAATCCAGAATAATTTGAGTTTACAGAATTATCACCTGTGTTTGTGCCACTATTTGTTCCTGTAATATCAACCAATCCCGCAACCGTTATATCTTTATCAGGAAAAGTATATGTACGTGATGCTGTTGTAGCATTGGTAAGGAAATTAGTAAATGTATTGGCAGCATTTTTAAAGTTTATTTTAAAAAGATTTAATCCTACATAACCACCCGTTGCATCTTTATTAGTTGTGAGTTCATAACTTCCACTTGCTTGCTTTCCGTTTATTTGTGATTGAACTGCGGAAGTAACACCTTTTACATAAGAAAGTTCTGTGAGTGAAGGATATGTTGCAATGGCAAGAGAACCCAATGCTGTTGAACCAGTAAAATATGCTATTTCGTTTGTATTACCTGTACCTGTAATTGTTTGACTTGTTGTATCAGCATAACTAATAAGATGTGTTGTCGGATTATATCTAACCGATTTTGTTCCAACGTCTTTTTTAAGTGAATCAACATAAAAGTTTCCTTGTATACCAAGTAAAGAAACTTTACCATCATTGACGTCAATATGAGTATCTTTTCCAGCCGAATCCACAGTCATTGAAGCAAGTATTCCATTCCCAGTAGAATCAAGAAGTGTATATATCTGAGCGTTTTCACTTCTTGGATTATAGTAAGTAACTATAGCTGAAGAAAGTAAATTATTTTGAAGTCCACTATAGGCAGTAGTCATATCTGGTGTAGAAACATAAAATTGATTTTGTAAATAACCAGAGGATAAATAAGTTATCCCACCAAAATAAGTATTTGTAACTATGGTTACTTGTTTTGAACTATCAAGTTCAAAAAGATGATTATTTCCGTCAATATTATTATCACCGGTTAATGTACTTCCTGCTGTTAAAACCTGCTGCAAGGTTGGAATAGGAACACTTGCACTATCTAAATATTTTTTTGGATTACTTACATAAGGATAATATATTGTACTATCAATTTTCTTTAAATATTTTGCAGTATCGGATAAGTTAGGAATTGTATTTTGCTTTGTATTATAAATTGCATTAGCAGCCACTTTGGTATAATGATTAGAACTGTCCGCCAAATAAACAGGATCAAGTTCTGTTATAATACCACTACCTGATCTAATATCATGTAATGTAGCAACAGTATCTTTCCTTGTGTTATCGGGAAGTATGAGAGTGTCTAAATTGTGTTTTATTTCTCCAACCCTGTAATGTATAGTATTAAAATTAAGTGTATCTGATAAAAATAATTCTCCCTGATAGTTTGCTGCGACAGGATTTAAGTAAATTTTTGCTATCGTTGCTCCTGAAGGGGCAATAACCATTATTCCATTGGGACTACTACTTTGAATTTGAGTTGTTGTTGTAAATCCAACATTTGTTACTTGCTGTAATGTTGGTATTGGCTTATTATTTACAAAATATTGCGTTGCAAATTTTGTTGCAGTATCCAACACCAATGATAAATTAGGCACTGTTGTCGGATTTATTATTGTCCATGCTTGTCCATAATTATTGGTAGCTGTAATGTTGGTAAGTGTACCTGTGGGGATAACTGAACCAACTACTCCATTCTGTAATTGTATGTAATCAACCTGCACATCAACTATGCCACCTGTTCCAGTATTTGTCACCCTAACAATATTAAAAGCATCTGCGCCAGTAAAAGCAGACATTGGAATAGCAACGGTTTGATAACTTCCTAATATAGTTTTACTATAACCATAAGTTGTTATATTCAAATTTGCGCCTACCCTTGTGGCTCCATTAAACAAATTAACCGTCAAATTTCTTGCACTGGTAAGTGTTGAGTTATTACGAATAAAAAAAACCAAATTATCAAATGTTAATTTACTTTTTATTGTCGGTGCTGTGTATTCAACATATTGATTATTTGCGGCTGCGGTTATCCGCTGACTGATACTTCCATGATAAGGATTAGTAGCATAATTGTCTGTACTGGTTAGAGTCTTACTAATAGTCCATTCACCACCACTGCCTTCATCTCTAATTATTGTTTGATTTATATTAGATGGAGTAGTGGCACCACCTGCAATATATGCTGATGATATTGCTAATTCAATGGAGGGATCAGCAGTTGGGATTTCTGGTGTAGCGCTCGGATCACCTGTTATAGTTGTAAGTGTACTTGAGGTGGTTACTATTATAGCATCCTGTCTATCCAACGATGAATCAGCAACAGCTAAAGTAACATTACCGCCAGCGTAAGTATAAATGATCTGGTTAATCATATATGTACCTGAGCTTACATGATAAATCAATCCACTTACATAAGAAATATCCAAACCATTTATAACATGATTTCCTTGATTGGGAATTGATGCTATGTTTATATAATTAAATGGATTAGTATTATATGGATAAAATCTTTCAATAAATGTTTCTGTTCCATTCTTTACCTTAAATATTGAATCGTTCCTTACGTAAGCATCTTGTAACCATTTTCCAGTTGTATCCATAGCAGTAACATTTAATGTTCCACTGCTAATTGATAAACCAGTACCAACTTTCACAGCACCTAAAACACTGGCTGAGGCTGTTGGCAAAGTATATGTATAATTTGGTATATTCCATGTGCCTGTAGTATTATTATAAGTTGAAACACCAGTAGTACCAATAGTGGTCAAATTAAAAGCATTTCTGGCTCTGGTATTAGTATAATACAAATTAGTATTTTCTGTAACTTGATTTGTATTATAATCACCTGATGTAGCTACCACATCACCTGTTCTACTAAATACTGAAGTTACTGGATAAAATATTGTTGGTGTACCACTTATATCTGAATATGATATTTGACGCCTGTCTATACTTCCATTATTCCAATAATAATATTTGTTTGTAGTAGCATTGGTTGTTACTGGAATAGCTTTTATTATTGCACTTACTGTTGGATCTGTTTCTGAAAATGATGTTAAATAACTTCCAACATGTTGATAAATTCCATCATAATAAAGCTTAGTATGCCACCGTGTACTATCAAACGCTGCAGTCAAAGCAGATAATCCACTCCTTGAAGTTGTAAGTATGTTATCAGAAAATGATATTGCTGTTGTATAATTATTGCCATCTCCACCGCCACTAATTAAGGCTGCTAAACTATCAATCTTCCAGATAGTAGCTACTTTTAAACTATCCATACCCACCGTATGTCCAATCTTAATTAATCCCCACCCAACCTGATTAAAGTAATTTCCCAACATAGCAGCTGTATCACCTTTGGCTAATTTTAAAGCCATTTCATTCCTTAAATTTTGGGAAAGTGAATCTGCGTTTAATGTACTATCGTCTGTATTGGCTAAATGACCACCTGCGTATACTTCACCTGATGAGCCCAAACCACCAATTGTCCTCCAAGCCAAATCACCATTTCCTGACGTATCAATTAAAGCATAACCGATATGAGGAACACTACCCTTAAATTGTAATTTTTTAGTTACTAATACACTGTGAAATACACCATTCTGTTGAGCTATTGAGGGAATAACACCTATAAAAATTAACAAAAATAAAATTGCCAACCTTTTAAATTGCACCATTGTAATACGATTGTTTTTACAATCATTAATAACTGATACAATTTTTTAAATTTAAAGGTTGATATTAAAGAATATTACCACCATTATTATTGATTTTACGCTGTAAAATAATAATTGAATTACGATAATTTTTTATAGATTGTATGTTTTCGCTTGATACAGGAATTTCTGGCAATTGTTCATAAGTTTCTTTCAACATTCGATAAAACATTGATCTATACACTTGATCACTACAAATATTATGTATTGTGACATTTTGGTATCCAAATATTTTCAAGTTCTTTATACCTGTATTTATCAATGTGTTTATACATTGCATTGTTTTTGGTGTAGACATTTTCGCTTTATTTAAACAAAATCAAATTTGAATTCATTTATTGTTATGTTTCTGGCACATTCTACTGATATCCAACTCATCATCGCTATATCATCATGACCATCAGTAGCCATCAATCCTTTATCTGTAAAAGCCACACTGCTAAACTCTGTCACAAATAAATCACCCACATCTTTACTATATTGATTGCCTTGAGGTATTTTGAACATTCCACGTTCAAACATTATAGCCAATCCTGGCAAGCCTTTACGCAAATCATTTTTCTGAGTTCCTGTAGTATGTCCTTTAACCGGCAAATTTTCTTTCACAGCACCTTCAACAAATATCTGTTGCATCTGATTTTTTTCTAACATCATCAAATCTGGTCTGAAATTAGCATTAATTGATTTCAATTTAGCCAGTTGTTCAGCGTAACTTGCACCCTTCTTGCGCCAGAAATGCATTAACCACATCCGCTCTTTCTCATCTATACCCCAAACACCAAACACTGAATAATCCGCTCCCACAGAACTACTTATGGCGAAGTCAGAACCAACTACAACTTTATCAAATTTTATCTTATAACTTTCTCTATTCTCCACCAATATCATATCTTCCATCCGGTAAAAAGCATTATTCAATATCTCAATAGGAAAAATTGTACTATCAGAAGTGATTGGACGGCACAAGATTTCACGACTAAAAATCAAATTACCCTGACTTTTCCTCTTCTCCATCAAAGCTTCATAATTCCATTTTTTTGCCCAAAGTATATCACCATTAGGAAAAATCCCTGGATACTCATACACAAACCAATTTGGCTTAATTTTCAAATCGCCATATAAATCACCACCATGAAATGGTGTACCAACTACACCCACCTGACCATTAGGTGTAATCATGTTCATAATCACAGCATGAAAATAATCAATATTCTTTTGACGTTGTACTGAGCTATATAACACGTTATCTTTTAATCCATCATCTACTATTATCCATCCAGGGTGAGCACCACGGGCTGCTGATCCAAATCCTTTAGTGGTCAATCTGGCTCTATTCTTACAAGTTATATCTGTCTTGCTCCAACTATCTTTATTATACAGCCGATCTTTTAATACATCAATGTCTTCAATATTTTCCTTCAATATAGCCAATAGATCAATAGCTTGTAAAGCACTAAAACTGAACAAAAAACCACGTTTGTTCATTTGTTCTGAAGAAGTGTTGTTTTTAGGCTTAAACCGATAAAGCTGCCACGCTGGGTAAGCCATTGAAAAGAAATAGGATTTACCACCATCTCTACTGGCAAGGATACAAAATTTAGGATGCTTCATGGCTATCTCACCCCATTGGACGTGATGCCAATTGATTTCAAAATCCGGTAAAACAGATGTTATAAAATAATTCAAATTTTCACAACGCAACGTTTCGTCAATACTTTCACTCAACATGTCCAAATAACCTAATTGACTTGATTGTATTGCTTTTCGATCCACTGTTTCACCATACAATACCTTGTAAGTTTCATCAGCTATCAAATTAAACATTTGATCTATATCATTTTCACTACCAGCTGAATTCCATAATTCCAAAGTTGCTTCTGGAGTCAGCTGACTAATTATATCCTCAGCTATACGATATGTTTCATGTAACTTATTGTAATCCTTGCTTTTATCTAACAGACTTGGATTTAATATTGCTGTTGCTTCCTGGCTGGTTGGCTGTATTATCATCTATAATATCTTGCGTTGGGGTGGGTTCAGATTTTAATTTTAATACAAATAATTCTGCAATTGCGTTATCTACTTCACCTTGAAACAATTTTATTTCATTTTTAATAGCTGATACTTTTAATTCCAAAGCTTCTATGTGTTTTTCAAGATCAATAGTTAATTGATATCTAAATTGATGAGGTTTATCATCTGGATTAATTACTACCACATATTTCAAAGCAACCATTAATTGCAACACAGCATCCGTTTCTTTATTGGTTATGTCACGATGCCGATGAATTCTAAAAAATTCTTTTAATGCTGCTTTATCAAACAATTCATATGGTCTTTCTCTATCTTTCAATTCAATATTATACATTTCTAATGCTAAATCTTTACATTTCTTATCTGCTTCCTCACTTTTTAGCCGGTCTTGTATAGTATTTTGTTGTTCTGTAGATAATTTTTGATACTGATATTCAGCAACTAAGTTAATATACTTCTGAGTGCCCAAAATTGCTACTTCAAAAGGTGGATGATCTACTAACGCAATTATCCGATCAGTCATGTCTTTATCATTACAGCCAATAAATACTGGCGTTTTAGGTTGTTCCACTACAGGCTTTTGCAACTCATCTTCCTGAATCTCTTTATCATTCATTTTATTAAATTCCTCACTACCTTCCACATTGCCAGGATAATCATTTCTCATTTCTTCATCATCTTCAGTTGTAATTGGCTGATATGAAGTCAATTTCACTGGTTTTAAATTACTAAAAAAATTCCTTATACTTTGTGCTAAACTCATGAGTAAAAATTATTGTGATATTGTATAAATAGCATTTGTTTCATCAACATACATCAATACAGTTCCATATTCAGTAACACCGTTTTTATCTGTGTGATAAAATGTACATGTGCCATTGATAAAGGCAACAATTTTAATAAATTCTGGTTTGTGTTGAAGCATTGAAAATTTCACTTCATAAACATTACCAATTGTCAAGTTATTAAAATTGTTTTTAACTATTTTCATGTTTTAAAATTGAAAGAATGATCTGGATTTTTGTTCTTCTGTCCTATTAACTTGATTACCTGTCTGACGTAAAACACCTATCAATGCTACCAATAACGCTGACGTGGCATTCACATCAGCCATTGCACCATGAGCAGATTTTAATTTAATACCAAATCTTTCACAACAAACCATTAAATTGTATTTAGTTGTTTCACCAGATTTAGGCTTTCCTGCTTCTTTTAATTGAGCCAATCTCATTGTATCTATTGGGCTTTCATCTATGAAATCAAACAAATCTTTCTTGATAGTATGCTGAAATAGATATTGCAAGAATTTAATATCAAAAGGTATATTATGACCAACCAATATCGGCTTAGTTGCTCGATTTCCACCCTTCAAAGTATATTTCTTGAATAACACGGATAGTTCAACAGCTACCTTAGCAAATGATTTGCCGGCTTCCAGATCGCTTATATTCATTTGAGTTGATAAGATCGCATCCTTTTCTATTGTAAGATCAAGATATGGTTTCACATAAGTTTGATATGTGTCTAATTGCTTAAATTTAGCTGGTTCTAAAACAACTAATCCTACCTCAGTGATAGGATTTTTTTCAGGAAAATAACCGCCTGTTTCAGTATCTAATATAATTAAATTTTGTTTCATCTGCGTATAATATTAAAATTGGTTGACTTACAGCATCAAATTTTGTGTTCCTGGCACTTTAATATATAACGTTGTAGGAATAGATCTTAAAAAAGATCAATCATTTTTCAACTCAAAAATTGGTATTTCGCCATAGGTTGATTTTAATGACAATAAAACCATCACAGCTAAATTCTTTAAATCTCTGCTATGTCTAATATGTTTGATATACATGATTCTATTTTTACCACTGTAAGCTACCTGTGCCCCTAACTTAGCTGCTGCTCTATTAACTTGATTTTTAGTTATAATCATTAATCTAAGAAGATTATTGTATAAATAAAAATAAGGGATCATTTGCTCATTTTCAACAAATTGATCCCTTCCGGTTTATCCCTTGCGTCTTGCAAACCCTTAAAGTTATATTTTTTCTTTCCGATTGTCTTCACCATTTTTATCCACTCCATGATCATTAAATCCATCCTTTTCCACTCCAGCATTATCCTTATCAGAAACATTTGCTTGTGGTTCAATACCCTCTTCTGAGGCTTTAGCTGCTCCTGGTGTATCAGCTATGCCGGCAGCTGATTGACGTCCTGGCACTTTTTCACGATCAATATCTGATCCCACTTTACGTCCTGTTGTTGTATCTCTTCTGTTAATAGCATCATCCCTTCTGGATTGATCATTGGCTAAAGATTGATGCAGAGGTGCTTCACCTACACCATGAGACAACATATCAGCTGTCATCTGATCAGTAAATCGTCTCAAATGAGAAGATTTATTGGTTGTGCCCATCTGCCGGATTTGAGAAATTAAGTTTCTTAATAACTGTTTCACAGTAATATGATCTGTGCCTGAAACATCAACCTGCGCTTTTAATTCATCAATTAACAAATCCACTTCAGCATTTTCATCTTTTGGTGCTTCTTCTGTTTTGGTTGCTTTAGATTTATTATGTATTGCTTTTGCTTTTTCGACACCAGCTTCATGTGTTGATGCTTTTTCAGCGCCAACTTTACCTTTTGGTGATTTTGATGGATCAACTTCACTCTCTGGTATTACCTGTCCATCAGCTTTATTAACGTCTGATGCTTTAATGGATTGATTTTTTGTGTTCATAATAAAATTTTATTTAAAAATGATTTAATCTCCTCTTAAATAACTGATATTCTAAATATCACAACTACACCCCTGCACTTCGCCAATCTTTCCATCCAACCATTCATTTAATTCTTCAATTTCTTCATCTGTTGGTGATTCTTCATCTACTTCAGGAGCATCATCTAAATCAATACCCTCCAATTCACCAATATAACTTTCCAAGGCATTAATACGCTCCTGTAATAACTCACCAGTACTGCCACTTTGAAGTCCTTCAGGCATATTTTCTAAACTACTTTCAATTTCTTCCTTTAAACTTGTAAGATCAGCTACTATTTCATCTACAACGTTTTTGAAATCCTCACCAGTACCATAACTAATTATGCTCATTGCTCCAATACGATCTTCAACATCCCACAAGGTGCTGTAAAAACTACTTTGGGTTAATTGGCTACGACTGGGCTGAGTCTTACTGATACGCTTTTCCTGATATGGAAATTGCCACCAATAATAACTTTCATCTTTCTTAACAATTAATGGATCATCTTTATCCCGTGGATGGCTACGATCTATTGATACACCAGACTTGTTTTCCTGGTTAGGCATACGCAAACCACCATAATAGATATCATTGCGTGCTTTTTTAACAAAATTTAGTTTAGTTGCCATAATAACTGTTAAAAATGTTTACTTGATGGTATGCCAGATTGTTTAGAACGTGATCTTAATTGCTCCCTTGTAGATTCAGCTATTAACATATTTTCCACAATTTTAGCTATTGGCTGTAAAGCTGATGGTTGTATATCATAATCCTTTATTATTCGTTCCTCCATAGGCTGAATACAGTTGGCTGATTTAACAACCTCTTTAATTGCTTTATTCTTTTTCTTGATTAAATCTTTATTTCTGTGACTCATAAGTTATTGAAATTTTTTAATTAGTTGCTCAGTCAATGAATCCAGCACTTCACTCAATTTATTAAATCTTTTATTTTCCATCATCATAAAATCCGCTCCCTGATCTACTATAAACTGATAATCAGTATCCAGCTTCCCATGAACAAATCGTTCAGGAAACACCAATTTAAAATATCCATTTTTAAATAACCCCAAATCATTAATACTTTTTAACCTCAAAAGTTCTTGAAATTCCTCATCTGTAAACTTATACCGGCTTTGTACGATATTAAAGGCTGCCAGTAAGTAAGCTTTCTCTTTAATTAGACGCAACCCTGTCTTGTATAATATCACGTCATGTTCTAAATTCATTAATACATCAGCATAATATTTATTGAAATTATCTTCATAATTTACCAAAAACAAGTATGGCTCTTTAGGCAAAATGCTTCTGTAATGATCACTTAATGTGATAGGTTTATCTGTTGTGTATGGTGATATGAATGACATTATTGGTTGGATAACTTTGATTTAAGTTAGGGCATTAAATTTCACCCTTTAGATGCATAATTTCGTGAAATGCAAATATGTTGTTCTCAAACAACTTTTGAGTATATGAATTACATATCTTTCCATTTTTCCATAATTCTGCCCTTACTTCCTGATCTGAATACGCCGGCATGATCAATATAAAATACCGATCTTGAATATTGGTTTTTATCTGATCTATAAATCTATATTTAGCTTTGGCAATTTCTATTTGAACGTTAGGTGTGAAATATAAAACCAATATGGGTTTTGCCCCGTAAGGTTTCAAGTCCTTTTTCAACAATCTACGCATTAAGAACTGTTGTTTATTAAGATTATTAGTTTTTAATATTTGACTCCTGACCTTACTCAAGCTTTTATATATATTAAACTTGCTCATAATATGATTACATTATCCTGCTCCTGGAATTTATCACGGATTGCTTGAAGTGTTTGAATCTGATCTTCTTCATCATCACACAATATCAATATGTTTTCTGCGTTAGTTGCCCGCCCTTCCCGATTGAGTTGTATATAATAATCATTTTGTCCTTTAGCTTCATTGTATTCCTGAAATTTAGTGATAGTGCGCACTTCCCACATATCAAACAACTCTTTCTTGATTTCCAACATTAATTTTAATGACATAAAATCGCTTAAAAATCATTTCCGTCCATCCAACCATCATCATCATCAGCAGTATCTTCAAACCAACCATCATCATCATCCACCACCTCACTTTCACCCATATCTCTATCCAATTCGTCATATACAGCTAAATCATCGATAGGAACAACCTCATTTATATCCATATCTTCTGCTGGTGAAGTTAAAACTAAATCAAAATTTTTTATCTGACTAAAATCCAATTTATCAAATTTCTCACGGTTTATAATATCACCAACTTTATACTTATTGAATTTGGTATTGCATTTCCAACTGGTCATTGTATTTATTTTGATTTATAAGAAGATATTTACTAACATAGATAACGTTGCGGACATTACGATCTTCAAAATTCCCACCATAAGATCAATATAAGAATTGGATTTTTTAACAGGTCGGTTCATCCTGTTCATTATTATTCATTGTTTCAATAAAAACATCTGTTAATTCTGATACTGTACTCATTATCAATTTAGGGTTGTTCATCTTCAATATAGTATTACCACTCAGCAATCCTTGAAATATATGAATAGCAATATATTCACGCTTAGTGAAACCCTTTTCCATACCTTCTGTGAAGTGAACATTAGATTGAGGAAAAGCAGGATGATTTGATAATAATGATTGATGAAAAATATCTTTTGATTCCTGTAATAATCTCTTAATCTCATCCTGTTTTTGTTCACCCAAAGATTTTATTGAAGGAAATGTCTGTTGAGATAATAAACCTATACATTCAACCCTCAATTTATTAATAATCTTTACATGATTCTTATCAATAACATCAATAACTCTATAACTAATAGCAGGATACATTTTATCAATCATAAATTCACTAAAGCCTTCAGATAAATACAATATCATACTGGCTTTTAAATTAGTTCCTTCCTGCCACACTAAAGATGTACCTAAACGTATACTATGATCAAAATTCCATAATATTGGTACTTTTTGAAGATTACAATCTTCAATTAAGCAATTTTTGGTATTGATTTGAACGTCCTGATATAAATCACCGGATTCAACAATGATATTACAATATGTTATTTTGTTCATAACCAGGATAACTTTGATTCTATATAAAACAAAAACACCCCACAAAATTTATTCTAATCAAATAAAATTGTGAGGTGAAATGGATAAAAGGAAAAAAAGATTATTACTTATAAACCTTGATGATTATTGGAGAATTGGATAATATTCCATTTTTCATTACTCGGCTGGTATCAGTGGTTATGATACGTATTTTGCCGGTTGAATCTACTCGTGAAACCTGAGTAAACCCAAAGGAATTACTTATCTGATACCAAAGCTTATTGGCATTAACTGAAGTCATACCTGTTAATAAATATCTTCCAACGCTATCGTAAGCTGATGTTATTGTTAAGCCTGTATTATTATATATTACCGTGAAAGTGGGTGTACTGGTACTGGATTGAGTAATAAAGCCTTCATACCACTTGAATGGTAAATTTGCCATTGGTGTATTCAAATATCCATTTAATATCCGATTCAATTCAATGCCGGTCTGTGATTGACGAATAGTTAAATTGTTGATTTTACGTATCTCTTTTCGCAATGTGCCTGTATCTGAGATAGTTTGAGCTGAAGCTGCCTGAAACAAAAAGACTGTAAAAAGAATGATTGAAATGATTTTTCTCATTTTGTATGATTTTTAATTGATTGGGTAATAACTGATAACTCAAATTTCCTTACTCTCACTTAACGGTCTTCATTATCACTAACACAATTATAGTCAACATAATACCGATCCACGCAATTGACACCAGTAATTCAGTGTAAGATTTCTGATTTTTAGATTGTGACATTAATTAAACCTGTTTTGAACTTTTAAGATATCATTCATAGATTCATGTATTATGTTCATTTCAGTTGGTATTATTGCCACCTTACCAGATACCTTATGTTTTCCAACCTTATAGAATGCATTAGGGTTAATAGCTGCGCCGTTGTTATCTGTTTCTGCCTTCAAGAGCAATGAGCCTATCACTAATTCACCAGCCCAATTAAATTCTGATATAAACAATTCAAATTCATTCATTAGTCAGGATTTTAATTATTTCAAATCTTTTATCACACTGGCTGCATGCCTGGTTATGGTTTCCAAATTACTATAAGCTTGCTTTATCTTATCAGACTCATACATTCCTGCCTGTTTTTCTCTATATTCTGCAATTTCTTTCAATGCCTCATACATCATTGGGGCAGATGCTATTAATCTGGCATTGACTTCACCGTGAATCTTCTCTGCTATTATAGCACCTTCATCTGAACTACGTATTTCATACATTCCACCATAGAAAGGATAGACTTTCCAGGCTGTATGACCATCTTTGAATGTTCCTTTAGTGTAATCCATGTTTAAATTTTAAAATGAAATCAAAATTATCCAACACTTCCCATTCCAAAACATCCTTTATATCTTCTATAAAAATGAACTTTATTTCTTTGTTACGCTTATCACCCAATTGATCATCCAATACAACACCTTTATCTTTCCAATAACTTGACCAAAATCCAACCTGTCCAGTAGTTGTTTTTACTTTCGCTCCCTTTAAACTGGATACAGGTAACTTTGTTACTAAATCTTTAATTTGCATTAGACTTAATTATTGTTTCCACCTGCTTGCTTCTACATTCCATATTTTCTGATAACATTCATACATCACAAACACAAGCCAAAACTTCTCCCATGTATCTATCATATATTTAATTGATGTATAAGGTGTGTAATCAAACTGTTCTTTATTCTTGTAGCCTTGAAGTAGCCAACTTATAAAGTTGTAAGGATGCTTCACACCATTTAAATGTGAATAGTGATCACCATGTATATCCTGCAATTGATCTTGTCTTGGTAACCATATATCACCTGGCAGGTGCACTCTTCTATGTTCTATACTATCCATTGTATTCGCTTTTGGTATGTTAGGTTCAACTATAAACCATTTCTCAATTAAAGAACGATAAAAGTAATCACCATACATATACATCAAAGAATGTACCTGATCCAACTCTTTAATCCTTAACACCTGAATTTCTTCAGCCCTGTCGCACATTTTGATATATTCTTTACTTGTATCCATTTTACTTGTGTCTTAGTATTGTGAAACGACTGCGGCTGAACTGAGGATTGTTAGTGAAATGAGATTCACGTGGTGTAGGATGGAATATTCGTATAAACTTTCCACCATCCTTTAGGTCGTCCTGGTTAGTTACTTTATACGTTGTCCCTTCTTTTAAAGGATGAGCTGAATCAGTTAATGCTCCTGCGTTATCAATACAACGTGCTAATAATATATGTGACATGATTTAAGTAGTTTTATCTTGTTCAATACAATAGTGAGTATCAATGCTTTCCTGAATACGTCTGATTTCTTCAGCTGCTTTATTCAGAATTTTTTCGTCATTTTCCTTAATAGCTTTCTCAACTATTCCAGATAAATGGAAAAACAGGTAATTTAGATCAACTAACATAATAAAATTGGTTTGATATTAATAACGTTGATGTTAATCCCTCATAATTTCTTGAATTGTATTACTGGGTGAAGTTCAAGGTGCTTATCGTTGGCTCCAATGGCGTGATGCGGCTTATCGTAAAACAATATACCAGTGATTTCATATGTCCCTGCCATCATCTTATGATTAGTTGATTTGAACTTTAGAAATTCCTGACGTGCTATCTTGATTTGATTTAATACTAAGCTGTTTTTAATTTCCAGGCACGTTGGGTCAGGTATTTCGCATACTATACTAAATTTACCATCCAGGGAATGAAATGCTATGTGTATATCCTTATCCGCTTCAATCATCCAATATATAATTGTTCCTCTAATATAAACCGTTTTCATTTCACCTATAATCCTGCTGGACGTGGCGTGATCAATATTTATGGGTCTGGGTATCTTTATCAAGTCCTTTACCTCAGCCGGTTGCGCTGTGAGCGTGACTTGTTTGTTATCCTTATCAGTCATCGTTTTGACGTTCCATCGGTAACTGCCACCGCACGTGTTTTGCCCCTGACCGGATAGGTATATCAATAAACTTAACATCAAAAACATCAAATAAAGCAATAATCTTTTCATTTTACTTTTGATTTTAATTTTATATTATATTTTTTCTTATTCCTTCTTTTTGCAGACGTTGCACGGTTATCTCTAAAAACCTGATATTCAACTTTATCCTCAACAATCCTAATATTTACGGTATGGACTAATCCACAATCACAACAACTTATTTTGTAATTATTCATTTCAGGCTTAACCCAATCTCCATCAAAAGTTTGCTTATATTTCAATATCATTGGTTTTATCTACTAACATAGCCTCAATACTATTTTTAGCGTAGTTAATATCACCCGTTTTTTGCTTGAGTTTTGCCATTAATAATTCCTTGATATCTTTTACAGCCTCTTTCTTTTCCGCAGGAATTGCCACTGCGTCTATGGTCGTAGAATAGATTTTTTCGGTTACTGCCTTCTGCTCCTGAATCCTCTTTATCCTATCAAAATCATATACCTGCATAGATGGAAATTCTTCAATCTGTACCGGCTCTGATAATTCTAATATCCTGTGATAATAACTGCGGCTCATTGATTCAATTAATTTTATTGGTGTAATGTTAGCTTTCGCTGCAACCCTTGCCAATATGATTTCTTTCAGATTCAGGAACTTCAACACTTCATTTTGAATATGAGCCTGTATAGTGCCTTCAATATTGTGAACCAATTGACCATCTATACGTAGTAAATCACCTTCTGCTTCTTTCCTTATCTGTTCAATAGTTTGGAGTAACAACCGATGATCATCTGGTTTATTAGTCAGCTGGTAAATACGCTTACGCTTCATGTACATCCAACTCAGTTCTTCGAGTCGGCTGCGCTTATGTCCCAAACGGATATCACTGAAAGTACGTTTATGTTCCTCAATCTTTATATTGATTTCTGGGCTGTAACGTGCCTTGAATATTTCTATTTGCTTCAAGGTTACAGATCGCAGGTTGAATTGATCTAATACAATTTGATGGACTTCTTTGGTGGTAAACATCTTACCAAACAACTCTATCAAATCCAATTTCCGCTCATTCAACTTCTCATTGACTTCTGATAACTTAGATCCATCCGCTGTTACAAATGTACCAAAAGCTTTACGCAGAAAACCATTGCGCTTACCCATGATTGCCAAATGCCTATGCTTTAAGACCATTATATTATGTTGTTCTGAAGTAGATAAGTCTGCTATGTTCTTTTGCAAGTTGGCTGGTGTCATGCCTATATTGATTGTCCTGCCTTTAGTGTCTGTATACTTAGACATCTTATTCAGTATAGGATGCTTCACAAGTTCCTGATATTTTAAATATGCTTCCTGATCAACGATAGGTAACTTTGTAATATATGTGGTATTGTTGTCTTTTTGATCTGGTGTCATTACTTGATACTATTAACCTGTTTGTAATACCTGATTCTCAATTATAATACTGAATTTTGACTTGATATTTAAGTAGCCTTATCAACTTGAAGTTACATTAATCCATTAATAACACCTGCTTGTCGTCTCGTATCTGATAAAACACTTAATTGACGTTTTATTTCTTCAATAACCTCTATACAGATATCGAAATCTCCATTATCACTATCTTTAAAAATATGAATATTGTTTTCAATAGCATTTAATCTTACCTTCTCAATCATCAGTTGAGATTTCAATATCACTTCTAAAATTTGTTTTTGTAATTCAGTCATTTATTTTTGATTAAATTATAATTATAATATTTTTCTGCCGCTTGAGATTCATACTTTATTATTCCTTCCCTTAAACACCATTCTATATATTGAAGATCGTTATCAATCACCCACTTAATTGTTTTTCCCGTATGTTTTCCAAAACGTAATTCACTATCAAGAACTACAAAAACTATCCTTGCTTTATGCCACCTATGCCTAATCATAATTTATTATTTCTTTTAAAATAATTTGAAATTGATATTATGAAAATTACTATAAATTTCTTCTGTTTCTGACTCTGAAGTTCTTACACTTGAAGTTCTGGTGATAGTAAAATGTTTTTCTAATCTTTCTACTGAATTGAAAATGTTTTTCATGATCTCTATACTACTGGAAGTGCTATGAACTGTTGTAGTGAAAAAATAGCCTAATCTTTTGCTTCTATTGGATCGATGTAAAATCAATTCATACTTAGCTTTTAGATATGAACCGTAAGGACACGGTATCTCAGTCAACACTTTTTTAGCGATCGCTGTTAGCTCATTCCTGAACTCTAATCTCAACGCCTCAGCTACAAAAATATTTGAATATTGTTTCGGTATCACTTTAAAATTCTTATTCATTTTGTGTTTTAGTTTATCAATTAGGTGTTACTTCAGGAAAAGTAATTTTTGTATTGAATATAATTTCTGAAGAAGTCATTTTTAATTCCAGTTCCAATAACTTTCTATCCACATCTTTGTGTTCCCTACTTCTTGGATTTGTTTTATTCAAATTTTGATTTAACACAAGCAAATCACAATACTTTTGAAAATATTGTTCATCCATTTATATTTATTTTAACTATTGATCATCATCATCCCGTTCACTATCTTCTCCAATCAATCCACCACCCAATGTATTACCAATATCACCGTGTTCGACTTTATTCTCATCGAACTCAGTCCAGTTTTTCTGTTCTGTAGCAGATAATTTATTGTATTTACGGATATTGATTACTTCATTAGTATCTTTGTTTTTCCATTTCATGATTCACATTCTTTTAATAATTTTTTATAATATCCAACACTGAATTATAATTTATTTCTAATCTATAACCTTGAGCAACTACTTCCCTGGTAATTCCATATAATTTCTTATCGGGATCAGCGTACAATATGTTATTACATATTAATCCGCTGAAATTGAAACTTACCAAATTGCTATTCATAATTTCAGCTTTAGTTATTCTTTTAGCAAATATCCAAAGATTAACAGGTGCTCCCTTATCATTACTTAAAAACAACTCATAAGACACCGCTTGTAAATCTGGTGTCAAATTGATTACCGCAGTAAAACGCAGTGGTTCGACTACACTTATTAGTTGTTCTTTTTTACAACTAAACAAGAAGCTTAGTACAAAGATTATTAATAAAATTAATCGTTTATGTATGCTTCTGATAAGTATGATAAATTTCACTATATTGACAATTCAAAAATGAATCCAGATATTTAGGTAAGATCACACCAACAATATCAAACCATTTCCTCAATCCAATTTTATTATCTGTTATAAATATTTCCAATGTGGGTTTATACTCTGATTCGTGCTTTAAATAATACACTACTTTTTGTATCTGACGCTCTTCATCAATGAGTTTCAAGTCCAACCTTACAATTGCCAATCTTAATAACGTCTTCAAATCATATATCTTTTGTTCTTCCTGAAGTATCTCAATACAAACCTTTTTCCAAGGTATTAATTTGCGTTCCTTTTTGATCTTATGTACGGTATTGCTCAATTGAGTATATATTTTTACCGGCTTAGTTTCTCTGGTCTTAGTCTTGAATCTCACTAAGGCATCTAAAGTATGTTGTTCTTCATCTATAATCACCTGATGTATGTCATACCGCTCCTTTATCAATTCATACATTTCTTTAGCTGATTTCAAGTCTTCATCCAGAAAAGCTTGTTTCTGCTTTTCTTCTGTAATAGCTGATTCAACCTTACTTATCAGTGAATTAGTCATCTTCTCAGTCAGGTTCATTACATATTTAATGCACTGCTCTGATTTTGTTTTTGTGATGATTGATCTTAATGTGTTGTTTTGCATGATTGTGTATTTTTAGATTTTTGATAAATATCTTTTAAAAATTTATGAAGTTCATTCCGTGATACCCTTACCGCTCCTCTTCTTATTTGCTGTAAGCAGCAGTGAATCTTTAAGATCGTAGTGCGGCTGATACTTCCCCTGCTTATTTTGATACCAACACCGTTTCACCCCTAACTTAGTAGCAAACAAATGTAAAGTATTTATATCACTGGCTACCAAATGGCACCAACCATTACAAGGTGAATCAATGTATATCATTACTGTTTTTTAATTAATTTAATCTTCTTGAATCTCTTAATAAACAAATATTTTTCCACGTAATCAATTCATTTTCTGTTAATCTCATAATTGCTTTATCCATTATCTCTTTAGATTGATCAAATAATCGTTCCGTGGTTTGTTTAAATAACTTAATTGATTCTAAACAACAATAATTCACACCACTATTTTCCAATATATCTATTAACCCTATCGTTGGATGCTTACATATAATCAATGCTTCTCTCAAAATCAATTCTTCATATTCTGTTATGTTTAATGATTTGTTCAATTTTAGTCTGACTTCACAAAGCACGTCAGGCTCTAATTTCAATAACTGATTTGTTGTATAAGCTATCATAGTTCATAAAATTTTGTTATCATATCATCCTTATTAGTATAATCAAACATCTTCATTTGAATAACTTCCAAAACTTTAGTTGCTTCTAATTGAGCCTTGAATCCCTCTATATGATCAATACAATTTGTATAGCTCAAATTCAAATCTTCATCTTCCTCAAATAAACCATCCATCAAATGATATGTATTATATATTCTCACAATCCTTTTCCATGGGGTTATGGTTTTACCAATCACATCATACCATTTTGTTGCCGGCTTGCCTAAAGGAATAAAAATTTGACTACCATTCTTTATAACTAATTGCTTGATTGAGTATAACATATATGTTTAATTGAATATTGATCGAATAATTATACGACTAAATCTTTTGCACGTAAATCCATCATAAGGTGGGTTGGGCTGAACGCCTCTCAATACATAACAATATTCGCCATTAACCATTTTTCTTGTATTAGATACAATATATACCATACCTTTTTTTATCCAATCACCTGTCCAATCTTTAGGCTTCTTATCATCATCATCACATATGACTATTGTGTAACCAACTTGTAACAAATTTGGAATTACACTTAATTGTTTTTGTTGAAGAGCATAAAGTTGTTCTATAAATTGCATAAAAGTACCTGATTTAATAAGATCATCACAATAAACACCATATCCAGCTAATTCATTTTGATCATCATAAGTAACCATATTCAATGCAAAATGAAATTTATATTCTTTTGATAAATTTCTCAATATTTCCAATGCTTCTTCTATTTGAGCATCAATTTTTATTCTATCTTCTTCAGGTAACATCACATTTTAATTTTTATAGTTTCAATAACTTTGAATCATCAACCTCATCATCTTCTTTTACCGGCTCAGGTAAGTATTGAATGTAGATTAATTCTTTCTTTGCCCGTGTACGTGCAACATACATCAAATTATACTCCTGTTGTAAATCCCGATCTGTTAAAGCATAAACCGATGGCATCAATGATGGCATCAATATGTATACTTTATCGGCTTCCAAGCCTTTAGCCTTATGTATTGTGCTCAATACTATTCCAGGCATATTCTCATCTAAAAATATCCGCTCAATATATTGTTTTAATTGACTAACTGCGTTAAATGGTTTAGACAATATTTTGATTATCTCAATCTTTTCTGTTAAGGCAACCCATCGTGGATGATTTTCTATATTTCGAACACCTTTTTGCACTAATTTAGTTTTCATTTGTACTCTGTGTACTAATAAATGTTTAAACAATCCCTCAATAGTTTTTTGACGTGTTTTATCTATTAAAGTTATTATTGAACTGCCAATTTCCTTCCCTTTTATATTAGCTTTCTTGCCTTGACGTATCAATTCAATAAATAGCTGAACCAATGGTTTAGTGTTACGACAAATTACAAACGATCCATCTGCTACATCTTTTGCTTCCATATCATATGGTTCAACACCTTCACCAGCATTTTCAAAATATTCAATCGTTGGTACTATTTCCTGAGCGTGACGAATGATTGACTTAGTACAACGATAACATACTGAAAGTGGTAATTCAACAGTGTTTGGCATCATAGTTTTTATCCTTTCATAACTTTCATGATCTGCGCCGGCAAAGCCATAAATGGAATTATGTGTTAAAATATTATCAGCTACATATAATTCATATTTATCTATTTTGAGAGAATAGACATACCCGTCATAATCTTCAATATTTTTTTCAGACACTTCTCTCCAATTACCCTTAAAAGAATTTTTGTAAACAAGCATTTCCATATACTTTGGGAAAACATTTATAGCATATAATTCCGACATTTGAAAAATTGAATATCGGTTGTTCCTTACAACAAATGGACAATTGATGTCTTTATCAAAAAATTTCAAACATTTAATCGCTCTTTCTAAAAGCAAATACTTCAATCCATCATAATACAAATCAAACCATTGTTTTTCTTTAAAATATATGTTTGTATCAGTTGGTTCAAAACATAATTGTGGTAATCCAAATTGTACAGCATAAAATTGTTCTAAAAATACTGCTTCATCAATACTATCTGTTATGTCCAACACCCAAGCTTTATCAGCTTTTTCGCTTCTCATTCTTCCATTTAATCCAAATCCTTGTCCTTTTCCAATGTTAAACATTCTACATCTCCCAATTCTGAAATATTCACCTTTCTGCATTAGATATATCAAACAAGTATTTTTTGTTATCATATTTTTATTCATTCTGATCATACATTTATGATTGAATGTATATTTAGAGCCATCATCATCAGTAAATAACTCAACTAATTTACTTTTAATTTTCCGTTTTACTATGTCTAATACAACTTGCCCTTTAGCAGCAGGATTTTTGTTATTGTATCCCACAAATCCACCAGACGATCTATCATAAGAAATAACTCTGTCTCCAATTTTCAAATCTTCAATATATTTATCTTTACCTTTAAACATTTTTATCACCGTTCCTGTTGGTTGACATTGATATGGGTCTCCAACAGCAATCAACCGCCCTTCTTTCTTAATGATCTTTCTAACCATTTCCTGTTGTGCTCTGTTCAAATCCTGAGCCTCATCTAAAAATACGCAATCATACTTCTTCATCTTTATATCACGTACAGCTGGTTGATATATCATATCCGCAAAATCAATTTCCATCATAGCAACTTTATTACTCAATTTTAACAATTCAATAGCATCTTCTGCTTCCTCACCAAAGATTGGTATGTTATATACATCTGCTATATTGTTAATTGCCTCAATATCACCGTCTACTAAATTGTATCTCATAAAATCTACTAATTTGCTGACTCTGCCAACATAAGAAAACTTACTATCAGATTGAGGTATGTTCCACCGATCAGCCAACTTCACTCCCAAATTGAATACCTTATTTTCATTAATCTTTAACCTGCCCCAATTCATCATTAACATTCTACAACCATAGCTGTGTAATGTGCTAACATTGACCGTTTCAGGAACACGCTCAGTAAGTTCCTTTACAATAGCCTTATTGAAAGCTAAAAAAATTGCTTGTTTACTTCTGGGAATAAGTTTCAAAGCGCATACAATTGTAGTTGTTTTACCTGAGCCAGCTACAGCTGACACAGCTATGGAATCATTAGTATGTTCAACAGTATTAAAAATATCAATTTGATATTTTGAAGGTTCAAATCCAAACAGATTTTTATACCAGATTTTTGAGGATTCCTCAGTCCATACTCTGGGCAATGGTATTACTTCTTGTTTCATAAACTTTCATATTTATGTACATAGTAACTTTGAAGTGGATAAAAATTTTTTATCGGTTGAATAAAAAATATGGAGTGGTCTTATTAAATTTCATAGTCAATTGAACCCGATTTTCTATGTAAGATTGAAATCGTGCTAAGAAACTTTTTATATTTTGAGAAGCAGGATCAATATGATTCATTGTAAAAAAATCTGTTACGCATATACATTGTATAGAACAAAAATCTATTGAAGATGTATTGCTTGCGCTACTTCCTTCAAAAGAATAATATACAAATACATTTTCATCTATTATAGCAATATTCACCAATTGAGTCAACACCTCAATTGATTGTATCCATTCTTTATTTAATTGTACCATATCAATATATTATTTTAAATGTAATCTCCAATATCCATATGGATATTTATCATCCTTTTCTTTACCCTCAATTATCACACCACTTATAATTACACAATCTTCCATTATTTCAATAGGATAATCATCATATGTATTAATTATTGCAACTCTCACCCCATTTTGAGTAGCTTCACCCATACATGTATTGGCTACCCAACTAATGTCTACATTTTCAAATGTATTTATTAATTCATCTTCTTCATTATTTTTCTCAGCATCTTTATATATTTTTAATGTAAATATCATTTTATTTTTAAATATAAATTATTTCACTATTAACTTTACCAATAAACATTTCATGTCTTCTCCTGCAATCATCCTTTATGCTGTTAATCGTAGCATACCATACATAACAAAATGATAAACTAAGTCCTGTTTGTTTAGCTATAATTCTCAATTGACCACGTAAACGTTTAAAATCATCATTGTGCCAAACATTATAATCTGTTATATTTATCCACCACCCTTGTATCTTCTCACTATAATTCGCTGTAAAGATAGGAGCAGGATTCACACTCACATCAGCATTCATTATTTTAGATGGAATATCTTTAGGTGAAGGAAATGATTCATTTAACAAATCAAGCATGGATTTTATATCCTTAAATTGTTTTAATTGCGTATTCATAATTAGAATAACCTTGCGCTTGAATCAACCGCCTACGCCCACATCATATCGTTTTATCAATTTAACCTTTATTAATTCTAAATTCTCATAATATTGAGCAGAAGATATTTGAATTGTCTTTAGAAATACATTCAACTTATTCCCTGTATATTTAAACTTAATTATGTCCAATTCCAATTGTGTAAAATCACTTAAATCAACAGAACTCATATCAAAATGATCAGTAAATCCACGATTCATTGTTTTTGTCAAATTTTCATTTGTGTTAGGCACAATATCAAAATGTTTCTTATAATTACGTTCATACAACCGATACATACGCCTATTCAAACTTGTATTCACATAAAAATAAAATTTTTTTATGTTTTTTATGTCTAAATTATCTACACAATTTGACATAACCATATAACATTCCGAAGCAATATCTTCTGGACTATGTAACACTTTTTCTTTTGCTGTAGTCTTGATAAGACTAAAGAAATTATTGATAGCCTTAACAAACAATTTTGATGATCCTAAAAATATCTTCATCTTCAATTCATCTTTTTGCCGATCAGATTTTGAATATTTCAATTGAATCAACCATTTTGATATCAATTTAGTATGGAATGTTTCGTCAGCATTCATCAGTAAATTTTGATAAACACTAACATAAGGTGAAGTGGTTGAAAGTGACATTGATAAATTTTATTTATTCAAAAGTTGTTTTACTGTTGCTTTATGCATTTCATGTTTTTTTTCCTTGATTTCTCTTTGAAAATGAGCTGCACTTCGTTTTTTTAGCATATCCTGTTTTGCTTCTAATGTCATTGAATTAAAAGTGCCTATTGATACATGTTTTTCACTGTAATCAATAGGCACATCTATACTTTCAAGCAATCCTTTTCCTTCACAATCACAAATTAATGGTTTAGTGGTACCACGTTGCCGGTATTGCTTTTTATTATCCACAATCACCACACTAAAAACTTTCACATCATGTTCTTTATTACAAACAACACAAATGAATTTACTCATACTCTATACTTTTAAAACATTGCTAATACATCCTCTTTATCTTCGTCATTGAATAATATTAATAATTGGCTACTATTGTCTACTAACACCAATCTAACTTCTGAAAATAGATGAACTGCCATATCATTATATCGTTCCACGACTTCCGAATTTCCTTCAATATTATAATAGTTCTCATCAACCTCATCATCAACATCACTACTAATAAACGATATTTTGTCATATGTAGTTCCAAGCAATTTTTCAATACCCTCAAAGATACTATCCTTCAAGTCATCTCCATTATAAATTTCAATATCTTCAAATTTCTTGAATTCCATTATGACAAATCTTTTTTAGCAAGGTGTAACAGATGTAACGCATCTGCTATATTATCATCTTTTATTGGTTTTTTATACATTCTTACAGCAGCTTTAATCATCTCAGGCTTACCTGAATTTCCTTTACCCGTAGCAAAGCTTTTAATCTCACCACTACTATATGCTCTATATTCCACTTTTTTCTCAATACAAACAATCTCTATCACTGCTATGAATTTAGCATGACTCATTATGTCGTTCTTAAACCTTCCACCGGCTCTTTCATAAACAACCAAATCAATCTTCTCAGTTTCAAGTATCTTCAAAAGAAATGATTTGAACTTTATAAGCTTAAATCCACTACTCTCACCACTCTTTGGTGTAAAATTCTCTACACCATATAAATCTGTACTCACTGCCCACCCCAAACGTACAGCTGGGTCTATTGCAAGAATATTCATTTTTATCTTTTTTCAGTTATAATACTGTGACCTGATTTATAAACCACATAAATTTTATTTTTACAAGGTAAATCACCAACTTCGTGCATTACCAACAAATTAGTAATATCTGATTTTTCTAATATCTTGACAATTTCAAACTTTCCACTGGCATCCAAATCTCCAATTTCATCAATAGCTAATAAATCCAATCCCTTCCCTGGCTCCACTGTATTGTTTATCAATCGGTTGATGGCTATTATACCACAAATATCCACTCTGCTTTTCTGTCCACCACTATATTGATTAAACACGCCTTTCTTTATACCATTTTTCAAAATACTTATCTCAATCTTATCCCGCACCTCACCGGATTTCAAAATCTTGAACCCACTAATATCAACTTGAAGATTAGTTTGAAATCGTTTCAAATAATAATTACAGATATCTTGAATTGTTTTTATTGATTTATTAGCCAAATATGTCTTAAATCCCTGCCGACTGAAATGAAATTGATAAAATTTCAAATCTTCCAATTCTTTCTGTAATTCATTCAGTTGTTTGCGCTGCCCAATTCTTTCTTCAATTTGTATTCTTAACTTTGATTTTAAATCAATTAAATCTTTATCAACTGAACTTTTAGAATTTTTAGCTATGTCAAGCAAAAGATAATTTTTCTGATCCTTAATCTCACCAATTTGTTTCTGATATTCCTCACTCAAATTTTGATAACTATTAATTTCATTCTGGAGTACATTAATCCTTGATTGATTTTCTTTTATCTGTTGTAACTGAACCTTTATTTCATCCATATGAACATCCCAATCTTTTTCCTCACTTTCATATAATCTTATATTTTCTTCAACCACTGGCAACGATTCTTTAACTTCCTTAACAGTTAAATCTGACTCAGGAATAAATTCATTTTTACATTTCGGACATTGTATTATCATACCTGACTGAACTTTTAATGTAGATTGCATTTGTCGCACGTCTAACAGTTCCACCCTTATAAATTTACAACGTTTTTCTACTTTTTTCAATTCTTGTTGAATTTCTTCTACACCATCAATTTTCAATTTTAATGCATCAATTTTTGACGATCTATTTTGAATGGATATTTTATCATCATCGATCTTAACTTGCAAATTTGACTTGTTTCTGTCACAAATAGCTATGGTTTCCTTAATTCTAATAAGCTGCTCCTGTTTTGCAATTTCAAAATTCTCAATTTTATCTTTTATTCTAATTTCTAAAGTATCAATATGCCCGTCTAATTGTCTTACACTTAATTCTAATGATGGTATTGATCCACTGTTTAATTTATTAATTTTATCATCAATTTGATCACAAATTTTATCAATATTATGGAAATTACTGAACCGGCTGATAATTTCCTTTTGTTTAGCGTCACCAGCCGAAAAGAAACTTTTATTGTTACCTTGTCCTATTACATAATAATTCAAAAAATCTTCCTTAGATATACCCAACCGATCCAATATAAATTTATTCCCATCATTAAGTGTTGGCAAGTCTGTTATCTCCTCATCATTAATGTAGATGCGAAGTTTGCTGCTCGCAGTGGAATTAAAGATTGTCCTCTCAATAATCATTGTTTCTTTTAATACATCATTGTTCAATTTCATTATCACAACACAAGATCGTTCATTATATTTGATAAAATTTTCTTTACCTATACCACGCCATACATCACCTGTAACTGCTAAAGTAATACCTTCAATTATTGCAGATTTTCCAGCACCATTACTATCTGAGCCAGCTTCATCAGTAACTTCTCCCAGAATCAATACCATTTGACCAGTAATAAAATTTAATTCACTATAACTATGTGAAAATAAATTTTTGATTACTATATTATGCGGATGCCACATTTTACTGTATTCTTGAAGTTGTTAGCATTATTAATCCCTTATGTACCTTAATTGAATCAATATTGCGTTTTTCAGCATAATCTTTCCACCCTTGCGCAATATTTTTCTTGTCAAATATAACCATTTCAGCATCTTCAATTTTATCAAACAACACCTCAGTCTCATCCGATTCACATTTAACCTCTACACCTTTAAATAATGGATCTCTTAAATCAATGGTTGATAACTTGTCTTGACCACCCTTAAACACTATCTGTACTATATTTCCAACAGAATTATTGTATTTAATGTGATCCTGTAATTGAGTAAATAGTTCCTTTAAATCAGATTCAACTTCAACTTCAACATATATTCTCACATATTTAGAAAATTTTGATTGTTTATATTCTATTGATAAATCATCATATAATACTGCAAATCCCTTTTCTTCATTTTCTCCAAAATTAGCTTGATATGATGAGCCTATGTAAAATATTGATTCAGAAATTTGACTGCGGGTGTGATAGTGTCCTGTTAATATCAAATCAAAATAATCAAAATAATTAGATTGAATATCACCTTCCACAAAACTTCCATCATTATTAATTACACCATTAATGGATGTATGTGTTATCAATACTTTTTTATGATCTCTAAATCCACTGCTTTGCAATTCTTGTATTAAGTTATCCAATCTTGACAAATATTCAATACCTTCTTTAAAAAACCCTAAAAAACACAATATAATTTTACCAAAAGAAACAAAGTCTTCATTTTCAAATAATCTCACATACTCTCTATTTTTAGAAATAATAGACAAATAACTTTTTTCACTAATCAATGATTTTTTATCATGGTTTCCTGCAATTATGAATAAATTTATATTATTTTCTTCCAAATAATCTAATATATTCACAGACATTAATAAACATTCCAATGATTGAGCATCTCTTGCATTAAACCAATCACCACAATGAATTAAATTATTTATTGACAATTCTTTACATAATTTAACTGCTTGAACAAATATATCCTGAACCAAAATCAAATTTGATTCTTTCAGATGAGTATCTGACATTACAACAAACAATGGTTTATTTGACATATCTCTCTCTTTTAATTTTTGGATTCAAATGATTATATGTTCTTCCAAATCTCCATCCTGTGGGTAAAAAATTAGTTTTAACAATAAATTTATCTTCAATACCATTAGTTATGTGAATTCTGCCCATATTAACAACTCTCATTTGATTACCAATTTCTAATTTTTTCTTGTAAGAAAATTTTCTATTTGGTCTTTTAACTATTAAATTTTCTTTTCTACATTTTTCTTGCCATGCTGTTGCTTTCTTAGATATACCATAAATTTTCATAGGATTAACATAACCAAATCCATTAACAGTTCCTGGCATTATGTTGTAACCAATTGATGGATTAATTGAATCAAATTTCTTGATATATATTTGTTCCCAGATATCAAGTTGTCTTTGTGTTTGGATATTATCTTTCAAAATTTCTTTCTTGAAATTATGTTTGCCATATTTCTTTATTGCTTGCAATATGACAGTTCCACTTCCTAAATACCATATACTCAATGTAGACATTAAACTTGATTGTCCAATGTATATCTTCCCATTAATTAAGCATATAGTTTTGTAAATATGCATATTAAATAGCTTGTTCTTTTTCTGCTATCATATCCTTATGACGTTCATTCATTATTTTTTTATGAAGTATTGGCAAGAATTTATTATGTTCCTTGTATAAATTATAAAAATCTCTTTTACTACTCCATTTCAATTTATCATTCATAAAGGATCTTTTTTGTACAGATGGCGCTTTCAAAATTCCCTTATTTATAGCATATTCAATATCATTAGCACTTAACACTACACCATAACCCAACAAAATTTCTATCTCAGTAACTTTCCTACTCCCAAAATCATTTTTTTCTGCGTAAACAGTAGTAATTTGTGCCACTTGTTCTGGCTTCTTCATTGGCTTACCATTTACCATACTATCCATTTCCATTACAACCCATTCTTTCCTTTTACACACTAATCTTAATGTAGATAAATACTCAATCCAATGTCCTCCACCTGAAATTTGACCGCCTGTGCCTAAATCATCAATTAAATGATTTAAAGCAATAAAAATAATATCTTTATCATAAACTTGTGCCAATATAGCTTTCATACAATGTTTCGCCATTTTAGCAAAATCAGCCATTTTAGCATATTTAGCTTCAACTTTAGTGCCAGCAGTTAAATTCTTTTGATGTATTTTTACATTTTCCATGAATGTATTTAATTCTGCTCTACTATTAGTCCCACCAACACTATCCCAAAATACATATATTTTAGGCTTACCTTCCAATTGTTCTTCACGCCATAAAACGTCTAACGCATTTATAAATATTTGAAAATTATAAAACAAATCTTCAACATTCTTACTTTTAATTAGATGGATACGCTCAGTATCTAATCCAATTTGACGGGCATATTGTTCATTATCTCTATTCTCACTGGATAAAATAACACAAATACCATCTGGAAATCTCTGTTGAAAATTCATCATTCCCATTAATGCAATAGTTGTTTTACCAGATTTTGAAATACCTGCTATTTCAGTCAATCCAACCGGAAAACCAAAGCTACCCCAATTGTAATCCATTTCCGGTGATCCACTATGTATCCACAATTTATTAACATCAAAATAATTTTTATCACTTAAAGATTCAAAATTACCTGAGCCTGCTTTCAAATCAGAAAGTTTACTCATCAATTTTTTAGTTAATTCGCTCATTAGTATTATTTTTTTATTGATTAATAAAAAAGGCACTTGTTAGTGCCTTACTTTTTTTGTTGACTAAAATCACAAACAAAAGAAATTTATCTGTTTTTGTTTTTAGCTAAACGATTTTTTATATCACTTAATGATGGTAATGATTTCTTACTATCAGCAACAAACTTTCCTTTTTCTTCAACAACTTCTTCACCACCAAAAGGAACTGTTGCACGAATTTTAACTCTCAATTGTTCATCTGTATCATTTTGATATACCTTAACCACATCCCTTAATCCATTTTTTACAATGAATTGTTTCAATTGTGTACGATCCATTTCATCAAATTGATCACCAGCTTCTTCAGCAGCTTGTTCTTCAAACTGTTCTTCCTGTTCTTCTTCAGGCTCAGGTGTTTTCACAATCGGTTTTTTAGTTGCACTCTTAGCAACAGTTGCTTTATTTTTAACTGGTAATACAACTTTAGCTTTTGATTTAGTATCATCACCCCCCTCCACTTTACGTTCAGCCTCATCATATTGACCTTTTACTTCTTCAATGATTGCCTGAAATTCTTCAGTATCAAATAAATTGATGTCTTGAGCATCATCAAAATATTGCAACCCCTCTAAGGCATTCTCAAAATCATTAATTGTGTAATTCAATTGTGGCAATTGAGATAATGGTGTTACTTTTGAAAATGCTTCCAATTCCTCATCTGTCAGCGGCATTGAAGTTTTAGATAATTGCAACTTGTAATAATCTGAAGCCTTTTTGGCTTTGCTATTATAAGTGATCAAAATTGGTATACCTTTATCTGGGTCAGTAAAAGGATCAACATCAATAGCCTCTGATTCATCCTCAATAATGGCTGCATTATTTAATGCATCCCTGACCATTTTCTTGATTTCCAATAATCCAAATTCTTTCTTATCTTTAGTGATTTTATTAGCATATGCTACCCAAACATTGCTAACACCAATACCACCAGGATAAGCTGTTAATGATTTAATTTTAGCAGCATCTTCAGCATCAGTACCTGACAGTGTTGCTTTTACAAATGCCGTGTATTCTTCAATGATATCCTTTTCAGTATCACCATGAACTTTACTATTGGGCACAGTCATGCGCTTTTCCTCACCTTCAACATCCCTACTTAGCCAATGACGACACAAAAGCTTAGTGAATGCTTCTTCACCAGGATGTTTAGGAAATAAACGAAATTTATTGATACCATCTTCAATGGTTAAGGTATCTGACCATTTTCCACTGGCTACCTTTGAATCCTCACTTTCAACTACAGATTTTAACTGCTTAGTTGATGTTGCAGTGAATTGATTGCGTAATACGGTTGACATGATTTAAAATTTTTAGTTAATAGATAAAACGTTGATTATTGAATCAGTGGCTTGATTTTCTTCAAACGCACAAAATTAATCTCTTTTACTGAAGTATTCATCAAATCATTAGTAAAATCCTGAGATGATATGGTTGATGAAAGCTTTTGAAGTTTATCATCTTTAGATTTTGAAGCCCAATACAAGGATTCAATTGTTTCTAAACGATGTTTGTATTCAATATGTTGAAGATTTTTTATTCGATATTCTGGTAAAGATCGCATATAGTCATCAGCTTCATCAATTGTAGTACGTTTTTTCCGGTCAATGGCATCTTCCCTGAATTCTTTTTTAGCCTTACTTTTAAATATCTTCAATTCCAATTCTGCCTTAACAACTTCACGTCTTAAATCAGCAACCAAAAAACCAATACTTGAATAAACAATTGAAAATGTGGCTACCTCAGCTGATAAATTCATATAATCAATAAACAACAACCGATTCAAATCAACTTCTTGATTATTCTCATACAATGGATCAAATACTATTTGAAGACTAAATTCATTGTTTAACTTGATTATTTTCTTAGTTGATGCCATTATTTTTCAATTATTTCTTTCTTATTAACGCTGGGGTGTTTCCTGCGCATTTTATTTCTTTTTCTTGCATTTTCTCTGGTCTGTTTACTACATCCCTTATGCGCTAATCCATTTTTCCACAATTGTTTCATAAATTCAGAACTTCTTTTTCTAAATTCCTCACTATGAATTTGTCCTTTTACCCAATCTATTGGAATATCTTCATTCACGCCTATTTTTACAGTATTAACACCATTATTTATAAATTGATATAATGGATATTTTCTTTCACTCATTGAAAATCTATGTAGTAAATTAATCCCATCATTAGTTTTAAAATATCTTACTTTTGATTCAATCATTTTCTTCTTCACACTATCAATATTCATTGGATTTTTATCACCTTTAACATGATTAGTATGACTATACATAATATTATATCCTGTTATGTTAGATTGTAATTTCTTAATAAAATATTCTTCCATTTTATTCAACACAAAAGAATTACCGCAAAACGCCAATACATGTCTAATCAAATTTTCTTTTTCACATTCTTTTATTAGTTTTTGATAATCCTTTCCACCAGTTCCAAAATACTGGATATGTTGTCTCTTTGTTGTTTGTCCAACATATATCATTCCATTTGGAAATATAACCTTAAACACAAATCCATAATAATTATTCATCAACTTCTTTTGTATTAATATTAACTTTTTCATTTTCCTCCAATGCTCTGGTCAGATAATCATGTGCTTTTATTAAATCTATCAAATTATTTCCTTTTTCACTTTTACTTAAAAAACGTCTGCAATACTTCATAGCATTAGTTAAACACCAAACATTACCATGTTCAAAATTATCTCTATATGCTCTGGCAATAACATCATCATCCTTATCGCCATACTTAGCAATGTTTTTTTTGCGTAAATCTTTTTCAACCTTCATATTGCATATTCAATTTTGAAATATCTTCTTTACAATATAATAGAATATCCAGTAAAATCGTAAATTTAAAACAATCTGGCGGAACACCAAGACAAACAATAAATGCATTAATTTCATTAATTAAACACTCCATTGACGTCTTCATAATATAATACCATTGCTTCATAGTTCCACCACGATTTACTTCTTGCCATTCATATTTATAACAAGCCAACCAATCGCAAATCTTCACAAATCGTTTGATTATTTCCTGCTCTTTTTTGAAACCACTTACTAAATCATATATTTTATTTCCAAGATTTTCTTTATACCTATATTGAACTAACAAGACTTTTTCAACAAAATCTTTAATAGCAGCTCTAATAACATCGCCATTATAAGCATTATGTTTAAAATTGAATATAACATCACCAGTTAATGATTCATCAAAATCATGAAATAAACATACACCCATAATATCCCATGACAATGGAAGATATTTTCTACCTTCTTCAGTAGACAATCCATACATTTCATCCAATATAAGATAAGCAAACAATAACACCCAATATGTGTGTTGCGATACACTTTCCGGTCTTTTGAGCGAAAGACCATTAAAACGAAATGTTTCATCTAAACTTGTAAAATTTTTATCAAAAATTATATCAATTATCTTCATAATGGTAAATATTTTTTTCCAACAATAACGAAATTTCCCAATGGTAAATCCATTATCCCTGCCCTCTTCAATATTTCTCTGCCTTTCTCATTAGGAGTCAATGGAATTTGTCTTGCATACTTATTTAATAAATAATATGGTTTTTTTATCAAAAACCACTCAAAATCAAATTGAAATTTTATAGTATAAGAAGATAAATCACTCAAAGGTTTAAATATGTAATCACCACCAACCATTAATTGTAATTCTCCTACACCAAATTTTTCACCTTTCTTAGTCTTTCTCAAAAAAGTATCACCCTTGTAATCAATGATAACTGCCTGAGCCATTTTAATTTTATCGGGAATATTGTAGTATGATATTAACATTACTTTATTGTAAAAAAATAATAACGTTGCTTTATATTTCTCCAAACCTTGTATCATCATAACTATACAAAAGATTAATCTGATAATATGTATCATATTTAATCTTACCAGTGACAAATATAAACTTATCCTTAGAATTCTTGAAAAAATCAAAATTTTCTTTTTTATCTAAAATATTATTCCATATCATCATGTTAATTTCATCATTATTACACAACAATCCCAATCTTATATAAACTTTACCAGTTTTCTTGGAAGTCTTATCAGTTACAAATATAACCTTACCACACACAGTAGCCACCTTGTAATCACCTTTACTATCAATAAACCTTTCGCCACTGATGTAATCATCAGCCAATTTTTTAGTTTTAATATTAGCCATTAATAATGTTCTATAATCCACATCACCATATCCAATAAATTCTCTTTGTTTTAAAATCCAAAAATATGATTTATGTACCAAACTGGTCTTATATTCAGCTGGCAATTCTTCATCTAATCGTTCATAATGTTTTTTCAAAATTTCAATTCGTTGTAAAGGCTCATCAATTCCTTCAATTTCATCAAAAGCACCCGATAAAATTAATATTGTTACATGCTTCTTATTCACATCTTTCTTTAACACACGTTTAACAAATTCCTCATAACTATAAAAATCTCCACGCTGCGTTCTTTCATGTATTATTTTTCTAACTGTTTCAGCACCCAATCCTTTAATTTTCATCAATGACCAATAGATCGTTTTAGTTTCTTTATCACAATCAAAATCAAAATTAGATTTATTAACAGATGGTGGTTTAACAGTTAAACCTTGTGTTGAACTTTGTCTTAATTTTCTGATTTCACTAAGCCTTTTAGGAATTTCTTTCTCATATGAAGTAAAATTCAATGATGCTGTCCAAAATTCTAATGGAAAATTTACTTTAAACCATTGACTATAATATCCAATCAATGTATAAGCTACTGAATGACTTTTATTAAAACCGTATCCAGAAAATGCCATAAGTTTTTGCCAAACAATCTCTGATATTTGAAGTGCATTATCAGCTGATTTATCAGCTGAGTTTATCAATAATTCTGAATATCCTTTCACAAATTTATCCTTAAATTTATGCAATGCGACTTTATCAAAATGCTTAATAGTTGTACGCACTTCATCCGCTTCCACTAAACTTAACCCACCTACTGTTACAGCTTGCATTATCTGCTCCTGATATACAAATAATCCATGTGTGTTCTTAGTAATTTCTTCCATGCCATAATCATACTGAGGTTTTTTCTTATGATGTTTAATTGCAGCAAAATCACTATGTGCATTACTACTCATAGCACCTGGTCTATACAAAGCATTCATAGCTACCAAATCTTCAATACAATCTGGTTTTACATGTCTTGAATATGATTTTAATCCCATTGAACCAAATTGAAACACATCTTCATTCCATCCCTTTTGGAATTGTTCATATGTTTTTTTATCGTCCAAAGGTATTTCTTCCAATATTATTTTTTTACCATGATTTCGTTCTATCAATTGAATGATCTTCTTGAATTTATCCAATTGACTTAAACTCAATATATCTTCCTTCAAAAATCCTGCCCTTTCACAATACTTACCTTCCCACTCTGATATCAAAACACCATCAATTTTCCTTATTGGCAACCAATCAAATATGTCCATTTTCTTGCCATTTTTATCTAATTTTGGCACAATCATTACTGCGCTGGCATGAATTGAAGCACTTCTTGCTTGACCTAACGAAAATTTGATACAATGAACAATGTCAGGATTTCTTTGAATAAAATCATACAATCCCTGCTTCTCACCATTTAATGCATATTTTATCAAATCCTGAAACGTATATTCTATTTGATTATCAATTTCTTTAGTAACAAAATTTACATATCCAAATTCCAATCCTTTTACACGGGCAAAATCCTTTATACCTGCCTTCAATTTCAAACGTGTGTATGATCCTATTGAACAAGTATACATTGATCCAAACCGATAATATATGTATGCCTTTACCATATCTCTATTGCTACTTTCAAAATCCAAATCCACATCTGGCATAGCATCAGCTGATTTGGCTCTTTCACCACTTAACCGTGCAACATTCATAAATCTTTCAAACAATAGATCATGTTTTATAGGATCAACAGTTGTTATATCCAACAAATAAGCAAGCAAACTACCACAAACACTTCCACGACCAGTTCCAACATATATTCCATTTTCTTTTGCCCACGCAACTACATCCCACAATATCAAGAAATAATCAACAAATCCCGCATCATATATTACTTTCATCTCAATCTTAACCCTTTCATTATATACCTTCAACAATTCAACATCATCATTATACTTGCGTATTTTCTTAGTGAAGCCATCCGATATTCTTTCTGTCAAAAAATCTTCATTACTCATACCCTCAACAAATTCATATTTGGGTAACTTGTATTCACCTACATTGATTTCAAAACTACACAATCCTGCAATTTTAATGGTGTTCTCTGTCATCCTCATCAATAAATCAAAATATTTGTCAGTATCACTAAACAACTTTGAAAATTCATTGTGTACCTCATCAATATTCTTAAAATATTGATCCTCACTGTATGGGTATGCTTTGTGATCAATTGTGTTCATACGTTCCTTCAATGGATACATTTCTTTATCTAAGTAATATGAATCATTGATCATTACCGGCTCAACTAAATGTTGATGTTCATCAAAATATCGTTTTAATTTGTTAAGATGGTCTATGTCTATTTTATTATCATAAAATTCTACAGTGTCAATTTGCCAATATAAGTGTTCAAATTTGTTACCATACTCATTAATGACTACTTCTGCAGCCTTACTACCGATCGTTGAATTTAGATGATGATTAGTGCTAATAACGGCAATTAATCCTTTTCTAACCTCTTTCAATAAAACTTCTTCAGGGATAAATCCGTCAAAATCTACATTAATGGCTTTATTGATTTGAAGTAAATTTTGCCACCCCTCATCATTCATAACATACAACTTCAATTCGGATATATTTTGAACTGATTTTTTAGGATCATAATTAATTGCCACTGATATAGTTTCACCAATGATTGATTTAATCTTCTTTTTACTGCATTCTAATTGCATAGACAAGACACCTGCTAATGTGTCTTTATCACAAATTCCAATGGCTACTTGATTAAGAAATTCAGCTTTCTGAGCCCAAAGCTTAGCGTGATGAGCACCATTTAATAATTCATATTCACTATGGATACCCAGATGAATAAATGGTAAATCTAATTGTGTAGTATTTTTACCTATGTATTTGAAATCTTGAAAATCAGCCTCATAGCCTACTTCACCATCATTTTCATACTGCTTCGGTTTACAATAATAAAACCTTCCACCAAATTCAAATATAATATTGGCAATCTTTTCTGAATTTAGCAATGCCAATTCATCATTATCAAGAACAAAACAACAATCCTTATCTAATATTTTTCCTGTTTCCTTTGGTTGAATCAATAAAAAATTACCTTCAATTCCTTCCAATTCAAAAACAAAATCTTCCACAGGTTTTAAATGCAAAAAATTCTCATTGCACCAAAGCAAAAATGTATCAATAAATTCCATGATTAATATCTTCCTGTGTTAATTGCTGTATTCCAAACAAATCTACTCCATTCAATTCTTAATTGCTTAACAACACTTTGTTCAAAATCTGTACCAGATAACATACGTGCAATAAAGAAATTCAATGCCAACATCATATAATCACTTTGTTCAAATTCTGGCAACTCCAATGCTAATGAAGCTAAACTATGAACAGCCAATCCTTTCCTTTTATGTGATTTATAATCCACATAAATATCCAATAATTTATATACAAAATAAAAATATCTTGAAAATTCCTTTAAACTATCTATATATGCACCAAATTCATTATGTTCACCTTTTTCCATATAAGTAATCAAATTGTCATTCTTCCATTTCTTACTCATTAAAATGGATATAATGGAATTCACATGAAAATCAATTAATTTTAATTTTTCCTCAACCCCTTGAAAAGATGCAAAATTAAAATCCATTTCAATAAATTTAGCATGTTCATACAACAAGGCATACTTTAATTTATTTTCCTGCTCCTTAATTTCCTCACTCAATTGACCAGTTAATGGATGATTCAAATATAAATGCAAAGATTGACTATTATGAACTTGATCACCCAATCCTATACCTAAAATTTTACTCATTATCTCACTCAAAAATGAAAATTGAAACACATTAGTAGTCAATCCTAAATTCAAATCATTACTACGATTAGCAATTGTGCAATACAAATGACCATTTCTGATCTTATACATTATCATATCATTACAAGGTATATCATTGCTTTTTTTATTCAAATCAAAATCTGGGTTCCAAACACTTAACACCACACGCCTATCTTCTGAATTAATATCTAACATCTTTATTGCTTCTAATAATTGATCTGTGCCTTGAAAAGCATGTTTGTTACTATCCTCTGGAAAAAATATACTTCCAACTGATTCAATACCCCAATTCCTTAATCTCCATCCATATGGTGCATGATAATTCACATCATCATCACTATATTGTTTTAATTGACTATTAAATGTGTCTAAAAATAACACATCTCTTCTGCTGCAAAATATCCATATTGCTTCAGCCAATAAAAAAAATATATTGATATTACGATTATAACCACCAATACAACGTTTAATTGGATTTTTGATAACAGTTTTAAAATTCAATAATTCCACTGTTGCTCCATTACGACTGGCAACTTGTTGCCCTTGCTCTAATAACAATTGATGTATTTTAAAATACTCATCATTGAAATGGTCTGCTACACAAGTTAAAGCATCAATATATATCATTATAAATTTGTTTTATTACATTATTATTAACGGTGGCTTATAAAAAAAATCTGCGCCCAGACACTTGAACGCAGATTATATCAGAAATGCAAAGAAAACCAATTTATTTTTTAGCTGTAACTGTTTTAGCCATTGCTGCTTTAGCTGGTGTTGCTTTAGCTGTAGCTGTCGATGCTGTTTTTTTAGCTGTCACTTTAGCCTTTACTACTGGTGGCGGTGTATCTTCAATTTCTTCAAACTGTTCTTCTGCTAAATCTTCTCCCAGTTCTTCCTCTTCCAATTCCTCAAACTCACTTTCTTCAAGTTTACTGCTTTTTACAGGTGCTGCTTTTTTATTACCGGCTGCGTTGGATTTCAATGTTTGTTCTAACTTTTCACGATTCACACCCATTGTCACATCCTTTCCACTGGCTCTTTGCAAAGTCTCAGTAATAAAATCACTGTTCTCAAAAATATCAAACAATTCAGTTTGAGTAATTTTGCGAATTGAAGGATGTGATTCGCCACGAAACATTCCCATTTCTCTGTCCTGGTAAGCCTCTGGTAAAAATTTCTGCAAATCTTCCTCTGACTTAAAACGGTTGGTATAAAAATTACCAATCAACTCTTTGTTCTTCTGTAATTTCAATTCATCAAAATTCAAAAGAGTTGTTTTAGCATTTTTGCCCAATACACGAACAGTAAATCCCTGTTTCAATGTATCAATCTGAAACTCATCAGCTGGAAAATAGTCACGGAAAGGCTGCAACAAAGCATTGTGTGCAGGGATGCTACGAGCATCAAACTTTTCTCCATCAGTTACTGTCTTTTTAGTTTTCGCAGCAGCAGTTTTTGCAGCAGCAGGCAATGTTTTTTTGCTGCCTATTTTTTGAGTTACTACTTCCTCAGCTAACTCATCCAAATCTTCTGTCTCTGGATCTTCCTCTTCTATTTCTTCTTGTGTCTCTGGCAAATCTTTTATTTTACCAGAAGTGTTGTCCTTCACAGGCGCAGGTTCATAAAATACCTCAGCCATCTCAATCAAATCATTGATTGGATCACCTTCAACACCAGCTACATCGTTGCTTGCCAGAAATTCAACCAATTTCTTAGTTGCTTCTTCAACTGTGCCGGTTTTTACTGTTAAGCTAATTGCACCAATTCTTTTGGCTTGATCAGCTGTTAATTTAGTTGCCATTGTTTTTTAAATTTTAAATTGTGATTGATGATTATTAACGTTGATTTTTGTTTTTTATTTAAGATCACCATTTTCAGGTGCTATACAATCATGTTGAGTATATTTAATCTTCACATAATCCAACAAATCTTCCTTACGACTATTCAAATAAGTCAATTGCTTATTTATCAAATCTGGCACTATAATCTTTGGAAACACTTTAAGCAACTTATTCATTGGAAATCCCTTTAAATATAAAGCAAAACATTTTTTCTCCTGTTCTGATATTTTATGAAACAAATCTACTCCATTTATAGTGCATATTCTTTTATTCAAATCCATTCTGGACACCATTGTATTATAAACACCATAATCGAATTGATTGATTGAAATCTTATTCACATTTTCTACTGTTTCCTGATTAAACTGTTTAATAAAATCCTTAGTACGATTAATCAATGCTGTCTTAATATAAAATTTTATTGGCACAGGCTTATATTTTCCGGTTTGCTTATATTCTTGCCATTTGTGTGCATAACCTAAAATTGATGTATATATCTTGATCTTCAATTCTTGTATAATATCCTGATATTCATATCCAGACCGCTCATAATTAAAAATCTGTTTAGCATAATTATAAGCCAAATATTCAAATCTCAAGTAGAATTTCTCAATTATGGATTGTCTGTTCATTTGAAAGAATTTTTTGATTTTTAATTTGATAAAAATCCCTGCCGAATAACCGGCAGGGTAATGTTTGATTGCTTATCCTAATATTTTACCGACAACTGATGGAACTGTTTTACCTGCTCTGGTTCTGGCTTTAACTTTGCGTTCTAATTTTGCTAAATTAGCAAAACCGATCTGTAAAAGTTCTTCCTGTACTTTGTCTAATTTTTCATTTAATTCATCCTGTTGTTTTGGATTGAGTCCATCATCCAATCTTTTAACAATAGCTGTCTTTTTCGGCTCACCAGAATACAATTTAAAATTACCAACTGCACGCTCAATGATCTTACCGTCATGATTGATTACAGCATATCCTTTAGGTGAATGATTGTTGATATGAAAGTGTCTAAATTGACCTAACTGTTTAACACCTTTTACTTGAAATTCAACTATACAATTCTCAATAAAACCTTTCAATACAACATTTTTGCCGTGAACGCCATATTTTTCAAATGGTTTGTATTTTTTGCCGACTACTATTGATGCTGTCTTTTTAACAGCTGCTACATAACTTTCAATCTCAGCATCAGTGAATACTGGCTTTTCTAAATGAATTCCTTTTGGAAGAGGCACTGATTTTGCAATCTTCTTTTCAGCAGCTACTAATTTATCAGCCATTGTGGGTTTCACTTTTACACTACCATCTGTTCCTAATAAAATATTTGATTTAATAGGCTTTGCAACTTCTGTAATTTTATCAACTCTGCCAAAGGAATTGGGAATTTTACTCCACACTGGATATGAAATATCCACGAATTCATCATCACTATACACAAAACCCTTGCGTGCCAGTGAACTCATCACACCGGATGTTATTTTACCATTCCATTTAAAATGTTTAGTAACATCAGTACCACCAACGCAACTGTATCCTGGCTCACTATCACGCCATTGAGCCAATTCCCAACAAAGATACATTAATACATCACATTCTTTTTGTATTAATTTACCAATTTCTAATTCTTTTTCTGATTCTTTTTTAGCTAATTGTTTAGCTAATGCTTTGCCTGTCATGTTAGGCTTGATTACTTCACTTTTTTTAACTGTAACTACAGTGGAAGTCTTTGGTCGTTGAGTTGACATTTTGCGTAAATTTTATTGTTAGAAAAATTAATTGACACCGTAAAGATATAAACATATCTTAGATTAAAAAATATTTTTTTAGTTATTTTTAAAATATTCTTGATACAGAATTAAATTCAATTGATTCTATCACATTATTATCCAAAATTACCTCTACAATTTTTTGTTCTAAATCACAAGATTTTATTTTTCCAATCTTTACAATTGGCTTCTTATTTTCATCAAACCCATAAAAACATCTCACATCGGCATTATCAGAATAATAATTTTTTATGTCTTCATTTGTGATTCCTTCAAATATAGGACAACCACCCCCCCCTTCATTAAATTTTTGATTCAATTGTTTCATCAATTTATTATCAGAAAAGATAGTGGGTAAATCATTGCGCTCACTAATTTCAATCAATCTGGATCTTTTCAAACTTGCAATCTTTCCAAAATTTTTCCTGACCATACTGCGACTATTAAAAAAATCACTGGGGTAAATTTTTCTGCGAAAATTACAAATCCACCATTCAATTTCTAATTGATGAAGATATTCTGCAGGAGAAAGATTACGTGTTCTTAAATTCATTTTAATCTCAATTTATTGACTTTATCAAGCAAAAAATCACTTGGATTCTTAGCTTCACTAAGATAATGTAAAATTTGATCTTCATTACTTTCTCCAGGATCAAGCATCCCTGTATAACATATCAAAATACGCTTAAATTCTGAAGTCAATTCTGCCGCAACACGTTTCATATCATTTACTGCATCCCTTCCATCATACATGAAAATCAAATTTTCTATACCCTTAATTTTTAATAAATATAGCTGAACTTCACTAATTTTCTTACCAAATGTGGCTAAACACTTCAATTCTTTTTGACTATGCAACCGCAATTCTGTAGTAACACTAATTTTATCAAATATACCTTCAACTAACACAACAGTTTTAGTTTCTGGTCTCAATTCATCATATCCAAACAAAAGTTTATTAAAATCATGAGTTGAATTAAGATATCTTGGACACAATGGATTAATCCCCAAATATCTTCCAACATACGCTTTAATCTGACCTTCCCTATGTATTGGAATAATCAAGTAATCCTGGAAATTAGATTTCAATCTTGTAAATCCAGGATCATACAACCAAAAATCAATCTTAGTGAATTTCCGATTTTTTAAATACGCAGTAGATTTATTATCTGAATCAAAAACTAATTTATGAAAACCAATTGGCAACAATGCTTTTTTGATCTCAATGTCAGGAATTGAAATATCTGATTGACCTATTTTATTACTCAATATACGGTTTAATGGAGCATCTAAATTCACTTGCCTTCCATCTAACAAAGACAACTTGTCTAACTTCAACAATAAGGTAATTATATTGCCATGTTCAAAACACTTTTTACAGTCCCAACCGTTTTCAATCCCTTTTTTATTGATACCCTTATGTATATAAAAATGTCCTTCCTTCCCACAATAAGGACAATCTGCAATAAAATGATCTTTAGAACCATTTTTTGGATTAATCAATAAATCTTTAAGTTGATCTGCTTCCATTATATTATATTGATTCAAAAGGAAAAGCTTCTAATGTGGCTAAACGATCATAAAACCGCCCATTTTTAAATGATGTTTTTATATACATTGTATCACCACCACTATATTCCCTCAATCCATCAGTATATAAACGCATTATATGATCCTTTCTTTCCGCAGTAGTGGCATTCAATGTTATCAACATATCCACTGGTCTAACTTTTCCTTTATCTTCTGATAAATGTTCCCTTGTAATAACCCAGTCAGGATCATCCAATTGTTCTTTTTTTATGCTACTGGCTTGAGTGAATGAACATACTAATACATTTTGTTCAACAGCTAAATCCTTCATTTGCCGGCTGATCATTTGTTGCCGGTTACGTTCTTCACTGGGAGTAAATCTCAAAGTATGATCTGGTGTAGTTAATTCCAAATAATCTATCAACACTAATTTGATATCAAAATCTTTTTTTAAATCAATCACTTTTCTGCGAATATCTATCATAGATGTTGCAAGAAATTTCTCAGGCGCATCTACATGAATATCAGTTTTTCCTAAATTTTGAATAATCTTTTGATATGATTTATATTTCTCAGCTGGAAATTCTCCTTTTTTAATATCATGATATAATACACCACTCCAAGCAGCATCATACCGATCCAAACATTGTTTTTTAGTACCTTCCAATTGAAAATGAACCACACCAATCCCTCTGCGTGCAGCATTCATACCCAAATGTACTGCTAAAAATGATTTACCGGCTTTAGCATCTGCTAAAAATAATACATATTCTGTAGTTTCAGCCCCACCATTAGTTTTTATATCCAATTCATCAATTCCAAATGGTATTTTTGTTATATTTTGTTTATTATTGTGATCCAATCGTTCCTGTTGTCGTTTTTCAAAATCACCAAATACAGTTTCAAAAGTTTGATTATTAAGATTCAAATGATTAAATTCGTCAGCACCAGATCGGAAGAGCGTCGTGTAGGGAAAGAGTGTAGATCTCGGT